>Ga0210380_10001292_pt1 | contig 10343 bp, 10 predicted proteins | sample PLM4_5_coexredo_FD_155476 | JGI IMG/M metagenome (GOLD analysis project Ga0210380, IMG submission 155476) | Groundwater sediment microbial communities from an aquifer in East River, Colorado, USA - PLM4_5_coex redo | ecosystem: Environmental > Terrestrial > Soil > Riparian zone | place: USA...
GCTGCTGTGCCAGCAGCAATGACCACTCGACGACAGAGGATTTGATCTCGTCGTCGGATGCCGAAATGGGAAACGTATGCACCGATGACGTCCTAGCGAGGACAGCCGAGTGTTCTTACCGCACCCGAAACGCTGAATACGGCAGGTCCGGGCGGTCCACTGCTTCGGACCACGGCAACTGAGCCGCTTCCCAGACTGCCTTGCCTTGGTGAGTCAGAGCTATCCGGACATTCGACATGCGCATCACGGAATAATTCCAGCCCAGCCGTCCATTGCTCTCGCCGGTCTCAAGGAGCAGGAGCAGCTCGGGGTCGGTGGCTTCCACCAGCGCAAATAGCCCTCCGGTCTTCCCGTCCTGGTCATAGTGGTACAACGGCTGGGAAAGCAGCCGCAAGGCGCGAACTTCGCCATTGCGCGTTGTCTTTTCGCCTCCGAACTCAGCAGCGATGGTTCGCATCCGACCCAGGCGATCGCGTATTGATTCGGCGGGCACAACGGCCGGAATTGGCTTCGATTTATAGGAGTCAGCCCTTGGCTCCCAACGCACCGGTCCAGTCAACGACACGCCGCGAGAATCCAGCAATGCCCACTTGTGGTGTTCTACGACCTCGCCACCGACGCGAGTTAGTTCATAAAGTGACAACACGGCCGCCGGCCGTCCCTGATCGGTCCAAAGATAGACCTCGCCATGCGCTTGCTGGCCGCCAAGCGGATTCGACCAGCGGAGTAGCGGCTGTTGCCTTCGATCCAGGGCATCCCCAGCGTGGTTCTTCGCAACCTATTGGGACGTCACTTGACCAGCTCGGCTCTGAAACTGCCGCGCGGCGGCCGTTTCCTGCCCCTCATCAGCCGCCCGAACTTCGCTTTTGCCACAGACGGAAATCGAGATTCTCACAGAATCCAGGCGATAAGCGCTGGATGTCTCGCGAAACACGGGGTAACCGTGTCGCACGCGATCGCGGTTGATCGCGGGGCAGGCCCAGAAATCCCGGATCCTTTCCCGAACATGCGCACAATCCCGAATGGGAAATCGGCGAAAGCCCACGCTACCAGCGGTGGGGCGTTTGTCGTTGGGTCCACCGTCGTCGGCAGCCGAGCAGCGTATAATCGGCGTAGGTGATGAATCCGATGTGGAATGAGCGAACTGCAGAAACAGCTTGCCCGGCACAAATCTCGGTAGTGCTGGATGGGGAGCGTCAGCCAGCGCGCCGCCGCTGTGTTGAGCAAATCGATGTCGGTCCGTGGTCCTATCTCGCCAAGCGGGGTCGCGGGACGATTCGATTGAGTTATGTCGAATACCGCATTTTGAAACTGCTCGCGTCACGACCCAATCATGTGTTTTCGCCATGTCGAATCGCGGATGCCGTCAGCACCACCGGTCGCCCCGTGACGGCAGAGTCACTCCGCCTCTATGTCGCTTCGCTGCGGAGTCAACTTGGATTTTTTAGCGACTTCATTCAGACGGTTCCCTATTGGGGATACCGATTTAAGGCGTAACGGACGATGGCTACCACACGAGGTGAGCGCGAGTCGGAGCTCAGGTCAATTGCCGTGGTGGATTGCATTCAACTCGTCAGGATTTACCAAGTCGCGATCGGGACCCCGCACGGCCAGATTTCTATTCCGGGCCCGGCGCAAAGCCGAATGATCGACGTCATTCTCAAACGGGAGTTCCCGTTGGCCAGCCCTTCCTGAGCCCGACTGGCGATTAGAGACGTGCAATTCCGTTGCCCGACAACGTCGTGGCCCTAGTCGTCTGGAGATGGGCGTCTTTCTCGTGATCAACCCAGGTCAAGTCGCCTACCGCCCCAATGTGACTTTGACGGCGAAATGATCCGAAGGCGTATTGCCGCCACGCTCAGTCCGATCGATTTCCGCCCGCAGGACTTTGAACTCCGAAGAACACGCTATCCAGTCGATCCGGGCGCCGCTGGTATTGGCGGCCTTGAAGCCTGTTGCTGTCCCTTCGTTCTCGGCTCGCCTGGGATTCAAAGCTCGGTAGCAGTCGCGCAGGGGCGACGCTTGGCCATCGAGCGATTCAAACAGCGCTTTGTACGGCTGGCTAGCTTCGCCCGCATTGAAGTCCCCGGTCACGATGGTGGCGCCGCCCATGGCGAGTGTCGCAACTTGTTTCCGAAGCAGGCGGGCAGACTGAAGTCGGGCCTCGCGTCCAAGGTGATCGAAGTGTGTGTTAAAGAAGAACAGCGGGTCTGAGCCGTGGTTGCGATCGCGAAGTTTGACCCAGGTGACCATTCTGGGCAAAGAACTGTCCCAACTCTTGCTGCCAGCCTTGTCGGGCGTCTCGCTCAGCCAGAAATTTCCTTCGTCCAGCTTCTCGAATCGCGCCTTGCGGTAGTACAGCGCCATCATCTCTCCCTTCTCCTTGCCATCGTCGCGTCCGACGCCAAGCACGCCATGATCCGGCAGCTGCATGGCGACGTAGTCGCGTTGGAAGCCCAACGTCTCCTGAGTGCCCAAGAGATCTGGATCGAATGCCTTGATCGTGCCAATCAGAAACTCCTTCCGCTTGTTCCAGTGATTCTCGCCATCGTTGGCGGTGCCATAGCGGATGTTGTAGGTCATCACGCGGATTTCTGACTTCGATTCTTGTGCCGCTAATGGTCTCGATCCGAACGACGCGAGCGTTGCCAACATTGCCAAGAGCAAGTGGCTCAATGCCAGATTGTTGATCGTCATTCTGCGGGCTTTCGTGTTGGGAGGGGTCGCGACGACAGGATTGAGTGTTCGTTTCAACGTTGCGTTATTCTACTCGCCCAGAAAAACACCTCGCCATCAGCGCCATCAGGGCCACTGCGCGATCGATCCGGCCACGACGTTGTCGAACCACCAGCGGCGACCGATCTCACTGTTGGACGATCGAGAAGCGATTGCGGAATTGGTCTGACGTCGCGCGGCGAATTAGCGCGCCAGCGCCTGTCACGCGTTGACGAGGCCCGGTGTCGCCACGCGCATCGGCCGCTGTGGCGGCAGAGGAGCGTGTTTCTCAGCTTCAGGCATTGTTTGCTGTTTCGGGCGAACTCCTGGAGGTCAGGGCAACCTCCAATCCACAGTTTACGATTTGTTGCCTGATGAAAGTAATTGTCTTGCTGAACCGCGGCGCCGGCACGGTGGTCTCGGCCACTTCGGCAAAAGCGTGCGCTGCCGTGGCCGAAGCCATGGCCGGGGCACGGATCGAGCCTGACCTCCGCAACGTGTCGCCCACCCAATTGGCTCTGGAAGCCCACGCGGCAGCCGGCAGCGACGCCGATGTTGTCGTCGCTGCGGGCGGCGATGGGACGGTCAACACCGTGGCCGCCGCGCTCGCTGGCACGGACAAACTGCTGGGCGTATTGCCGCTGGGTACGCTCAATCACTTTGCCAGGGACCTCGGCCTTCCTCTGGACCTCGCGGGCGCGGCGGCCGTCATCGCGGCCAGGCACACCGCAGGGATTGACGTCGGCCGCGTTAACGATTCCGTATTCATTAACAACTCGTCGATTGGCCTGTACTCGCGAGCCGTCCTCATGCGCGAGGCCCAGCGCCGACGTGGCTGGAGCAAATGGTTGGCAATGGGGCTGGCCATGCTCAAGGTGTTGCGCCGTTTTCCAATGCTGCAAGTACACCTGACTACCGACGAGGCCGCGATCCACCGCCGCACGCCATTGGTGTTCGTCGGCAATAATCGCTACGAGTTCGACCTGTTCACGATCGGCACACGCAATTGCCTTTGTGCCGGCGAACTCGGGCTGTATATCGCCAACACGCAGTCGCGGTGGGGCATTGTCAGCCTCGCCATCCGCGGCGCATTGGGGCGGCTCAAGCAGTCGCGCGATTTCGAGCTGAGCTGCCAAAAGGAGATATGGATCGAAAGCCGCAAGCGGACCCTGAGCGTGGCACTCGACGGTGAAGTTGTCACTCTCCATCCTCCGCTGCACTATCGCACCTGGCCGGGAGCATTGCAGGTGTACGTGCCTAAGACGGATGCCGAGGGGCCTGAGAGACGAAACCAAGAGCCCTTAGATTCAGGCAGATAACCTGATCCTTTATGCGTCGAATCGCTCATATCTCCGATCTGCACTTCGGCACAGAAGATCCGCCTGTGGCTGCGGGCCTGCTGGTGGATCTAGCCGAACATAGGCCGCACGTCGTCGCTGTGAGCGGCGATCTGACTCAACGGGCACGAGAGCGCCAGTTCACGGCGGCCAAAGCGTACCTCGATCAAATCCCCTTTCCCAAAATCGTCGTGCCCGGCAATCACGACCAACCGCTCTTCAACGTGGTCCATCGCTTCCTGTGGCCGCTGCACGGCTACAAGAAATGGATCACTCCTGAGCTCCGGCCTGTGCTGCAAGACGAAGAACTGACGATCGTCGGCATCAACACGGCTCGCCGGGGCACGCATAAAAGCGGTCGCGTGTCGATGGATCAGATTAACTGGTTGCGCGAGACCATGTGCGCCGCACCGCGCGACCATTTCAGAGTGCTTGTCGCCCACCACCCCTTCATTCCACCGGAGCACAATCCGCAAGAAAAACTCGTCGCCGGGGCAAAGCTCATGCTGCAAATGCTCGATGGCTGCGGGTGTTCGCTGATTCTTGCCGGCCATCTGCACAAGGCCTACAGCGGCGACGCCCGTCCGTACCATGTCGAGATCAAACGCTCGATTCTCGTATTCCAAGCCGGTACAGCCATCAGCCATCGTCGGCGCGATGAAGCCAATGCCTACAATCTGATCACAATCGACGGTGACCGATTGCAGCTTGATGTGCGTGCGTGGGACGGTGCTCAGTTCGCGACACTGAGCCAGCGCGAATATGAGCAGAAAGAGGAAGGCTGGACGTTGCGACCGATATAGTAATGCGCCTCGGTCACATTGACCGACATTCAAACTGCTTCCGGATCCGGTCGAAGTCGTCGTCCACGTCCAGTCCTCGTGCGGCCTGCAAGTCACCGGCCGGGATTATCCCGGAGCTAACTCAGGCCAGGCAACATGGCAAATCGACCGGGACGGTCGTATGCTGCATCCACTTACCAACTACCAAAGCCGCAGGAGTCAATCCGTGGACGGCAAAAACCTGAAAGCCAAGCTGGTTCGTGGAGAGACGGTCTTCGGCACCTTCTTCCAGCACGCCGTTGCACCGGCAATCGTCGATTTCATCCCCGACGGCGCCTTGGACTTCGTGATCGTCAGCGCCGAGCACAACGGCCTCGATCTGGCTGAGTTTCTTCCGATCCGCTACGCCTTGGCCTCTAAGGGAATTGCCTGTTTGGCCCGTATTCACAGCCGGGAGCCGGACGACGTGTCGAAGGCCTGCGATTCCTTCGACGGGGTAGTGGTCCCGTATGTCGAGGACATCGAGCACGCCAAGCGGCTGGCCGCGGCAGCCGTGTACCGGCCGCTGAAAGGGAAGGCGCTGGAGCGCGTCCTCGCGGGCGGAGGATGGCCGAGCGACAAGACCAGGCAGTACGTGACCGAAATCAAGTGCCCGGACACCGTCTTTGTTCCGATGATCGAGTCCGTCCTGGCGGTCCAGAATTTGGATGCAATCTGTTCGATTCCAGGCGTCGCTGCCGTTTTTGTGGGACCGAACGACATGACGGTCAACATGGGAATCCCAAATGAATATGATCACCTCGACCTGATCGCCATTCTGAAACGAATCATCGACACGGCCGAAACACACCATGTCGCTGCCGGCTGCTGGTTCGGCAAACGAGAGCAAATGGCCAGGACGATTCGTCAGGGAGCGCGGTTCAACGTGTTCTCGAACGACTCGGTTTTGCTGAAAGAGGCAATTCAAGATGCGTTCGTGGCATTGCGAGCGAAATGACCAATGGAGCATCCAAGATGAAACACTGTCTGCAGCTGCTTGTGATCGCGTCGGCCTTGACGGCTACGTGTGCCGCCCAGGAAGCCATGGCGCGGCGGCCCGGTGGCGCGAACGCGTCGTTCGCCGTCCGCGAGTTCAAGGGAAGCAATGGGCACATGCTGTCGTACAGCCTATTCGTTCCCACACCAGCGGAGTCCGATAAGTCCCAGAAGCCGCCCTTGGTCCTGTGCCTTCACGGCGCCGGAGGCAACACGGCGGCTGCAAACATCCTGGCGGGCGCGGAGATGCAGAAGAAGCACCCCTGTGTCGTCATGGCCCCAGCCTGCGACAACCGCGAAACGCGGTGGGTCGAAGCGCCGTTCGGCCGCGGTCGAAACGCCCGAGCGGTCCTGCCCGAGTTGCTCGAGGCACTCGACTCAGTCGTCAAGGAAAAGTCCGTGGACCCTAATCGGATTTACGTCACGGGGCAATCCATGGGCGGCATCGGCACCTGGGGGCTGATTGCCAAGCACCCGGAACGCTTTGCGGCAGCTGTTCCCGTCTGTGGCATCTGGTCGCCCGAGGATGCCGCCAAGATGAATGGCGTGGCGATCTGGGCCTTCCACGGCGACATGGATCCCACGGTGCCCGTAACTGGTTCGCGGATCATGATCGAGGCGCTGAAGAAGGCTGACGTTAAGCCCGAAGCCAAGTACACCGAGTTGGCCGGTGTTGGACATGGAAGCTGGGGGCCAGCCTATGCCAAGCCGGAGCTGTGGGAATGGCTCTTTGCTCAGCGAAAGGCAGCGGCAGCGAATTGATGCCTTGGGCAAGCCGCCGAGATGCACGGAGCACTATTCTTTCCCCGCTTTCAACTTGCCGTCGGCGGTGATCGTCATCCGTTCCTGGGCGATCACATTCCTTACTTCGATCGCCTCCTTCCCCGGAAATGTAATTCGTAGATCGAAGGCCTTCGCCTCGCCGAGGCCAATATGGATTGGCGTTGAGTCGGCGTGTGCATTCTCCGCCAACATGGGCCGAGCGCCTGGTTTGCCCAGTTCGCCGGCGCGGAAAACTTCCACGCGTGTGCCGACGGCAAACGGATTTGGGGCCGGCAGACGCGGATAGAGGTTGCAGTAATTCCCGGGCTTCGGCGTCGTGTTCAGGAAGAGCGTGACGTTGTTCCTGGGGCCGCCGATGGCAACATCCAACAGGTCGTCGTCGTTCAGGTCGCACACCGCTACGGGGTCCGAGTCCCAGCCCTTCGCTTTGTGCAATTCAGCGAACTGGCCGTTGCCCAGGTTTGCAAGAATTGCTTCGGCGCCGTACCGCGGCTTGGAGACGACCAGGTCGCGCTGGCCGTCGTTGTCGAAGTCCACAGCGACTGCCCGATGCAGGTAGGGATCCCGGGCGCGAAGGAAATCGGTGAGCGGGCTGGGTTGCAGCGTGAAACGACCCTGGCCGTCGTTGCGGAAGAAGCCCGACTCTGGCGTGGACGCAAGCAACAGGTCGAGGTGCCCATCGCCGTTGAGGTCCTCAACCAGGATAGGAGTACCCGTTGTCGCCAGGCCCATCCGCTCTGTGGCGTCGATGAATCGGCCGTCCTTGTCCTTCGTCAGAACGCGGGCGAAGCTGTCGCCGCCGTAACTGCCATAGCCGGTGACGATGGTTTCCGGCACGCCGTCGCCGTCGAGATCCGAATCCGTCAGGAAAGCCACCCGCAGGAATCGGTTCTTCGGATTGTCTGTGGTGCCGGTCCAGAGCTTGTGGACCGCCTCCGGCACCTTGTCCTTCAGTGGATGGGTAAACGGCGCAACCTCGAATACCTTCGCGGCGGGGTTCCAAATGCCGTTGAACCCGCTGGCGTTGTAGGCGTCGGGGTGTCCGTCGTTATTGAGGTCGATGATGTCCTGGGGGTTGAAGGAGCCGAACGATTTCTTCCTGGTGAGGGCGAAGGACTTTCCGCCCTGGTTGAGGAAGTCCGCCGTGTGCAGGCCGTTGAAATCGAGCCAACCGTCGCCGTCGAAGTCCCAAACAAACGTTCGCCGTCCTTCTGCCGAGGGAAGCTGCCAGTCGATGCCGAGTTCCTTCGTGACGTTCGTGAAACTCAAGTTACCCGTTTCTTTGAACTGGTTCTTGAGGAAGACGCCATGTGCGCCAGCGCCGTGGATGGTGACGACGAGGTCGGTGTCACCGTCTCGATCGTAGTCGATGCCCGTGAGGCCCCAGAGCCACCAGTCGTGCCCGGCCAGCTTGCGGCCTTTCTTTTCCCTGACCTCCGCCTGTCGTTTGTCGAGGATGCCTTGCGAGCCGTTCTCGGCGCCCTCGATGATCTTAAAAGCGATGCCGCTCTTCGCAGTTGCGGTCGCCTTGTTATCGGCGGCGAGGGCCGACGAAACGAGGCCGCACGCGAGGGCGAGTGCCAGGATGTTTGAATTCACTCTGTTGTCCTCAATCCCACGCTTGCAGAGATCGCCTCCATTTGACCTCCCCATGGCAGCCAAGGTGAATGGGGTGCTTGTTAACTCGTCGCGCCTATTAATTCAGAGAGTCAGAGAGTTTTTGGCCAGAATTCCGGGGTCCTGCCGAACAACGGCCAGTACATCTGGGAATACGACCCCCGCAGCCCGCGCCAAATCTTCCTCCGCCTGGAAGTCCGCGACGAAGCCGGCAACACCACGATCGACCAGCTCACCGAGCCCATCAAAGTCGATGGCCTGGAACCCAAAGGCCGCATCAAAAGCTTCAACCCCGGCCCAGAACAAATCCAAGGCGCTTTTCGCCAGCCACTGTTCGTTATGAATTGGATGGGTTGGGATTCCCATGCGTTGGTTTCAAGCGAAGCTTGGCGCGCAACTGGCTTCGCACCAATGGCTTGCGATGAATTACTATGCCGACTTCATTTTGAGGTTAAAAGCATTAGAGAGGTTTGAGACCGGCGTTGAACAGGGGCCGATTCGCGTTATAAGTCGCTGGTCATTGCTGGATCGGACCTATCGGCCAGCGGCCGAACCAGGCCCGAGGGGCCTGGGCTGCTGAAACGGTTTTTCCCAATTCGCGCACGGTGGACCGGGCGGAAATGGCAGTCTCCGCGGTAGCATCTGTACATGTGCAAGCCGTGTGCCATGTGAACAGAATATCGCTGACAATGGACTTTGCCCAATAAGCCCTAACCCGCCGCGCCTTGCTGGGTAACCGGAGATTCTGCCCAACAAGTAGTCACGTTCTCAGGAAGTAAGCCAGCTCCAGCGCCAGAATCGCAGTGAAAACAAAGAATTGCCACAAGCGAAAACGAAATCGAGAAAGCGATCCAAACACAAGTGGAATCAGGGCGGTTATCAACAAAACGATTGGCACCTCGATCCGCCAATGTCCCGGACTATTGTTCTTAAATCGCAATCGCGCCGACAATGACGATAGATCGCCGACTTGTGCGGCAAGTTCTGGTTCGAGACGGGGATTGGCGCGCCAGAAAAGCCCTTGGACCATGATATTCTCGTGTTGCGAGATGCTGAGGCTTCCGGATCGAAACACGAAGTGTTGGTCAAACTTTCCGTAGCGAGTGCCGATACCGAACTGTCCAAAGAAATTCGCAATCCAAGCCGCAACGAGCGAGGCAATTACAATGAGCGACAGGCACGTCACGATGTGCTTGGGAACCATGCACAGATTTTACCATCACACCGCCCGCGCCTCAGCCCAACAAGTCGGGTCAATTCCCGATTCGCGTATTTCCTGAATCGGGGACGGGCTAAGGGGTCAGGATGGGCTAAGGAGGCAGGCTTCAATAACGAAGCCAACGGTTGCTTCGTCCTGCGATCTAGGGCGGAATTGGCCGTAGCGAACGGATGCACGCCGTAGGCGTTTCCGAGCGCAGCCCAGGGCCAGCGGAGCGCCGCCCTGGGAACCGGAGGACGCGTGAGAAGTCCGACCCTGAAGGGGTCGCCGATTGTTTGTAGCGGTATCGTGCGGGCCGCAATGGCGCCGGAATTTGCAGGGCGCTTTCGGCAACCCTTTCAGGGTTGTCGTCATTTCTTGGTTGGGCGCATCCCAGGGCGGCGCTGCTGCTTGCCCTGGGCTTTGTTCGGTGACGCCTTCGGCGTCGGCGCTTAGAACAGCTCCGCCAGCGGCTGGCCGTTGTTTTCGATGACGAGGCGGGGGCGGCCTTGGTTGTCGAGATAACTGGTGTCTTGGGGGACGTTGAAGTAGCGGAAGAGCGTCGCGGCGAGGTCGCTGGGGGTGACGGGCCGCTCGCGGATGTTGCCGCCGTCGGATTCGGTGGCGCCGATCACCTGGCCGTGACGCAGGCCGCCGCCGGCCAGGCACATCGACATCACTTGCGGCCAGTGGTTGCGGCCGTCGGTGCTGTCCTGCGTGCCCATCATGGGCGTGCGGCCGAATTCGCCCATCGCCAGCACGAGCACGTCGTCCAAGAGGCCGCGCTGGTCCAAATCGCCGACGAGCGTTGTGATCAGGTGGTCGAAGAGCGGCAGCAGGGGGCCGAGGCCGCGCTGGATGCCGCCGTAGGGCGGA
>Ga0210380_10001293_pt1 | contig 10337 bp, 18 predicted proteins | sample PLM4_5_coexredo_FD_155476 | JGI IMG/M metagenome (GOLD analysis project Ga0210380, IMG submission 155476) | Groundwater sediment microbial communities from an aquifer in East River, Colorado, USA - PLM4_5_coex redo | ecosystem: Environmental > Terrestrial > Soil > Riparian zone | place: USA...
ACCGGCGAAGAGGCGGGACCGAAGGCGGAGAAGCTAGGCCGCGATCTGAGCCAGGACATCAACGAGAGTTTCGTTGACGACATCCACGCCAACAAGGGCGTCGTTGCGGATGCGATGAAGGACTTGATGTTCGCCATTCACAACCCACTGGCAGCAGCCCGCGAGCGCACCCGCATCGAGGCGGCGCTGCATGGCAAGGCCATTGTCGACGGGCTCAAGTCAACCAACCCCGACATCAGAGCGGCAGCGCAGGCGGCGCAGCAAATCTTGATGGAGCAACTACGCCAACTGACGCCGATGGCTGCCGACGCCGGAGCGAATGCGGGCACAGCCTACTCTCGCGCCTTCGCCCGCAACTTCAGCATCAACATCCCCGGCAACCCGTTCGGCAAAGGCTCTAAGCCTCTCGGCGGCAACGATGAGCGTGGCAAGCCCAAGCCAAAGAAGAAGACGGGCGGCAAGGTAGCCGGCTCACACGCCGGAGATCGCGGCATGGCGACGGGCGGGCCGGTGCGACCTGGCGAGGCGTACACCGTGGGCGAGAACGGCCCCGAGCAACTGGTCATGGGCAACCAGGGCGGTTACATCATCCCGCACGGGCGCGGCAGCAGGGGCGGCAGCACGAACATTCACATCAGCCTCTCGACGCGGGAGTTCAGCCACCACTCGGCGCACTTCGCCACCATCCAGCGCGGCGGGCCTTCGTTCACGTGATCGAGCTCGTCACCGACTGGTACTGCCCGAATTGCGGCCTGACCGAGCAGACGGTCGGCAAGCCGAACCGCTATCACGGCTGCCCCAAACTGCGCATGACCGCACCACTCGTCGCCAAGGGCCTGAGCGCGAAGGTGGAGGCGAAGGTGCGCGAGGATTACGTCGGCAAGGAGAACGTGCGCATCATCAACGGCAAGCCCGTGATGAGCATCGTGACCACCCGCGACAACGGGCAGGACGTGATCGTGTTCGCGCCCACGGCAACAGGTGGCGGCTCGGCGGGCTAGCCAATGGCGACCCGCATATATCCGACCACTGGCACACCGGGCATCACGCCCACCGCTTCCACGGGCTGGGAAGCTACATCGGACATGGTTCGCTACGCGGCGACGATCACCGCCGCGTCATTCTCGGACGCCTCAGTCCCGGCAACGTCGGGCTCGGGCAACGCCAACGAAGACACGGTCTGCTTCCAGCTCGTCTACGGCCCGCTATCGGCGCAGACGATCACCGGCAACATCAAGGGCCAGATCAGCGCCCGCGAGTCGAACGCCGCCGCTGACGCCCGCGTCCAGGTAATCGTTCGGACCATTGCCTCTGACGGCACGACGGTCCGCGGTACCAACCTGGCGATGAGCACCGCCGGCCTGTCACATGAGTTCTTCGTTGACGCTGGCACACGGCGCAACATCACGCTGCCGCTGGGCGGCTCCACGGCGCTGACATCGGTATCGGCGCAGGCCGGTGACTACGTGGTCGTGGAAGTCGGCTTCCGCAACCACGGCACGAACACCGGAGAGGTTCGCGAGCGCTGGACATTCGGCGGCGCGGAGTCAACGGACGCACCCGAGGACGAGACAACCACCACGACCAGCGTTCACCGCGGCTGGGTGGAGTTCTCCAACACTCTGACGCCACTCACCGCTGCCCCAGCGACGGCAGCAGCGGGCACAGGGGCGGCGTCCAACGCCAACCTGACAATCAAGCCCACTGCGGGCGTTGCCAGCGGCACAGGCGCGGCAAACAACGCCACCGTCAGCTACGTCCCGCCGCCGCGCAGCGTCACCATCAACGGCAGCGACTACATCGGTGACGCGCTCTACTCCGGGTTCAGCCTGACCGAGTGCGCCAACCGCGGCGAAGTCGGGACGGGCGGCTTCGATGTCATCGACGGCATCTCCGCCCTGGACATCCCGGCGATGAAGGCGCTCCAGTTCAACGAGCCGCTGGCCGGTGCGAGCAACCAGCGCGTGTTCACGGGCTTTACCCATGACCGCACCGAGACAGCCCTGCCCGACTCCGCGCTGACGGCGAAGGTGTGGGCCGTGGAAGCGGTCGACCTGAACATCCTGGCGTCCGATTACGTGCTCACCGACGCCGAGGGCGCAGACCGGCCAGCCGAGACGGACTACGTGCGCGTAGCGTGGCTGCTGACCACGGCGCTCAACTCAGTAGGGGGGGTGGGTGTAGGGGTAGTCCCCAACGCCAACACGGTCACGATGGAGGCCACCGACTACCGTGGCCGCAAGGCTGCCGATCTGCTGGCCGAGTGCTCCGAGGCAACGCAGAAGCTGTGGTTCATCTACGACTATGGCGCAGGGCGGAAGCTCTACTACGACCTGGCAACGGGCACCAGCCTGTCCTCCAGCGTGTTCATCAGCGACGTGGCCGGCGAGCCTGACGGCGCGACGGTGTTCGCGGTGCAGTCCGTCCAGGTGAAGCGATCGCCCGACAGGATCTACTCGAAGGTCCATTACACCTACAACGAAGGCACGGTGACAGTCAGCGACGCGGGTGTAGCAGCGGCCTACCGACAGCGAGAGGCCGCAGTCCTCGACGCTTCTGTGACCGACGTGACGCTGGCAACGACGAAGGCCAACGCCCTGCTGGCTGGCTCCTCCACGGAGATCGTGGAGATCGAGGGGCTGGAGATCGTCTGCTCCGCGGCGCACGTCAACGACATCCGCCCCGGCCAGCGGGTGCAGATCAAGCTCACCCGCCACAACATCGACGCCTACGCCTACTACCGCGTCGTTCGTCGCACGGTGCAGCCGATGCAGAACACGACGCACTACCTGGTGGCGCTGGGACTGGCTGACAACGTGCTCGCCTCGGCCAACGGGGAGCGCGGCGGCGACGAGATCTGGCCGCAGAAGTCGAACGCCAACGATGACGGCGCGACGGTCATCGTGGACCGCTCGGGCATCAACATCATCGACGGCGCGATAACGGTCGTGAACTCATCGGCGACGGTCATCATCGACGGCGAGTCGGACATCTTCAAGGTGGCTGCTGCCGGGACGGTGCAGACAGCCTCTCGGGCAAGCGCCGGAACATCGACAGTGACGGCGGACATTGCGACCGGCCTGACCTATTCGCCAACATGCGAGCTTTACATGCAGAGCACGTATTCCTTTCCGTGCCCCTACGTAGTGTGGGGAACCGGAACGGGACTCATGGCGTTCAGCTATCAGGGCGGCGCGGCTGTCACGGGCGGCAACCAGACGCGTGTCTATGCCGAGACCTCGACATCAACGACGGCCATTGCCCGCGATTATCAGTACTACGTGTTCAGCGAAACGGCCTTCTGATGCTCTCGATGCTTGTATTCTGGAATGATGCTGGCGAGGTTGTTGGCACCCTAAGCACGCTGATGGTTCGCAACGAGAACGGAGAGGTTGTCGGCCACGTTGACTTCGAAGCCGTCGAGGACAGCGGTGGCCGCATCCGTGAACTGTGCGACATCTCGACAGCGGCGGGCGGTGGCGCATGGCCTGAGTGGCTTGAGGGAAAGGCGCACGACTTCACCGTCGAGCTCGACCCCAACCCCTCCCCTGCCCGTGCCCGCATCGCCGCACTCGTCCACAAGAAGTCAGGCCACCGCCGCGAGCGGGCCGACATTGAGGCGGCGATTGCCGAGCGCATCCAGAAGGCCAACGGCAAGCCGGCTGACATCCGCGACGTGGTAGGCGGGCCGAACCGCCCGCTGTTGCTCGACGAAGACGGTCGAACGAAGGCGCGGACGAAGGCGAAGCGGCCCGTGCTGCCGGTCGTAAAAAGAGGGCTTGACACGTAGGTTTACAGTTGTCACATGGCAACCGAGATAACCGAACGCGCAGCCCGAGAAGCACTCAAGACGGCAGGCTCCGTCAGCGGCGCTGCGCTCCTGCTGGGAGTCTCGAGGCCGACGATGTACCGCCTCATGCAGAGGTACGGCATCGAGATCAAGAGGATCGTCGCATGAAGCACATGGCATCCCGCGTCCTGGCCATCCTGCCCGATGGCCGCGTCATCACCGAAGCCGACGTGACGCCCTTCTCCGAGCGCGTCATCCACGCGGGCGAAGTCGCGGGCTGGGCGCTGCTGACGTTCACCGTGCTCTACATCGGCCTGCATATCGTCGTGACGTTCTTTTAGATGGACGCCTACGAGGACCAACTTCGACCGCTTGACCAACTGGTCGCCATCGCCAAGCAGACCGGCGCAACCGAGGAGCGCTACCGCATCCTGGCGATCATCGCCCGCATGAACCTCTCGTCATACGTCATGGACTACATCCTCGCCGCTATCTCGACGCCTCCCGAGTCGGGTGTTTTCGTGCCCGATGCACCCGGCTCGGAAGTCGCCGCGGTATCCGGTCGTTGAGAACAGGACTCGACGCTCGGAACGGCACCCGGCGGCTTCTGCCCGGCTGGATTTAGTCCCCCTTTCTCCAGCCGGGCACTAATGAGGGAAAGCAATGACGAAGCGAGCGGCACAGGTGGCACTCCTGCCTGACGACGTACCCGAGCACATCGAGTCAGCGAACCACCGCTACCGCAAGGCCGGCGGCGAGTGGCAACCGGGCGTGACCGGCATCCTGCGTATCCAGGACGCGCTCGGCGGCAGCGACGGACTGATGAACTGGTACGCAGACCTAGCGGCGCGCTCCGCTTGGGAGTCTGGCCGGCTGGGAGTGGATCTGGCCGAGGCGCTGACAGAGGCGTTCACCAACGCCAACGAAGCCCGCAACCGTGGCAGCCGGATACACGAAGGCATCGACGCGATGGTCCGAGGACGCGACCACATCCCGACAACCCGCGATGCGGGCTTCTGGTACCACTGGTCGCGCTTCCTCCTGTACTACCGCATCGAGCCGCAGACCGAGCAGTACATCCTCGGCGACGGCTTCGGCGGCACGTATGACCTGGCCGCAGAGATCGACGGCGAGCTGGCGCTGATCGATGTCAAGACAGGGAAGTGGAAGGACTCGTTCGGCCTCCAGCTCGCCGCCTACAGCATGGGCATCTGGCAGGCACCCAAGCCCGACTTCGGCGGCATCGGTTCGCCCGTCGTGCCGGTGCCCGACTTCAAGGCGTTCTACGTGCTGATGCTGTCGGACGAGGGCTACGCCCTCAAGCCCGTCGTCGTCGGCCAGGCGGAGCGCGACCACTTCCGCTTCCTCGTAGCCACCCATAAGCAGTTGAAGGAATGGAGCAAGTGAGGCCGATGGTGGAGGTGCGCCAGATCATCGAGGTCGCCTTCAACCGAGGCAGCGGCGTCGCGCCTGACATGGTGCGACGGGTTCACGCCTACTACGACCTCGACGGGCGACTGCTAGCGGAGAACGACCCGCTGCGCCCGCAGTTCGACCCGGCCTATCCAACGCAGGACATGACAGTGGAGGACTTCAACAAACCATGACCAACCGCGTAGTAATCACCATCGAGCTCCCCGACGGCGTAGTGCCCGACGTGGAGTTCAGCAGCGCGAACACCTACAACGACGCGCCGCCAGCGCAGGACGTGTTCCCGCCGTTCCCAGCCGACGCGAGCAACCCGCCGAACTGCCGCGTTCACTCGAAGCCGATGAAGGCCGGGCGTAACGGCGGCTGGTTCTGTCCGACGAAGGTCGGCGACGGCTGGTGCCAGGAGAAGGCTTAGGTATGGCCACGTCCATACCGACCGAACCAGCGACACAGGCAGGGCGGGCGCTGCTGTATATCCACGGCGAGGCGATGCGCGAACCCGTCCTCGCCATCGAAGCCGAGGCCGTGGCACCGTGGCGGGAGGCGGTTATCTGGATGAGCGGCAGCGACGACTTCGCCCCGGCAGATGGGCCGATGAAGGGTGGCAAAGCCCGCAAGGGCTACGAGAAAATCGTTCTGCCGCTACTCCGCGACCTACTCGGCGACGGCAAGTGACCGCGCCGACGTTCGGCACCGCCTGCAGCTACTGCCACGGCGCGCACAGCGGGCCCTGTGGGGCACAGCGGCGCGATCTGGGGATGTCTGCGGTCGAAGCCGTGGAACACGGCGACTGGCCCGCAAAGGCGCTCAGATGGGTCTATCGCTTGGAGCGCGATGCAACGTTCACCGCCGAGGATCTGTGCGCGGCAATCGGCAGACCGGCGCGACCGAACAGCGTCGGAGCTCGTCTGTCGGCGCTGGCACGTAGCGGGCTGATCGTGGTCGACGGCTACGGCACCGCCGAGCGCGTCGAGCGTCACGCCTCGGTACTGCGGCGCTGGCGACGGACTTAGCAAGTGGTATCCTCGGACGCACAGGTTGTGGCTGTTCATTCGTTGATACCGTATGAGCCGACCGTCGTAGAGCCACAACCTCTGCGGCGGTCGCTTCATATTCAGGAGGTTGTGGCTCCATGACAGCGCAAGTTGACCCCTATGTGCGGGTCTATTACCGGATCGTTGACGATCCGAAGTTCGCAGAAGTCTTTGACGATGACGCAGCGCTCGCGCTATGGCTGCGGTTACTTCTCCAGGCGGACGCGATGCACCCATCGCCCGCAGCCCTGCCACACGGCACCAAGAAGGGACCGCTCGCGAAGCTGGTTCGTGCGGGATTGATCGATTTAGGCACCGGCTACCGCTACCGCATCCACGGCCTGTCAGCAGAGCGTGAGCAGCGCTCAGAGCATGCTCGTACTGCTGCGCGAGCAAAGCATGAGCAGCCGATGAGCAGCCCGCGAGCAGCCGATGAGCACACCTCAAGGGCTGCTATATCCGAACCGAACCGAACCGAACCAATCCAATCCGCTCCGAGCCGACTGCGGAGCACGGGTTCATTAGAACCTGTCGGTTCGATCTTGGAACAGACAGCGGCAAGGATGCGCATTCAGAGGGAGGCGAGCAATGACCGATAACCAGACCTCGGGCGGTACCAGCCGGTCAATACCGAAAGCCTGCGGCTGCCGAGAGTGCGCCTGTCTCTTTTACCGGAACTACGGCTCCGACCGCTGCCGGGATTGCGTCAAGGGCTTCCACCGCAAGCATTGGATGACGCCCCGATGACCCCGCAGGACCGACTCGCGGCTGCAATCTACATAGACAACTACGAGTTCCACGACGCTCCGAGCGCGGAGTCAATCGCGCAGAGCGCCCTCGCCGCAGACCCCACCATCGCCGCCGATATGGAGTTGGGGCGACGGATACGGGACGCCAGCGACGAGTTTCTAGCAGAAGCACTAGCCGAAGCCCTACACGTCTGGACCGGAATAGACGACGCAATCCGACTCACCCGCGCCGCGCTGACCGAGGGCGAGACAGCATGACGGACCTGGACGAACTCCTCGACAAACAACCGATCGCCGAGCCGCTGACCGGCGCGAAGGGCAAGGTCTGCACCCGTCACGATTGGGTGAAGGCGGATGGCGGCTATCAGGGCGGGACTCGAACCTTCGTGGAGTTCTGCCGACGTTGCCAGAAGCCGAAGGATCTTGTCCGTTCCAAGCGCGGCGCAACGTCACGCAGCTACGGCAACCGCGCCGAGCTCAAGGTCGCCCGCAAGTACGGCGGCGAGAAAGTCGGCCAGTACGGCGGACCGGCTGACGTGATGGGCAAGGACTTCCAGACGCAGGTGAAAACGCACCGTCGACGGCCTCCGACTGAATGGACGACGGCCATCAACGCGATGCGAGAGGGCAACCGGATCCCGAGGCTGCTGGTGCGCTTCGTCCAGGCAGGGCTACCGCCCGACGACTGGTTCGTGTTCCGAGCTGAGGACTTTCTGGCATGGTTCGGCAAGGATGAGTAAGTACCTCGCCCTCGGCGGTGCCGTCCTGCTCGCGTGGCTGGTGTTCCGCTCGCTGCCGAAGCCGGTTGCGCCGCTGCCTAACTTCGACTGGGAGGGATGGTGATGCTTACGCTGACCTACATCGACCATCTGCAACGGCAGAACGCCGATGATCTCGCGTTCTACCCGCTAACGACTCTCGGCAAGGCGTTGGAGGAACGTCACGTCATAAGCTGCGAGGACAACGGCGAGCCTGCGGGATACCTGTGGTTCGGTGCCTTGCGTGGTGGTTACGACGTGACCATTTACCAAGCCGCCGTCGACTACGACTCACGCCGGCGTCACTTGGGGTTCGCTATGGTGCGCCAGCTCTACGAGATGGCCGACGCTGCTGGCGCGACCGGCATCCGGCTCAAGTGTGCCAGCAGCGCGGACTCGAACGAGTTCTGGCAGGCGGCGGGCTTCTACTGCACCCGCGTTCAACCTGGCGGACGTAAGCGCGGACGCGACCTCAACTGCTACCGAACGGACATTCAGGCGGGGCTGTTCACCCTGCCACTCGTCACACCGTCAGACAAGCCGATTGACCTCAAGCAATACAACGCTGACAAGCGGGCGGGCGTAGCGATGCCTTCGCGCTTCTCACGGACGCACTACAGGACGGACGTCGGATGATCATCCTCGGACCGTGCGCCTGCCAGGGCTGCGGCGTGAACGTCTACTTCGACGGCCATCGCTGGGTTGACCCGTCTGGCCGGCGTCACGCCTGCTACCGGCGCTGGTGGCCGCTGCCCAAGAACAACCCGACGCTGCGCTGGAAAGGTTGACTATCACACCTGTCAAGCCGCATAGTGTGTCTGTGGCGCAGGAAAGCCCGCTTGGCTTGAGCCGTTTCCCTCTCGGCCCAAGCCGCAACGACGGCTGGAGGCCCGGTGTTGTGACGGCACCGGGCCTCGCCGTTTCTGGCCGAATACGCACCTTTGACTATATGCAGAACCTGTGACAGACACGACGCTGAACAATGGCACAGCCGACCTAAAGCTCCTCAAGGCCGGGGTGGACAGGATCGAAAAGGACGTTGAGCGCTTGGATCGCAAGTTCGACACGTACCTGACCCAGCACCAAGCCACTCACGCCGCCGATCAGACGCAGATGAACCAGCACCTGCTGCTGTCTGCCGAGAGCATGAACCGCTCACTACGGCACGAACAGGACATCCCCGGCATCGAGCACCGCATCGAGATAATCGAAACGTGGCGGCACGAGCTGCTGGGCGCTATGAGCCTCGTCAAGATCGCGTTCGGCACGTCCATAATTTCGAGCATCGTCGCTATCGTGTCGCTCGTCACACTGTTCACCAAGTGAACGAGATGGGCTTCGTGTCTGCCGTGCTGATCGTGCTCGTCCTAATCATCCTGATTTCATACCTTCGGAGGGATGGATGACAGAAGCAACATGGGGCAAGGTGACGGCGCGGGGCTCGGACGCCTTCGTCAAGCTGGTGCGCCTGGCGCTCAACGAATGCGTCAACGTCAATAACCCCAAGCTCGAGGACAGGCTGCCAACCGGCTACACCATCGAAGAGCACACGCCCGAGCAGTTCAAGCAGCGCGGCTTCGTGTTCGATGACGGAACGGTCAACGAAGGCCGAGTGGCGAGCGCCGGCCTGCTGTGGGTCAACTCCCGCATCGTCCGGGGCAAGCCGCGCCGCGCCCGTCACATCGTGCGCCACGAGATAAGCCACATCCTGCCCCTGAGCGAAGCCAAGAAGCACGAGCTCATGGCGTTGATGTGGAAGAAGAACGGCACCCACCCGCGGCGCTGGTCAAGCAAGCTGTACGAGGCGCAGCCCGAGGAATGCCACGCCGACACAATGGCCGAGGCAATGAGCGGCATCGACTCACCGTGGGATGACTTCACCTTTTACCTGGTCGACGTGCAGGAGCTGGATCACCCGAAGTTCCTGGACATCACGTTCCGGGTTGACCCGCCGCCACCCATTCCCGACCCGCCACCGCCGATAGTGCCACCGTCACCCGTACCGCTACCGCCCGAAGATCCGGTCGTAGCGGAACTGGAGGCAAGGCTGGAAGCAATCGAGAAGATCGCCGCCGGCGAGCTCGGCCTAATCGTGGAGGACTTGTAGTGATCGTTCTGGTACTCGCAATCGCTGCGCTCATCCTCGGCATCGTGTCAGTGGTAGAGGCGCGAGGTCGCTCTTGGGCAGGCTGGGGAGTCATCTGCCTGGCTGCCATCCACCTGCTGGGAAGCGTCAACCTGTGAACCCTTGGGACGAGTTGGAGAAAGACCCGGAATTCAGGGCGAAGATGAAGCGAGCGCTGGCTGACTTCAAGGCAGGCCGTACCTACCGGATGAAACGCACCCCTGACGGTAGGCATGAATTCCTCCCGAACCCGCGATGGCCCAAGCATGGGGAGCAACCGCGATGAACGTCGACACGATCCGCATCCTGTTCACCTACAGCATCGCCGTGCTGGTGCTGCTGGGCTCTTTCATTCTGCTGGTCATCCCCAGCCAGGTAGGCGCAGAAGGGGTGATCCCGTTCGTGACGGGCATCGTGGGTATCGTGCTCGGCTTCGTGTTCAACCGAGAG
>Ga0210380_10001294_pt1 | contig 10336 bp, 10 predicted proteins | sample PLM4_5_coexredo_FD_155476 | JGI IMG/M metagenome (GOLD analysis project Ga0210380, IMG submission 155476) | Groundwater sediment microbial communities from an aquifer in East River, Colorado, USA - PLM4_5_coex redo | ecosystem: Environmental > Terrestrial > Soil > Riparian zone | place: USA...
GACACGGCCGTGTCGACGATGTCCTTCGATTGCGCGGACACCGGGGCCACCCCGACCGCAACGACCGCCGCGACCGCGAACGCGGCGGCGGCGACTGAACCCATCACATACGTCTTCAACATCTTCAGACTCCCTGTATCGAGTTGTATCGGGCACGGCTGAACCCCTTCCAGCCGCACGCTCGATGTATTTGAATGTAGTGCAATTAATATTGCTGGAGAGTAAAATCTGGCAATCGACGCAAAGTCGTGTGAGCGACAAGATAAGAACGGCGTCAAATGTGAACGGGATTCAAAACCGCCATCCGGGGAGCGCGCCATGCTGACGCCAACGTTGAAGAAGGGTTTGAGCGAGTACACCATCGGCGAGCGTGTCCGCACGCTCCGCCTCAGGAAGAAGATGGGGCTCGTCGAGCTGGGCAAGCACACCGGCCTGTCGCCGGCGCTGCTCTCGAAGATCGAACGCGGCCGTCTCTTTCCGACGCTGCCGACCCTTTTGCGAATCGCGCTGGTGTTCGGCGTGGGCCTGGAGTTCTTCTTCTCAGGCGCACGAGAGAAGCCACTCGTGGCCGTGGTGCGGAGGAAGGATCGCGTGCGACTTCCAGATCGCCCTGGCGTGGGTGACGTCGTCTACCGCTTTGAGTCACTCGACTTTCCGGCCACGGAACGCCGGTTCAACTCGTACGTGGCGGAGTTCTTCGCGGCCGCGCCTGAGAAACTCCGCTTCCATCAGCATCCCGGTGTCGAATTCCTGTACGTCGTGCAGGGCCGATTGAGCGTCCGGCTGGGCGCGGAGGAACACGCGCTGGATCAGGGTGATTCGATGTATTTCGATGCGACCGTGCCGCACGCCTACCAGCGACTAAAGGGCCGCACCTGCCGGGCCGTGGTCGTCACCGCGCCTTAGCGGCCGTCTAGCGGCTCGCCGGACGTTTTGCCGGTTCCGCGAACGCGGCCGCGACGTCCAACGCGATCGCCCGCAGATTCGCGTAGGACGTGTTTGAGGTGACGGCGACAACGATGCCGCGTTCGGGAAAGATCATGAACGAGGTCGAGCCCCCCACCAGGCTTCGACTCGCATGGCTCACCAGTTGCGTGGGTTGGCCGGCCAGTGGAAAGGATTCGACCGTCCAGCCGAGACCGTACTCGGTGTCCTTGCCTGATGCGAGTTGCTGCGTGGTCTGGAGCACTCTGACCGTGTCTGGCTGCAGCAATGTGCTGCCGCCCATCGCGATTCCGAACCGGACCAGGTCGGACGGTGTGGACAGAAACGCGCCCGCACCCGCGAAACAGGAATAGTCGATGGCGCGCGCCACGACCTGTCCGAATTCGTTGTCTCCGCTGAACCGCGGGAAATAGAACCTCGCCAGATTCGGAATGGTTACGGATACTGGTCCAGAGTCCGGCATCGTATCGTTCATGCCGAGTGGCGCGAAGACCTGTGTGCGCATGAAGACGAAGAACGGTTCATTCGCGGCGGCCTCGACCGCCGCGCTCACCAGAATCCAGCCGTAGGTCGAATAGCGGGCCTCCGTCTGCGGCTCGAATAGCAGCGGGTCGTTCGCAAACGTCGCTAACGCATCGGCGGCGCGATCGCAGTGCCCCGAGGGCACGTCAGCTTCTTCACCGAGGTAATGCCGGACGCCCGCCAGGTGTCCCATCAATTGCCGCACTGTGATGGGCCACTGTTTCCTGGGGAATGCCGGAACCGACACCTGAATCTCATCCTCGAGGCGCAGTCGTCGACGTTCCAGCAGCAGGCCGACCCCCGCGGCGGTGAGTGCTTTGGATGTGTGCCCGATTCTGAAGCGCGTGTCCGGCGTGACCGGCGTCCGGCTCTCGACATTCGCCCAGCCAAAGCCCTCGGCCCAGACTATCTCCTGGTTTACGGCGACGGCCACGGAGAGTCCTGGCGCGTTCTGGCTGCTGATGCCCGCGCGGACGCGCTCGCGTGCGGCCTCTGCAGCACCGGCCCACCTGGCGGATGGCGTCGCATGCATGACGGACGTCACCTCCTGCGGGTTCGGGTGCAGGCGCGCGGCCGTGACGTTCATGTACATCAACACGCCGGCAAGCCCCGCGATGGGGATGCCGGCCCCGAGGACGATCAGCGTGATCCAGGTTTCCTTGCGGATCTTTTTCGCGCTCACGGGTGTCTCTGTGCTTTATATCACAAAGCACTCTGCATAGGCGCTATCGGCCGGACAGCGCCTTCAGCGCCAGCGATCGCACGTCCGCGTCAGGGCTCCGCGCCAGGCGCTCCAGCGCTTCACGCGCCTCGGGCCTGCGCGAGTTCTTGAGCGCATCCACGAACAACGGCGAGCGCGTGCGCGTGGCCGCGAGTTCCAGATACGGAATCGCCACGGGATCCTTCATGGCCACGAGTGCGGACGCCGCCGTACGCGCATCACTGCCCGGCGACAGCGTCGAGATCTGCTTCAGCCATTCGCCGCCCCGTTTTTCGAGGCGCGCCGGATCGCGCGGCTTCACGTCGATGACGAGCTGTGCCGTGCGCTTGAGTCCCGCCGGGTCGCCACCGTCGATCTGGACGGTGCCACGAAACTCGACGTCGATCGTGTGCCGGCCCGTCTGCGACAGATCGAGCCACTGGTCGAGCACGACGGAGGCCGTGTAGGCGGTGTCTCTCAACATCAGATGTGAGGTGCGCAGGCGTGAGGCCGGCGCAATCGTCGGCGTCACTCTGGCCGTGCCGCCATCGGGCTTCGTGTGACTGAACACGAACTGCGTTTGATCCTCCACGCCGAAGTCCACGACGATGCGATAGCCGGTCGTGTTGTAGAGCTGCGCCGCCAGGATCGCCGGCTCGCCGAGCGTGGTGGTCTTCGGCAGCTTGAAGTCCAGCTTCGCGGTCGGCGGGCCGGCAGCCAATGTGACGGCGCTCGCCATCACTCCAGCGAGCACCAGCGCGAATCCCGGCAACAGGCGTTGTGAGGAACGCAATCCAGTCATAGGTGTCCTCAGGGTATTGGCCTCGGCGCCGATTCCGCGCCAGGCGGCTCGCGGAACGGGTCCATCGGAATGGGGGTGTATTCGACGTCAAGGATCTCGAGGTGGTCAATTCTCTTCGGTGCGTGCACGGATACGCGGTCGCCCGGTGAGGACTTCATCAGCGCGCGCGCCAGCGGTGACACCCAGCTGATGTACCGGCGGTTCAAGTCGACTTCGTCAATGCCGACGATGCAGACGACGTGTTCGCGGCCAGTGGCATCCTTATATGTGACGGTCGCGCCGAAGAACACACGCGTGCCGGCTGGTCCGGGCCGCGGCGCGGCCGGGTCCACGGCCTCAGCGGCATCGATGCGTTTGGTCAGAAACCGAATCCGTGAATCGATCTGGCGCAGCCGCCGCTTGGCGTAGAGATAGTCGGCATTCTCGCTGCGGTCGCCGTTGCTGGCGGCCCACGCCACGACCTTCGTGACAGCCGGCCGCTCGCGGTTCAGCAGAAAGCGATGTTCGTCTTTCAGGCGCTGCAGTCCGGCCGGCGTGATGTAGTTCTTGAGCACCGGCCCTGCGGCCTCGCGCACCGGTTCTCTGAGGGGCCGCTTCACGAAGCGATCTTAGCGGAACGCGTCCGCGTTCGTGGGCGCGAGGAAGAATATCTCTCCTAGCGCACCAACTGCCCGCGCGCCATGCCCGATGCGTTCAGCACCGAATGCACGTGGAAGTAAAACCCGGCGGGCCCGTTCAGCATTTCTTCGACGAGCGCCGGCGACACGCTGATGCCGGCCTTGTAGAACGCCCCGGTTCCGCCCGTCAGTGCGATCTCGCCAGGCATCAGGCCCGAGTCCACAACGACCGGGCCGCTGGTGCCGGCCGCGCCGCGATGAATATGCGCCCCGGTGAGCGGGGTGCCGGGTGGGAATCCGATGAGCGAGGCCTGAATGGCCGCCGTGGCAGACGTGATCGTGCCCCCGCTGTCGCGGTTGATGGAGAACGAGATTGAGGCAGTGCCACTACCGCTGAACTCGGCATTCGCCACGGGCGGATCTTCGTTGCCAGGTGACAACTGTGCCGAGAATGAGGCCCCTTCACCCGAGGGAGTCGTCGGCGATCTGTGGCAACCGACTGCGACCGCGAGGGCGCCAACGGCGACGAGACAACGTGCGAAGCGATTCATGGATGCTCCTCTTCTCATGGCTCTGCTCGTGTCAGTGCAAGAGCGGAGCCATGCGAGGGCAGGGTATAGCGTCGCGAACGGGGGATCAGTCGGACCGATGTGACCAGCGCGCTGCAAACAGGTTCTACGGTGTGAGCACGAATGGATAACCGGCTGCCACGATGGCGAGGTCTTCCTACCTACGCCACGGATTGCCGAACCGCGGGTCCTGGATCAGGGCCTGGTCGGTCAGCGTGCGCAGGAACTCCACCAGGTCGGCCTTCTGCGCCGCCGTGATCGCGAAGCCGCGAATCACCGGGCTCTTGTTCGGATTGTCATGGCCGACGCCCTGCAACGCGCCGCTCGCGATCGTCCGCCCGCCCGCCGCGTAGTGATCGATCGCGTCTTCGAGCGTCGCGACGCTGCCGTCGTGCATGTAGGGCGCGGTCAACGCAATGTTGCGCAGCGTCGGCGCCTTGAACTTGCCGACGTCAGCCGGATTATGCGTCACGTCGTGCACACCGGTGTTGGTCGCCGGATACGACAGGAGCCCGGTCAGGTTGTACAGCCCGGTGTTGTGGAACTCCATACGCATCACGGCACTGATGCCCATGGCGCTCGAGAAATGGACACCGCCGTGACACGTGAAGCACGACAGCGGCCGGCTATGAAACAGAACCTCGCCCCGCTTGGCCGCGTCTGAAACGGCCGCGTCCTCGCGATCGAAGTGATACCGGTCATAGGAGGATCGCGCGGACACGATCGAGCGTTCGAAGGTCGCAAGCGCTTTCGTCACGTTCGCGGACGTGAACGCCTGCTCCTCGGCAGGAAAGGCGTCGCGGAAGAGGCGCCGGTAAGTGGGATCTGCTTCGACCGCGCGCAGCCAGTTGTCGCTTCGATCGAGACCCAGCTCGATCGGATGATCGCCGTACATCGGGACGAGTGCCTGATCCTCCAGCCGTTTCATTGTCGGATTGGCCCAGTTCAAAGTGCCGGCGTACGCGACGTTGACCAGACTCATGCTGCCGCGGGGATGCACTTGGCCGGTCGATCCGATACCTTGTGCTCGTCCATCCGCAAAGGCCAGTGCTTGCACGTGACACGACGCGCATGACTGCGTGCCGTTGCCCGAAAGCCGCGTGTCGTAAAACAGATACCGTCCGAGCTCAACCTTGGCTTCGGACATCGGATTGTCGGCGGGGACTGGCGGCGCGGGAAATCCGCGCGGCAAAGTCCACGCGTACGGCGCCTGAGGCGGATGTGCCGCACTCGCGACGGCCACTACAGCGATCCAGATGCCCGCCGACAGACTGAGCGCGATTCGTCGCATCACACTACTTACGGAGCCGCACGACTTCGAGGTGATCGAGCATGCGTACCGATCGCGCAGCCCGGCTATCTTTCGGCGTCACGAGCCGGAACGGACCTTGGTACGCGAACAGCGGTTTGCCATCGGCCGTGTCGGCGACAATGATGTCGCTATTGCTGAGGGCCTGGTCGAGTTCGCCGAGAGAAAACACGACTTGATAACCGTCTGACGCGCTGGCGATCACATAACTGGCCAACACATTGCCGCGCATTCCCGCACCAACGGGTACACCAGCCTTCTTCAGAATTTCGCCGACGGAGACACCTTCGTAGATGACGCCGCGCCCCTCTTCTTTGATCTCGACCTTTGTCCGCGGCAGGCTCTTCATATCCGCCTCAGTCAGCGTCAGCGGCGTCGCAACATCGCCCGTCACCTTGAGCGTCGTCGCCGGCGCCTGAGCAACCGGCGCTTGCGCCGCCGACTGGTCGGACCCCAGAAGCAGAATGGTCAGCGCCGCCACCGGAAAGATCATGCGCCGGATTATGACCCCGATCGCGGTCGCGCAGGGATGCCCCGGCCTTCCCAAGCGTGAGACGGGCGCTGCCCACCTCAGGTAATTGCTTTCCGTACCCGCGGTGGACGTTTCCGTTGGCCGCCGTGTACAGGAGCCCTTCCGGTGGCCCCGATGTTGCTCAGTCAATCACATAACCGGAGTTGTGGCTGTGCTGGCGCGGGTGAGGTTTCGTTCGTTAATCGCATTTGCTCCGCTGGCCTTCGCAGCGCTGGTCGGCGCCGCGTGCCATTCCTCCACCACCACCACGCCGACGGGCCCATCACCGGTCAAATGCCAACTGGCCCTGACGCTGAATTCGGGGACGATTGCGGCGGCCGGCGGAAGCGGCACGGTCGCCGTTGCGACGCAGGCCGAGTGCGGCTGGACGGCATCCGCTGATGTCGCCTGGATCACGAATCTTTCGCCGGCCGCCGGGCAGGGATCGGCTGAGCTGCGATTTCAGACTGCGGCGAATCTTGCGATCAGCAGCCGATCGGGTCAGATCTCGCTGAATGGCGTGACCGTTCGCGTGACGCAGTCCGGCGCGCAGTGCCAGTTCGAGATTTCGCCGCGAAGCCAGACGTTCGCGGCGGCCGGCGGTACGGCCAGCGTCGCTGTTGGCGCAGCCGCTGGATGCGCCTGGACGGCGATGAGCAGCGATCCGTGGTTGACGATCGCCGCGGGCGGGAGCGGCAACGGGGACGGCAGCGTGCAGATTTCTGTCGGACCCAACGCCGGTGTGGCGAGGCTGGCGGCGCTGTCGATCGGTGATCAGACGTTCGTCGTGACGCAGCAGGCGCCGAGCGCACCGAGTTGCGCCTACGCGATTGCCCCGACCTCAATATCGATGGCTCCGGCTGGAGGGACCACAACGGTCGCGATCACGGCCGCAGCCGGTTGCTCGTGGACGGCTGCGAGCAATGCCTCGTGGCTGGCGGTCGTGGGCGTCGGCACCGGCGCTGCCAACGGGTCGGTCACAGTGAGCGCGTCGGTCAACACCGGCAGCACGCGCACCGGTACGCTGACGATCGCGGGTCAGACGTTCACGGTCACACAAACGGGATCGTGTGCGGCGTCCATCAATCCTGCGAATCAGTCAATTGGATCCAGCGGCGGCTCCGGTTCGTCGATCGTCGTCACGATTGGCGCCGGGTGCGCCTGGACCGCGACCACCTCCGACACCTGGATCACCATTGCGCCGCCTGCAGGCGGCAGTGGCAACGGCAGCGTGAGTTTCAGCGTGGCGTCGACGGCAGGCCCGGCGCGCACCGGCACGATGACGATCGCCGGCCAGACATTTACGGTGAACCAGGCGGGATCGTGCGCGTTGTCCGTCAGTCCCGCGGCCCAATCGATTGCTTCGACCGGTGGCGCCGGCGCGGCGATTACCGTGACTGGCGCCGCGGGGTGCGCATGGACAGCGACCACGCCGGATTCATGGATCACGATTGCGGCGCCCGCGAGCGGTTCGGGCAACGGCACGATCAATTTCACGGCTGCGGCGACGACAGGCCCGGCCCGCGCCGGAACCATTGTGGTGGCGGGTCAGACACACACCGTGAATCAGGCCAGCGGATGCACGTACACGCTGTCGCCAACGAGCCGCAATTTCAACAAGAACGCGGTCGCCAGCTCCAGCATCACCGTCACCGCATCGGCGGTCTGCGCATGGACCGCGGTCTCGAACGACTCGTGGATCACAGTGCTGACGGGGACGACTGGCGCAGGGAACGGAACGGTGACGTTCAGTGTCGCCAGGAACGACGGCCCGGATCCGCGCGTCGGCACGCTGACGATTGGCGGCAAGACCTTCACGGTGAACCAGGACAACCACTGATGCTGATACGTGCCGTACTGACCGTCGCACTGGTCGTCGCCTTGGCGGTCTGGCCGCGGCCCGCCCATGCTCAACAGTCGCTGACGGGCGCGTTGTCATTCCTTTTGACGAACCGATCCATTGCCACGGGTGATTTTGCCGGCGATGAACTGGCGGCCGCTGCCGCGCGCGATGCGATCGCCGGATTCCTGGTGGCCGAGTTGTCGACGCTGCCAATCAGTTCGGCGGCCAGCGGATTTACCTACCGTCTCGACCCGGCGCTGGGCGTGAACGTGCGATCGAGCGACAGCTTCGGTCCGTTCTACATCGAACGGTCACTGACCGCCGGCCGTCGTCGGGTCTCGTTCGGTCTCGGGTACACGCAATCAGTCTTCGACAACATCGACGGCCGGCCGCTGACCGACGGCACGCTCGTGGCAACGGCCAGCCGGCTGACGGGAGACTCGCAGCCGTTCGATGCCGAAGCGCTATCCCTGCGCATCGCGACACGCATGGTCACGCTGTCGGGCCAGGTCGGTGTCACCGATCGGTTGGACGTCAGCACGGTGCTGCCGCTGGTGATGGTCAGTCTCGACGGCGAGCGGGTCGACACCTATCGCGGCACTGAATATGTGCAGGCGACGGCGGTGGCGTCGGCTTCGGGAATCGGCGACGTGGTGCTTCGAGCGAAATACAACCTGCTGCGTCGTAGTGGCAGCGGCCTTGCGATCGCGGGTGAAACCAGGCTGCCAACCGGCAATCCGGACGATCTACTCGGCGGCGACGAGCTCGTGTTCATCCCGAAGTTCATCGCCTCGTACGAGCATGGCTGGATCGGCGCGCATGGGCAGCTTGGCTACGCCGTCGGCGGCGCCTCGAACGAATTGGACTATGGCGGTGCGGTGACCCTCGTCGCGAATCCTCGCCTGACGGTCATCGCGGAAGTGATCGGCAGGCGTCTTGAGGCCGGCGGACACCTGACGGAGGTGATCGCGCCGCATCCTGATCTTGCAGGCGTTGAAACGATTCGACTGAGCGCCACGCAACAGGCGACCAATCGCGCGTCGATCGTCGCCGGAATTCGGTGGAACGTGGCGGCCAGATGGCTGCTGAGCGCGAGTGTACTCAGACCAATGACCTCGGCGGGATTGAACGCCCGCTGGGTGCCAAGCGTGACGCTCGATTATTGGGTGGGGCGCTGACATGCAAAACGAAGAAGACGGTTTGGAGAGTTTTCCACTCGAGCCCGGAAATTCCGCGGGTCCAACCGCGCCCAACGGCGACTGGATGAATGCCTTTCCGGACGAACGTCTCACCGACGTGGTGGTGATCGATCACAAGACGGTCTCGGTTCCGCCCGCGCAGGTGATTTATGTGGGCAAGCGGAGGACGCCCGCGGAACGAGCGCTGGAATTGTTGCGTCATCATGCGTTGGCGACGTCGTTGGTGGCGCTGACGGTCTTGGTGGCGCCAGTGGCGATCGTCCTCGGCGCACGCGGCCGTGAGGTCCGAGATGCGCGCCCGGTCGCCAGCGAACTGCCGCTTGCTGAGCCGACTTCCCGTGAGGTTTCGGCCGATCGCCACAGTCTTGGCGTAGGCGGTCCGCCCGCCGACACCTTGAAGCTTTCCAACAGTCCCGCGCGGGACAAGGAGAAAGAGGTAGCGCCGCGGACGATGACGCCGAAACCACCATCTCGGTCGATCGAAAAGCCGACGGCTGCGCCTGCCACGCCAGAACCATCGGCGCCTGTGCCGCCTCCCGCGCCGATGCCGATGGTGGTCCTCACACCGACAGTGACGTCGGCGCCGACGCTGTCGATTTCGACTCCGACTCCGACTCCGACGCCAACGCCGACACCGACGCCGACACCGACACCAAATCTTCCGGCAGCCCCTCCGGCGCCGACCGGACGCGAGCTCGAAACTGCCGCCATCAAGTCGGTGCTGGATCGATACCGGCAGGCGTTCGACACGCTGAGCGTCGCACCCGTCGAAGCCTATTGGCCGTCGATCAACGCCAAGGGATTGACCCGGGCGTTCGGTCAGCTCGACTCGCAGACCGTCACGTTTGATTCATGCGACCTCGACGTCAACCGCGAGCAGGCTACGGCCACGTGTATCGGGCGCGCGAAATTCACGACCAAGGTCGGCAGTCGCACTCCGCACGTCGAATCGCGACGATGGGCGTTTCGTCTGGCGCGGATGAGCGATCGATGGGTGATTCTGAGCGTGGAGTCGCGATAGGGCCGATCGCCGTTGCGCGGTGGCGCTACCGTCTAATGCCGGCGCGTTCTTCCGGGCCGGTAGTCTTCCAGGCTCTCAAAGAGCGGAAGGGCATGGCGAGTCCAGGTGCGGCGTCGTGGTCCGGCGGCCACACGCGTATGCACGGTGTCGCCTTCGGGTGCGGCGAGATCAGCCGCCACGAGGAGATCCGGCCTGAACAAGCGGAAACTGCCGATTCCGGTGCGCTTGGCGTCGTACATCGCAGCGTCCGCATTCTTGATCAGCGTTTCGGCGTCACGACCATCGTCCGGGTACAGGG
>Ga0210380_10001295_pt1 | contig 10331 bp, 6 predicted proteins | sample PLM4_5_coexredo_FD_155476 | JGI IMG/M metagenome (GOLD analysis project Ga0210380, IMG submission 155476) | Groundwater sediment microbial communities from an aquifer in East River, Colorado, USA - PLM4_5_coex redo | ecosystem: Environmental > Terrestrial > Soil > Riparian zone | place: USA...
CACGGCAAGAAGGTGCGCCAGGAGGCGTTCAACTCGATCTACATGATGGCCGACTCGGGCGCGCGCGGTTCCGCCGCCCAGATCCGCCAGCTCGCCGGCATGCGCGGCCTGATGGCCAAGCCCGACGGCTCGATCATCGAGACGCCGATCACGGCCAATTTCCGCGAAGGCCTGAACGTCCTGCAGTACTTCATTTCGACCCACGGCGCGCGCAAGGGCCTGGCCGACACGGCGCTGAAGACCGCCAACTCGGGCTACCTGACGCGGCGCCTGGTCGACGTGACGCAGGACCTGGTGGTGACCGAAGACGATTGCGGCACGCAGAACGGCATCGTCATGCGCGCCCTGGTCGAAGGCGGCGAAGTGGTCGAGGCCCTGCGCGAGCGGATCCTCGGCCGCGTGCTGGCCGTGGACCTGATCAACCCGGAGACCCAGGACGTGCTCTCCACGGCGGGTTCGCTGGTGGACGAGGACGCGGTGGACAGCATCGACAACGTCGGCATCGACGAGGTCAAGGTGCGCACGCCGCTCACCTGCGACACGCGCTGGGGCGTGTGCGCCAAGTGCTACGGGCGCGACCTCGGCCGCGGCTCGATCGTCAACGTCGGCGAGGCGATCGGCGTGATCGCCGCGCAGTCGATCGGCGAACCGGGCACGCAGCTGACGATGCGCACGTTCCACATCGGCGGCGCCGCCAGCCGTACCGCGGTGCAGAGCCACGTCGAGGCGAAGTCCGCCGGCACGGTGCGCTTTACCCCGACCATGCGCTACGTCACCAACGCCAAGGGGGACAAGGTGGTCATCTCGCGTTCCGGCGAGGCGACCATCGTGGACGACAACCACCGCGAGCGCGAACGCCACAAGGTGCCTTACGGCGCGACGCTGCAGGTGGCCGACGGCGACGCCATCCGGGCGGGCAAGACGGTCGCCGCCTGGGATCCGCACCACCGGCCCATCATCACCGAGTACGCAGGTGCGGTGAGGTTCGAGCACGTCGAGGAAGGCGTGACGGTGGCCAAGCAGATCGACGACGTCACCGGCCTGTCGACGCTGGTGGCGATCGATCCCAAGCGCCGCGGCAGCGCCGCGTCCAAGGGCGTGCGCCCCTCGGTCAAGCTGATCAACGAGAAGGGCGACGAAGTGCGCATTGCCGGCACCGACCACGCCGTGAACATCAGCTTCCCGGTGGGCGCGGTGATCGCGGTGCGCGACGGCCAGCAGATGCAGGTGGGCGAAGTGCTGGCGCGCATCCCGCAGGAAACCTCCAAGACGCGCGACATCACGGGCGGCCTGCCGCGCGTGGCCGAGCTGTTCGAGGCGCGCGCGCCCAAGGACAAGGCGATCCTCGCCGAGTACACCGGCACCGTCTCATTCGGCAAGGACACCAAGGGCAAGCAGCGCCTGGTGATCACCGACCTGGAGGGCACGCAGCACGAGGAGCTGATCCCGAAGGACAAGCACGTGCTGGTGCACGACGGCCAGGTGGTGAACAAGGGCGAGATGATCGTCGACGGCTCGGTGGACCCGCACGACCTGCTGCGCCTGCTCGGGGTGGAGGCGCTCGCGCGCTACATCATCGACGAGGTGCAGGACGTGTACCGCCTGCAGGGCGTGAAGATCAACGACAAGCACATCGAGGTGATCGTGCGCCAGATGCTGCGGCGCGTGCAGATCGAGGATCCGGGCGAGACCTCGTTCATCCAGGGCGAGCAGGTGGAGCGCGCTGATCTGCTGGAGGAGAACGAAAAGGCCGTCAAGGATGGCAAGAAAGTGGCCGTATTCTCCTACATGCTGCTCGGCATCACCAAGGCGTCGCTGTCGACGGACTCGTTCATCTCCGCGGCTTCGTTCCAGGAGACCACGCGCGTGCTGACCGAAGCCGCGATCATGGGCAAGCGCGACGGGTTGAGGGGCCTGAAGGAAAACGTGATCGTCGGGCGCCTGATCCCGGCGGGCACCGGCATGGCCTACCACAAGATCCGCAAGGACCAGGCCGCCGAGCCGCCGGTGATCGACCTGCCGGTGGTGCTCGAGGAAGCGCCGGCCGCCGCTACGGAGGTTGCTGCCGCCAGCGGCGGCTGAGCCTTCTGCAATTGGTGCATGACGGAAAGGCCGCCGTGAGGCGGCCTTTCCTTTTGCTGCGCCGCAATCGTGTGGACTTCGGGGTGCCGTGGGCGCATGCTTTCGCGCAAACCAACAACGAAGGGGAGAAGCCATGACTGCTGCCGGATCTGCTGCAAGCCCGCGCTGGTGGGTGCCTGGCGATTGGAACGGGTTCTTCGGTCTTTTCACCAACGTTCTGCTCAATGTCATCGTCCTGACCACCCTGTGCCTGTACGTGGTGCAGCTTCCGCCCGACACGGTCTACGGGCGCGTGCTGCCGGCGCTGGGTATCGCGCTGCCGATCGGCAATCTGTTCTACGCCTACCTGGCATGGCAAATGGCGAAGAAGGAGGGCCGCTCCGACGTCACGGCGATGCCCTACGGGCCGAGCGTTCCGCACATGTTCATCGTGGTGCTGGTGGTCATGCTGCCCACCTACCTTGCCACCAAGGACGCGATGCTCGCCTATGCGGCGGGGCTGGCGTGGGCCTTCATCATCGGGGTAATCGTGCTGCTGGGCTGCTTCGTCGGGCCCTGGATCCGCAAGATGACGCCGCGCGCGGCGATGCTTGGCACGCTGGCCGGCATCTCCATCGCCTTCATCTCGATGCGCCCGGCGTTCCAGATGTGGGAGGTGCCGTGGATCGGTTTCGTCTGTTTTGCCATCGTGCTGATCGCGTGGACCGCCAATATCCGCCTGCCCGGCGGAATTCCCGGCGGCCTTGCGGCGGTGGTGGTCGGCGCTGCGATCGGCTGGCTCGCGGCCGCGTTCGGCTGGAGCGACTACATGAAGGGCGACCAGGTGGGCAAGGCCTTCGGGCAATTCGGCCTGCACCTGCCGTGGTTCTCGGCGGACGTGTTCCGCGGCCTGGCGGGAATCGCGCCGCTGCTGGCCACCGCCATACCGCTGGGCATCTACAACTTCACCGAGGCGATGAACAACGTAGAGAGCGCCTCCGCGGCAGGGGACAACTACAACCTGCGCAAGATCCTCGCCGCGGACGGCATCGGGGCGATCGTGGGTTCGATGCTGGGAAGCCCGTTCCCGCCGGCGGTCTATATCGGACACCCGGGCTGGAAATCGGTGGGCGGCCGCATCGGCTACTCGCTCGCCACGGGGGTGGCGATTGCGCTGGTGTGTTTCCTCGGCCTCACCGCGCTGCTGCTCAACCTGATCCCGCTGGTGGCGATCCTGCCGATCCTGCTGTACATCGGCCTGGTGATCGGCGCGCAGGCGTTTCAGGCGAGCCCTGCCAACCATGCGCCGGCGGTGGTGCTGGCGATCATCCCGAACATCGCCGAGTGGGCCAAGATCAATATCGACGGCGCGCTGGGCGCTGCCGGCACCAGCGCGGACAAAGTCGGCATGGCCGCGCTGGGGCAGGTCGGCGTGGTCTACCAGGGCCTGGCGGTGCTCGGCAGCGGGTCGGTGCTGGCGGGCATGGTGCTGGGGGCGATGGCCGCGTTCATCATCGACCGCAAGCTCACCCACGCCGGAGTGACGGCATTCATCGGCGCCGCACTGGCCTGGGTCGGCCTGATCCACGGGCCAGCTCTGGGCTGGATGGTCTCGCCGCTGGTGTCGCTCGGCTACGTGATGTTCGGTGCGCTCTGCCTGGCGATGTCGCGCCAGACTTCGGCCACGTAGAACTGAAGCAGCGCAGCGCGTAATCCGGCGCTCAGGCGGGCTCGACGTGCGTGCCCGTCGCGCCGGATAACGCGCGCCCGAGATTGGGCGGGTTGGTGATCAGCGCGCGCGTACCGCCGCCCTCCAGAAATGAAATGATCGCCTCGATCTTCGGACCCATGCTCCCCTTTGGGAACTGGCCTTCGGCCAGGTAGCTGCGCGCCTCCGCCAGCGTAATGCGCTCGAGCCAGCGTTGCGTCGGCTTGCCGAAGTCGACCGCCACTTTCTCCACGCCGGTGGAAACCACGAACAGTTCGGCGCCGAGGTCGCGCGCCAGCAGGCTGGAAGCGAAGTCCTTGTCGATCACCGCTTCCAGCCCCTGCAGGTCGCCCTGCGCGTCGCGCAGGACCGGAATGCCGCCGCCGCCGCAGGCGATCACGATGTAGCCCAGGTCGACCAGCGCCTCGATGATGTCGCGCTCGATGATTTTCTGCGGCATCGGCGAGGCGACCACGCGCCGCCAGCCCCGGCCGGCGTCTTCCCGCACGACCCAGCCCAGATCGTGCGCCAGGGACTTGGCCACATCCTCGGTCATGTGCGCGCCGATCGGCTTGGTCGGATTGAGAAACGCGGGATCGTCCGGATCCACCAGCACCTGGGTGACCACGGCCACCACCTTTCGCTTGAGCCTGCGGCGCTGGAACTCGTTGTACAGCGCGCGCTGGAACATGTAGCCGATCGCGCCCTGCGTGTCGGCGTCGGCATAGTCCACCGGTACCTCGGGCACCATGCCCTTGGCGATTCCCGAGCGGCGCAGGATGAAGCCCACCTGCGGGCCGTTGCCGTGCGTGAGGACCACGGTCCAGCCGGCTTCGACCATGTCGGCGACGTAATGCGACGTCGTCGTCGCCGCCTTCACCTGGTCGGGAATCGACTGGTGCTGGTCGTCCACGATCAGCGAATTGCCGCCGACCGCGACGACCGCCGTGTGCTCGCGCTTGGCCATTGCGATCTCCTCTATCCGGGTGCGGAGCGGAGGCTGCCGGGCATGGCGACGCCGACGCGCGACGCGAGCGCGATGATGGCCTGGGTGAAGCACTCGAGCGGCGCACGCGTGATGCCGGCGCCGATCTGTCCGACCCCGGCTTCCTTGTGCGCGATGCCGGTGTTGATGATCGGCGTGATGTTGGTGTCGAGCACGCGGCGGGCATCGATGCCGGCGGGCGTGCCGCTGAAATTCATCGCTGGCAGCGTGAATGCACTGTTGCGTCCGAGCGTGATGTGGCGCATTTCGCGCGTATTGGCGACCGCATCCTGCGGCGTGCCGCCGACGAACTGGACGATAGCCGGCGCCGTGGCCATGGCAAAGCCGCCCAGGCCGGCGGTCTCGGTGATCGAGCTGTCGCCCATGTCCGGCGCCGCATGCTCCGGCCCGTAGCTCGGGAAGTACAGTCCGCCCACCACCGGCGAGGGCGCTTCGAACCATTGCTCGCCGGTCCCCGAAAGGCGGATGCCGAAGCGCACGCCGTTGCGCGACATCGCAGTGACCAGGCTGCTGCCCGGCACGCCGTGCGCGGCATCGAGCATCGTCTTGCACGCCGCCATCGACAGGTTGAGGAAGAAATGATCGTTGCCGGCGATGAAGGTCACCGCATCGGCGATCGCCGCCGCGTCGAAGCCGGAGTGCAGCGCCGCGGGCACGATCTTCTTCAGGAACAAAGAGGACGCGGCCGCGTTGCGGTTGTGGAGTTCGTCGCCCATCTGCAGCGCCTGCGCGATCAGCGGCTTGAGTTCCATCGGTCCGAGCTTCGCCAGCGCCGCAGCGAGCGCCGGCGCCAGCACCTGCGCGATCCACTGCAGGCGCTTGATCACTTCCGCGGAATTCGCGCCGAAGCGCAGCACCTTGCCCAGGCCCTCGTTCAGGTTGGAGAACGCGCGGTTCCTGCCCGCCGCATTCTCGACGATCCATACCGGCATCGACGGGCTGATGACCCCGGCCATCGGTCCCACCGCGGCATGATGATGCGCGGGCTCGAAAACAATGCTGCCGCTGCCGGCCAGACGCCAGGCCGCGTCCGCGTCCGCCGCCCAGCCTTCGTAAAGAATCGCGCCGATCACCGCCCCCTGCATCGGCCCGCACATTTCCTTCCAGGGGATCGGCGGTCCGGCGTGCAGGAGCATGCGCTCGCCCATGCCCGGCAGGTGCTCGCGTGCTGCGCCTACGCCGGCAAGCACCGGCTGCGCGGCGAGGAAGGCGGCGTACGCTTTCTCGTTCGCGGCTTCCAGCGAGGGATGGTTGAGCAACTGCGCCAGGCACCAGCCGGCCGCGCGGTTGCCCCCGGCGGGCGGCGTCCAGTCCAGCTGCACCGCCTTGCCCCCGGCCGTCACGATGGAATCGGCGAACGACTGCAAGCCGACGTTGATCAGCGGCCGGTTTTCCTGGAACAGCTTGTTCATCGCGTGAGCGTGGAAGCGATGCCGGCTGCGAGACGCACAGCCTGGGCGTTGCTTTCGGCGCACAGCATGCCGGCATCTGCAAGCGCGCGCGACTGCCGGGCGAAATCCTGCGGATCGGCGGCGGTGCCGCAGATCTGGCCGACGAAGGCGATGGCTCTTCCCTGGGCGGACGCAGCCGTGCGCGCGCGATTGATCGCCGGCACCAGTTCGCTCGACGGGTCCATGTGGCTGCCGAATCCCAGCACCACGTCGAGCAGGATCACGGCGGTCTCCGGGTCCTCCGCCTCCCTCGCGATGCGCTCGGTGCGCAGGCGGTAGTCGATCATCGGGTGCGGACGGCCGCGCGTAAAAATCTCGTCGCCGAGGTCGACCAGCGTGTGCTGTCGGCTTTGCCAGACGTCGGCAAGCTCCGTGGTTCCAGGCGTAGGCGTATTCGAGTGCACGTCGCCCAGGAGTTCGCCCAGAAGCAGTGCGGCCTCGTAACAGAAAGTTCCGCCGCTGTAGAGGCCGCGGACATAGCGCTGCGAATCGGCGAAGCGCGGCAACGCGGACGGCATGGACGGCGGTTCAGCGTAACTTGCGCGCGGCTTCTCGCCCCTGGCGATGGCCACCGCTGCGCGCGCCGCATCCTCCAGCGTTTTCACTGCGTGCACGCCTTTGCGTCCGACCTGCTGCGGATCCGTGCCGAGGAAGTTCACCACCACCGGCTTGCCGGCCCTGGCGGCCTCGGCGAGCACGCGCTCAGCCACTTCTGGCGCGGGCGGTTTGGAAATCAGCACGATGACCTGGGTCGCGGGGTCCGCGGCCAGATCCTTAAGGCCCTTGAGCATCGAGATCGCGCCGATCTCGCGGTGCAGGTCGCGCCCGCCGGTGCCGATCGCCTGCGAGATGCCCGAGCCCAGACGGTCCACCAGCACGGTGACCTGCTGCAACCCGGTGCCCGAGGCGCCCACCACGCCTATGGGGCCGCGCTTCACCACGTTGGCGAAGGCGAGCGGCGTGCCGTTGACGATCGCCGTGCCGCAGTCCGGGCCCATGACGATGAGATCGGCATCGCGCGCGAAACGCTTGAGCAGGAGCTCCTCCTCCTCGGAGACGTTGTTGCTGAACAGCATCACGTTGAGCCCGAGGCGCAGCGCTTTCATCGCTTCAGCCCCGGCATAGTCCCCGGGCGTGGAGATGAGCGCCATGTTGGCGTCGGGTGTGGTCTTCAGCGCCATCTGCATGCTGCGCGGACGCAGCGCCGCCCGCGCTTCAGCGCCGCTGTCCTCGGTCTGCCGGGTGAGGTTCCTGATCGCCTCTTCGATCGCAGCGGGCAGCGCCGACTTCTCACCCTGCACCACGATCAGCAAGTCGCTCGCACCCGCGCCTCTCGCGTCGACGCGCATCCCTGCTTCCGCAAGCAACGCCAGGTTGTTCTCGGTGGCCATCACCGCGGAGGCCTGTTCCACGCCAGGAAGCTTGCCCAGCATCGCGGACAGTTGCATCAGCGAAACCGAGTCCCGGTATTCCCTGGGCACGATCCTCACCAGCGTGGCCGACAAGTCCTGTTCTCCCGGATCAACTGGCGGTCAGCGCGGGGGCATACCCGAACTGCAGCCCGCACAAAGCGTCCGCGCCCGAACTGTGTCCGATTTTCAGCGCCCGCCTGGCGGCGCCAGCGACGTCGCCGCCACCGCAAACGCACTGCACGACCTCGGTCAGACGCTCGGCGAATTGACCCTGCGCGGCGTCGCGCAACATCTGGCGGCTGATGGCGTTGGTCTGCAGCGACAGCTGCCCGATCGGCACCGCGAGCGCGTGCAGCAGCCCGGCAATTCCAGGATCGCGGCGCGAGCGGCTCCACAGCGCCGCGAGATAACCGACGATGAAGTCGTCTCCCGCCGGCGTGAGCCCGGGGCCGAGACCCACCAGCGCGCTCAACGCCGCAATCACCGCGTCGGCATCGCGCGTTTCGGTCGCGCGCGCCAGCGCCGGCAGCGTTTGCGCCAAACGCGCATTCAGCGCGCGCTCGAGCGTGGAGTGAGGGCTGCCGGACGCGAATAGCGCTGGCGCGATGCCCTGGTCCGGCGCATGGTCGCGCAGCGCTTTTTGCACCTCAGCGCCGCACAGGCCAGGCGACGCGGCCGCGACCGTTCCGTGCCAGACTGCGGCGCGGGAAAGATCCACCACGAGATCCGCAGCGTGAATGCGCAACGTCGCGCCTTCGAGGCTCGCCGCCTGCCCCTGGTGCAGTCGCGCGAACGGAGCGGCGCAACGAATGCCGTGCGGAAGATGGCCCGATCCTGGCGAGACGACCGTTACCAGTTCGCCAGTTTCCGTTTCGATGTTGCAGGCGCGCACGAACACGCTGTGTACCTGTGCGTCGGCGCGCGGTGGCACGCGCGCGCCGACGCTGTCGGCGAACAGGAGGCTGGTCGCTCTCATGCACCGAGCGCCGCCAGCGCCCGGCGGGAGTCCGACACCCAGCCGAAGATGCCGCCCTGGGCCTTGATCATGGCGAGCGCGGCTTTCTGGAACTCCGGGAAATACGACCCGACGCAATCGGCGAGCACCACGCATTCGTAGCCGCGGTCGTTGGCTTCGCGCACGCTGGTGTGGACGCAGACTTCGGTCGTGACGCCGCATACGATCAGCGTCTTGATGCCGCGGTCGCGCAGGATGAGCTCGAGGTCGGTGGCGTAGAACGCGCCTTTGCCGGGCTTGTCGATCACCGGCTCCCCGGGTGCGGGAACCAGTTCCGGCACGATATCGTGGCCGATTTCTCCGCGCACCAGGATGCGTCCCATCGGCCCGGCATCGCCGATGCGCGTCTTGCCCCTGCCGCGCGCCAGCTTGGTCGGCGGGCAGTCGGTGAGATCCGGCCGATGACCTTCGCGGGTGTGAATCACCAGCATGCGCTTCTTGCGCGCGGCCTCCAGCACGCGCTTGATCGGAGCGATGGTTGCCTGCAGCGGCGTGACGTCGTTGCCCAGTGCCTCGCCGAACCCGCCCGGCATGACGAAATCGCGCTGCATGTCGATGATCAGCAGCGCCGTGGTCTTTGTGTCGAATTCAAGTTCGTAAGGTTCAGCCTCGATCGCCTTGTTTGCCATTGTTACCCTCCTCACTGATGCGCCTGCATTGTGGTATACAAGATGCAAGTCCGGGGAAAGCAGTGTCCATCACCATATCTTCGCTGCTCGCCGATTACCGTTCGGGCAAGCGTACACCCAGCACAGTGGTGGAGTCATTGCAGTCCGGGGACGATGCAGCCTATGCCTGCGCCTGGATCTGCAGGGTCGGGCCCGACGCGCTCGGCACCCGCGCCCGCCAACTCGAAAAGCTGCTGCGCGAGGACCCGCGCGCCATCGACCGCATGCCGCTGTACGGGGTTCCGTTCGCGGTCAAGGACAACATCGACGTCGCCGGGCTGCCGACCACCGCGGCCTGCCCCGCCTTTGCCTACGTTCCCGAACGATCCGCCACTGCGGTGGAGAAACTCGAGGCAGCCGGGGCCATCCTGCTCGGCAAGACCAATCTGGACCAATTCGCCACCGGACTGGTCGGCACGCGTTCACCCTACGGCGCGGTGCCCAACGCGTTCCGGCCCGAGTATATCTCCGGCGGCTCCAGCTCCGGTTCCGCGGTCACTGTCGCCCGCGGTGAGGTGGGCTTCGCGCTCGGAACGGACACCGCAGGTTCAGGCAGGGTGCCGGCCGGATTCAACAATATCGTCGGTTTGAAACCCAGCCGCGGCCTGATCAGCGCGCGCGGCGTGGTGCCCGCCTGCCAGTCGCTCGACTGCGTTTCGGTGTTCGCGCTCACCGTGCCCGACGCGGTCGCGGTACTCGATGCGGCGCGCGGTCCGGATGCGGGCGATCCCTGGTCGCGCGACCTGACGCTATCCGTGCCGCCGCTGCCCGAACGCTTTACTTTTGCACTGCCCGAACCGCTCGAGTTTTGTGGTGACGAGCAAGCAAGACAAGGATTCCAACACGCAGTCGCCAAGCTCGAACGCCTCGGCGGCAAACCGATTGGCGTCGATTTCTCGGTGTTCCTGGAAACTGCCGCGCTGCTCTATGAAGGACCGTGGGTGGCGGAGCGGCTCGCGGCCATCCGGCCCTTTTTCGAATCCCACCCCGACCAGGTGCACCCGGTGGTG
>Ga0210380_10001296_pt1 | contig 10331 bp, 8 predicted proteins | sample PLM4_5_coexredo_FD_155476 | JGI IMG/M metagenome (GOLD analysis project Ga0210380, IMG submission 155476) | Groundwater sediment microbial communities from an aquifer in East River, Colorado, USA - PLM4_5_coex redo | ecosystem: Environmental > Terrestrial > Soil > Riparian zone | place: USA...
CTCGGCGCCGTTGCCCATCGCATCCGCCGCGACGCCCTCGGCCGCGCTCGTGCCGGTGATCTTGTCCACGGGGTCGGGAATGAACGCCGTCACCGAACCGTCCTTGGCGTTGCCAATGCGTATGCCCCGCTTCCAGCCGTCATGGTTCTTGGACACGGATTCCGACTCCGAATCCGCCACATAGATGTTGTCCTTGCCGTCGATGTAGATTCCACTCGGCCGGCTGAACTGCGCCCATTGATCGATGAATTTTCCATCCTGATCGAAAATCTGGATACGGTTGTTCTGGCGGTCGCCGACAAACAGCCGGCCTTGCGAATCCATGGCGATGGCGTGAGGAATATCGAGCTCGCCCGGCCCTGAGCCCTTCTTTCCCCATATCTTGATGAACTTGCCGTCGGTCCCGAACTTCACGATGCGCGCGTTGGTGTTGCCTCCGTGTCCGTCCGCGACAAAGACGTCGCCGTTCGGGGCGACGACGACGGCGGACGGCGCGTTGAACTGGTCCGGTCCACTGCCCGGGTCATTCGCCTTGCCGAGCGTCAGCAACAGCTTGCCCTCGGGGCTGAACTTAAACACCTGGTGACCCTTGCCGCCGCGGCCGAGGCCGTCGGTCACCCAGACGTTGCCGCCGCGGTCGACGTGAATGCCGTGCGGGAACAGCATCAATTCGGCGCCGAAGCTCTTCAAGAGCTTGCCGGAAGAATCGAACTTGAGGATCGGATCAAGCTTCGAGCCGTCGCAGCCGAACGGCACCGCCGGATTGACCTGCGACGGCGGCCGGGATTCCCCGCATCGTTCGGCGACCCAGACGCTGGTGCCGTCGGGATCGATCGCGACCGCGCTGGTCGAACCCCAGGCCCGGCCGGCCGGCAGCGTGCCCCAGTTCTCGATCGAGCGATAAGGATTGGGCAGCGAATTGGTCGGCGCGCCGGTTTGCGCGGCGCTGAAGCCGCCAATCGCCAGCAGCGCGATGAGGCCAAGCCCGAAAGCATGGCGGGCGTAATGGGGCACGGCGTTCTCCCTGTATGATCCGCGCTTGTGGACGCGCGCTTCGTTTCAGCAGCATTTTTCAGACGAGCGAACGATAGCCTGCGCCGGGGCATATCGAAAGCCATGAGCCGATGCCTGCTTGAAGCAAATGGCCCTTCCAGATCGCTTGTGTCGCCCGCTACGATGCGTCGGGCCGGCATCCGCGCCGGGAGGGCCAACCGTCAAACGAGAGAAACCAAAATGACAACCCGCAGAGATTTCCTGGGCGGTGCCGCCGGCGCGATGGCCGGCGTTATGTTCTGCGGCTGCGGGCTTCTGCATGCGCCCAATGCCCATGCGCAGCCCGCGGTGCGGCGACGGGAGGTTGTCGTCAACGGCCGCCGCGTCAAGACCGTCGACGTGCACGCACACTGCGTGTTTCCAGAGGTCATGGACATGATGGGGCTCAAGTTCAGGCCGCCCAATCTTGTCGTTGGCGCCGACCGCTTCAAGGCGATGGATGAGCAAGGCATCGACATAGAGGCGATCAGCATCAATCCGTTCTGGTACCACGCCGAGCGTGACAAGGCGGAAGCGGTGATCAAGCTGCAGAACGAGAATCTTGCCGCGCTTGTTGCGGAGCATCCCGACCGCTTCGTCGCCTTAGCTACGGTCGCGATGCAGCACCCCGACCTCGCGGTGAAGCAGCTCGAAGACGGCATCAAGAAGCTCGGCCTGCGCGGCATGTCGGTCGGCGGTAGCGTCGAGGGCCTGGAACTCGCCGATCCGAAGTTTCATCCGATCTGGGCCAAGGCCGAGGAGCTCGGCTGTCTCATCTTCATCCATCCGGTGGGAACGAAGGAGCTGGCCCCGCGCCTGCGCGGCAACGGCGGGCTCGAAAACACCATCGGCAATCCGCTTGAAACCACGCTGGCGCTGTCGCATCTCATCTACGAGGGGACGCTCGATCGCTTTCCCGGCCTGAAGATCTGTGCGGCGCATGGCGGCGGCTACCTGCCGTTCTACGCGCCGCGATCGGACGCCATCTGCGTCACCTTCCCGGACCGCTGCGCCAGCGTTCCACTGAAGAAGAAGCCGACCGAATATCTGAAACAGTTCTATTACGATTCCATCGTATTCACGCCCGAGGCGCTGAAGACTCTGATTGCCGAGGTCGGTGTCGACAAGATCATGATGGGCACAGACTATCCGTTCCCGTGGACGCGCACGTCGGTCGACCATATCCTCAACACACCGGGGCTGAGCGACGCCGACCGAACCGCGATGCTCGGCGATACCGCGGCGCGGCTGCTCGGCATCAAACCGAATTAGTCGCAGCGCCAAACGAAACGGCGCATGTCAGCTTGAGAAGCGAACATGCGCCGTGATGCGTTTGACGAAATGAGCTCTACGCCTTGACCAGCGGCACCTTCGGCACCGTGCCGCCGCGCGGCGGGTCGCCGCCGTCGCCGTTCGGGCCATCGCTCTTCGGCCCTTGCGGCTTCTTGCGGACGCCGGGCTTGCGCGGCTTGCGCGCGCGCTTTTCCGGGATATTCTCCGCCTTCGGGGTGATCGGCCCTTCCAGGAATTCAAAGCCGAGCTTGCTGTTGCCGAGCTCGTCCTTGATCAGCACGACCTTGACGTGGCCGCCGCCCTTCAGCTTGCCGAACAGCACCTCGTCGGCGAGGCCCTTCTTGATGTGCTCCTGGATCACCCGCGCCATCGGGCGGGCGCCCATCAGCTCGTCGTAGCCGTTGGCAATCAGCCAGCGGCTCGCATCCTCCGACAGCTCGATGGTGACGTTGCGGTCGGCCAACTGGGCCTCGAGCTGCAGGACGAACTTCTCCACCACCTTGGAGATCACCTCCGGCGACAGATGCGCAAAGGTGATGATGGAATCGAGCCGATTGCGGAATTCCGGCGCGAAAAGGCGGTTGATCGCCTCGGTGTCGTCGCCTTCCCGCTTCTGGCGGGTGAAGCCGTAGGCCGCCTTCGCCATGTCCGACGCGCCCGCGTTCGTGGTCATGATCAGAATCACGTTGCGGAAGTCGACCTGCTTGCCGTTGTGATCGGTCAGCTTGCCGTGATCCATGATCTGCAGGAGCACGTTGAACAGGTCCGGATGCGCCTTCTCGATCTCGTCGAGCAGCAGCACGCAGTGTGGATGCTGGTCGACGCCGTCGGTGAGCAGGCCGCCCTGGTCGAAACCGACGTAGCCCGGAGGCGCGCCGATCAACCGCGACACGGTGTGCCGCTCCATGTACTCCGACATGTCGAAGCGGATCATGTGCACGCCGAGGCTCACAGCCAATTGCTTGGCCACCTCGGTCTTGCCGACGCCGGTCGGACCCGAGAACAGGTAGCAGCCGATCGGCTTCTCCGGCTCGCGCAGCCCCGCGCGGGCAAGCTTGATCGACGCTGACAGCGCCTCGATCGCCTTGTCCTGACCGTAGACCACGGTCTTGAGCGTCGTCTCCAGATGCTGCAGCACCGCGGCGTCATCCTTCGACACGGTCTTCGGCGGGATGCGGGCCATCGTCGCGATCGTCGTCTCGATCTCCTTGATGCCGATGGTCTTCTTGCGCCGGCTTTCCGGCAACAGCATCTGCGCCGCGCCCGACTCGTCGATCACGTCGATCGCCTTGTCCGGCAACTTGCGGTCATGGATGTAGCGCGCGGATAGTTCGACCGCCGCCTTCACCGCCTCGTTGGTGTATTTGAGCTTGTGATAGGCCTCGAAATACGGCTTCAGGCCCTTCATGATCTCGATCGCATCCGGGATCGACGGTTCGTTGACGTCGATCTTCTGGAAGCGCCGGACCAGCGCCCGGTCCTTTTCGAAATACTGGCGGTATTCCTTGTAGGTGGTCGAGCCGATGCAGCGGATCGTGCCGCCGGCCAGCGCCGGCTTGAGCAGGTTCGACGCATCCATCGCGCCGCCCGAAGTGGCGCCGGCGCCGATCACGGTGTGGATCTCGTCGATGAACATGATCGCGCCCGGATAGGCCTCGATCTCCTTGATCACCTGCTTCAGCCGCTCCTCGAAATCGCCGCGGTAGCGCGTGCCAGCGAGCAGCGTGCCCATGTCGAGCGCGAACACGGTGGCGTTCTTCAGCACATCCGGCACTTCGCCATGGATGATGCGCCGCGCCAACCCTTCGGCGATCGCGGTCTTGCCGACACCGGCCTCGCCGACATACAGCGGATTGTTCTTCTGCCGCCGGCACAGCACCTGGATGGTGCGGTTGATCTCGGACTCGCGGCCGATCAGCGGATCGATCTTGCCTTCCTTGGCCTTCTTGTTGAGGTTGATGCAATAGGCCTCGAGCGCATCGCCCTTCTTCTTCTGCTCGCCATCCCCGCCGCCGCCATTGCCGCCCTTGGCATCGGAATCCTCGTCGTTGCCGCGCACGCTCCGCGTTTCCGAAAGGCCCGGCCGCTTGGCGATGCCGTGGCTGATGTAGTTGACCGCGTCGTAGCGGGTCATGTCCTGCTCTTGCAGGAAATAGGCGGCGTGGCTCTCGCGCTCGGCGAAGATCGCGACCAGCACATTGGCGCCGGTCACCTCTTCGCGGCCGGACGACTGCACGTGGATCACCGCACGCTGGATCACGCGCTGGAAGCCCGCGGTGGGCTTACTGTCCTCGCCGCCGTCGGTGACCAGGTTTTCCAGTTCGGATTCGAGATAGCTCGCGAGGTTACGCTTGAGTTTCTCAGTATCGACGTTGCACGCGCGCATCACCGCCGCCGCGTCCTGGTCGTCGATCAGCGCGAGCAGCAGGTGCTCGAGCGTCGCGTATTCATGATGACGCTCGTTGGCGAGCGCCAGCGCCCGATGGAGGGACTGCTCGAGACTGCGTGAGAAAGTTGGCATTATCGACCTGTCTTCTTTGTATTGAGCGCCCTCCCCAGGGCTTCAGATTGTTTCCAACGGCTGTTCGTTTCTTCCGGTTCCCGGACTCACTTCTTTTCCATGACGCACTGCAAAGGATGCTGATGTTTGCGGGCAAAGTCCATGACCTGCGTCACCTTGGTTTCGGCCACCTCATAGGTAAAAACGCCGCATTCGCCGATGCCGTGGTGGTGCACATGCAGCATGATCCGGGTCGCCGCCTCGCGGTCCTTGTTGAAGAACCGCTCCAGGATATGCACCACGAACTCCATGGGGGTGTAGTCGTCGTTGAGAATGAGCACGCGGTACAGGTTCGGCCGCTTGGTCTGCGTCTTGGTCTTGGTGATGACGGCGGTGCCCGGGTTGCCCCGGTCGCCGCGTTTTTTGTCATCGTCTCCCGCCGCCCGCACCCCGAACGCGGTGCGGGAGCGCCATTTCGGCATCTCGACAGGCTTGATCTTCAATCCTTGCATGGCCGAATGAGCAACTGCTTCCGATTTCGACAACTCATCATAAGGGCCTGTCCGCCCGCCTGCCAGACGGCCATCCCTGCCCCATTCACAGGCAATTGACGGTTCATCCGATGACCGGAGTTCCCGTCACAAAGATAGGCGCGGCCGCCCAGAACGCAATTGCCGAGCATCAAAAGCAAACCCGAGGAGAACCGCAGCGAAACTTCATCGAAATTGCTGCCAAAATCTCAATTCCCGGCCGCCGGCCATGCAGGCCTGTGTCCACGGCCGCCAACGACCCGCCGGCGATGTTCCGCTCACTGAGGATTGGACGGCAGTGAACGCCAAGAAAAAACCCGGCCTCGCGGCCGGGCTTTTCCTGGATTGCGCCGTAGACTCTACAGCCCGCCAAGCAGCATCAGCAGGAAGATGAGGGTGAGCGGCATTCCCAACAACCACAAAAGAATTGGCATCTTTTTACTCCTTCGCTGAAGACTGGGACAAGAGCCAGTGGTTCCTGACCGTGCTGGCGCGCCAGCCCGGTTCGTACCACTGGGAGTCGCGCAGCACGCCGCCTTCAGTGGCGCCGAGGATCGAGGCCACGGCGCCTGCCAACATCGATGCGGCAAGCCACAGCATCAGCTTGGCCATCGCCTTGCGAGCATCATCGGCGGCCTGCATGGCTTGCACGATCACGTCGTTGACGCGCTTTTCGGCTTCGAGCTGGCTGAGGCCGGTGCGCGCGGCCACGACTTTCGCCAGATACGTGCGATCGGCGGGCGAGACGTCGCCACCCTTGCGAAGCACGGGAGCGATCAGGGAGCAGCGAATGGACACTCGCCGCCCCCGGCGCAAACAAAAAGCCCGGCCAATGGGCCGGGCTTCGCTTACTCAACGCAACGCTAACACACACTCCAACGCAACGCTACACAAACTCAACGCAACGCTACACAAACAAGATTACTTGCTCGGCGCGGCCTTCACGACGTAAGCCTCGAACGGCTTGTAGGTCTCCTTGGCAAGATCGGCATAGAGTTCGCCGAGCTTGGTCGCCTGGGCCACAAAACCCTCGTAGGCCGTCTTCGCGTAGTCAGTCTGGATCTCGATTGCCTTGTCGATCGACTTGGCGCCGAGGAGCTTTTCCATGACCTTGCTGCCGTCCTCGAAAGACTTCTTCGAATAGTCGGCCACTTCGGTCGCGATCGCCTGGGTCGCCTTGGACAGCATGCCGAACGACTTCATCGTCGCATCCATGTTGTCTTTACCGAGCTTCTGCACGTCTTCGATATTCTTGATCATCGTCGTCTCTCTCCGTCCCGCCATCGGCGGGAACACTTGGGGGTTACCTGCCTGGACTTGCGCGCTCTACCGCCCGCATGTGAGGCAATATATTGCACTGCACAAAAAATGCAAGCCTTATTTTGCATTGCACTCAAACGTGGCGCGCAATGCTGCGAATTGTGGGATTGGGCCTTGATTTGCTTTAACTTTTTGGCAACTCAACCGACATACTTTTGAACCATGTGCCGTCTAGGTGACGGTGAGCCCAAGAATAGGGCGTGGCCAAGCCGGCCGAATTGGACAAAACAGGGGTCCTGGGTGCCCGGCCTGACGCCAGAACGGGCTGAGAACGGGGAAAGATCATCATGTATTGCGTGCCGGTCGGAGCCTCCCGCAGGCTCCGTTGGGGATGTCTAAGCCTCGCCGCCATCGTTGCAATGCTCGCGGTCACGACCGACCCCGCCGACGCACGCCGGCGTGGTAAGCGTTCGCACGGCAAGCTCACCTCGATCTCATCGAAATACAACCCGCCCTACGCCGCCATAGTGGTCGACGCCAACAACGGCGCGGTGCTGCATGCGGCGGCGCCCGACGCGCCGCGCCACCCCGCCTCGCTGACGAAGATCATGACGCTTTATCTCCTGTTCGAGCGTCTGGAGTCCGGCAAAATCGCGCTCGACACACCAATGGAGGTGTCCCGCGACGCCTCCATCCAGGCGCCGACCAAGCTTGGTCTGCGACCGGGCGACACCATCAAGGTCGAGGACGCGATCAAGGGCCTTGTCACCAAGTCGGCCAACGACGCCTCAGTGGTGATTGCCGAGGCCATCGGCGGCACCGAGGAAGAGTTTGCCCACGCCATGACGCGCAAGGCCCGCGCGCTCGGCATGCGCAACACCACCTATCGCAATGCGAACGGCCTGCCCAACGACGATCAGATCACCACCGCGCGCGATCAGGCGTTGCTGGGCATCGCCATCCAGGAGCGCTTCCCGAAATACTACCGGTATTTTTCGCTCGGGAGCTTCGTCTATCGCGGCAACGCCATGCGTAACCACAACCATCTGCTCGGCAAGGTGGAAGGCGTCGACGGCATCAAGACCGGCTTCACCCGGGATTCAGGTTTCAATCTCGTGGCCTCGGTCAGACGCGGGCCTCGCCGCATCGTCGCGGTGGTGCTGGGCGGCCGCTCCGCCGGCAGCCGCGACGCCAGGATGCGCGAACTGATCGAAGCCAACATCGACGATGCGTCGACCAAACCGGGCGTGGCGCTGGTCGCCGAGGCAAAACCAGAAGCCGCAGCGCCCGCGACGTCTGCCGAGCCCGCGCGGGTTTCGCTCGGCGCAGCGTTCGCGCGCGAAGTTTCCGCGGCGATTTCGCCGGGTTCCACCGCGCCGCTCACTCCGGTCAAGGTCAAGACCGTCGTGGTCAAACTCCTCCCCCCGAAGAACGCGGCCGAGCCGAAGCCGCAACCGTTGCAAACCGCCGAGATCACCGGGGCGGCCAAGGATGAGGCGCTGGCAGAGACGCTCGCGGCAGCCGCCCCGATCGGCTCCACGCCATCGCCGTCGGTTCCGTTCGCTTCGGCAGATCGGGCGCCGGCAAACAGTCCGGGTGTTCTGGGCAAGCTGCCGGCCATGATGGCCGCCGCGAAGGAAGCCGCCATACCGTCGGCCAGGGCGGAACCTGTATTGGCCGCCAGAACCGAGGTCGCCAAGCCTTCGAAGACCGCAGAATACTTCCCATCCGCGCCTCCCCGCCACGCCATCCGCAGCGGCTGGGCCATCCAGGTCGGCGCTTATGAAGACGAAGGCGAGGCCAAGCAACATCTGAGCTCGGCCAAAAGCAAAGTCGCGCAAGCCCTGCAGAAGGCCGAGGCCTACATCGAGCGCACCGTGAAAGGCGCAAAGACCTACTACCGGGCGCGTTTTGCCGGCTTCGATCGCGAGCAGGCGGAAGCCGTCTGCAAGCGGTTGAAGCGCGAAGACGTCAGCTGCATGGCCTTGAAAATCTAGCGTCTTGAAAACTCATCGCACCACGGCCGGTAATCAAAACCGGCGCAAGCGAAACAAACGGCTGCCGCCCGTGTTGTTGGCCGGAGATTTACCCGTGACGCCGCAGCAGCACCTCTTTGGCCTCATTGATCTGAGCCGCGAGATAGGTCGAGCCCCCCTGGTCGGGATGCAGCTTCTTCATCAGGGTTCGGTGCGCCCGTTTGATTTCCGCGGCCTCCGCCCCCGGCGGCACGCCAAGGATCTGATAGGCCTCCTCCTCGGTCATTTTGCCGCCCCGCGTCGGCCCCTGCCCCGGTTTTTGCCCCGACGCCGCACCGTCCTGCGCGTGCTCACGCCAACCGGGCTCCCGGCGGTCAAGATAAGCTGCCAGTAGCGCACGGCTGTCGGCGTCGAAGCCGGCCAGCAGGCCCAAGAGCGTGGTCAGGTCGATGCTGTCCAGAGAAGCGCCCTGGTGAGCCCCGGCGAGGATGGTGCCACGCATTGAGCCGCTGTCGTGATCAAGCTCCATCTCGACGAACGGCGACCGCACCCGCGAGACTTGGCCTGGGGTTTTCTGCGTGCGCTGAAACCATCCGGTTGACGCAAACGGCCCCCAGCCCAGCAAGCCCAAGCCGGTCAGCCCGAGCGGGATCGCAACCTCCGGGTGGCCGCGAAAAAACAAAAACGCCGCCGCCAGCACCGCCAGGATACCGCCGGACGGCCGCATCACCTTCGCCAGATATTTCGGATCGGCCTTAGAGTAGGCGTTAAGCCCCCACAGCACCAACACAAGAACGACAATGCCGAAAAACAGCGTCGGCATGGCTATCTCAGTTGCGCCAGGAGCTTGATCGCACCGCTGTTATGGCGCGCCTTGAGATCCGCGAGCGCCTTCATGCCGCCGGCCGCATAGGCCGCCACAGCCCGCAGCAGCTCGGCGAGCTCATGCGCCGCGCTGATATCGAAGCGGCAATAGGCGCCGCGGGACAGCCGGGCGATTTCGCGGAACGCCCGTTCCGCCACCGCATCGCCGCCCTCCTGGAACACGAAAGCCGGAACACCGAGCAGCCCGAGCTGGCCCGCGGCCGCGCAGAGATCGTCGATCGGTTCTTCCATGGCATCGCCGACGAACACCAGCGCCTGCACCTTTTTCGTTTCGTTTTCGCGACGCGCATGCGCGAGGATTTTTCCAATCTGGGTGTGACCGCCGCGGCAATCGATCTTCTCCATCAAGCCGCCCAGCCGGCGCGCATCGGAAACCCAGGACGAGGCGCGGCATTCCCCGAGCCCGCGATAATAAAGCAGTTGAACATCCAGTCCGCCGATCGCAGCTGTTTCGTTGAACATATCGCCCTGCAACCGGCAGGCAGTATCCCACATCGGCTGGCGGCTCATGGTGGCGTCGAGCGCGAAGATCAGCCGGCCTCGCTGACCGGACTGCGTAGCCGGACCCAACGACTTCACCTTGTTGAGAAATGCGTCGATCTCGGCCCGCGGGGAGCCCGCGGCCGGTTGTTTTCCGCTGTCGGTTGAAGCGGGAGTACGGTCTTTCGCCATGGGGCCCAGAAGTGGTTCGAATCCGCACTATAAGTGCGCCTTCAAACGCCCAGCGCAATGGCCCCAAAGCTCCCACGGAAAAGGAAGAGTTAGCCCGGGGCAGGCTACGGCGCGATGATATCCGGCAGTTCCAGCGGCTGGCCTTGGGCCGCGAACCACTCCTGCGGGCCGCGGCGCGCCGCA
>Ga0210380_10001297_pt1 | contig 10329 bp, 7 predicted proteins | sample PLM4_5_coexredo_FD_155476 | JGI IMG/M metagenome (GOLD analysis project Ga0210380, IMG submission 155476) | Groundwater sediment microbial communities from an aquifer in East River, Colorado, USA - PLM4_5_coex redo | ecosystem: Environmental > Terrestrial > Soil > Riparian zone | place: USA...
GGAACAGGCTGACCAGGGCCACGGCCAGGCCGCGAACCAACCGGACGTCGTTGTGCATCGTCAGTCGTCTCCCACGGGGCGGGACAAGCGTCCGGCCGCTAGTTCCCTGAGACGGAAGGCGAGTGAAAGGTTTCAGCGACCCGGCCGCGATGCCTCATGGCGACGAAAAGGTCTCAGCCGGCCGGGTCGTCCTCGCCGGTGCCGTCGGCCGGCTCGTCCGCGACGACCGGGATCTCGGGCTCCTCGGCGCCGGCGGTCGGACCTGTCTCGCTGTCCTCGTCGACCGGACCGGGCGCCTCGGCCATCGGCCCCGGCGCCCCGGCGATCTCGTCGCGCTCGATGGCGATCCGCCCGAGGCCGGCCGCCTCGAGGGCCGGGCCGAACGCATCGACGTCGCCGACGAGGACGATCGAGGCGTCGTCGACGTACAGGCGATCGCGTGCTGCCGCAGCGACGGCCTCGATGTCGACGGCCTCGATGCCGGCCCGGTACGACACGAGCTCCTCGACGCCGAGCCCGTGGACCGCCAGGCTGCCGAGCGCGCCGACGACCGCCCCGGCGGTCTCGAACCGCAGCGGGAAGACGCCGATGAGGAAGTCGCGCGCCGCGGCCAGCTCGGATGCCTCGACCGGCGTCTCGCGGATCCGCGTCAGCTCGGCGAGCATGTCCTCGATGGCCGGGACCGTGACGTCGGTGTTGACCGCGGCGCGAGCGGCGAACGGGCCGGCCCCGCGGCGCATGTCGAAGCCGGCCCCGGCGCCGTAGGTGTAGCCCTTCTCTTCGCGCAGCTTCATGTTGAGGCGCGAGTTGAAGAGCCCGCCGAGGATGGCGCTCATGACCGACACGGCGTGGAAGTCCGGGATGCGGCGCGGCACGCCACGATGGCCGACGCGGATCTCGGTCTGCACGGAGCCCGGCCGATGGATGACCCTGACCAGCCGGCCGAGGCTCGTCCCCGTGTCGTCGATGGTGGCCGTTGCGGTCGCGGATGCTCCCGCCCCGTCCCACGCGCCGAACAGGCGCTCGGCCATGCCGACGACATCCTGGCCGCCGAGATCGCCGCCCACGATGAGCGTCGAGCGTGCCGGGTGGAGCAGCCGGCCGTACACCGCGCGGAGCTGTGCCGACGCAAGGCCCTCGACGGTCTCCCGCGTGCCGCCCGACGGCCGGTGGTACGGAGACCCCGACCCGTAGATCGTGCCGACGAACGCCTCTTCGACACGGCGCCGGGGGTCGGCCTGGGCCTGGAGCAGGTCGTTGAGCCGCTCGTCGCGGAGGCGCTCGACCTCAGGCTCCGGGAACGTCGGGTGGAGGACGACCTCCGCGACCAGGTCGAGCGCGGCGGACAGCCGGTCGGCCGGGACGTCGACGCCGACGCTCAGCGCGTCCCAGCCCGCCTCCGCGTGGATGGAGGCGCCGAGCCGTTCGCCGGCCTCGACGAGTGCGATCGCCTCGAACCGCTCGGTGCCCTCGGTCAGGGCGCGAGCCGCCAGCACGGTCGCCCCGCCCTCGGCCGGGGGCTCCTCGGCGGCCCCACCGACGATGAGCACCGTTGCCGACACGAGCGGACGGCCGGGCAGGTCCACGATCAGGATGGACAGGCCGTTCGCCAGCTGCCGGCCGGTGACGGCCGGGAACTCGTAGCTCCGCGGGGCGCCCGGGGCCGGCCGCTCGGCCACCACCGGGCCGTCGCGCGTCGGGTCGACCGTGGCGCTCATGCCGCCACCTCCGACTCGTCGCCGGCGGCCTCGTCGGCCGGCATCGCCACGTCGTCGGCGCTCGTCCCCTCCGGCAGGTAGGTCAGCACCAGCCGGTTATCGGGCCGGAAGACGTCCCGCGCGACGTCGCGGATCGCCTCGGGCGTGACCGCCAGGTAGCGCGGCAGCATCCGGTTGATGAGCCCCGGGTCGTCGAACAGGGTCGCGTACATCGACAGCCGATCGGCGCGCTCCTCGACCCGCTGGAGCGAGCCAAGCTCGTCGGCTTCGGTCAGGGCCTTGGCGCGGGCAAGCTCGTCGTCGCTGACGAGCTCGGTGGTCAGGCGCTCGAGCTCCTCGATGAGCGCCTCCTCGACGCGGGAGACCGAGATCCCGGGCCGGACGGTCGCCCAGCCCGCGGTGACCGATCCGCCACCGATGAACCCGAGCGTGAACAGCGCGGCGTCCTGGGCGATCCGCTCGTCGCGGACCAGCCGGCGGTTGAGCCGGCTGCCCTTGCCGCCGGACAGGATCTGGCCGGCCAGGTCGAGCGCGTCGAGTCGCGGGTCCCCGAAGACCGGCGCCCGGAAGCCGACGTGGACGCGCGGCAGCGGGACCCGGTCGAAGACCGTCTCGCGGCGTTCACCCCCGAGCGTCGGCGGGAGCGACAGGTCGCCCAGCGGCGGGATGGCCGGGTTCGGCGGGATGGCGCCGAAGAAGCGCTCCGCGGCGGCCCGGACGTCGGCGGTCTCGACGTCGCCGACCACCGACAGGACCGCGTTGTTCGGCGCGTAGTAGGTCCGGAAGAAGGCGCTGACATCCTCGAGCGAGGCGGCGTCGAGGTCGTCCATCGAGCCGATCGTCGAGTGGTGGTATGGATGCCCGGCCGGGAAGAGGTGGCCCTGGAGCTTCTCCTGGAACGAGCCGTACGGCCGGTTGTCGTACGACCAGCGCTTCTCGTTCTTGACGACCTCGCGCTGGTTGTCCAGGTTCTCCTGGCTGAGCGCGTCGAGGAGCGTCGCCATCCGGTCCGCCTCGAGCCACAGCGCGAGCTCGAGCTGGTGCGCCGGCAGGGTCTCGAAGTAGTTCGTGCGATCGAGCCAGGTCGAGCCGTTCATGGTGCCGCCGGCGGCCTGCACCAGGGCGATGTGCTCGGCCTTCGCGACGTGGCGCGATCCCTGGAACATGACGTGCTCGAACAGGTGGGCGAACCCGGTCTTGCCGTCGACCTCGTGCTTGGACCCGACGTCGTACCAGAGGTTGACCGCGACGACCGGCGCGAGATGGTCCTCCGCGACGATGACTCGCAGGCCGTTGTCGAGGTGCTGGTCGCTGAACGCGACCTCGGGAACGGACGTGGGCACGCGTGACCTCAGATGTGGGGCGGCGTCTACCGCGCCGATTGGGTTGACGACGATCGTAGCGCCTTCACAGGGGCAGGAGGACGAAGACCGTGGTGATCGCGACGGCGATCGCGCCGCAGTAGGCGACCATCGTCCGGGCCGCCGCGCGATCGGCGGCGAGGTCGGCCGGATCCCCGACCGATTCGGTCGCGTCGGAACCGGTGACGCTGCGGATGCCGGCGAAGGCGAACCCCGCACAGAACCGCCGGCGTGCCTGCTCGAGGCTGACGATGGCACCCCACAACGGCACGATGACGAGCGCGCGGGCGGCCGGCGGGGCATCGATCGCCACGAGCGCCACCCCGAGCACCACTGCCGCGATCAGGCCGGTCACGCCGAAGGCGCGGCGTTTCGCGATCTCGCGCGGGCCGATGTTGCAGCTGCCGGGCCGGTACTCCCCGGGGGCTGGCTCGCTGTACTGGATCTGCATGGACGACTCCGGATCGCCGGGTGGGCTCGACTGCTGTCGGCGCGGTCGGGAGAACCTTTGTAGACTCGCCGCCATGATGCGTCGTTTCCCGATTCACCGCGTTGCGGCGCCCCTCGTCAGCGCCATGCTGCTGATCGTCCTTGCCCCCGGCGCGGCGCACGCGCACGCCCAGCTCGACCAGCCGACCCCGGCCGACAAGGCGACCGTCACGCAGCCGGTGGCCGTGGTGTCCGGCACCTTCGTCGAGCGCGTGAACCCCGACGGCAGCAAGCTCGTCGTCAAGCTCGGGGGCGGCGACACCGTCGCCCAGGGCGGTGTCGACCCGGCCGACCCCAAGAAGATGGTCGCGACACCGGCGACGCCGCTCGGGTCGGGCTCCTACCTCGTCGAGTGGACGACCGTGTCGCTCGACGACGGCGAGCTGGCGCGGGGCACCTGGACGTTCACCGTCGCCGTCGCACCGTCGGTCGCCCCGAGCGTCGCGGCGTCCTCAGCCCCCAGCGCCACGGCCACGGTCGTGCCGTCCGCGGCGGCATCGATCGCGACCCCGTCGACCGGACCGACGCCCGCGCCGTCGGCCGCCGGCGACGCCAGCGGGAGCGGCAGCGACGTCATCGTGCCCATCCTGGTCGCGCTCATCGTGCTGGGCGCGGGAGCCGCCTATCTCCTCAGCCGGCGCAACCGCCCGACCACCCCCGCGTGATCGCTCGTCGCGTCACGCGCCTGGCCGCCGGGCTGGCGGGCGCGTTCGGGCTGGCGCTCGTCCTGCCGGCGGCCGCCGCCGCGCACACGCTCAATGCGACGTACACCAGCCGGCTGCCGCTCGCGGTCTACCTGGTCGGTGCCGCCGCGGCCGTGGCCCTCTCGTTCGCCTTCGTCATCGTCCGCGACGTCCGCGCCGCAGCACCCGACCTCACCTCACCGGGGACGCTGCCGCCCTCCTGGCTGCGGATCGCGCTGCGGGTCATCGGGCTCGTCGGCTGGGCCTGGATCATCGCCCAGGGGATCGCCGGCGGCGCGAGCGACGGCGAGGTCGCCACGCTCTTCCTGTGGGTCTACGGCTGGGTCGGGCTGGCGATCATCTGCGCGATCATCGGACCGGCCTGGCAGTTCCTCGACCCGTTCTCGACCCTGCACGATCTTGCCGCCGGGCTGCTGGCGCGGCTCCATGTCCAGGGCTGGGCCCCCGCCGACTACCCCGAACGGCTGGGGCGCTGGCCGGCGACGATCGGGTTCGGGGTCATCGTCTGGCTGGAGCTCGTCATGCAGGCAGGCCCGACCCTCCTGTTCGTCGTCCTCGTCGGCTACACGGCCTACACGCTCGCGATGATGGCCCAGTTCGGGCGCGACGAATGGCGGGCGCACGGCGAGATCTTCACGGTCTGGTTCCGCCTGCTCGGCCGTCTTGCCTGGTTCCGGCTGGTCGACGAGGAGGGCCACGTCATCCGGCGCTCGTTCGGCAGCGGGCTCCTCGAGCCCGGCTGGTCGGCGGCCGACGTCACGCTCGTGTCGTTCGGTGTGGCGTCCATCATCTTCGACGGGCTGTCGCAGACCCAGGCGTTCTTCGACATCTTCGGCGCGCCAGGTGTCCTGCCGCGCACGATCATCCTGTTCGCCTTCCTCGGGCTGGTCGTCCTGCTGGCCTTCGGGGTGGCGCGGACGGTCGGCCTCGGCGCCATCGGGGCAGGCCTGCTGCCGATCGCCCTCGGCTATCTCATCGCCCACTACCTGACGTACCTGCTGATCGACGGCCAGCGCATCCTCATCGCGATCTCCGACCCGTTCCAGAAGGGCTGGGACCTGTTCGGCACCGCGTTCTGGCAGCCGAACGGCGCGTGGCTGCCGCCTGGCCTGGTGTGGACCATCCAGCTGGCCGCAGTGGTCGGCGGCCACATGCTGGGGGCGTGGGGCGGCCACGTCGTCGCCGCCGCGGACGCACCGGCCGGGATCAGCCCCGCGGCGCTGCGTCGCCGGCAGCTCCCGCTGGCGATCGTGATGGTCGCGCTGACGACGCTGACGCTGTGGTCCCTCGGGCAGGCCATCCTGGTCGCGCCGACCTCGGCCGCTCCGCCGGTCGTGCCTCAGGCCGTCGACGTGACGAGCACCGGCGCCGGCACCCACTGATCCAGCGAGCGGACGTCGGCCAGCCGGCCGGCGATCGCGGGGTCGAGCGCCTCCGCGGCGGCGACCGCGGTCTCCATCGCGGTCAGGCACAGGATCCCCTCGGCCGTGGCCGCGTGGCGGATCTCGGCCGCATCGCGGACCGCCCCCGAGCGTGGCGTCGGGGTGTTGACCACCAGCCGCACCTCACCGGTTGCGATGAGCTCGAGGATGGGTACCTCGCCGAGCGCCGGGTCGGCGGCCTCGCCGAGCTTGGCGACCGGCCGCGCGTCGTGACCCGCGGCGGCCAGCGCGGCGCGCGTCCCGGGCGTGGCGGCCATCCGGTAGCCGGCGCCGGCCAGCGCGGCGGCGAGGCGCGGCAGGAGCGCCTTGTCCCGATCGCGATCGACAGGAGGGCGAGCGATCCGTCCTCGCCGGCCCGTGGCGGCACCAGCGCCGCGCCGAGGAGCGCCTTGGCCAGCGCCACCCGTGGGTCGAGGTGGATGCCGATGACCTCGCCGGTCGACTGCATCCCGGGCCCGACGGACGGGTCGACGCCCCGCAGCTTGGCCGTCGAGAAGGCCGGTGCCTTGACGGCCACGAACGCCGGTGGCGGGAGCAGGCCACCGTCCCAGCCGAGCTCCGGGAGCGTCGCGCCGAGCGAGATGCGAACGGCGAGCTCGACCATCGGCACGCCGGTCACCTTGGACAGGAATGGCACGGTCCGCGACGCGCGTGGGTTGACCTCGATGAGGTACACGCCGTCGTCGCGGACGATGAACTGGGCGTTGACCAGGCCGCGCGCGCCGAGTGCCAGCACGATCCGCTCCATGGTGGCCACGATGAGCGCCTGGTCGCCATCGCCGACCGTCTGCGGCGGGAACATGCCGACCGAGTCGCCAGAGTGGACGCCGGCCCGCTCGACATGCTCGAGGAGCCCCGGGATGAGGACGCGCTCGCCGTCCGACACGGCGTCCACGTCGACCTCGACGCCCTCGAGGTAGCGGTCGATCCGGACCGGACGGTCCGGGTCGACGACGGTCGCCGCCGCGAGCTGGCGGGCGAGGTCCGAGGCCGAGTAGCAGAAGTCGATGGCGAGCCCGCCGATGACGAATGACGGGCGGACGATGACCGGATAGCCGATCCGCTCGGCCAGCGTCAGCGCCTCCTCGACCGAATGCGCCATCCCGCCCTCGGGCTGCGGGATGCCGAGCCGGTCGAGCAGGGCCGAGAAGCGCGTCCGCTCCTCCGCCTGGTCGATCGTCTCCAGGCTGGAGCCGAGCAGTGGCACGCCCCCGGCCGCCAGCGGCGCGGCAAGGTTGAGCGGCGTCTGACCGCCGTAGGCGACGACCGCCGGGAGCAGGTCGGCGCCATCGAACGTCTCGGCGTCGATGACGCTGCGCACGCTCTCCGGGTCGAGCGGCTCGAAGTAGAGCCTGGTCGACGCGTCGAAGTCGGTCGACACGGTCTCCGGGTTCGAGTTGATCATGACCGCGCTCCAGCCCGCGCGACGGAGCGTGTCGGCGGCCTGGACCGCGCAGTAGTCGAACTCGATCCCCTGCCCGATCCGGACCGGGCCGGAACCGATGACGAGCGCCGCCGGGCGACCGACCGGCGGCGCCTCGGGGGCGGATCCGGCCGCCGCGTAGGTCGAGTAGAAGTACGGCGTCTCGGCCGCGAACTCGGCCGCGCACGTGTCGACCATCGCGTAGCCCGGTCGCAGCCCGAGGGCCAGCCGGGCGGCGCGGATCTCGTCGGCGGTCGTGCCGGCGAGGTCGGCCAGCTCGCGGTCGCCGAAGCCTGCCCGCTTGACGGTCGCCAGCAGCTCGGCGGCTGGGGCATCGGCCGCGTCGGCGAGACGGGCGCCGGTCGTCGCGACCGCCGCCTCGAGGGCGACGTTCCGGCCCATCTCGGACAGGAACCAGGCCGCGATCCCGGTCGCCTCGCGGATGACCGCCTCGGGGATGCCGCGCCGGAGCAGCCCGAGGATCCGCCACAGCCGGCTGTCGGACGGTTCGAGGAAGCGGCGCAGGACGATCGGCGCGGCCGTTCGCTGGGCGTGGCGCGTCGACTCGCACGCCTGGCCGGCCTCGTCCACCCAGCGGATCGGCTCGTCGGCGTCGGGATCGCCGGCATACACGCCGGCCAGGTAGTCGAACATCGGGCGCCAGTCCGGGTCCTCGGCCAGCGGCCCGACACCGGCCTGCTCGAGACCGCGCAGCGCCTTGTTGAGCGCCGACCCGAACGTCCGGTCGATGGCCATCACCTCGCCGGTCGCCTTCATCTGGCTGCCCAGCGTTCGGTCAGCGCCGGGGAACTTGTCGAACGGGAAACGGGGCAGCTTGACCACGACGTAGTCGAGCGCCGGCTCGAAGGCCGCCACCGTCGTGCCGGTGACGACGTTCGGGATGTCGGCCAGCCGGCGGCCGATGGCGATCTGGGCCGCGACCCGGGCGATCGGGTAGCCGGTCGCCTTCGAGGCGAGCGCCGAGCTGCGACTGACCCGCGGATTGACTTCGATCACCGCGTACTCGGTCGAGTCGGGCGACAGTGCGAACTGGACGTTGCAGCCGCCCTCGACCCCGAGCGCCCGGATGATCGCCAGCGCCGCGCTGCGCAGCCGCTGGTGGACGGCGTCGGTGAGGGTCTGGACCGGCGCCACGACGATCGAATCGCCGGTGTGGACACCGAGCGGGTCAACGTTCTCCATCGAGCACACCGCGATGCACGTGTCGTCCGCGTCGCGCATGACCTCGTACTCGATCTCCTGCCAGCCGACGAGGCACTTCTCGACCATGACCTGGCCGATCGGGCTCGCCCGCAGGCCGGCGCGGATCCGCTCGCGGTAGGCCGGCTCCGTCTCGACGATGCCGCCTCCGGTCCCACCCAGGGTGAATGCCGGGCGGACGATCGCCGGCAGGCCGATCGCCGCAAGCGCCAGGTCCGCCGACGCGGCCCGCTCCGCCGCCGTGGCGCCCTCGACGATCGCGCTCGGCGCGTACGGCTGCCCGATCCGGTCGAGCAGGTCGCGGAACGCCTCGCGATCCTCGGCCATGCGGATCGCCTCGAGCGGCGTGCCGAGGAGCCGGATGGCATGCCGCTCGAAGACGCCGGCATCGGCCATGGCCGCCGTCAGGTTGAGCGCGGTCTGGCCGCCGAGCCCGGCCAGCAACCCGTCCGGACGCTCCCTGGCGATGACCGCCTCGACCGCCTCGACCGTCAGCGGTTCGAGGTAGATCACGTCGGCGACCGACGGGTCGGTCATGATCGTGGCCGGGTTCGAGTTCACGAGGATCGTGCGGATGCCCTCGGCCCGCAGCGCCCGGCAGGCCTGGGTCCCCGCGTAGTCGAACTCGGCCGCCTGGCCGATGACCACGGGACCCGAGCCGAGGATGAGGACCGACGCCGGCCTCACCGGGTGGCACCGCGGGGCGCCGGGGTCGGCGGCGGCTTCTGCCGGTGCACCTCGGACGACACGTGCAGCGCGTTCACGGCTGCGTTCCGGCCGCCGCGGCGACGAACCGGTCGAACACCGCGAGGGCGTCGAGCGGACCGGGCGCTCCCTCCGGGTGGTACTGGACAGTCTCGATCGGCAGCTCGCGATGGCGCAGCCCCTCGACCGAGCCGTCGTTGAGGTTGACCTGGCTGACGTGGAAGCCGGATCTCGAGGGAAGGGATGCGCCCACGACCTGCACTTCGTGGTTCTGGGCGGTGACCTGGACGACCCCGAGCTCGACGTCGCGGACCGGGTGGTTCGCCCCGTGATGACCGAACCGGAGTCGCGTCGTGTCCGCTCCCGCAGCGCGTCCGACGATCTGGTGGCCGAGGCAGATCCCGAGCAGCGGCCGTCCATCGTCGATGATCGCCCGTGCCAGCGCCACGGGCCCGTCAAGCCGCGCCGGATCCCCGGGCCCCGGCGACAGGATCAGGCCATCGATGTCCGGAGCGAGGGCGACCGCGGCCGAGATCGTGTGTGGCAGGACCCGGACGCGGGCGCCGCGACGGCGCATGGCCTGCACGATGTTCGACTTGAGTCCGAGATCGACGATCCCGATCAGCGGACCACCATCCTCCAGTCGTCCGATGTCCACGATCGACGATGGCGACACCTGGCTGACGAAGTCCTGGTCCTCCCAGCGAGGAACCGACCGTGCCGCGGCGCGCGCGGCCTCGGGATCGATCTCCCCGGGGGCGGTCACGATGCCGCGCAGACAGCCGTTGGCGCGCAGGTGGCGCGCCAGGGACCGCGTGTCCACGCCCGCGATGGCCGGGATCCCCTCATCCCGCAGCAGCGCCGCGAGCTGGCGTGCATCGTCGAGGACGGCGGCCGTCGCGTTCGCGACGACGAGTGCCCGAAGCCACGGCCGGATCGACTGGTCGTCCGCGGCGAGCCGACCGTAGTTGCCGATGAGCGGGTACGTCATGACCACGACCTGGCCGGCGTACGAGGGGTCGGTGCAGACCTCCTGGTAGCCCGTCTGGCTCGTATTGACGACGAGGTCCCCACCGGCCGAGGCCGGCGCGCCGAAGGCGACGCCGGGGAAGACCGATCCGTCCTCGAGAGCCAGCAACGCCGGACCGAGGTCGCCGATCCTGGGGTCGACGATCGCGCTCGAACGGGGTGCCGGCGGCACGTGTCCCGCGATCACGAGGCCCCGGATACGACGAACCCACCGGCCTCATGGGCGCGGTGGGCGGA
>Ga0210380_10001298_pt1 | contig 10327 bp, 8 predicted proteins | sample PLM4_5_coexredo_FD_155476 | JGI IMG/M metagenome (GOLD analysis project Ga0210380, IMG submission 155476) | Groundwater sediment microbial communities from an aquifer in East River, Colorado, USA - PLM4_5_coex redo | ecosystem: Environmental > Terrestrial > Soil > Riparian zone | place: USA...
GAATACTGGCGCCGGGCCTGGCTCAGGCCTCGCCGATTGGCTTGATCATCCTGGACAGTCTCGGCCACTCATCCGGAGTGGTCATCGACGGCGATCCGCTCGACGCGGACCCGCTCGATGGCGTCGTCGCCTTCAACGGCGGCGTGGGCGATTGGACATTGAACCTCACGTCCGGTGCACGGATCGGGCCGGGGCTGAGCTTGAACTCCATCAATGCGTCGGCGGCAACTTCATCGACGCTCTTCGTGTTGTTCACGAGTCTGGGACACACCACCATCACCAACTACCTGCTGGGCTTCGACGTGGCGCTGCAAAACGGTTCAGCGGCCTACGGGGCTTTTGCCGATCCGGCGAACACGGGATTCGGTATGACTCTGGGCATCGGCTCAGTGGGCCCGTTCGTCGCAGGACCGGGAGCCATGTCTCTGTTCACGGGTAGTGCACTCGGCGCGGGCCCGCTCGCAGGTCCGTACTCGCTGACGCAACTGTTCGTCGTGCAAGGCGCGGGAGAGGAAGTCACGATTTTCACCGGTCAGGCCACGGTCACGGCCGTGCCGGAACCGGCGACGTTCCTGCTGCTGGGCGCCGGACTTGCCTCCGTGCTCACACGCCGGCGGCGCGATCGCGCCCGCTAGCCTCGGAGCCCCACCGTGAATGCGAACACCAGGATTGCCCGATCTGTCGTCACGCTCGTCCTCGCATCCGCGTTGACGGAGGTGACCATTCCCGCGCAGTCACCGCCCGCAGCCGCAACGGGAGACCAGGCCACGACGCCCGCCCAGTCCGCGGCGGTCGCGGCGTGGCAGCCGTCGTACCGGTTCGACGTCGGCGACACCGTCGAGTTCAAGTTCCCGTTCGCGCCTGAACTGAATTTCACCGCGCCGGTGCGGCCGGATGGCGCGATCTCCTTCCCGTACGTCGGCGACGTACGAGCGATCGGCCTGACCGTGGCCGAGGTCGCCACTCGCCTGCGCGAACGCTATGTCGGCATCCTGAAAGAACCGGAGGTCACGATCATCGTCCGATCGTTTCAGGCGCTTCGGGTATTTGTGACCGGCGAAGTGCCGGCTGCCGGACGCGTGGAATACCGACAGGGCCTGACGGTGGTTCAGGCGGTCGCGGCCGCCGGTGGCTTTCGGGACACCGCCAATCGCGGAACGCTCGTGCTGCTGAGGCAGGTGACGCCGACATCGCTCAAGGTCATCGAAGTGTCCGTGCGCAGACACGAAGGCGTGGCCGGTGACTACCCGCTCATGCCGGACGACATCGTGCTGGTGCCGAAGTCGGGCATCGCGAAGTTGAACCTCCTGATCTCGCAGTACACGCGGGAGTTGCTGCCCGTTACGAACCTCGGCATCTTCTTCAACCTGATGGGCGCCAGCACTGGAGCCTTGTCGATTGGAGGCGGCGCGCCATGAGCGACGTTCGCATCCCGCTCGGCCTCAGCGCGCGCGATTTGGCCAGCACAATCTTCAGGCACAAGACGGCCGCGCTGCTCTGTTATGCCGCGCTCGTCGCAGCAGTCGCGTTGTACGCCTTCTTCTGGCCGCCAACCTACGAGGCGCGGGTCCGGTACCTCGTGAAGAACGACCGGATCGAGCCCGTCCTGACGGCCGAGCAGGGCGGGATCCGCGCCATGAGCAAGCCGGGCGTCACGGAAGCCGACCTTAATTCCGAGGCCGAGATCATGCGGAGCACCGCCGTGCTCGAACGGACGGTGCAGGACAACCAACTCGATCGCGCCCCGGAGCATTGGGCTCTGAAGGCGCTTCGGTGGCCGATGACGACGGTGGCGCGCGTGTATGACGCGTATCACGGCCAACCGGCGGAGAGCGCCGCGGCCGGGGCTGTCCGGCGGCTCGGTCGCGCGATCGCAGTGGAACCGCAGCGCGAGTCCTCGATCATCCAGGTCAGTCTTCGCTGGAGCGACCCGCGGGCCGCAGAGGCGATCCTGTCGACACACGTCAAGGAGTACCTCGCGCAGCACCTCGCCGTGCATCGCGTCGCGTCCGCGGAGGAGTTCTATGGCGCCCAGGCCAATCGCATCAGGACCAGGCTCGCCGAGATCGATCAGCAAATTACCGCGATTCGGCCCGGCGCCACGAGCGCGCAGATCGAGGCCGATCGTACCCTGGCGGCCGAGCGCGCGTCGGTGTTCGAATCGGAATGGCGCAAAGCCCTCGCCGAGCGCGCAGTCCATCGGGCCCGCATTGCCGGCGCCGAGGCGCTTCGCCAGCCGCTGGCGGACCGCGTGGTGGTGCAGGACCGCACCGTGATCAGCGCGGAGGCACTCCAGGCCCTGAAGTTGCGCGTGCTCGACCTCCGCTTGCAGCAAACCGATCTGCTCCAGAAGTACGAACCAACACACCGGTTGGTCGTCGACGTCGCGGAACGCCTGGCCCAGGCCGAGAAGTTGCTGACAGATGAAGAACAGCGGTCGTACAGCGAACGCACGACAGGGCGTAATCCGCTCGTCGACACGCTCGATCAGGATCTGTTGACGACGCGCGTCGAACTGGCGGCGCTCGACGCGCGCGAGTCGGCGACGCGCGAGCAGGCGGAGGCGTCGCAGGCGACCGTGGCCAGACTGGAAACGCAGGCCGCTCAGCTTCGCGACCTGCAGCGGGACCGCCGCGCACTCGAAGACAAGTTGCTGGAATTCGCCAAACGCGCGGACGAGGCGAAGGTCAACAACCTGATGCAATTCGTCAACGTGGCCGTGATCGAATCGGTGTCCGCAGGCGCTGCCCCGGTCAGCCCGCGAACCGGTTTGCTGATGGCACTCGCGTTGACGCTGGGCCTGCTGATCAGCCTGGCCCTGCCCTTCGGCCTTGATCTGGCCGACCACCGCATCCGGACCGATCGCGAACTGGAAGCGGCCGCAGGCGTGCCGGTGCTCGCCACGTTCGATCATTACCCGGCCGAAACGTTGGGGACTCGTCATGCTTAGCCTCGAACGGCCATCGAACATTTCGTCGGCCTCATCGGCGGTGCGGACGATGCCAGGCATCTGGTCCGCCGGCGACGAGGCGAGACATCGGTTCCGATCGCTCGTCCCTGGCGTGTTGCGCCTCAGCGTCGATGCCATCGTCGTAGGGCTCTGCGGCACATTACCCGGAGAAGGCACGTCGACGATGGCCATCGGATTGGCCGTGGCGATCGCGGAAGCCGGACACACGGTGGTCGTACTCGACGCTCACGCCGCACGACCCAACCATCTCGCCTCGGCGTGGAACGCCGGCAGCTCCAGTCCACAACCGACGCCGGCCGAACGCGCGCTGCTCGATCGCGTGACGCTCGGCACGGTGAATGAGCCGGTCGCCGCCGAGGCGGCCGGCGGACTCAAATCCGCTGTCATCGCCGCGACGCGCCGGGCTCGCGTCACACTGCTCGACCTTGAACCCGTCAGAGAGTCCACACAGACGCTCGGGCTCGCAAATGCGGTCGATGCGATCTATCTGGTGGTCGAGGCCCAGCGGGAGCGGCGAGAGGCGATCGCCCGATCGGTTGAAACGCTGACGCGAGTCGGCCTGCCTGTCGCCGGCGTACTTCTGAACAAGCGACCCCGACCCCTTCCGCAATTCCTCTACCGCTGGCTCTGAACCTCATGTCGTCCCTCGAGATCGCCGCAACACTCGACCAGCCATCGCAGGCCATGCCCGCGCCGCGCCATGGTGGACCCCGGCGGGTCATGATCGTCGGCACCGGCGCGCGAGCGGTGCGGCTGGCTGGCGTCCTCTCCCGTCGTGGCACGACCATCGTCGGGGCAATTGACGATTCGCCGCAGCCGGCGCTGCTGCACGACTGCCCGGACATTCCGTGGCTGGGCGGGATGGATCGGCTCATCGACGAAACCGTCCGCCGCCATGTGGATCAGCTCTACGTCGCGATGCCGCTCCGAAGCGGATTCGACGTGTGGTTGCGCACCCAGGCCGCCGCGCAACGGCTCGGCGTGCCGGCGACGCTCGAGTTTGACCTCGGTGAGATCGACGCCCGGGCGCATCTTGTGCTGGACCGGAACGGCACCGCCGCGCTCAAGTGCAACCAGCATCCGTCACAACAAGGCCTGCAAGCGCTGCTCAAGCGCGCGCTCGATCTGGCCGTCTCCGCGATGGCACTCGCGGTCCTTTCACCGTTGCTCATCGTCATCGGGCTGTGGATCCGGATCGACTCGCCCGGTCCTGCGATCTTCCGCCAGGACCGCGTGGGCTTATCCCGCCGCCGATTCCAGATGTTCAAGTTCAGGACGATGGCGATCGGAGCCGAGGCCATGGTCGCGGATCTCCCGACCATCGATCCGCACGGCGTCATGTTCAAGGCAGAGGCCGATCCGCGCGTGACCAGGCTCGGCGCGTGGTTGAGACGCACCAGCCTTGATGAACTGCCGCAGTTGATCAACGTCCTCAAAGGCGAAATGAGTCTCGTGGGTCCGCGGCCGATGCCGGTGTGGGTCTACGACAAGGTGACCGTCCCTGATTTCCATCGCCGCTCGTCCGTGAAGCCTGGCATGACGGGTCTGTGGCAGGTGACCGGTCGGCAACAAGACCTGGAGCGCATGAGCGCCCGCGATCTCGAGTACGTCGACCGATGGTCGCTCAGCGTGGATGTGCAGGTGCTGCTGAAGACGCCGGCTGCGGTGATCGGAGGCGAGGGTGCGCGCTGACACGAGCACGGCGCCGGCACTCGGTCCGCTGGCTGGTCCGTCCGCCGCGCATCGTATCGCGGCCGTCGCGGTGGGCTTGATGGCCGCCGCATTGCTCGTCGTGGGCGCAAGCGGCAGCGTCAAGGTCCTGGCCGTCGTCATCGGTGCGTTGGGGGCAACCTCGGCGCTCACCGTGGCCGCGTACGTGCCGGGGCTTCCGGAACGTCTGTGGCTGCTCACGCTCGCCGTCACACTTTCGATCAGCCTCAAGTTCCATCTCGTCTCGGATCCGGATCATCTGGGTGGCGCCATCGGATTTCGCGTGGCTGCAAGCGATATGGCCCTGGGTGCGTTGGCGCTCATGGCGCTGGTCCGCGCGTTTCAGCGGGGCCACGTGCGACTCGCGATCGATCCCGCGCTCCTGATCGCGAGCGTCATCTACCTTGCCGCGGCGATCGCCTCGACACTGGGGAGCGAGACTCCGTCGCTGGGCTGGTTCGAACTGTCGGCGCTCGCGCAGGCGTTTGCGCTCGGCCTCTTTCTCGCCAGTCGTCGCTGGAGCCGGTCCGGCCGGCGTGTGTTTCTGAACGGCCTGATGATCGCGCTTCTGCTGCAGAGCAGCGTCGCTGTCACGCAGGTCTGGCGGCCCGGCCTGGTCAATCTTGAATTCCTGGGAGCCGCCCAATATCGCGAGACCCCGGCCGGCGCGCTGCCGGCCATCGACATCGGCACGACGACGATGGGCGGTCAGACCACCTACCGGCCGACCGGCCTGTTGATCCATCCCAATCTGTTCGCGGCCTATCTCGTGTTGACACTGCCGCTCGCACTGGCTCTCGCGCTAGCTTCACCGGCCCGATCGGATCGGCGTCTCGCAATCCTGGCGGCAGTGATGGCGGCCGGCGCACTGTATCTCTCGCTGTCTCGCAGCGGCTGGATCGGATTCGCTGTCGCATTCGGCCTGGGCGGCTTTATGGCCTGGCGCAGCGACGCTGTGCGACTGACCGCTCGGCACCGGCTGGCGCTCGCCGCCGTCGGGCTGGCCGTCGTCCTTGGCGTGGGCTGGAAGGCCCCGCGCATCTATCAACGCTTCACTGAGACGGCCACCGCCGCGATCGAATTTCGACGCGACTACGCATTGGCCGCCTGGCGCATGGCGCTGGATCATCCGGCACTCGGTGTGGGCCTCAACACGTTCACGAGTCATGTGACCCGCTACGACCCGACCGGAACCGCGCGCCTGAAAGCCTTTCCGGTCCACAACGCCTTCCTCCTCGAACTTTCCGAAACCGGTTTCGCCGGTGGACTGGCGTTCGCGGCGATGGCACTGACCATGCTGATCGCGGCCGGGCGCGCAGCTCGCCGCGCGCCGATTGAGACCCATCTCATCGCGATCGCGCTGGCGGCCGGCATCGCCGGATTCTGGGTGACGCAACTGTCCGACTACTTCTACCGGATCCCGGTAATTACCTCCCTGGTGTGGGCGCATGCGGGCCTGACGATCGGGATCGCCCGTGGGGAGGCACGCCAGTGACGCGACTGGAGTGGCGGCCGTTCGTGCGCAACGCGATCGCGCTCACGGCGGCTCAGACTGCCGCACCGGCGCTGAACGTGTTTCTCGTCGTATTCATGGCGCGCCGAGCGGGACCAGAAACGTTGGGCGTCTATGCCTTGCTGGTCGCGGCGTTTCTCGTCGCAGACCAGCTTCGACTGTCCGGTCTGCCGCGCCTGCTCACGCGCGAGATCGCTGCCGGGCGGCCTGGTGCCGCGCGCCTGCCTCAGAACGTGATCGCAATCGCGGATCTTGGGGGCGTGCTCGCCGCCGGCGCCTTCATTTTCTATGGCATCTCCGTCGCCGCGCCCCTGGCTGCCGTGCTCACGTTCGCGGTCGGACTTGCACCCTCGGCCCGGATCGCCGTGAACGATGCGATCTTCCTCGCGCTTGGCCGCGCCGACTACACGACGCGCATCGTCGTGATCGAATGCTCGCTTCGCGTGTCCGCCTCGCTCGTCATCCTATGGCTGATCGGAGGACACCTCGGCGCCCTCGCTGCGGCATGGGCGACGGGCCGATTCGTCGCGGCCGCGGTCGGCGCGCACTATCGTCGGCGGCTGATCGGCCGCGCAGAGTCCGCCCGCGAGTGGTCGGAAGTGCGATCGCTCATCCCGCATATCCCGTCATTCTTCGGCGTCACTGCCCTGCCGCTCGTGTTGCTTCGCGCGGATCTCCTCGTAGTGGGAGCCGTTGCAGGCACGCAGGAACTGGGTCTGTACGGCGCGGCGTCGCGGCTCGCCACCGTTCTGCTTGTGGTACCCGACGGCGTCATGCAGGCCGCGTTCGCGCTGCTGTCCCGAGCGCGAGACGCGGCGGCGCGTCGCGACACCGCCGCGGCACTCGGCGGCGCCGCCCTGGTTCTGCTCGTCCCGGCCGCCGGCGTTGTTGCCGCGCTGGCGGCGCCGCTCGCCGTTCTGGTTTACGGAACGGCGTTTGCCGGCAGCGGCGCGTACCTGAGCTGGCTCGTCTGGGGCCTGCCCTTGTTCGTGCTGTGTCGCACAGTGGGAGACGCCTTGATCTCCGCCGGACACCAGCGGCGCCTGGCCCTGGTCATCGTCGGCACCGTGATCGTCAGCGCGCCCATCTACGCGCTGCTGATCGCGCGCTTTGGTCCACGAGGCGCGGCGATGGCTTATGTCGCCTCGCTCGTCGTGCTCCTCATCGGCTCCGCTGTGGCGGCACGCACGCTCTTGTTGCGTGCACCACAGAGGCGCCGCGGCGAATTGACCGAAGCGGTGGGCATCCGATGATCCGCCTCAGCCTTGTGATCGCCACCTACAATCGCGCGGGCCTCCTGACCCGCACGCTTCAGGCGCTCGCGACGCAACGCGTCGAACCGGACGTTGACTACGAAGTGATCTTCGTCGATGACGGTTCGACGGATGACACAGGCGCGCTCATCACGTCAGCGGCGGCTTCGTGCGATCGTCTCCGCTACCTTCGCCTCGATCACACCGGCAGCCCGGGCGGACCGCGCAATGCCGGCATGCGCGCGGCCACGGGCGAGATCATCATCTTGATCGACGATGACGTCGTGCCGGATGCGGAGTTTGTGCAGGCTCACGCGGCGTTCCATCAGGCGCATCAGGACGAGGCGGAAGCCGCGCTCGGAGAGCTCTACCTGGACGAGGCCACGCGTCGCGACCCGATGTCGCTGTTCCACGCCTTCCCGTATCACGAGGCGGCGCAGGCGCAACGCCTCTCGTACCTATTTTTCTGGACCTGCAACGTCTCACTGAAGTCGTCGTTCATGCTCCGGTATGGCATGTTCGACGAGGACGCAGCCCTGCACCCGCTCGAAGACATGGAGTGCGGCTACCGGCTGTTTCAGGCGGGGCTTCGGCTGCGGTTCCTGCCAGCCGCGCGCGGGTGTCACCTGCACCAATTACGGCCCGATGCGATCGAACGCAAGGGCCGGCGGACCGGCCAGGCTCAGGCGGCCTTGGTCCGGCGCGTTCCCGATCTGGCGCTGCAACGGCGATTCGGCATCCTGACGCCCGAACAGCCGTGGCCTCTGCGCCTGCTTCGTCGAACGCGCCGGTTGGCATTCACCGTCGTCGACAACCCGATCAGCCATCTCCTGCTCCGGTCCGCCGGCGCAGCGGGCGCCACGCGCAGCCGTTGGAGCGACGCGTACTACTACCTGCGGTTCAGACGGGCGATGGTCGAGGGATTTCGTGAGGCGCGGTCGGCGTCACCGGCGGTGCGGTCGTGACGCGATTGAGTCGGCGCGAGTTCGTCCTGATGATGGCCGGCAGTAGCCTGGCCGCGGCGCAGTGTACGACGATCGATTTCAGCGAGCCCTCGACCATTGATGACGGCAATCCGATGACCGCGCGCATCGTTGTGCGGCCTGGCCAGAGCCTGAATGAAATCAGTCCTCTTCTGTTTGGATCGGCCGTCGAATGGGTCGACCACGGCAACGGACTGTGCGATCCGGCCACGGGCGAACTTCGTCAGGCCGTAATCGACGAACTCCTGCCGCTGCGACTGCCCGTCATCAGATTCCCCGGAGGCATACTCGCGGATCACTACCACTGGCGTGACGGCATCGGTCCGCTCAAGACACGCCTCGCCAGGAAGAACCCAATGGACGGCAGCGACCAGGCCAATACATTCGGTACCGATGAATACATCCGACTGCTGAAGGCGCTGAGGGCGGAGGCGCTGGTGACCGCCAACGTTGGTACCGGCACGTACGATGAACTTGCAACTTGGCGCGAGCACTTTGCGCGTCAGGGTTCGCCGGTCACATACTGGGAACTGGGCAACGAGATCTACCTGGCAGAGCCCAAGACTTCCGCCACGATTCCCGGCAACGACGCGCGAATCTATAAAACGCCGCGGAACTACGCGATGATCGCCCGGGATTGGGCGAGACAGCTTCGAGGCAGCGCGCCCGGCCTTCTTGCCGGCGGCATCGCGGGAACCGGGAACACGAGCCACGAGAACCGGGGGTGGCTGCAGACGCTGGTCCGCGAGGCCGGAGCCGACCTCGACTTCATCGCGTTGCACAACGCCTTCGCGCCGCTCGCGCCCGCCGGGTACGACTTCACCGATCGGGTGCGGCGTGAGAACTCTTATCGCGCGATGTTCGCGCAAGCGATGACGTCGGCCGACGACTGCGCCGACGTGCGGCGCCACTGCGAGGCGGCTGCGCCCGGCCGCCAGGTCCGACTGGCCATTACGGAGCATTTCCCGCTGTTCGGAACGGGCGGCGACGACGCCGGGATGCGGCGATTGCTGGATCAGTCACGCACGATGGCGTCCGCGATGTACACCGCCTCGCTCTTCCACGCCTGGATGCGCGAAGGGGTCTGGATGGCGGCCTATAACCTCACGACCAGCAAGTGGTTCGGTGCGCTGCTGACCGATACCGACGCCGGTTTGATCCGGACACCGACGTATCACGTGTTTGATCTGCTCAGAAATCGCTTGGGCACCCGCCGCGTGGCAATTGATGTCGAGGGCGGCCGGTTCCCGACGGACGCCGTTGGTCCAATCGCCGCGCGGGCGGCCGTTCCCTACCTGGACTCGGTGGCGGCCATCGACGCGACCGGCGGATTGACGGTCAGCGTCATCAACCGTCGATTCGGCGCGCCGGTTACCGCCACGTTCGACGGCGCCGCCGCGGCGGCTGTCGACGTGTGGTCACTGGCCGCCAACGATCCGTCGGCCATCAACGGCCCGCGGCTTTCGGAATCCACGCGGGCCGATTCGCTCATTCAACCGAGGAGATCGCAATGGACATTCACTCCGGGGTCCGCGCGCGAGTTGCCGCCGAACTCCCTGACGCTGCTGCGATGGCCGGCGGCCTGACGGCATCGCGCTTCCCGCCGGATCTGACGAGGGAGCGCACGCCGGATCCGACAGGCTGGCGCAAAGTCCGATCGCACCTCGCGGCGGCCGCGTACAACGCCGTCGTGACGTTCATCCCGTCTCACGCCGTGCGACAAACGTTTCTCCGGATGGCGGGCATGCGGATCGGGCGCCAGGTCGGCATGCTCAGGGGCGCGAAAGTCACCCGGCCCGATCAAATTGAGGTGGGCGATCACTGCATCATCGGGTTCGACTGTTTTCTTGGCGGCGAGGGACGCCTCTTCATCGGGAACAACGTGAACATCGCCAGC
>Ga0210380_10001299_pt1 | contig 10326 bp, 9 predicted proteins | sample PLM4_5_coexredo_FD_155476 | JGI IMG/M metagenome (GOLD analysis project Ga0210380, IMG submission 155476) | Groundwater sediment microbial communities from an aquifer in East River, Colorado, USA - PLM4_5_coex redo | ecosystem: Environmental > Terrestrial > Soil > Riparian zone | place: USA...
GAGCGGAAACGATTCGGTGATGCGGATCGGGCCCGGCGGCCAAAAATGGTCTCGCCTTTTCGCGGCCATTAGTCCTGTTCCTGGTTTGCCCAGGGGGCGGGGCAGCAAAGAGCAATCGACCAAGGCCAGAATTAACGAAGTGCTAACCAGTGTTTGCAAGGTTGCCACGTTGCTTACCCTGGCATGCGCCTCGGGTGCCCGATCCAATGCAAGGCGGCTGCGTGATCTACAACCCCCACTGCTGGAGAGCATGAGATGAAACTCATGGCGTTAAGTCTGGTCGTGGGATGTGTCTGTTTTCCTTCGATGGGGCACGCGCAGGCAGCGCCTTGGACTTCAGCCAAACTTCCCGGCGAACAGAACCGAGCCGTCCAGGGATGCGCCAACGATCCGCAGAAGGCCGGCGATTGGCTGTGCATATTCGTCCGTTGCGACCAGCCGGGGTCGCCGGTGAGCCTGTACTTCTCGGTGATGGGACCGGATATCCAAGGCAACATCGAACTGGTCGTCGATGAAGACGCATTCGCCGTTTCCGTGCCGGGATCTCTCAAGTCAGCGCTTCCCCTGTCTACGCGTGCTGGAGGCGTACCTAATGGTCTTCTGGATGCAATGAAGGCGGGGCGGACGCTCTCGATTCAGGGGTCTCACCTCCAACCTCCGCATAATCAGATTTCATTGGAGAATTCGCGAAAGGCCATCGAGAGTGTCGAGCGGGCATGCGCGCGTCCATATCCGGGCCCCGCGGCCTTCTGGAGGCGCATATCGCGGAGCGTAGGCTTCTACTGACGGCTTGTAGGAGTCTTGCGCCCGTGGCGCCTGCGGATATGGCCCAGGAGTCCTCGCTTCAGAGCGCCGGCGTGGCCTTTAAGATCCGCCATACGGGTTCGAGAAGGCGCCGCGTGCGCCTTCATTATCTTTAGGACGAATAGGCTATTTCTCGACGAGATTCGCTTCGGGCCGCTGCCTTCGAAATTCGCGCAGCAGTCCTCGATGAGCGACGCGACCGGTCACTTGTGCCGGCGGCCGACACGCCGGGTCGGGCCGTCGCCCATCATGCTCATGACATTCTCCATGCCAGGCATGTCTCCGCCCGGCGGCATCATGCTCGCCACCATCGGCGCAACCATTTGCATCATTTGTCCCATTCGCTTCTTGCCAATTTTGCTGGTCATCCGCTGCATCATCGGGGCGAATTGCTCCATCATGGGGGCAAATTGCTCCATCATCGGAGCAAATTGAGCCATCTGATCGCCCGTGCCTTCGAACTGCGCACGCGCCGGGGCTGCGCTGAACGCGACTGTCACCAGAAGCGCCAAGGAATAAGAAACTCTGGTTAGGGTGCTCATCGCGCTCTCCTCATCAGGCCGAGCACCCTGGTTGGTCGGGTGCTGATTCATCCACACTGATGGTCTATGCGACGCCGCTGGTGCTCGACTGTGATGGCCATCACAATTTTGGCGTTGGGCCGCGGAAATCCCCGAAGCCAAGAAATCTCCGACTTTCCGGCATTCAGGGCTTTGAATTGGGGCAATGTGCCCGGCTCCTCCTTGGCGCCACGCATCCCGCCGATGGCCATCGTACATGCCGATCTGAAGTTCGCCTGGGGCGCGTCGTTGTTAGGCGCGGGGCCGAGGTAGCGTTCGATGACTCTCCCGGTATACTGCCAGCGCCGACCGCAGGAGCGCTGACATGGCTGACACATCTTCTTCCGAAGACTCGCAGCTGTTTTCGACCGATATTTCCCGCAGGCGCGTCGTGGCCGGTGCGGTCACGCTATCCATTGCGGGCACGATCTCGCCTGCCTTCGCGCAGTCAACCGACAGGAGCCCAAGCATGCCGGACAACCTTCGTTTTTCGAATCCAGACACCATGCAGAAGCCGCCGGGCTACAGCCACGTGGTGGAAGTGACCGGACCTGGCCGCACGGTCTATTTCGCCGGTCAGCTCGGCATCGACAAGTCCGGCAAGATGGGCGCCAATGCGCGCGAGCAGGTGGAGATCGCGTTCGAGAACGTAAAGGCGGCGCTGGCCTCGGTCGGTGCGACCTTCGATCATGTCGTGAAGCTCAACAACTATATCGTCGACATCAGCATGAACATCGCTCACTACCGCGAGGTACGCGACAAGTACGTGAATAAAGCAGCGCCGCCGGCCAGTACCACGATCGGCGTGCCGCAACTGGCACGCCCTGGCGCGTTGTTCGAAGTCGAGGCGATCGCGGTATTGCCGCCGAAGTGACCGCACGTCTTGCTCTCGGCGCAGTGCTCGACCGAGCCGGACGGTGAGGGGATCGGTACCGCTGTATCAGCTGGGTTCGATCGACGTTGACCGCACCGGGATTAGAGGGCGATGGGACAGGGCGAAATCGACGCAATCCGCGCGCTGCTGTCGGCCAAGCCACGTCCCGTTGGCTGGGCGGAGCGGCGTCAGCGCCTCGACGAAGTCGGCTCGGTCTGGCCGGCGGCCACCGACGTGAAACTCGAGCCTGTCGATCTCGGCGGCGTGCCGGGAGAGTGGTCGAGCGTGGCCGGCAGCGACGCCTCCCGCGTTCTGATGTTCTTCCATGGCGGAGGTTATTGCTCCGGCTCCATCCGCAGCCATCGTCGCCTGGTGACCGAGGCCGGTCGGGCAGCGGGGATAAGAACGCTGGCGGTGGGATATCGGCTGGCGCCCGAGCATCCGTTCCCGGCGGCAATGGAGGATGCCCTGACCGCGTGGCACTTTCTGCGCCAACAAGGCATCGCAGCCCGACATATCGCGATCGGCGGAGACAGTGCAGGTGGCGGGCTCACGGTGGTGCTGAACAATCGATTGCGCGATGCCGACGAGGAGCTTCCGGGTTGCGTGTGGTTGGTGTCCCCCTGGACGGACCTGACGATGTCCGGATCGACGCTCATCACCAAGGACAACGTGGATCCCATCATTCACAAGGGCTATCTCGGCGAACTGGCCGACGCCTACGTTCCCCCAGGGATGGACAGGCAAGATCCTCGAGTGTCGCCACTCTATGCTGATTTGAAGGGCCTTCCGCCGATGCTGGTACAGGTCGGCTCCGCCGAAACACTGCTCGAAGACGCCACGCGCTTTGCGGCGGCGGCGGGAGCCGCCGATGTATCCGTCACTCTGGAGGTTTGGCCGCACATGATCCATGCATGGCCCATGTGGAACGCGGGTCTCAAGCCCGGCCGCTCCGCACTCGCTCATGCCGGCGCGTTCATGCGTGCTCACCTGTAGAGCCTGCATCCGCCGCAGGTCTGAACGCGATCGCCCTGTCCACAGCGAGCGTAATGCCGATGCGGGTGCCGGCCGGCCATAGCGACATGCCTTCGCGTCCGGGCACACGTATCAGCACGCGTCCCGACGCGGCCTCCGGCACGTCGACGTAGAGGTCGACGTGGCCCCCTTGATAGATTTGCGCCGCAACGATGCCGTGTACCGCGACTGGTGTGCCGTCCCCGGCCACGCGCAGTTGTTCGGGCCGCACGAACAGGTCGACCATGGCACCGGGTGCCGCGCCCTGCAGCGTCGACGCGGGGACCAGCACCCGCGCTGGACCGAGCGCGAGCGTCGCGGATGGGCCGTCGACCTGCTCAAGGCGTGCGTGCAGCACGTTGACGTCGCCGACGAACGACGCGACGAAACGATCGACCGGATGGCAATAGATTTCGTCCGGAGTGCCCAGTTGGCGGATGCGGCCCTCCGCAAGGACGGCGATCCGGTCGGACAGGCTGAGCGCCTCGCTCTGGTCGTGGGTGACGAAGATGGTCGTCACGCCGAGCTTGCGCTGAATCTCCTTGATCTCGACCTGCATTGACGCCCGCAGGTTCCGGTCGAGCGCCGAGAACGGCTCGTCGAGCAATAGCACCTTGGGCCGGATGACGAGCGCGCGTGCCAGCGCGACGCGCTGCTGCTGCCCGCCGGAGAGTTGACGAGGCTTGCGATCCTCGAGGCCCCCGAGCTTGATGAGCGCGAGTGCCTCGGCGACCCGGCGCGCGATCTCGGGCTTTGCGATCCGGCGCATCTTGAGGCCGTAGCCGACATTGGCCGCCACGCTCATGTGCGGGAACAGCGCGTACTGCTGGAACATGATCCCGCTTTCGCGGCGATAGGGAGGAACATCGGTGACCCGCCGCCCGTCGATCGCGATCTCGCCGCCGTCGGGGATCAGAAAGCCGGCAACGAGGTTGAGCAGCGTGGTCTTGCCGCAGCCCGAGGGCCCGAGCAGCGTCATCAGCTCGCCGCGGCGGACCAGCAAGGATACGTCATCGAGCGCGGTGGTCTTCCCGAAGCGTTTGGTAACGCGATCGAGCTGGACCGCGATGCCCTCGCCGTTCGGGCGGGATGCCATCATCGCGGAGGAAGCGAAAGGTGTACGTTCAGCGCGGGTGCTCAACGTTCAACACCTTTGCAAGACCGAGGAATACATTGGCAAACGTCAGCAGCGTGGCGGTGACCACGATATACATGACCGAGATCGCCGCCATCGAGGGGTCTGCGTACTCGCGCACGTAGTTGTAGAGCGCGACGGGTAGCGTTTGCGTGCTTTGCGCGGTGACGAACAGCGAAGCGGTGAATTCGTTGAACGACAGGATCGCTGCGAACAGCCAGCCGCTGACAAGCCCCGGAAGCAGCAACGGCAGCGTGACGGTGATGAGAACGCGCAGTGGTGTTGCCCCCAAGCTCGCTGCGGCGAGCTCCAGGCGCGGATCGAGGTTGCGCAGCGAGATATAGACGCTGCGCAGCACGAACGGCAGCACAAGAACGACATGGCAGGCAACGATCACGGCGTACCCGCGCGCCAGACCGATATGCGCGGCGAGGATCAGAAAACCGAGGCCGACCGTGAAGTGCGGCACCACGAGCGGGGAGAGCAGCACGGACTCGAGCGCTCGCTTGAAACGGAACTCGTAGCGCTCGAGCGCGAGCGCGAAAGCCGCCCCCACCACCAGTGCGATGGAGGACGCCCACGCCGTCACTATCAGCCCGTTGCGGAAGCCGAGCTGAAAGTCCTGATACTCGATCGCCTTGATGAACCAACGCCATGACCAAGTTTCGGGCGGGAAGGACAGAATCGCCCTGCCGTTGAAGGCAGCCAGCGTAACGACCAGTGCCGGCAATAGCAGGAAGCCGATAATCGCGGTCACGGTGATCACGCCCAGGAGGCGCAAGAGCTTGTGCGACAGCCAGTACGGCATCTCAGTGCGGTCCAAACCGTTCCAGCGGCCGGGCCGCCGCACGCATCAGTGCCAACACCGCGAAAGTGAGTGCGAGACCGGCAACCGACAGGCTGGCCGCGAAGGGGAAGTTGAAGCTCGCGAATCCAAGCTGATAGACAAGGTTCGAGACCATGTTGACCCGGCCGCCCCCGATCAATTGCGGGGTCGCGAATGCGCTGAAGGTCCAGGCGAACGCGGTGGTGACCCCGGCGATGATCCCGGGCGTGGAGAGCGGTAGCGTGACCGTGAGAAAGGCGCGTATCGGTCCGGCACCAAGGCTCGCGGCTGCCCGCTCGTAGTCGCGGTCGATGTGCGAGAGTGCAGCCGCCAGCATGATCACCATCACCGGCAAGGTGACGTGCACGAGGGCGGTGACTACACCGAACTTGGTGAACATGAGTTGCAGCGGTTGTTCGATCAAGCCGGACTTGAGCAGCATCGAGTTCAGGAACCCGTTATTCCCGAGCACGACGATCCACGAATAGGTGCGTACCACCTCCCCGAGGAACAGCGGGGTGACGGTGATCACCAGGATCGTCGATTTGAGCGCAACGTTCCTGGCGTGCACGAGGGCATAGGCGAGCGGGTATCCGACGACGAGCGTGAAGAATGCCGTCAGGAAGCATATCCACACGGTATCCAGGAAGACCCGCGCATAGAGCGGCTTCATGAGCGCCGTGAAGTTTTCGAGTGTGAAGCCGCCCGGCTCCAGCGAGCCTGGCACATAGGCGCGCAGGCTGTATTGCATCACCGCGGCCAGCGCGGCTACGAAGCCGAGCGCACATAACGCGGCCGGCGACACCAGGACGCGCAAGAACGGCCTGGATGTCATCGCGTTTCGCCTGGATGGGACGGTGCGCACGCGCCGGTGGGCGGTCAGGCCGTCAGTTGATGATGTTCTCTGTAAACCATTTGCGCCACTCCGCGGTCTTCTCCGCGCGCAGCTTGTGGTCGATGATGATCGCCTGCTTGTTCCACTGGTCTGCCGTTGTGAACACTCCCGGCAGCTTGGCGATGTCCGCATCGACTTTCGCGTCGAGGACCACCGGGCTGCCTTTCTTGAACTTGGCGACTTCGGCCTGCACCTGTGGATCGAGGGCGATGTTGATGAATTTATAGGCGAGGTCGGCTTTCTTGGAGCCTTTCATGATCGCGACGGTGTCGATGCCGAGGACAGCGCCTTCCTTCGGAATCACCAGCTGGATCGGCACGCCCTCGCCGGCCATATAGTGCGCGTTCATCGACAAGATCACCTGAACCGGCGTCTCGCCGTTGGCGATGAGCTGCTGGCTGTTGGCATCGTTGGTGTAATACGCCTTGAAACTGGGCTTCAGCGCCTTGAGCTTGGCTTGTCCTTTTTCCCAGGTGGCGGCGTCGCCGCCGGACAGCATCGCGGCGACCGCGATGAGATGGCTCGGATCGAAATCCGGCGCAGCGAGCTTGCCCTTGATCTCGGGCTTCCAGAGATCCGCCCAGCTCTCGAAAGCCACGCCTTTGAGAAGGTCGGGCCGGTACCCGATCGTGTAGACATAGGCCCACGTACCGATGTGATAGGGGCTGATCTTCGCCTGTTCGACCAGATGTCTGGCGTTCGGCACCTTCGCGAGATCGAGTTGTTCGTAGAGGCCGTCGTTCGCATAGAGCCAGCCGACATGCGACGTCGTGAACGTGATGTCGCTCTCCGGATTGCCCTTGGCAAGCTTCTCCTTGTTCAGCCGATCGATCGTGCCGCCCGTGATGTACTCGACCGGCACCCCCGTCTCGGCGGTAAACTTCTTGCCGATGATGTTGGCGGCCATGTCGCGCCAGCTGCCACCCCATATGCTGACGACGAGCTTGTCCTGAGCCGTGGCCGGGATCGACGTCAACAACAGAGCCAACGCGCCGAGTGCCATGGAAAGCCGCTTCATGCTCCTACCTCTCCGTTTTCCTCGTGAGCGCTCGACGCCCGGCGGATCGCGGATAAGCCGAGCAGCGCGCGTCGATATCCGGCTGGCCATTATTCGGTCAGGCTACGGAACTTGTCCAGCGTTGCGGGGTCCCTGCACGTCCCGCTTGGCTTGCGGGCTGCGCAACTTTGGCGCGAGGGTTGGTTGGTGCCAGACGATAAGGGTAGATTGCGCCCTGCCATAGGAGTGCATCGTGATGGGACCGCGCTTGGAGCGCAGCAACCGACCGAAAGCGAAGCAAGGCGGCAATGTCGCGGGGGCCTATCTTGCGCTATTGGCCGATCGCGGGGTCGACTATTTGTTCGGCAATGCGGGGACCGATTTTGCGCCGCTGATAGAAGCCTATTCGCAGGCCGCGCAAACCGGGGTTGCCGTTCCGCGCCCGATCCTGGCAACGCACGAAAATCTCGCCGTCTCGATGGCGCACGGCTACGGCATGGTGTCTCGCCGGATACCTGCCGTGATGGTGCATGTCAGCGTCGGAACCGCGAACATGGTCTGCGCGGCCATGAACGCGGCGCGCGAGAACGTCGCGATTCTCCTGACCGCGGGCAGATCGCCGCTTACGGAAACCGGCTTGCTGGGATCGCGCGACGGCTACATTCACTGGGCCCAGGAGATGTACGATCAGGCCGGCATGATCCGCGAGATCGTCAAATGGGACTATGAGCTGAGAAATGGCGAGCAACTCACGACGGTGGTCGACCGCGCCCTCGCGATCGCGGCGACGGAACCGCGCGGTCCGGTTTATCTCTCTTTGCCGCGTGAGGTGATAGCAGCGCCGTTCGCTGAGCCGGAGCAAGCCTCGCCCTCGCGTCTCGCTCCGGCGGCCCCTGCGGCGCCGGATGCGAGTGCGATTGCCGAGGCTGCGCGCCTGCTCGCGCAGGCGAAGCGACCCCTGATCGTGACGTCGAACGCGGGAAGGGATGCGGCGGCATTCGGCGCATTGGCGCAGTTCGCGGAGCGCTTTGCGGTACCGGTCGTCCAGCATCGGCCACGTTATCTCTCGCTGACCTCGTCTCATCCCATGAATCTTGGGTTCAATCCGGCGCGCTTCGTGCCAAAGGCAGATGCGATACTGGTGATCGAGAGCGACGTTCCCTGGATTCCAAGCCAGGTCGCGGTCAACGAAGACTGCAAGATCATCCAATGCGGGCTTGACCCCTTGTTCACGCGTTATCCGATCCGCGGTTTTCCCTGCGATGTCGCCATCACGGGAAGCGCCCTCGCGACGCTTTCCGCGCTGACCTCGGCTCTCGACCCGTTGGTCGCGGCGGAAACTGTCGCGCCGCGTCGGCGCTGGATCGCGGACGAGCGCGCGACATTGACCAGTGCGTGGAAGACGGCGCTCGACGCTGCCGCGCGAAGGGCCCCGCTCGATCCTGCATGGGTGAGCCACTGTATCGATCGCGCCAAGGATCCGCGCTGCATCGTCATCAATGAGTACACGCTGTTCCCCGAGTATTGCAGCTTCGAGTCTCCGGATCTGTATTTCGGATCGAGCTCCGCATCGGGCCTGGGGTGGGGCCCCGGCGCGGCGCTTGGCGCCAAGCTCGCAGGCCCGCAAAGCCCGGTCATGGCCGTCGTCGGCGACGGCGCATTCATGTTCAGCAATCCCGCCGCCGTGCACCATGCCTCGGCGTTACACGATCTGCCGGTTCTCTTTGTCGTGATGAACAATGCGATGTGGGGTGCGGTTCAACGCAGCACCCTGGCCATGTATCCCGAAGGCCTGGCGTCCAGGAGCAACGAAGCAAACTTCATTCAGCTTGGAAAACTTCCGGCATTCGAACAGATTTGCGAATCCGCCGGCGGCTATGGCGAACGCGTGGACGATCCGGGGTCGCTTCCCGGCGCGCTGGAGCGCGCAATATCGGTCGTAAAGAATGAGGGGCGGCAGGCGCTGTTGAATGTCATCTGCGGACCCGGAGGAACGGCGTAAGCTCCGCAGGACATTCCCCCAAAACAGGCCGGGGTCCATGTGTGCCGCCGGATGATCATCGCGCATCTCGGCCCTATGGCGAGAATGGCTTGCATCAGATGTTCTGCAGTCGATAAAGCTCGCCGTACTTGCTTCGAAGGTACGATAGATAGGGACCTATATTCATTTCGCTGCCGGTCGCCTGTTCCACGAGCTCGTTCGGCTTGTACTTGCGTCCGTATTGATAGACATGCGTGCGCAGCCATTGGTGGAGCGTGCGGTACTCTCCTGCCACGATCTCGTGCGAGATTTCAGGATTTGCTTTGAGCGCGGCATCATAGAACTGCGCGCTGAGAATATTGCCGATTGTGTAGCCCTGGAAGCCGCCGCCGATGGCGCCCCCATACCAATGAACATCCTGTAGGCAGCCGTCGCGATCGTCGGGTGGAACAAGACCGAGGTCGGCCTGCATCCGTTCGCGCCAGGCTTCCGGCAAGTCCTTCACTCGGAGACGGCCTTCGAGCAAGTCCAGCTCCAGGTCGAAGCGCATCATGATGTGAAGGTTGTACGTCACCTCGTCTGCATCCGTTCGGATCAGGGATCGTTCGACTTTGTTGATGGCGCGATAGAAGGATTCAACCGTCACCCCGCTTAGCTGATCCGGAAAGATGCGCTGTAGCGCCGGGTAAAAATGGTGCCAGAAGGCGCGGTCGCGACCGACCATGTTTTCCCACAGCCTGGATTGGCTTTCATGCACGCCTGCGGAAGCGCCGGAACCGAGCGGGGTGCCTTCGAGTATGGGGCTGATACCCTGTTCGTACAGCGCGTGGCCGGCCTCATGCAGTATCGAGAACAACGACTGGCCGATATCATGCTCGTCTACGCGGGTGGTAATCCGCACGTCTCCTGCCGACAACGTCGTGCAGAATGGATGATGGGTTTTGTCGAGGCGACCGCGCTCGAGGTCGTATCCAATGCGCTTGGCCACGAACAGGCCGAAGTCGAGCTGTGCCGGCTCGTTGAAAGTGCCGTGCAGGCAGCAATTGTCGATCGGTGGTTGCTCAGCGATGGCGCGCACGAGTGGGACCAGCGCTTCCCTCAGCGCCGCAAACAGGCTGCGTATCGACGCCGTCGTCATGCCTTCATCGGCGCCATCGATCAGAGGATCGGCAACGTTGGCATAGGGCGCAAAAAAGCCGGCATACTCGCGACCAAGATCGACGCCCATTTCCAGGAAGGG
>Ga0210380_10001300_pt1 | contig 10314 bp, 10 predicted proteins | sample PLM4_5_coexredo_FD_155476 | JGI IMG/M metagenome (GOLD analysis project Ga0210380, IMG submission 155476) | Groundwater sediment microbial communities from an aquifer in East River, Colorado, USA - PLM4_5_coex redo | ecosystem: Environmental > Terrestrial > Soil > Riparian zone | place: USA...
GTCGCAGTTCATGAACCTGCAGGGGCCGGCGATGCAGGGCCTGATGCAGGCGTACATGGAGCAGAGCCAGAAAATGTTCGCGCAGTTCCAGGACCAGCTGCAGAGCCAGGCGCGCAACATGTTCTCCGGCTTCTCCTTCCCCGGCTTCCCGCAGCCGCAGCAGCCGAAGAGCGACGCCGAGAAGTAGTGGCGGGTCCCAGGATTGGTTTCGTCTCCCTGGGTTGCCCCAAGGCTCTGGTGGACTCCGAACGCATCCTCACGCAGCTGCGCGCCGAGGGCTACGTCACCGCCAAGGACTACGGCGGCGCAGACCTGGTCATCGTCAACACCTGCGGTTTCATTGACGCTGCGGTCGAGGAATCGCTCGAGGCCATCGGCGAGGCGCTGAGCGAGAACGGCAAGGTGATCGTCACCGGCTGCCTCGGCGCCAAGGACGGCGTGGTGCGCGCCGCGCACCCGAGCGTACTGGCGGTGACCGGCCCGCACGACACCGAGGGCGTGATGCGCGCGGTGCATGCCCATTTGCCGAAGCCGCACGACCCTTTCACGGACTTGGTTCCCCCGCAGGGAATCAAGCTCACGCCGAAGCACTACGCGTACCTCAAGATCTCCGAGGGCTGCAACCACCGCTGCAGCTTCTGCATCATTCCCTCGATGCGCGGCGACCTCGTGTCGCGCCCGATAGGCGAGGTGATGCAGGAGGCCGAGAACCTGGTGCAGGCGGGGGTGAAGGAGCTGCTCGTCATTTCGCAGGACACCAGCGCCTACGGCGTGGACGTGAAATACCGCACCGGATTCTGGCAGGGTCGCCCAGTGAAAACGCGCATGAAGGAATTGTGCGAGTCGCTCGGCGCGCTCGGCGTCTGGATACGCCTGCACTACGTGTATCCATACCCAAGCGTGGACGACGTCATCCCGTTGATGGCGGAGGGGAAGATCGTCCCCTACCTGGACGTGCCCTTCCAGCACGCGAGCCCCAGGATTCTCAGGCTGATGAAGCGCCCGGCGAGCGCGGAGAAGGTGCTCGAGCGGCTCGCGTCCTGGCGCGCGATCTGCCCCGACATCACCGTGCGCAGCACCTTCATCGTCGGCTTTCCCGGCGAGACAGAGGACGAGTACGAGGAACTGCTCGCGTTCCTGGCGGAGGCGCAGCTCGACCGCGTAGGCTGCTTCGCCTACTCCCCGGTGCAAGGCGCCGCGGCGAACGCGCTGCCCGATGCGGTGCCTGCGGCAGTGAAGCAAGAGCGGCGCGCGCGCTTCATGCAGGCGCAGCAGAAGATCAGCGCGCGCAAGCTGAAGGCGAAGGTGGGAAAGACGCTGAGAGTCCTGCTCGACGCCCCGGGAATCGGGCGTTCCAGTGCCGACGCGCCGGAGATCGACGGCACGGTGCGCTTCAAGGGCGGAAGGCCGGGTGAATTTGCAGACGTCGTGATCGAGCGCGCGAGCGCCCACGACCTACACGGGAGAATGGCATGAGCACAAGGGAAGTAGTGGTAGTGGGCGGTGCACGCACCGGGATCGGCGATTACGGCGGTTCGCTGAAAGACATTGCACCGACGAAACTGGGCGCGATTGCCATCAGGGAGGCGCTGGCGCGCGCCAAGGTGGATCCGGCCTCGGTCGGCCACGTGGTGATGGGCAGCGTGATCCACGGCGAAGCGCGCGACATGTACCTGTCGCGCGTGGCGGCGCTCGACGCGGGCCTGCCGGTGGGCACGCCCTGCCTGACGGTGAACCGCCTGTGCGGTTCCGGGCTGCAGGCGATCGTCTCCGCCGCGCAGCACATCCTGCTCGGTGATACCGACGTGGTGGTGGGCGGCGGCGCGGAGAGCATGAGCCGCGCGGCCTACTTCCTTCCGGCGGGGCGCTGGGGCCAGCGCATGGGCGACGGCGCGGTGGTGGATGCGATGACCGGCGCGCTGCACGATCCCTTCGGCCACGGCCACATGGGCGTCACCGCCGAGAACGTCGCGGCGAAGTACGGCTTCACGCGCGAGCAGCAGGACTTGTTCGCGCTCGAGTCGCACCGACGCGCCGGGAACGCCCTGGAGAAGGGTTACTTCAAGAGCCAGATCGTGGCGGTGGAGATCAAGTCGAAGAAGGGCGTCGAGCAATACACGCTCGATGAGCACGTGCGCCCCGGGGCCAAGATGGAAGACCTGCAGAAGCTGAAGACCGCATTCAAGAAGGATGGCACGGTCACCGCGGGCAACGCCTCGGGACTGAACGACGCCGGCGCCGCGATCGTGATGATGGAAGCGGGCACGGCGAGCAAGCGGGGTCTCAAGCCGATAGCGCGCCTGGTGGCCTACGCGCACGCGGGAGTCGAGCCGCAGTTGATGGGCCTGGGCCCGATCCCGGCGGTGAAGCGCGTGTTCGAAAAGTCCGGGCTCAAGCCCGCCGACATGGACGTGGTCGAATCGAACGAGGCCTTCGCCGCCCAGGCGCTGGCGGTGACCAAAGACCTCGGGCTCGATCCGGCCAAGGTCAATCCCAACGGCGGCGCGGTGGCCCTCGGCCATCCGATCGGCGCCACCGGCGCGATCCTCACGGTGAAGGCGCTCTACGAACTCGAGCGCACGCACAAGCGCTACGCGCTGGTCACCATGTGCATCGGCGGCGGGCAGGGGATCGCGGCGATATTCGAGCGGATCTGAGAATCGGGGGTAGCGCCCGCTTTCCGGACAGCGCGCGGGATTTGCATTTCAAATCGATCTCGTGTTTTTTGGCTCCATGAATCTCGGAGCCAAAAAACACGAGACCATGGAACGTCAAAAAATGCCCGACCTCCGCAAACCCCGCATCGGCCTCGCCCTCGGCGCCGGCGGTGCGCGCGGTTGGGCGCACATCGGCGTGATCAGTGCGCTGGGCGCGCAAGGCATCAAGCCGGATATCATCTGCGGCACTTCGATGGGCGCGCTGGTCGGCGCGGCTTGCGCCGAGGGCGAGCTCGAGCAGCTCGAGCACTGGGTGCAGTCGCTCCGCTGGCGTGACGTGCTGGGCCTGATGGATTTCACCTGGCGCGGCGGTTTCATCCGCGGCGAGAAGCTGTTCGATTTCTTCCGCGGGCGCACGCGCAATCGCAACATCGAGGAGCTGCCGGTGACCTACGCCGCGGTGGCCACCGAGCTGCGTACCGGGCGCGAGGTCTGGCTGCGCGAGGGCAAGGTTCTCGACGCGGTGCGCGCCTCGATCGCCATTCCCGGGGTGTTCGCGCCGGTGTTGCGCGACGGCCAGGTGCTGGTGGACGGCGGCCTGGTCAATCCGGTACCGGTGTCGGTGTGCCGGGCGCTGGGCGCGGACATCGTCATCGCGGTGGACCTGGGTTGGTCCAAGCTCGGTTACTACAGGGAGCGCGCACGGGACAGGTCTGCGATGCAGGCCGATGGCGAGCCCGTGTGGTGGGACCGCTTCCTGCCTTTCAAGGGAGGGGGCGAGAAGCGTCCGCAGGACAGCATGCCTTCGGTGCTGGAAGTGTTCCTCACCAGCATGGAGGTGATGCAGGTGCGCGTGGCCCGCAGCCGCCTGGCCGGCGAGCCGGCGGACGCCCTCATCGCACCCATACTGCCCGACTTCGGCATGATGGAGTTCCACCGCGCCGGAGAGGCGATCGCGGAGGGCCGCGCGGCCACCGAGCGCGGGCGCGCCGTGCTCGAGCACCTGCTCGGCGCCTAGCCCTTCCTCACCGTCAGGCGCTGGCGGCTCGCGAGGAGCGTGAACACGCTCCAATGGGTTGCTAGACTCGGCCGATGGAAATCTCGCTGCCGGTGACGCTGGCGGTGCTCGGCGCGGCGTTGCTGCACGCGACCTGGAACGCGCTGCTCAAGTCGGGCGGCGACAAGCAACTCGACGCCGTGGGGCTCGCTGCCGGCAGCGGCGCGGTGGCACTGGTGGCGGCACCTTTCCTGCCTGCACCTGCGCCGGCTTCCTACCTGTGGATTGCGGCCTCCGCTCTGGTGCACATCGCCTATTTCTGGGCGCTGGCCGGTGCCTACCGCTGGGGCGACATGTCCTTCAGCTATCCCATCATGCGCGGCGGCGGACCGCTGATCGTCATCGTGGCGGGCGGGGCGGCGTTCGGCGAGGTGCTGGGCAGCGGTCAGCTTCTCGGGGTACTGCTGATCAGCGCGGGGATCCTCGCCTTTGCCGCGCATTCCGCCGCGGACCCCGCGGCGCAGCGCAAGTCGCTCGCCTTCGCGCTGGTCAATGCCTGTGTGATTGCCGGCTACACGCTGATCGATGCCAAGGGCGCGCGCCTGTCGGGCGCCCCGGTGAGCTACACGCTGTGGTTCTTCGTCGCCAATGGCGCCGTCATCTTCGCCATGGGCTGCCTGCAGCGCGGCGCCACCGCGCCGCGCCACCTCCTACGCCACTGGCGCGTGGCGCTGTTCGGCGGCGCGTGCGCGGTGGGCGCCTATGCCGTGGCGCTGTGGGCGATGACCCTGGCTCCGGTGGCGTTGGTGGCGGTGCTGCGCGAGACTTCGGTGGTGTTCGCCGCCGTGCTCGGGGCGGTGTTCCTCAAGGAGCGCTTCACGGCGCGGCGCGCGTCGGCGACGGCGGCGGTGCTCGCTGGATTGATCGTCCTGCGCTTGTAGGGTGGGCCTTGGCCCACCGATGGTGGGCTGTTAGCCCACCCTACTCCGGCCGCATGTGCGGAAACAGGATCACGTCGCGGATCGAAGCGCTGTCGGTCAGTAGCATGACCAGGCGATCCACGCCGAGGCCGGCGCCGGCGGTGGGCGGCAGGCCGTATTCCAGGGCGCGGATGTAATCGGCGTCGTAGTGCATCGCCTCCGCGTCGCCCGCGTCCTTCTTCTGCACCTGCTCGCGGAAGCGCTGCGCCTGGTCTTCCGGGTCGTTCAGCTCGGAGAAGCCGTTGGCGATCTCCTTCGCGTCGATGAACAGCTCGAAGCGGTCGGTGAGACCGGGGTCGGCGTCCTTGCGCCGCGCCAGCGGCGAGACTTCCGCCGGGAAATCGAGCACGAAGGTCGGCTCGACGAGATGTTTCTCCGCCACCGCCTCGAACAGCATCAGCTGCAGCGCGCCCCAGCCCAGCTCGGCCCTGTGCTCGACGCCGAGTCCGGCGAGTCGCTGCGAGAGGAATTTCCGGTCGCGCAGGTCGCCGCTCAAACCCTGCCGGCGGATCGCTTCCGGGATCGGCAGGCGTTCGAAGGGCTTGCCCAGATCGAGGGCCCTGCCCTGGTAGGTCAACGCGAGCGTGCCGCAGGCGGCCTGCGCGGCGTTGCGCACCAGCTTCTCGGTTAGCCCGATCATGTAGTCGAAATCCTGGTACGCGCAGTACCACTCGAGCATGGTGAACTCGGGGTTGTGGCGCGTGGAGATGCCCTCGTTCCTGAAGTTGCGGTTGACCTCGAACACGCGCTCCAGCCCGCCGACCACCAGGCGCTTGAGATACAGCTCCGGCGCGATGCGCAGGTACAGATCGATATCCAGCGCGTGGTGGTGCGTCTTGAACGGCCGCGCCACCGCGCCGCCGGGAATCGGCTGCATCATCGGCGTCTCGACCTCGAGATAGCCATCGGCTGCCAGCGTTTCGCGCAGCGACTGCACCGCCTTCGAGCGCGCGGCAAACACGCTGCGCGCCTCGGGATTGACGATCAGGTCCACGTAGCGCTGGCGGTAGCGCAGCTCCTGGTCGGTGAGGCCGTGGAACTTCTCCGGCAGCGGGCGCAGCGCCTTGACCAGGAGCCGCAGGGATTTCGCGTTCACGGTCAGCTCGCCCTTGTTGGTCTTGAACAGCGTCCCTTCCACGCCGAGTATGTCACCCAGGTCCCAGTGCTTGAAGGCCTCGTGCGCGGCTTCGCCCGCGACGTCGTTGGCGACGTAGATCTGCATCCTGCCGCCGCCCTCCTGCAGCGTGGCAAAGCTCGCCTTGCCCATCACGCGCTTGAGCATCATGCGGCCGGCGAGCTTCACGCGCACCGCCTTCGCTTCGAGCGCTGCCTTGTCAAGGGCGCCGTGCTCCCGCGCAAGATTCCCAGCGTGGTGCGTGCTGCGCCAGTCGTTGGGGAAGGCCTCGCCCTGCGCGCGCAGCGCCCTGAGCTTTTCGCGCCGTTCCTCCACCAGCTTGTTGTCGTCTTCCATCCCTACACCCCCTGTTTCAGGCTGGCGGTGATGAAGTCGTCCAGGTCGCCGTCGAGCACCGATTGCGTGGCGCCTTTCTCCACGCCGGTGCGCAGGTCCTTGATGCGCGACTGGTCGAGCACGTAGCTGCGGATCTGGTGGCCCCAGCCGATGTCGGTCTTGGAGTCCTCCAGCTTGTCGCGCTCGGCCTGGCGCTTGCGCATCTCCAGCTCGTAGATCCTCGACTTCAGCATCGCCATGGCTTCCGCGCGGTTCCTGTGCTGCGAGCGGTCGCTCTGGCATTGAACCACGATGCCGGTGGGCAGGTGCGTCATGCGGATCGCGGAGTCGGTCTTGTTGACGTGCTGGCCGCCGGCGCCGGAGGCGCGGTAGGTGTCCACGCGCACGTCCGCCGGGTTGACCTCCACTTCGATGGTTTCGTCCACCTCGGGGTAGACGAACACGCTGGCGAACGAGGTGTGGCGGCGCGCGTTGGAGTCGAAGGGCGATTTGCGCACCAGGCGGTGCACCCCGTTTTCGGTGCGCAGGGTGCCGTAGGCGTAGGCGCCGTTGATCTTCAGGGCCGCGCTCTTGATGCCGGCCACTTCGCCTTCGCTCTGGTCGAGGATCTCGACCTCGAAGCCCTTGCGGTCGCAGTACTTGAGGTACATGCGCTCGAGCATCGAGGCCCAGTCCTGCGCTTCGGTGCCGCCGGAGCCCGCCTGGATGTCCATGAAGCAGCTGTTGGGGTCGAGCGGGTTGTTGAACATGCGCTGAAACTCGAGCTGGGCGACCTGCTTGTCCAGGTTTCCCACGTCCGCTTCGACGCCGGGGAAGGTGGCGTCGTCGTTCTCCGCCTTCGCCATGCCGAAGAGCTCGCCGGAGTCGGCGAGTCCCGTGGCAATCGCGTTCAGCGTGGCGACGGTGGCTTCGAGGGACTTCTTCTCGCGCCCCAGTTCCTGGGCGCGCTTCTGGTCGGACCAGAGCTTTGGGTCTTCGAGCTGCCGATTGAGCTCTATGAGGCGGGCTTGCTTCCCTTCGAAGTCAAAGGTACCTCCTCAGCTCCGCGGACCGTTTGTTCAGATCTTCGAGCTTTGAGGCGATGGCGTTGAGGCGTTCGGCTTCCATGAGGGAACGGATTATACCGGGTGGTGCCGCCTAGCCGGCCTGCGCCTGCACGAGTACCCCCTGCGCGTGGCCACGATAGGGATTGCCTCCCGCGCTGGCGAGCGCGGCGGCGACCTTGTCGATGACGAGCTCGAGCGGGACGCCTTTCTTCTCTATGAGAGCCGAGCGCGGTGTGCCGCGGATCTGGCCGGTGGCGATGTTGCGCGGATCCGCGCCTTCGAAGGGGATGCGCTTTGTCTCGATGCGCGCGTCGCGGAAGTTCGCGCCCGCGAGCAGGTGCCGCAGCAGCGCGGGATCGTGCATTTCATATGGGATCCTGAACCGCATCTCTGCGTCGCCCGGGAACATTGCCTCCACGACCTTGGCGCTCGCCATGGCGTGGGGATTCTCCTCGATACGATCCCATACGCTGAACAGGAGGATCCCGCCGTCCACGAGGATGCGCCGCGCCTCTTTGAGCATCGCCTGGCGGTCGGGCACGAACATGATGCCGAAGCCGCACACCACCGCACCGAAGGCGCTGTCCGGAAAGGGCAGCTTCAGTGCGTCGGCTTCCCGCCATTCGATGCCCTCGCGTGCGCCAAGTTGCGCTTTTGCGTACTCCAGCATCGTCGCGCTGAGGTCGGTGGCCGTGAGCCGCAGCGCCGGGTCCAGACGTTCACGAAGCCTCTTTGTCACCAGCCCGGTGCCGCAGGCGATCTCGAGAACGTCGCCCGGCGGGCGCGGCGGAAGGCGCCGCACGAGCTCAGCGGCGAAGGGATCGAACTGGATGGGGCCCAGGTGCTGGTCGTAGTACTGCGGGCCGGTGAAGGTGGCGGATGCAGTGACAGCGCTCATCTACTTAGGGCCCTGGCTGTCGATCTCGGCAATGCGCTGGCGAACCCGCTCCGCATCGATGAACTGGCGAACTACAGGCCACTGCTTAACAAACGTCGAGAACCAAAGGCCCAGGCCAATGCACAGGCCGCCCACGCCGGAAAGTGCTGCAAATATCCAGGACACGGCTGCGTCTTGTGCATAGGCAAAAATCGCCAAGACCCACAATAGAGATCCCAGAAAGATTGAAGCTTGGCCGACTACGCGCCATCGCCTGACAAGTGCCTTCTCGTTGGTCAGGAACTTGGCGAGGGTACGCACGATCTTTTCTTCGAGCTTGATGTCCGGACTCATGTGAACTAACGATCGAGCTAACCTGGAGACAACCGCGGAACGCCGTTGGCTCGCAGATTGAGCGAGGGGTTAGGCATCACAATCGACTTGTGATCACGGTGCAAATGGTGTTCGAGCACAATATTTGCGCATCTCGCTGAATTCTGGGGATCCAGTCAATAATTCTCTGCTCAAGCTCGGCTCGCCGCTGCGGGGTAAGCGTTCGAATGTAGTCTGCATCAAGCTTGAACCAAAACCCACCGTACTTGCCCATCTCGGCTATGGTTTCCTCAATATCGGCGCCATGAAATACACTGTAGGCGGCAACCATTACGCCGGTGCGGTTCTGACCGGAACGGCAGTGAACAAATATTGGCTTGGGTTGAGTACGAGTAATAGCCATGAAATGCGCGACGCGATCGTCCAGCTTTCCAGGCGCTATTGCTGCCAACGGCTCCCAATCGGGAACGCGAAAGTACTGGATCTGATAGGTTCGACCAGCTGCGACTTTCGCGTCTTCGAATGACTTCCGGTCATCGTTGAGCCATTCAAGATTCACTACGGTCATCACGCCAAGCTGTAGTAGAGCCGATGCGGCGGCGGGGTCCGGCCGCGCACCGCGCCAAAGCGTGTCAGCTCTTACGACGCATGAGTTGGTGACCTGTTGGTTCAGGGGAGTTCCGCAGGCGGCAAAGGCGTCCGGGCGTGGCCCTGCGGCGCATGAAAGGAGAAAAGAGGCGCACCCGATCGCGAGCACGCTTGCAAACGAGTGGAACGGGACTCGAATGGTCATCGGTGTGTCGTTGTGATGCCTAACGTTCATTAGACCGCGCAGAGTCTGTGTGATCCGCCGGTCGATTGACATCACTTCGCGGGTGTTGCCCTTGGTGCAGTCGAGCGCCTGAATGCGCCTGGGAAGGCGGTGGCGACCGCCGCAATGACAGCCCACAGCGCCGCACCGAGTGCAAGATTGTAAAGGACGATCGACCATCCTGATATCGGGACCGGGTCAAATATGCGCACGCTGGAGGTGAGACTGGCGTGCATCCACATCGCGAGCAGGAGACTGTCGGTTCGGTCGTAGACCCACACCATCAGCACGCGGTACGGCACAAGGAACGAGAACGCCATCGCGGGCAGGTAGACGGCCATCGACAGCGAACCAGACGTGTCGGCGCTGCCCCACCACACCACGAGCAGGTGCCACGCGCCCCAAACGAGGCCGACGATGAGACCCGTCACGACAACGCCGCAACGGAGCCGCAGACGCGGGACGGCGAATCCGGTCCAGCCGAGTTCCTCGAACAGCCCCGCCACGATCCCTGTCACAAGCCCGAGAACGAGGTGGGTCGAGGGGTCGCTCGCCGTGAGGATACCCGGCCGAAACACCGAAGACATGAGCGAAAGCACAATGAGAACCCCGAATACCACTAGCGGCGCGATCAGCAGCGCGACTGCGTACCATCGTGCGTCCACACGGCCCTGGCGGAATCTGTGCGACAAGTCGTGAAGCCCTGTCTTGCCAAAGAACAAGGCCGTTGCTGCGACACCCGCGACGCTGGGGCCGGCCAACATCGCAATCACCACCATCGGCAGCAAGACCCGGAAATCTTCCGCAGTGCCCGGGAATCCGTCGAAGCCGACGACCGCTACGACCCCGCCCCAAGAGATGGCGAAGGCAAGCACGAAGTATGTCGACACACCCGTCCATGATGCCTTGGCAGGAGGACGGTCGGGCAATGGCTCGTGTTTCGACATGGGTTCGTTCAAGCGTGAGTCGCGGTCTAACGTCCCGCATGACCCGCCTGCGGAGGCGGCGCGAAGCGACGCTGGAGCAGGTCGGCGTTGATGCGGTGGTTAGAGGTCAATGCAATCTTCATTGGATCTCGGCCGCCACCCGCTGTGCAAGCTGCGCTCGTTCATTCAACCGCTCAAGCTTGAAGTTGACCCATT
>Ga0210380_10001301_pt1 | contig 10311 bp, 9 predicted proteins | sample PLM4_5_coexredo_FD_155476 | JGI IMG/M metagenome (GOLD analysis project Ga0210380, IMG submission 155476) | Groundwater sediment microbial communities from an aquifer in East River, Colorado, USA - PLM4_5_coex redo | ecosystem: Environmental > Terrestrial > Soil > Riparian zone | place: USA...
ACGCTGCGGGACGCCCTCAATCATCCCAGGCGCGATGCCAACCGCATCGTACTGCCGCCTGCGAGCTACCTGCACGAACGGGAGAAGGTCGAGAAGCGCTGGCCCGCCGCCGTGCGCTTCATCGAGCAGCACAAGCTCAACGAATTCTTCGACGGCGACGCCGGCGACATCGGCATCGTGATGCAGGGCGGCATGTACAACACCGCGTTGCGCGCGCTCGAAGTGCTCGGGCTTGCCGATGTGTTCGGCGATAGCCGCATTCCGCTCTACGTGCTCAACGTCACCTATCCGCTGATCGACGCCGAATTCGTCCGCTTCTGCGCCGGCAAGAAAGCAATCCTGATCATCGAGGAGGGCCAGCCGGAATTCATCGAGCAGGCCGTCAACACCATCCTGCGGCGCGCCGACATCCAGACCCGGGTGGAGGGCAAGGGCATGCTGCCGATGGCGGGCGAGTATACCGGCGGCGTGATGAAGGCGGGCTTGCGCAAGTTCGTTGCGACCTATCGGCCGGACCTGCTCCCCGAGGCGGCCTCGCCAGCCGCCCTGCCGCTGCCGGACGGCCGGCTCGTGCAGGCGCAGCAGGCGGTCGCCGGCAAGGTGCACGGCCGCCCGCCGTCGTTCTGCACCGGCTGCCCGGAACGGCCGATCTTCGCCGCCATGAAGCTGGTCGAGCGCGAGCTCGGCGCGCACCACGTGAGCTGCGACATCGGCTGCCACCTGTTTTCGATCCTGCCGCCGTTCAATCTCGGCAACACCACCATGGGCTACGGCCTCGGCGGCGCCGGCGCCGCCGCACTGAGCGCGGAGGGCGGCAAACGCGCCATCGCCCTCGTCGGCGATGGCGGCTTCTGGCACAACGGCCTCGCCTCGAGCGTGGGCAATGCCGTCTTCAACAAGAGCGACAACGTGCTGATCGTGGTCGACAACGGCTATTCGGCCGCGACCGGCGGACAGGACGTGCTGTCCTCCGCCGCCAGCAACAGCATGCGCGCGACCAGGAACCCGATCGAGAAGGCGGTGCGCGGCGTTGGCGTCACCTGGGTGCGCACCCTCACGCACACCTATGACGTCGCCAAGATGCGCGACACGTTGCGAGAGGCGCTCACGACAGCGGTCAAGGGGCCGAAGGTCATCATCGCCCAGTCCGAATGCATGCTCAACAAGCAGCGGCGGGTGCGGCCGCTGATGCGCAAGCGCATGGAAGGCGGCAAGCGCGTGGTGCGCGAACGCTTCGGCGTCGACCCCGACACCTGCACCGGCGATCATTCCTGCATCCGGCTCTCCGGCTGCCCGTCGCTCACCCTGGCGCCCAATCCCGATCCGCTGCGGCGCGAGCCGGTGACCAAGGTGATCAATTCCTGCGTCGGCTGCGGCCTGTGCGGCGAGGTCGCGCATGCCGCGGTGCTGTGTCCCTCGTTCTACCGCGCCTCGATCATCGCCAACCCGACCGGCTGGGATCGGCTCAAGGACAAGGTCCGCGGCGCCGTGATCGGATGGTTGCAGCGACGTATGGACGCCCGCCAGGCGCTCACGTCCTCGCCGGAGCGCGCTGGAGCCGCAGCCTGACCACGCCGATGGACGCTCAAAGCGCCAAGGTACGGCCGATCACCATCGCCGTGGTTGCGCTCGGCGGCGAAGGCGGCGGCGTGCTGGCGGACTGGATCGTCGATCTCGCCAATCACGGCGGCTATCTCGCGCAGGCGACATCGGTGCCCGGGGTCGCCCAGCGCACCGGCGCCACGGTCTATTATCTCGAGTTGTTCCCCAAGAGCGCGGCGCAGGCGGCCGGGCGCGACCCGGTGCTGGCCTTGATGCCGGTGCCCGGCGACGTCGACGTGGTGCTGGCGTCCGAACTGATGGAAGGCGCGCGCGCGGTCGAGCGCGGCTTCGTCACGCCGGACAAGACGTTGCTCGTCGCGTCGACCCATCGCGTGTTCGCCATGACCGAGAAGATCGCGCTCGCCGACGGCCGGGCGGACGCCCCGGCCCTGCTGGCGGCCTGCCGTGACGCCGCGCGCCGGCTGGTGGCCTTCGACATGGAGGCGCTGGCGGACGCCACCGGCAGCGCGCTCAGCGCGGTGCTGTTCGGCGCGCTGGCCGGCTCGGGCGCGCTTCCGTTCCCGCGCGCGGCATTCGAGGCGGCGATCCGCCGCGGCCAGGTCGGCGTGAACAGCAGCCTCGCCGCATTCGGCGCCGGGTTCGAGGCGGCGGGTTCGGACGCAATGCCTGCGCTGCTGGGCGATAATGCCGCGCGCAATCTTGCGGGGGAAACGGGGGCCATCGTCGCCGCCGGGATCGAACGGCTGCAGGACTATCAAGACGACAACTACGCCCGCGACTTCCTGGCGCGGCTCGAGCGCTTCAAGGAGATCGAGCTGCGCCACGGCGACGGCTCCGGCCGCGTGCTGGAAGAAACCGCGCGCCAGCTTGCGCTCGCGATGGCCTATGAAGACACGATCCGGGTGGCTGACCTCAAGATTCGCGCGAGCCGCTTCGCGCGCGTGCGCGACGAAGCGCAGATCAAGGACGGGCAGATACTCGAAATCGTCGAGTTCTTTCATCCCCGCACGCAGGAGATCGCCGATACCCTTCCGGCCGGTGCCGGGCGATGGCTCATGCGCACGCCCTGGGCCCGCGGCCTGCTCGACCGCGCGACCCGCAAGGGCAAAATCATCAAGACCACCTCGGTGGGCGGCTTCCTCCTGCTGTACGCGCTGTCGCGCCTCAAGCCGCTTCGGCGCCGCTCGCTCCGCTTCGCCGCGGAACAGGCTGCGCGCGCGGACTGGCTCGATCTCGTGGCGGAGACCGCACGCACGGACTATGCGCTCGCGCTGCAGGTCGCGCGCATGCGCAGCCTGGTCAAGGGTTACGGCGACACCCATGAGCGCGGGCGGGCCAAGTTCGACCGGCTGGCGGCGCTCGTCCCCCGCCTGCGCGAGCAGGACAATTCCGGCACACAGCTCGAAGGCCTGATCAAGGCCGCGCTCGCGGAGGAAGGTGACGACGCCCTGGACAAGGCCATCGCCGCGCTCGACGGCGCGAGCAGGGTCGGCGCCGATGATGCCGGCATGTCCCAAAGCTCTGGCGGTCGCCGGCGCGATGGGCGAAGCTAGGGAACGTCAAGAAGGGTTTCTGCAAGGAGGCAGCAATGTCCTACGACCTCGATGCGTTCGTGTCGGACTGCCGCGCCATTCTCAAGCGCGACCCCGGACCCAAGGGCCGGGAGGACGTCCGCCTGCACCTGGAGAAGCTCCTCACCAATCGGGACTTCGTCGAGACCTATTGCGGCGATCATGTCCCGCGCGGCTTGCAGGTGCTGTACGAGGATCCCGACCTCGGATTCCAGGTGCTCGCCCATATCAACGACAAGGCCAGGGTGTCGCCGCCGCACGACCACGGCGCGTCGTGGGCGATCTACGGCCAGGCCACGCTCTACACCGACATGACGGAATGGGAGCGCGAGGACGATGGTCCCGGTCAGGCCAAGCTCAAGCCGGTGAAGAAGTATCGCCTGCTGCCGGGCCACGCGGGCATCTACCAGGACGGCACCATCCATTCGATCGACTATCCCGACAGCGCCCGCTTCATCCGGGTGACCGGCACCAATCTCGACAACATCCAGCGCGTGCGGTTCGATCTCGCGTCGGGCAAGGTCCATCAGATGACGCCGCAGCAGGCGACATGACCTCACGCGATTGACGACGATGCCTGACAAGGTGGACGCGCGCGCCCTCAAGGCGATGCTGGCCGATGGGCGCGAGCTCGCGCTCATCGATGTGCGCGAGGAGCTGGTTTTCTCGCAAAACCATCTGCTGTTCGCGCGCTCCGTGCCCTTGAGCCGGCTGGAGCTGCGGTTCGCCCGGCTGGTGCCGCGGCGCACCACCCGCATCGTACTGTGCGACGACGCCGATGGGATGGCCGAACGCGCCGTCGGCATTCTTGCGCGGGCCGGCTACACCGACGTCGCCGTGCTCGACGGCGGCGTTGCCGCCTGGGCCGCGGCGGGGTTCGAGCTGTTTTCCGGCGTCAACGTTCCGAGCAAGGCGTTCGGCGAATTCGTCGAGCACGCCAGCGCCACGCCGAGCATCGCCGCCGACGAGCTCGACCGGCTCATTCGCGCCGGCACTGACATGGTGGTGCTCGACAGCCGGCCGTTCGACGAATACCAGCGCGTCTCGATCCCGACTGCCGTGAACGTGCCGGGCGCGGAGCTTGCGCTGCGTATCCACGACCTCGCCCCCTCGCCGCAGACCCTGGTCGTGGTCAATTGCGCGGGGCGCACGCGCAGCATCATCGGGGCGCAGTCGCTGATCAACGCGGGCGTGCCGAACAAGGTGGTGGCGCTGCGCAACGGTACCATGGGCTGGACGCTCGCCGGCCTTGCCTGCGAGAGCGGCAAGGCGCGGCGCGCCCCCGGCGTATCGTCCGACGGCCTCGCCTGGGCCAAGTCCGCAGCCGCCCGCGTGGCGGACCGCTTCGGCATCACGCGCATCGATCGCGGCACGCTGGAGCGCTGGCGTACCGACGGCGAACGCACGCTCTACCTCCTCGACGTACGCGATCCCGGCGAATACGAGGCCGGGCACATTGCCGGGGCCGTCTCCGCACCGGGCGGGCAGCTCGTGCAGGCGACCGACCAGTATGTCGGCACGCTCGGGGCGCGCATCGTGCTGGTCGACGATGCCGAGGTGCGCGCGGTCATGACCGCGTCCTGGCTGCGGCAGATGGGCTGGGGCGACGTGGCCGTGCTGGTCGAGGCCGGAGGCGAGACCGGAAGGTCGGGAGCGCCCGTGCTGGGCTCGGCGCCGGCGCCCGAACTGCGCATTGACGGCGACGGCCTCGCCGCGTTGCTCGCGCGGGATCAAGCGACCGTCGTCGATCTCTCGCTCAGCCGCGACTACCTCAAGGCGCACATTCCCGGCGCCTGGTTCGCGATCCGCTCGCGGCTCGCGCACGCCTTCGCCAAAATACCGCTGCGCGGCACGCTGGTGCTGACGTCGGAGGATGGCGTGCTCGCCGGCCTCGCCGCCAGCGAGGCCCAGGCGCTGGTCGCCACGCCTGTGCGTGCGCTCGACGGCGGCAACGCCGCGTGGCTCGCGGCCGGGCATGCGCTGACCGCCGACGACCCGAGGATGGCAGACGATGCCATCGACACCTGGCTCAAGCCCTACGAGCGCTCGAAGGACACGACCAAGGCGATGCAGGAGTATCTGTCGTGGGAGGTGGACCTGCTGGCGCGTATCGAGCGCGACGGCTCGGCGCGGTTTGCGAGCCGGTCGTCAGCGGAGTGAGCGGAGCCACTTCGACAGCCTTCGCTCCCAATTCTGCATCCACCTTCCCTCGCCGCCAGGGCCGTGGCGCAGCGGCAACACACGTCCGCCCGCGCGCGCACCGCGGGAACCCTTAACCCGACCTTAACCACGGCGGAGCGATGAAGGAGCACGGCCAAACGCCTGCGACGGAGCACGCTCATGCTGGATGGAAAAGCATACCTGGCTCATTTTCCGGATGATCCAGCCTATGATCTCTCCGACGGCGTCGGCGGGTCCGGGCAGCTCAAGTCAGCCGCGCTGATGGACGCGCTTGCAGCGCTCGAGAACGAGTTCCGCACCATCCTGCGCCAAAGCGAAGCCTCACCCGAGTAGGCGACGCGCGCGATCCGGCCAGGCGCGGAACGCCCGCGCCAATTGGCCTTCTTCTCGATCCTTCCAATCGGTCGATGCTGGTTCCGCCCGGCGCTGCCGAGCCGTCGCGCGTTTGAAACCGGTCACACGCGGCGCCGTCCCCAGACACCTCCCCGCAGGCTGCCGCGCCGGAAACGGCTTCGCCCCAAATCCCATCGGTTCAGCACGAAGCCGAGCCCGAACGTCAAAATAACGATCAGCAGCACCGTTTCGATGCTCATGTTTGCACGCCCCCACGTGTCGCAGCGGTGTGTTGTAACCGCGCGACATCGGAGCACAAAATCAGCGTGCCAATATGTCCGGGCGAAAAGATTTCCGCGGCGTTGCAAAATTCCCACAGCTACGACGGTAGCGGCTTGACCTGCGCGCGCGGCTCGACGAGCTGAAGACCGACGGCAGCGACCCGCCGAACGCCGAACGTCGGGCCGCGCGCCCGGCGTACCAGCGCGCGCTCAAGGCCCATAGCTAGACCAGCTGCTTCTGCTCACGCTCAGCATGAGGTGGGGCTTCCACCTCGGCATGATCGGACAATCTCGGCGTCAGATCTTGCGGCTTGGTGGCGAGCACGATGTTGTATCCGTTGCCGAAGACGAACACTTTCGATGTGCGCCAGATGATCTTTTCCAGATCCACCATCGTTCGCATCTTCAGCCGGTATTTCCACAGCAGCAGATGTTGGATGAAGTTGCGGGTCAGGCCCCAGGCCCAGAACGGCAGGTGGCGGTAGCGGATGGGCTTGAAGCCGAGGCCGCGGAGCTTGAAAACGAGAATGTTGGCGCCGAGAAAATTGTAGCGCCAATTCTCGAAGAAGGCCGTGACGCTGCGAAAGTCCTGCTCCCGGCGACAATGATCGAGCGATCCCGGCGAACGGATGAGCAGTCGGCCTCCAGGCTTGAGCATGCGCCAACACCGCGCCAGCCAAGCGTCTATGTCCTTGCTGTAGCCGATGGATTCGAACGCGTAGACGGCGTCGAAACTATTGTCCGGGAGATCGAGGCGGTCGAAGTCGGTCACGATCACACCGACGCGCCCGCCGAACTTCTCGAATTTTCGCCGGCAGATCTCCGCTTGCACGGCGGAATTGGTAACGCATGTGATCTCGACCTTGCGCTGGCTGGCAATGTAATCAGCCGCCGCGCCCGATCCGCACCCGAGCTCCAGCAGGCGCATCCCATCCGCCGGCGCGAGCAGGGCGAGGTCGGATTCGTAGGGATGCGTGAACGCCGACCGCGGAAAGACGCAGGTGCTGTAATTGTCGAACTCGCCGCGATAGGGCCCGAACACGTCGTCATAGGTGCGATTCTCGTCGTCGTGCTTGAGAAAATCGTCGGTCTTGGGCACCCACTCCACGAGCTGCCGCTGTTCGAATTCGTTCAGCACATGGCCGATGCCGCCGGCGTCCTTCGGGTGCGTGGCGAGAAGAAAAAGGACGTAGTGAAACAGGTTATAGGCCACGAACGCGCCGGCGATGATCGCCAGCGCCCAGAGAAGCATCGAAACAGCATCCACGCCTTGCTCCCTTGAATTGCCCAAGCAGCCTGCGATGGACAAGCTCACGATGCGGACAGAATCGCAATTGAACTGTGCTCGCCGCCAAAGGTCAACGCTTCGCCGATCTGGGCGCGCGCTCCCTGCACAAACACGGCAATTTGGCCGGTGCGCCAGGCTACGAATGACCGGACTAGCGTTATAATGCATCACAAATGGCTCAACCATGGACGCTGCCTCGGCGCGCCCCTGACGCGGAGGATTTATATGCAACGACCTCGCACCCGGATCGGCGCGCCGATCGCCCGCACCGCCGGGACGACCTTCGTCGCCGGTCTCGCGTTCTTGCTGATGTCGGGCGCGGGACTTGCACAGAACAACGTTCGACCCGGCACCGACGCGGGAGGCAACTCCGCACCCCGCCTGGACGCGCCATCTCCGGGCGCGCAAGGCCGCATTCCCGAAGCGCCGGTGGGCCACCGTCAACCGCGCCCGCAGGACCTGCCGCCGAGCGTCTTGCGCGAGGAAGGCGGCGCGAACCGAGGCGGGGTCAACGCGGACCGGCAGTTGGACCAGGAGCTGCAGATCTGCAAGGGATGCTGACGGGCGAGGCGCCTCCGCCATCGTTGCGGTGATGCAAATACGCGAAGTGCGCGCTTGCGCCGGCGCGCAGTCCCGAGATGCGCTGCCCAACGGCTCGCGCGGCCGCCCGCAGCACGTCGGCCGCAGAGATGCGCTTGAACACTCCACCCGCTGAGTCACACATTCCGAATGCTAATTCGGGCCATCGCATGCCATGGGGAATTCTGGGTGAAGACCCGCAAGTAAATTTGCTCCGGATTGCTTCCCGATTGATGTTCCAGCACTATTTCTACGGTCTTGTCGGTTTCCATATACGCTTGGAACAGGCTCGCAGTGAGGTTCGCGGTGCTCGGGCTTCCGATGCAGATGACACTGGGGTCGGCGTTGTCGACGTCTCGCATTCCTGGATTCAACACGCGACTCGGACCAACGGTCCGCAGTCGGCAGTAGCCGGCCGATGCCGGTGCGCGCACCGTGGTCATCTCCGCAGGCTCTCCGCCGCTCATGTAAGCGACCACGGACACACCGGTGAAGTGGTAAGAGCCCGGTGCCAAGGTGATGATCCCGGTAACGAAATCGCATTGAATCCCGTTGCCCCTACGCGCGTCCGTATGCGTGAAGACGCGCGTGTTCCATCCTGCCTTCAACAGCTTCGATTCCGGTGAGAATTCGGTGAATATCGCGTGTTCCGGGCCCCTTGCGGTGGCGCTCTGCGCACCTGCCTTTTGGAACGCGACTGTGCCGGCGAACAGCGCCGCACCGCCGACCAGAACGCGGCGACGGTCGGTCCTGATGCGTGTCAACCTCGTCATTTCCCACATTCCTCTCCTTGGCGAAAAGCTTCTTACGAAGGCATGAACCCGCAGGGGACGCATGTGGGCGTCCAGCACTGAATAAGAGTCACCCAGGAATGCGCTACCCCACGGCTTGCGCGGTCGCCGCTAGCACGTCCTTCGCACCGGCGACGTAGGCGTCGACAATGGCGGGGGCCTTGTCGTCGGGGCCGTTCCAGTTGATCGTCAGGCAGAACGTCACCGGCACCTTCGAAACGATCATCTGGCCGGCGACGCTCATGCAGTGGAAGCCCCCCCAGGCGATGCTGCCGCCCTTGCCGTAGGCCGGCGTGTCGGGCGGCACCGATGAGGCGATGGCGTCGGCCATGGCCGAGATGCGCTTGAACTCCGCCAGGGACTCGGGTTTCTTGAAGAATGCGCCACGCAGCGCCGGTTGATACCAGCGCACCAGCTCCTCGGCCGTGCTCGCCATCGTCTCCTTGTCGTTGAGCGGGGAGCGCGGAGCACCGGGCAAGCTGCCGTTTTGCGCGCGCAACATGCCGTCCCAACCGAGATCGACGCCCTCGGGCGCCCCGGCGATATACGAGAACAGGCGGCGGGTCGATTCCGGGATCTGCGTCTGCTTCAGTCCGGCTTCGGCGATCAGCGCGCGGACCTGCGCCGGACCGGCGGCGGCGAGCGTGATGTCGGTGGCAGTGTTGTCGCTGTGCGCAATCATGGCCTCCAGGGCGCTGCGGGCCTGGGTGGTGCCGGTAAGGTTGAGGAAGACGGGGCTGCTGAGCGAGCGCACCGCATCGTCCACTTTCACCTGCTGGTCTTCCGTGAGGCGCCCGGCTTCGACCTCGCGCAGATATTGCGCCAGGATGAAGGTCTTGACCGCGCTGCCGACGAACATGCGCGCGGCGGGATCGTGCGCGGCCCGCCACGGGGCGCTGGGGTAGTCCACGGCCACCAGGCAGCTCGCCGTCGCCGGAATGCGGGCGAAGCGGTCGACTGCCGCCTGCACCAGTGCGGCGCCGTCGGCCGCCACCGCCCGCTTGATAAAGACGGGTCCGGCCAGCGCCGAAGCTCCGAGCGCCAAGATGCGGCGACGATCACGGTTCATGGCAATCCCTTTGTTGGTGACAGCATCCGTCAGCGCAGCAACGGATAGCATAACCGTTGCCTTCAGCCGCTCGACCACCTCTTCGGACTTTGAAATCCCTTAGCTTTTCGGGCTCTCGAAAAGAACAAAGCGGGTCTGCTGCTACCGCTTTGCTACCCAAGTGCCGCATTGATAATCGCTGCAGCCTTGCTGTCGTCCGTATGAAACATGTGTGCGTAGATCGCGAGCGTGATGCTCGGTTTGGAGTGTCCCAGCCTCTTACTGATGGTCACGATGTCGACGTTGCCGGCGATCAGCTGTGATGTGTGGGTGTGACGGAGACCATGAAACGTGATCTCGGGCATGTGAGGACTGGGGTCGCTGATTCATCGGTGCGGCCCGCAGACCCATTACCAGAAACCGCTCAAGTCAATATGCTCACGCCGGGGGATAAATCTCGTAATAAAACGGTTGCTTTGCCAGAGCTCTACATCATGCAAGTCCACCCATTGCTCCGCCACCCGGATCGCCTCCTCGTCATCCGCGCAGTTAATGATAGTGCGGCAGTCTGAGAACACTCGCTCCTCGTTAAACAGTACGTAGATGCTGTAATCGGACACTGTCTGGCTCCCCCCGAAGCGGCACATGGCCCAGTCATCGAAACCGAATCCGTGAG
>Ga0210380_10001303_pt1 | contig 10300 bp, 12 predicted proteins | sample PLM4_5_coexredo_FD_155476 | JGI IMG/M metagenome (GOLD analysis project Ga0210380, IMG submission 155476) | Groundwater sediment microbial communities from an aquifer in East River, Colorado, USA - PLM4_5_coex redo | ecosystem: Environmental > Terrestrial > Soil > Riparian zone | place: USA...
CAACCTGCGGAAGTACGTCAGGGTCCAGTAAGCGAATGAAACGAAAACTCGTAGACGAGCAGTGGGATCACCTGATGGACCTGTGCCAGAGGGAGAAGGAGCTCGCCGTCGGCGATCACGGGAAGCTGCTCCGGCTGCTCGGCAAGGAGATCGATCGGCTGGCCGCCGAGATGGGGTTCACGCCGCGCCAGGTGGCCGATCGTGAATTCAGGGCTGAGAGGGTGAATGGGCGGATCGTGCGGCTGATAGCTGGATCGGATTGAGACTCAGGATTTTTCCCGCTGTGACCAGGTGGGGCCGTAGCGTTCGGGGACGTTCAGGGCGGTGAAGATGCCGAGGGGTTCGGTTGCTTCGACGAGCTCGGCGGAACGTCGTTCGAGCGAGGCGACAGCGTCCGTGCGGTAGGTGCGATGCTGCTCGTAGACGAGCATCTCGCTCCAGTACTCGATCACGACGTACCGGGACGCGTGGTTCTGATCACGCAGGAAGGAGCTGCCCAGGTAGGATCGCGTCTGTCGATTGAGCTTGGTCCACTCGCCGTCGACGCCGTACAACCGTTCGAAGTCGCTCTCCCGGCCCTGCCTGACGTCGAATTGCCACATGATCGCGATCATAGAAACAGCGAGGGGCCCCCGGCTTCGCGGGCCCCTCGCGCGCCACCTATTTTCGCGCGGGTGCGTTGAGGGTCTTGAGATGCGCGACGACGTCGGCGCCCGAGTTGCCCGGGTTCACCTGCTTGTCGATGTCGCGGATCTTGCCGTCGGGTCCGATGTAGAACGTCCACCGGTTCGCCACTTCTCCAAGCATGAACTTGCTGTAGTCGGCCAGGACGCCGTACTTGCGCGCCGTCTCCTTCGACGGGTCGGCGAGGAGCGGGAAGTCCGCGTTTTCTTTCTTGGCGAACGCGGTGTTGTCCTCGAGGGTATCGACGCTGATCATGAAGTACGCGACGTCGAACGCCCGAATCATGGGGCCGCTCTCACGGAGGGCCCGGCATTCGGCGGTTCAACCGCCGGTGAACGCCTTGGGGAACCAGGCAAGGACAACGAACTTGCCTTTGAGCTTCGCGAGCGAGTACGTCTGTCCGTCGCTGGCCTGCAGTGTGAAATCGGGGGCGGTGTCGCCCACCTTCAAGTCGGGCTGGCCGGCGACCGGTTGCTGGGTACTCACGGGGGCAGACAGGATAGCCAATGTGGCCCCTGTTGCCAGCACCCTGGATAATAGTTTCATCCGATCCTCCGTCCAGTTACCCTAGCACAAAGTCCGGCCCCGTCCACGCCTTCGCCCCGAATCCGATGCCGTTCACGGTCACGATTTTCGCAACAATTCTCGTCTATACGTGGGTGCTCGAACCGCGCGGCGTGCCGGTAGCCGCCACGGCCGCGGTGGTCCTCGCCGCCACGCTCCTGAGCACCATCCGGTCCGGCGAGTGGGGACTTGCCCCGCGGGCGCTGCTGCCGGCGTCGCGCGCCGCCGGGATTTTTACGGCTGCGGCCGTCCTGGCCGTCCTGGCTGCCGGAGTGGCGATGGGGACGCTCCACGATCGACGGGACTTCCTGGGCAACCTGGCCGAACTGATTCCCTGGGGCGGGGTGCAGCAGTGGATCCTGCAAACGGTCGTGCTTCGCGAAGCACGCCGTCGTCTGCCGCCTCGAGTTGCTGTCGTCGTCGCCTCGGTGCTCTTCGGGCTCGTGCACATGCCGAACCCGTTCCTGATGCTGATGACCGGCATCGGCGCGCTCGGCTGGTGCGCGATCTACACGCGCTTTCCGAACATCCTGCCGCTCGCGGTCTCGCATGCGCTCGGCACGCTCGCGTTGTTGTATGCGTTCGGCGACGACATCACAGGACGGCTTCGCATCGGGCAGGCGTATTTGAGGCTCGGTTCGTGAAGAAGGAATTGGGACTATAATCGCCACCTTTTTCAGCACGCCTACGACTGTTCAATCGGAGGTCTGTCGTGACGGTTCGACTGTCGATCAACGGCCGCACGTACCAACGGGACGTCGAGCCACGAACGTTGCTCGTGCACTTCATCCGCGAGCTCGCCGGGCTGACGGGGACCAAGGTCGGCTGCGACACGAGCCAGTGCGGCGCATGCACGGTGCTGCTCGACGGCGTCGCCGTGAAGTCGTGCACGTGTCTCGCCGTCCAGGTCGACGGCGCGTCGATTACGACCATCGAAGGCCTTGGCGGCGGCGGCGAGGGCGGGCTCCATCCGCTGCAGGAGGCGTTCTGGAGCAATCACGGGCTCCAATGCGGGTTCTGCACGCCGGGAATGATCATGGCGGCCCACGAGCTATTGCGGACCAACCCGAAGCCGACCGATCACCAGATCCGCGACGGCCTCGAGGGCAACATGTGCCGGTGCACCGGCTATCAGAACATCGTGAACGCCGTACGCGCGGCCGCGGGCGCGATGGGAGGCAGGTGAGCGATGGCGACCACAGTGTTCGGCTCCGGCATCCGCCGCCGCGAAGACCCACGGCTCATCACCGGCGCGGCCACCTACACCGACGATTTCGTCCTGCCGGGGATGGCACACGCGGCGATGCTGCGCAGCCCGCATGCGCACGCGCGCATCACGCGGATCGATACGAGCAAGGCCAAGGCCGCGCCCGACGTGGTGGCGGTGTTCGCCGGCGCCGAGGTCGAGGGACTTCAGCCAACGCCCTGCGCCTGGCTCGTGCCGAACGCGGAGCTCAAGGTGGCGACGTATCTCTGCGCGGCCAAGGATACTGTCCGCTACGTCGGCGACATCGTGGCGGTGGTCGTCGCGGAAACGGCGAGCGCCGCGTATGACGCGCTCGAGTTGATCGAGGTCGACTACGACACGCTGCCGTCGGTCACCGATCCCGAGCAGGCCGTGAAGGCCGGCGCCCCACAGCTTCACGCCGACGTGCCGGGAAACCAGGCCTTCCACTGGGTAGTGGCGGGCGGCGATGTCGACGCGGCGTTCAAGAACGCCGAGGTGGTGGTCACCGACCGGATCGTGCAGCAGCGGCTGATTCCGAACGCGATGGAGCCGCGCGCGACCCTCGCGAAGTGGGCGCCGGCCAGCGGAGAGCTGACCGTCTGGAATACCACGCAGAATCCGCACATCCTGCGGTTCCTGACCTCGGTCGTCACCGGCGTGCCGGAAGACAAGCTGCGCGTGATCGCGCCCGAGGTTGGCGGCGGCTTCGGTAGCAAGATCGCCGCGTACCCAGCAGACTTCCTCACGATCTTCTGTGCGATGCGGCTGAAACGTCCGGTCAAGTGGAACGAGACACGCCGCGAGAACTATCAGGCCACGACGCACGGCCGCGCGCACATCCAGCACGTGGAGCTGGCCGCCACGAAGGCCGGGAAGATTCTCGGTCTTCGCGCCCGGTCGTATTCGGCGATGGGCGCGTACCTGTCGACGGCGGCGCCCGGGATCCCCACCATCCTCCATGGACTGATGCTGTCGGGCGTCTACGACATCCCGGCGATCAAGGAAGACGTCTACGGTGTCTACGTGAACACGACTCCGGTCGAGGCGTATCGCGGCGCCGGGCGTCCCGAGGCGACGTTCATGGTCGAGCGCCTGGTCGACAAGCTCGCCCAGAAGCTGAACCTCGATCCCGTGGAGCTCCGCCTGCAGAACATGATTCCGCCCTTTGACAACGGCCACACGGTCGTGACCGGCCTGTCGTACGACAGTGGCGATTATCCTGCCGGGCTCAAGAAGCTGATGGAGCATGCCAACTACCCGCAGCTCCGGAAGGATCAGGCCGAGGCTCGCAAGAACGGGCGCCTGGTCGGCGTCGGCGTCGGGTCGTACGTCGAGATTTGCGGCCTTGGACCATCGCAGGTCGCGGGGGCCGTCGGCTTCCAGGGCGGCCTGTGGGAGAGCGCGATCGTCCGCGTCCATCCGACCGGCAAGGTGCATGTGTTCATCGGCGCGTCGCCGCACGGCCAGGGCGAGGAGACCACCTTCGCGCAGATCGTCGCCAGCGAGATCGGCGTCGCGGTCGACGACGTGAAGGTGTTCCACGGTGATACCGACGTGACCCCGATGGGGTGGGGCACTTACGGCAGCCGGACGACGGCGGTCGGCGGCGCCGCGCTCGTGCTCGCGACGCGCAAGGTGAAGGAGAAGGCCAGGGCCATGGCGGCGCACCTGCTCGAGGCCGCCGTCGAGGACATGGACTACGAAGACGGCAAGTTCTTCGTCAAGGGTTCGAAGGACAAGGCGAAGACGATCCAGGACGTCGCGCTGATGACCCACGTCGCCTGGAACATGCCGGCGGGCATGGAAGCCGGCCTCGAGGCGTCGACCTTTTACGATCCGCCGAACTTCACCTATCCGTACGGCTCGCACATCGCCGTCGTCGAGATCGATCCGCAGACCGGCGAGGTGACGTTGCAGCGGTATGTCGCGCTCGACGACTGCGGTCCGCAGATCAACCCGGTCATCGTCGAAGGCCAGGTGCACGGCGGTGTCGTCCAGGGCATCGGCCAGGCATTGTGGGAGGAAGCGATCTACGACGAGGCCGGCCAGCTGGTGACCGGTTCGATGCTCGACTACGCGCTGCCGCGTGCCGACAAGCTGCCCGACATCGAGGTGATCTCGACGGTCACGCCGTCGCCGCACCATCCGCTCGGCCTGAAAGGCATCGGCGAAGCTGGCACGATCGCGTCGACCGTCGCGGTCTACAACGCCGTACTCGACGCCGTGGCGCCGCTCGGCATCGACTCGCTCCAGATGCCGTTCACCCCCGAGCGCGTCTGGCGGGCGATGCAAGCGAAGCGCACAGGGTAGAGGGCATAGGGCACAGGGCAGTAGTGCGGGCCTTTAGGCCCGCCGGGAAATATCGAAGTGCGGGCCTTTAGGCCCGCCGGGGAGTGGACGATGTATTCGGGGCAGTTCGATTACTACCGCGCCAAGTCGGTCGAGGAGGCAGGCACGCTGCTCAAGCAGCATCCCGGCGCGAAGCTGCTGGCCGGCGGCCACACGCTCATCCCGCTGATGAAGCTGCGGCTGGCGACGCCGCCGGCGGTCATCGATATCGGCCGGATCGGCGAGCTGAGGGGTATCGAGTCGAAGGGCGGCATCGTTCGGATCGGGTCGTTGACGACGCATGCGGAGCTGGCCGCATCGGCCGTGCTTCGCGAGCAGTGCCCGGCGCTGGCCGAGGCAGCCGGGCACGTCGGCGATCCGGCCGTGCGCAACCGCGGCACAATCGGCGGCAACGTGGCGCATGCCGACCCCGCGTCCGATTTGCCGACGGTACTCGCGGCGCTTGGCGCCCGCTTCGTCGTGACGAGCGGCCGCGGACAGCAGACGATCGCCGTCGACCAGTTCTTCACCGGCCTGATGGCAACGGCGCTCGGTGAGGGCGATCTGCTGACCGCGATCGAGGTGCCGGCGCAGGCCGCCGGGCAGAGCAGCGCGTACGTGAAATTCGAGCATCCGGCGTCGCGCTACGCGGTGATCGGCGTCGCCGCGGTGCTGGGCGTCAGCGGCGGTAAGTGCACGTCGGCGGCGGTGGCGGTGGGCGGCCTGGTGCCGCGGCCAACGCGCGCACCGGCGGTCGAGCGAAAGCTGAGCGGCCAGGCCCTGACGGATGCCACCATCGCTGGCGCCGCTGCCGAAGTGGCGTCCGACCTGAAAGACGAGATCATCGGCGACCTGTATGCGTCGGCCGAGTATCGGAAAGCGATGGCGCCGGTCTGGGTGAAGAAGGCGCTCGCCGCGGCAGCCGCGCGCGTCCGCTGACGACTCGGGCGATGCTGGCGTCGATCGACGAGCTGCAGGCGCTCCTCGAGCGACAGCTGTACATCGCCGACCGCGGCCTGGCGACCTCCCTGTTCCTCGCCCTCAAGCTGCAGCGTCCGCTGCTCCTCGAAGGCGAAGCCGGCGTCGGCAAGACGGAAATCGCCAAGGTCCTGGCGGCGGCCTTCGACGCGCCCCTGATCCGCCTCCAGTGCTACGAAGGCCTCGACGTCAGCCAGGCGGCGTACGAATGGAACTACGCGCGCCAGCTGCTCGAGATCAGGTTGATGGAAGCCGGCGGCACGGTCGACCGCCAGGCGGCGGCGCGGGAGCTGTTCGACGCGCGGTTCCTCCTGAAGCGTCCGCTTCTGCATGCGCTCTCCGGCGACAACGCGCGCCGGCCGGTGTTGCTGATCGACGAGCTCGATCGCGCCGACGAAGAGTTCGAGGGGTTCCTGCTGGAATTCCTGGCCGACTACCAGATCACGGTTCCGGAGCTGGGGACGATTCGCGCGGAGACTCCGCCGATCGTGGTCATCACGTCGAACCGGACGCGCGAGCTGCACGACGCGCTGAAACGGCGCTGCCTGTACTTCTGGATCGATCTGCCCGATTTCGACAAAGAGCTGCGGATCGTGACGGCGAAGGTGCCGCAGGCGCCGCGGCGGCTGGCGGAGCAGGCCACCGCCTTCGTCCAGCAGCTGCGCGCGGCCGAGCTCTACAAGCAGGCCGGCATTTCCGAAACGCTGGACTGGGTGGCGGCACTGGTCGCGCTCGATCGGGTGGAGCTCGATCCCGCGGTCGTCGACGAGACACTCGGCATCCTCGTGAAGAACCAGGAGGACTTGCAGGCCGTGCGCGGCGACAAAGGCGCGCATCTCGAGGAACTCGTCGAACGGGCCACCAAGGGCTAAGCAACCCAAATACGTTGCGAAATCAACCGCAGAGCTCGCAGAACTCGCCGAAACTCAAGATGCTCTGCGTGTTCTGTGTGTTCGGCGGTTAATGAGTGCTCTGTTTCGCAATCTGGTTCGCTTCGGCCGGCTGCTGCACGCCGCCGGCCTCGGCGTCCCCGCGGGGCGGATGATAGACGTCGCGAGCGCGCTCGATCACATCGACATCGGCCATCGGACCGATTTCTACTTCACGCTCCGCGGCCTGCTCGTCCACCGGCGTCAGGACCTGCCGGTATTCGACGAGATGTTCCGCGCCTTCTGGCGCGAGCCGCGGCAGCGGCCGCCGAACAACCTGCGCGCGATGGGCCGCCAGCGATCGCTCGGCCGGCCGGAGGTCGTCCTCACCGGCACCGCCCCCGACGACGAGGCGCGCGATTTGCCCGAGACCGATCGGGTGCGCCCCGCGCAGATCGCGGCGACGAGCTACAGCGCGCAGGATGCGCTGCGGGCAAAAGACTTCGCCGAGTTCACCGACGACGAGCTTCGCGAGGCCCGACGGATCGTGGCGGCGATGCGCTGGGACCTCGGCCGCCGGCGCACCTGGCGGCGGCGGCGGAACGAGGGGAGCGAGCCGGATCTGCGACGCGTCGCGCGCGAGAACATCCGCTACGGCGGCGAGCCGCTGCGCGTGCCGACCCGCGGCCGCGCCTCGAAGCCGCGGCCGCTCGTGATCATCGCCGACGTCAGCGGATCGATGGAGCGCTACGCGCGGATGCTGCTGCACTTCATCTACAGCGTCGCCGAGGGCGAACGGCGCGTCGAGGCGTTCGTCTTCGCCACGCGGTTCACGCGGATCACCGGGGAGATCGCGCGGCACGGCGTGCGCGACGCGCCGCTGGTCGCCCGGCACGTTCCGGATTGGGGCGGCGGGACGCGGATCGGCGACGCGGTCCGCACCTTCAACGTCCAGTGGGCGCGCCGCGTCGTCTCGCGCGGCGCGATCGTGCTCTTGATCTCGGATGGGTGGGATCGCGGCGATCCCGACATGCTCGGGCGGGAGATGGCGCGCCTGCAGCGCAGCTGCCGTCGGCTGATCTGGTTGAACCCGCTGCTCGGCGCGCCCGGCTACCAGCCGCTGACGCGCGGCATGCAGGCGGCGCTGCGCTTCGTCGACGATTTCCTGCCCGCGCACAACATCACCAGCCTCGAGGCGCTGGCCGCGCACCTCCAGGGCGTATCCGCCCGCTGAGCTGACGCATGAGGCGACCCTGAAAGGGTCGCCCTACACGTGTAGGCCGACCCTTTTAGGGTCGGCTCGTCGACTTACGGGTCGGCTCGTCGTCGAAAACCTGTTGGGCTCGGGAATTGCGTATGTGACCCCGAGGATGGCCGACACGATCCGCCGACAGGTCAGGCTCGAAGTGCCCTGGCCGACCCTCCTGAAGGTCCTCGCCGCGGCCGCCCTGGCGTGGGTGCTGGTCCAGCTCCTACCGATCGTCCTCATCCTGCTGGTCGCGGTCGTGCTCGCCGTGAGCCTCGATCCAGTGGTCGTGTGGCTCGAACGCCGCCGGGTGCCTCGCACGATCGGCGCGGTCGTCGTGGCGACGGCGATCGTGCTGCTCGCGGGCGCCTTCCTCTGGCTGACGTGGTCGTCGCTCTCCAGCCAGTGGCAGCAGGTCGCCGGCGAAGTCGAGGGAAAGGTGCGTCAGCTCTGGGCCCGCATGCCCGGATGGTTACGCGGCGCGCTCGGCTCGCGGCAGGGCGGCGGTGCGACGGCGACCGACGGCGTCGCTTTCCAGGTCTTCAGTTCCACGACGTCTGCGATTGGAGCGATCGTGCTCGGGTTCGTCCTCACGATCTACCTGCTCATTGAGGGACGGCAAACCTATGACTGGCTGCTTGCGTTCGTGCCGCGGCGTCAGCGGGCCCGAGCCGAACGGACCGCCGCCGAATCGCGCGACGTGATCTGGGCTTACGTCGTCGGCAATGCCATCACGTCGGCCATCGCGTTCGCCGCCACGCTCCTGGTACTGTGGCTGCTGAAGGTGCCCGCGGCGCTGCTGCTGGCGGTGATCGCCGGGCTGTCGGACTTCGTCCCGGTGATCGGGTTCATCGTCTCGGCGATCCCCGCCGTTCTTCTCGGTTTCACGGTCTCGAGCACCACGGCGCTGCTCGTCACCGCCTTCTACCTGCTGTACAACGCCATCGAGGCGTACGTGCTGTCCCCATGGGCGTATGGCAACCGCCTGAAGCTGTCAGACGTCGCCGTGATCGTTGGCTTCGCCGCCGGCGCCCAGCTCGGCGGCGTCATCGGCGCGCTCATCGCCCTGCCGATCGCGGCGCTTTACCCGACCATCGAGCGCATCTGGCTGCGCGAAGAACTGCCCGACGGCACGGTCCGCGAGCACAAGCTGATCGAAGGCACCGAACGTCCCCGCGCCGCCCGCTAACGGAAGGACGCAGAGGCAGCAGAGGACGCAGAGGCGCAGAGGCGCAGAGGCTACGCGAACTGCTGGTCGTCCGCCGACGGTCCGTAGATCGCCGGTACTTTCTGATCGAGCAGCCGCAGGTAGACCGTGAGCTGGCCCCGATGGTGAGAGAGATGATTCAAGGTGTCGCGAAGCACGATATGCCGCGGCTGATTCATGACCACCTGGCCACCGGCGACCAACCGCCAGTTGGTCGTGTAGAGGTAGTCGTCGTTCGTTTTCGACAGCGATTCGAGCGCTTGCGCGACCAGTTTGTCGTGCGTCGCTACCAGCATGTCGACAGATGGCGGTTGAAACTGTCCCTGTCCGGGAGGCGGCGTCAGGTCCAGTTCCTCTTTCTCGATGATGAGCGGCACCCAGGAGGGCATCGAGGCGACCAGGCCGGCCAGCCGCGCCAGGGGCATCGATTTCGGGTGTGGCTTCCAGTCATCGCGCCCGGCAGGCACCTGCTCGAGAGCGCGCCGGGTGCGCGGGCCCTCTCGCTCCAATTCCGCCCTGAATAGGTCTGTTAGGGTCATATTTGTCCTCTTGTATTGACTCGATAGGGAATGTTATGGACTAATTGAACCTATCGAGGGTTCCGATGTCCCCACATCTATATACCGTAGACCAGGTTGCCGAGCGTTTGGACCTCCACGCGAAAACGGTCCGCCGCTACATTCGCGAGGGTCGGCTCAAGGCAAAACGCATCGGGAAGGAATACCGAGTCACGCGCATGGACCTGGACGAGTTCGCTGGCTCTTCGGAGCCCGACCCGGTGGTGCGCACGCGCCAGGTGACGGTCTCGAGCATCCTCGACGTCGACGCGATCAGTCCGGACGACAGCCACCGCGTCACCACGATGCTGATGGCGGCGCTGAACGCGCGGAAGGGCGAGCCCGACTTTCCACGCGTCGACACGATCTACTACGAAGACCGCGGCCGGCTGCGCGTGACGATCACCGCGAGCGCAGTCCTCACGTGCGATCTGCTTCGACTGATCGACACGCTGGCGGGTCCACACGCAGGGCGGACCTCTTAGGTCCGCCACAAACCGTGACTGGCATCTACAAGTCCAGCGCCGGCCGCGATGCCGTCCACTTGCTGTACCGGCAGGCCCTGGCTCACTGGCCCGTACCTCGCACCGAGACGACCGTCGCGACGCGCGAGGGCGATACGTTCGTCGTCGCGTCAGG
>Ga0210380_10001304_pt1 | contig 10298 bp, 9 predicted proteins | sample PLM4_5_coexredo_FD_155476 | JGI IMG/M metagenome (GOLD analysis project Ga0210380, IMG submission 155476) | Groundwater sediment microbial communities from an aquifer in East River, Colorado, USA - PLM4_5_coex redo | ecosystem: Environmental > Terrestrial > Soil > Riparian zone | place: USA...
GCCGCGACCGCTCGCGACGTGAGCCCGTGCAGCGTGCGCGTCGGCTCGTCCGTCTCGACGACCTTCACCTCGCCGTGCTCGCGGTAGCGGATCTCCGTGTGAGACGACGCGACGAGCTCCGCGGGCGTTCCCTCGGTCACGATCAGGCCGTCGCGGAGCACGGCGACTCGGTCTGCGAGCTGCTGCGCCTCGTCGAGGTAGTGCGTCGTGAGCAGAATCGTCTTGCCGAGGGCGCGCAGGCCGCGGATCATCTCCCACGCGTTTCGCCGCGCCTGCGGGTCGAACCCGGTCGTCGGCTCGTCGAGAAAGACGAGGTCGGGGTTGCCCACGAGCGCGAGGCCAAGGTCGAGACGGCGCTTCTGGCCGCCGGAGAGCGTCTTGATCCGGGCGTCTCGCTTCTCGACGAGCCCGACCAGCTCGATCACCTCGTCGACGTTGCGCGGCTCGCGGTAGTAGCCCGCATAGATCTTCAGCGTCTCGCCGACAGTGATCTGCGGCCACGTCTCCGAGTGTTGGAGGACGACACCCACTCGCTCGCGGAGCGTCCGCTCGCGCCTCCCGGGATCGAGGCCGAGCACCGTGACCTCGCCGGCGTCTCGCGCGCGGTACCCCTCGAGGATCTCGATCGTGGTCGTCTTGCCGGCGCCGTTCGGGCCGAGCAGGCAGAAGACCTCGCCCTCTTCGATCCGGAAGGTGATTCCCCGAACGGCCTCGTGGTCACCGTAGGACTTGCGCAGTCCGCTGACGTCGACCGCCGCGGCCATCAGACCTCGACCGCGACCACGGCGCCCGGCGGGAATGCGGGCTCCGGCCCGCCGCTGAGCGCGGCGACCGTCCGTCCGCAATCGGGCTGGTGGCCGACCACGACGACGGTGTCCCCACGGCCCGAGGCCGCGGCGCGCATGTCGTCGGGGTCCGCACCCGGGGCGAGCCGCTCGTCGGCTTCGGCGTCGACCCCCACGGCCTTGGCGATCTCGGCGGCCGTCTCCCGCGCGCGCAGGAGCGGGCTGGACAGCACGGCGTCCGGCTTGATGCCGTCGTCCGCGAAGCGCTGCCCGAGCAGGCGGGCGTGCTCACGCCCGGCTTCGGTGAGGGGGCGCAGGTCGTCGGGCTCGCCGAGAGCTGCCTCCGCATGACGCACGATGAAGAGCCGCACGCCCGCAAGGATACGACCGGTGCCGTCGGGACCTCCTTGTAGGGTCCGGCGCCGTGATCCGTACTGTCCCCGGAAGCGGCGGCTGGCTCGAGGTGGTCTGCGGGCCGATGTTCAGCGGCAAGAGCGAGGAGCTCATCCGCCGCCTCCGCCGCGCGGAGATCGCCGGGCAGCGCGTCCTGATCGTGAAGCCCCGGATCGACGATCGGTTCGACGTCTCGCACGTCGTCAGCCACGCCGGCGCGAAGATGCGCGCGGTTGCCGTCGGCGGCGCGGAGGACACGCTGCGGCGCGCGGAGGGCTACGACGTCATCGGTGTGGACGAGGCGCAGTTCTTTGAGCCCGCGATCGTCGATGTGGCGCTGGAACTCGTCGCGCGGGGCAAGCGCGTCGTCGCGGCAGGGCTCGACCGCGACTTCCGTTGCGAGCCGTTCGGCCCGATGCCGCTGCTGCTCTGCCACGCAGAGTTCGTCGACAAGCTGCAGGCCGTCTGCCACCAGTGCGGCGGTGCGGCGACGCGCACGCAACGGCTTGTCGACGGCAACCCCGCTCCGTTCGACGGCGCGACGATCCAGATCGGCGCGCTCGACTCATACGAGGCACGCTGCAGCGCGTGCTACCGAGCCGGCGTCGTGGTCGCGCTCGGCGCAGTCGGCTAGCACTAGAGTCACCGGCGATGTCGACCTTTCGTTACGTCGTCGCCGACGTCTTCACCGACGCGCCGCTCGCGGGCAACCAGCTCGCGGTGTTCACCGACGCACGCGACATCCCCGACGAGCTCCTGCAGCCGTTGGCGAAGGAGATGGCGTTCAGCGAGACCGTCTTCGTCTACCCGACCGACGCCGAAGCGCACGTTCGGATCCGGATCTTCACTCCAGCGACGGAGATCCCGTTCGCCGGGCACCCCACGCTCGGGACGGCGTTCGTGCTCGCGCAGCCGATGCAGCTCGAGGTGATCGCGATCGAGACAGGCTCGGGCGTCGTTCCGGTCTGGCTCGAGCGAGAAGGCCCGAAGATCGTGTTCGGCCGGATGCACCAGCCGATCCCGACGGTCGAGCCCTTCGACGAGGCACCGCTGCTCGCGGCGCTCGGCGTCGCGCGCTCCGAGCTTCCCGTCGAGCTCTACGACAACGGGATGCGCTTCGTCTACGTCGCGCTGAGCACCGAGGACGAGGTCGCGGCGCTCGACCCCGACTCCCGCGCGCTCAACCGCGTGCCCGGCTTTGGAGGCGTCAACTGCTTCGCGGGGTCCGGTGACCGCTGGAAGAACCGCATGTTCGCGCCTGGCAAGGGCGTGACCGAGGACCCGGCGACGGGCTCGGCTGCGGGGCCGCTCGCCGTCCATCTCGCGCGCCACGGCCGGATCGGCTGGGGCGACGAGATCCGCATCTCGCAAGGGGTGGAGGTCGGACGCCCGTCCACGCTGTACGCACGCGCAGACGGCTCAGCCGACGCGATCGAGCGCGTCGAGGTCGGCGGCTCGGCGGTCGTCGTCGCGCGCGGCGAGTTCCGTCTCTAGCGCGGCAGCCGGTACAGCCGGCCCTCGATCACGTCCGAGAGCCACGCCGTGCCGTCGACGTTCGCGACGCCGGTGACCATCACCCTCGCCGTCGGGCGGATCGTCTCGACGATCGCGTTCGAGGCCGGGTCGACGCGGAGCAGGCGCTCGAGCTGGGGCCAGCCGCGCAGATCATCGGCCTGAGTCGGCGCGAACACCCAGATGGACTCCGCGGATGCGACGAGGTCGATCGCGCCTGCGCCGACGTCGATCGTCGCGAGCACGGCACCGGTGGCCGGATCGACGCGCAGCAGGTCGGTGCCGCGTCCCGTCACCCAGAGCGACCCGAACGCAAGGACGAGGCGCTCCGGAGCGTCACCGGGCAGGCGTGCGAGCACACGCGCAGTGTTCGCGCCGACGTCGAGTGCCTGGAGCGTCGCGTCGCGGTGGTCCAGGAACCAGCCGCGCGAACCCGAGACGACGAGCGCAGACGTGCCGCTGCCGGTCGGGATCTCGGCGACGATCCGTCGCGCCGCGGGATCCCAGCGGACGAGCTCGGAGCTCACGTCGTCGGCGACCCAGACCGAGCCTGCGGCGGTCCACAGGTAGGCCGACTCCCCGACGGTGAAAGGCGTGCTCGCAGCTCCGGCGGGCGGAAAGCGGTGGACGCCGCTGCCCCGCTCGACGGCCCAGACCGCTCCCTCGCCCGCCGCGATCGCATACGGCTCGGCAAAGCCGGTGGGTACGAGCCCCCGCACCTCGCCGGTCGCGGGGTCGATGCGCAGCAAGCGGTGCTGAGCCCGGCACGCAACCCAGAGTGCGTCGAACCCGAAGCTGAGCGAGTACTGGGGCACCGGTATGCGGTCGGTCGCGCACACCTTCGTCGCGGTCGCGCCCGGCAGCATGGATGCCACCGGCGCTGCCTGAGCGACGGTCACGGTCGCGACGCGCGAGACCGTCTTCGCAACGCGGGCCTCGAGCCGCCACGGCCCTGCGAACGGGAACGTGAGTCGAGCGCGGTACCGACCCGCGCGGCCGGTGGCGTTCGCGCGCAGGGAGGTCGTCCCGTTCCGGGCGACGAGCACGATGCGCAGACCAGACTTCGCGCGCAGCGTTGCGTTCCAGGCCTCGCCGGCTCGCGGTTGAGGACCCGCGGCAAGCGCCACCTTCGGCGGCGCGGCGTCGGCGCTGCACGCGACGGCGAGCGCGACGAAGACGACGGCTAGAGGACCACGCACACGCGAACTACACCGCCGCCACCGCGACGGTCACAGCTAGCGGCGGTGCTTGCGGTTGGTCAGGAGGAGCGCGACGAGCGCTGTCGCTCGGCGCGCTGCCGCGACCGGCCCGAGCCCGTCGCTCCGAGCCGCGAGATAGCCGACGCCGAACACGTCGCCGCAACCGGTCAGGTCGACGCTCTGGATCGGGTGGCACGGGATCGGAGTCGTGTCGCCGCCGGCGTAGACGACCGAGCCTCGCGACCCGTAGGTGACCACGACCTCCGGGACGCCGAGCCGCTTGATCGATTCCTCGTTCACGTTGCGCAGGATCACGCTCGCCTCTTCCTCGGCGAGCTTGAGGAACGTGATGCTGCGGAGGATGTCCCGGTCGAACTGGTCGTCGAAGCGGACCGGCCCGACCTCGGCGCAGCGGACGAGCCCCTGGCCGTCGTACGAGACCCTGCGCCCGACCGCGAGCGCCTCCATCGTCTCGGCGGGGAAGTCGGTCTGGACCAGCGGAGCGACGTGCACCCACTGCGCGCGGCCGATCGCCGCGAGGTCGTCCGGCTTCCAGGGATCCCCGACCGCCCGCAACTCGGTCGTCCTGACCTCGCCGTCGTAGCGCAGTGCGAACGCTGCGGTTTGCTCCGCGTCGACCATCGTGAGCTGCGAGCGGAGCGCAGCGAGCGGCGGGACGACGAGTGCGCGATCCTCCGGCGCGCACTTCGTGACGATGTGCGCACGCCGCTCGAGCAGGCGCAGCCCCTGGCCACAGTGGTACGGGCCGCCGCCGACCTGTGGGCGTCCGTCGTCGATCACGTCGATCGCCACGTTGCCGAGGACTGCGAGCTCGCTCATGGGGAGATCTTCGCGGTTCAGCCGACGAACGTCAGGTAGAGGAGTACGAAGTTGAGCGAGATGATCAGCGCCGCGACGATCACGGCGGCGATCGTGGTCACCCGAGCGTTGACGAGTCCACCCATCAGCTCGCGGTTCCGGGAGAAGAGCACGAGCGGGACGAGGGCGAACGGGATCCCGAACGAGAGGACGACCTGGCTCACGATCAGCGCGGACGAGGCGTTGACCCCAAGCGCGATCACCACGAGCGCCGGCACCATCGTGATCCCGCGCCTGAGGAAGAGCGGGATCTTCCTCCGGATGAATCCCTGCATCACGACCTGGCCCGCGAGCGTGCCGATCGACGACGACGAGAGGCCGGAGGCGAGCAGCGCGATGCCGAACGCGATGTCGGCATGAGACGTGAACGCCGCGCCCAGCCCCTCGAACACCTCGTCCAGGTCGTCGATGCCGGTCAGCCCGTTCGCATTGAAGACAGCTGCGGCCGTGATCAGCATGCTGAGGTTGATCACGCCCGCGATCGTCATCGCGATCACGACGTCGATCCGCTCGAAGCGGTAGATGCGGCGCTTGGCCTCCTCGTCTGCACCGACGATTCGATGCTGGGTGAGCGCCGAGTGGAGCCAGATCACGTGCGGCATGACGGTCGCCCCGAGGATCCCCACCGCGAGTAGCACGCTGTCGGAGTCGGCGAACTGCGGCGTGAAGAGCCCTTTCGCGATCCCCGCCATCGACGGCTGCGCGAGAATCACCTGGAACGCAAAGCCGACGAGGATCACCCCGACCAGCCCGGCGATTGCGGCCTCGAGCGGCCGGAAGCCGCGGGCCTGCAACGCGAGGATCCCGAACGCGAAAGCGCCCGTGATCAACGCCGCGGGGAAGAGCGGGATCCCGAACACGAGGTGCAGCCCGAGCGCCGCGCCGATGAATTCCGCCAGGTCGGTGGCCATCGCGATCACCTCTGCCTGAATCCAGAGCAGCCAGGAGACCGCACGTGGAAAGCGCTCACGGCAGACCTCCGCCAGGTTCATTCCGGTGGCGATCCCGAGCTTCGCAGAGAGCGTCTGGACGAGCATCGCCATCAGGTTCGAGGCGAGGATCACCCACAGCAGCAGATAGCCGTACTTCGCCCCGGCGGCAAAGTTCGTCGCGAAGTTACCCGGGTCGACGTAGGCGACAGATGCAATGAAGGCGGGGCCGAGGAACGGCCACAGCCCGCGCACGCCGCCCTGATGCCCCGCGAGCGCACGCTCGGCCGCCTCGAGCACGCGTGCCTCGCCGGGAAGGACGTCGTGCGGCGTCGCGACGCGCCGCGAGCGGCTACTCGACGCCGATCCGGGCCGCAAGCTCGCGGGAGATCGGGTGATCCGCTCCGTCGGCCCGGACCACGACCGGGCCGCCGAACGGCTCCTGCTTCGTGACCGAGACATGCGCACCGGGCAGGAGACCGAGCTCGCCGAGGTAGCGAAGGAGCTCGCGGTCGGAGTCCGGCACGCGGCGCACCGTCGCAGACGCGCCCGCGTCGACGTCTGCGAGCGAGCGCTCCGGCGCGGGGTCGAGCTCGAGCTCCGCGCTCGGGATCGGGTCGCCGTGCGGGTCGTGCGTCGGGAAGCCGAGCGAGGCGTCGATCAGCGCCTCGAGCTCCTCCGAGAGCGCGTGCTCGAGCCGGTCCGCTTCGGCATGCACGGCCTCGAGAGGCAGGCCCAGCTGCGTCGAGAGGTACTGCTCGAGCAGCCTGTGATGGCGGATCATCTCGATCGCGACGAGCTCGCCCCTTCTGGTCAGGCGCGCTCCATGGTAGGGCTCGTGCTCCACCAGGCCGAGCTGGGCGAGCTTCTTCAGCATCGCCGTCGCCGAGGCGGGTGCGACCCCCATTCGCCTTGCGAGCGCGGAGGTGGACGCCCGGCCGCCGGCCTGGAGCTTGTACAGCTCCTTCACGTAGTCCTGGACGGACGTGGACAGGCTTGCGGTCTCGCTCAAGGTCTATCTAATATACAGTTTAGACGTGGCAAAATTCAGCCGGAAGAGGCTTCTCGGGGCCACCGTGCCCCTCCTCGCCGCCGGCCCGCTGGCCCGGGTCGCGTTCGCCGAGACCGAGCACTCCGCGACCCACGAGGGCCACGACCACAGGCATGCCCCCGAGGGCCATGCCGCGATGATCGGGAACGAGGCGCCCTCGATCGCGCGCGACCCGGCGATCGACGCGCTGCTGGTCCCTCCGCCCGCGCTGCCGCACGAGCCCGGCCGCCTCCGTGAGTACGAGCTCGTCGCGCGCGACGTGGAGCTCGAGGTCGCGCATGGCGTGCATTACGCGGCGTGGACGTACAACGGCACGGCGCCGGGGCCCGTGATCCGCGCGACGGAAGACGACCTCCTGCGAGTGCACTTTCGCAACGAGGGAGCGCATCCGCACACGATCCACTTTCACGGCATTCACCCCGCGAACATGGACGGCGTCTTCGAGATCGTGCCGCCCGGCGGCGCGTTCACATACGAGTTCCCCGCGAAGCCGTGGGGGATGCAGCTCTACCACTGCCACTCGACGCCCCTGAAGAAACACATCCACAAGGGGCTCTACGGCGCGTTCATCATCGACCCTCCGAAGCCGCGCAAGCCGGCGCAGGAGCTGGTGATGGTGCTGAACGCCTTCGACACCGACGGTGACGGCGAGAACAACTTCTACGCCGTGAACGGCCCGGCGTTCTACTACGCGCGCTACCCGATCCGGGTCTCGCGCTCCCAGACGGTCCGCATCTATCTCGTGAACATCACCGAGTTCGACCTGATCAACTCGTTCCACCTGCACGGCGACTTCTTCCGCTACTACCGCACCGGCCGGGACGAGGTCGTCGAGTACACCGACAACGTCGTGCTCGGCCAGGGCGAGCGGGGGATCATCGAGATCGACTTCGCGAATACGGGGCGTTTCATGTTCCACGCGCATCAGTCGGAGTTCGCGGAGCTCGGCTGGATGGGCTTCTTCGACGTGGTCGAATGACGACGGTCGCAGCGCGCGGATCCGGGGCGTGGCGCCTGTGGGCGCTCGTCCCGCTGCTCGTGCTGATCGCGATCGTCGCTCTGTTCGCGGCGACAGGAAGCTCGCTGACCGATCTCCTGGGGCGGACGCCGCCGCCGGCCGATCAGTTCGACGTGCGTCGCGTGGAGCTCGAGCCCGGGGAGATCCGCGTGTTGGTGACGAACCCTCAGGCGGACGACCTGACGATCGCCACCGTCACGGTCGACGACGCGATCGTGCCTTTCACCGTCGACGGCGACCTCACGCTCGGCCGCCTGCGCTCCGCGACGATCCGGGTGCCGTACGACTGGGTTCCCGACGAGCCGCTCCTGATCGGCGTCACGAGCTCGTCCGGCATCCAGACGACGCACGAGGTGGCCGCCGCCGTGGAAACGCCGAAGCCGTCGCCCAAGGGATTTCTCGGCTTCGGCCTCGTCGGGCTGCTCGTCGGCGTTGTCCCGGTCGCACTCGGGATGCTCTGGCTGCCTTCGCTGCGTCGGGCGAGACCCGAGTGGCTCGCAGCGTTCATGGCGCTGACCGCCGGGCTGCTGTCGTTCCTCGCGCTCGAGGCGTTGTCCGAGGCGTTTGCGCTGCAAGCGGCGCTGCCCTCGGCGCTCGGCGGGGCAGGCGTCGTGCTCCTCGGCTTCGTGGTCTCCTACCTCACGCTCACGTATCTCTCGCACAAGCTCGCTGCGCTGGCGACGCTCGTCGCCATCGGCATCGGCCTGCACAACTTCGGGGAGGGGCTCGCAATCGGGACGTCGTTCGCGTTCGGCGAGCTCGCGCTCGGGTCGTTCCTGATCATCGGCTTCATGATCCACAACGTCACCGAGGGGCTCGGCATCGCAACAGCCGCGACCGAGGAGCGGCGGGTGTCGTTCGGCCGGCTTGCCTTGCTCGTCCTGATCGCCGGAGGCCCCGCGATTCTCGGCACCTGGCTCGGCGGCTACGTGCGCAACGACGTGCTCGGCGTGCTGTTCTTCGCCGCGGCCGCGGGCGCGGCCTTCGAGGTGGTGATCGAGGTCGGGCGCTGGCTGCGCACGCGCGCTCCCGGCGGGTTGACCAGCGGGTGGGTGCTGGGCGGCTTCCTCGCCGGCGTCTCGATCATGTACGTGACCGGCGTGCTCGCCGGCTGAGCCAGCTCGCAGTTGCAGCAAGCGCGAAGGCCGCGAAGAAGCTCGGGATCGAGACGCCGATCGCGTCGAGCCCTCCGGTCGGCGGACGCACAGACTCCACCGAGTCGACCCACCAGCCTGGTCCCGTCGGAAGCAGCCACTGGTAGACGGCGAAGCCGAGCAGCCAGGCCGCGAGCAGCGCCGGTCGAACGGCCGGGGCGTCGAAGACGTCGCTCCGTGAGTACCGCGCACCGTTCAGCAGCCAGTGCGCGAGCAGGACTCCCAGCAGCGGGACGAAGAACGCGCCGAGCAGAAAGAGGAAGTCCTGGTAGCGGCGCAGGTCGAGGGCGAGCGCGCTGATCGTCGCGGCGACCGAGACGAGCAGGACGAGCGCGCGCTGCGGAACGCGGGGGACGAGGTTCTGGAGCGAGACCGCGCTCGAGTAGATGTTCGCGAAGGCCTCGTCGGCCTCGTCGACCGTGATCGCGAGCACCGCGAGAGCGGCGGCCAGGCCCGCGCCCACGACCGCCGCCGGCAGCTCGGCGGGATCCGAGAGCCCGCGTGTCAGCACCAGCAGCACGCCGAGCACGAGCATCCAGGTCGCCGCTACGAAGTAACCGAGCCCGGCGCCCCACCACGCTGCGCCTCGGTCGCGCGAGAAGCGCGTGTAGTCGGGGATCAGCGGAACCCACGAAACGGTGATCGCGATCACGAGGTCCATCCCGATCCAGAGCGTGAGGCCGCCCTCGGGCTCCGCGTGCCAGAGCTTCGAGAGGTCTGCCTCGGACAGTGACCACCAGGTCAGGTACGCGAGCGACGCAAGCACGACGTACACCGCGTAGCGGCGGATGAAGCGGCGCACGACGGAGACGGGCCCCATCAGCGCGAGCGAAGCGGCAACCGCGCCGAAGACGAGCGTCCAGAACCACTGTGCGCCCACGCCGATCAGCTCGTCGGAGAGCGCGGCTGCGGCCGCCGCGATGATGATCAGCTCGAACGTCGCCCAGCCCCAGCACTGGAGCGCGTTCAGCACCGTCGGCGCGTACGAGCCGACGCGGCCGAGCGGCGCGCGCATCAGCACCATCCCGGGAACGCGTGCGTCCGCACCGATCAGTCCCGCGCTGGCGAGCATGGCGTTGCCGATCAGCCCGCCGAGCAGGATCGCGAGCAGCGCATCGCGGAGCGAGAGCGCCGGCACGAGCAGCGCCCCGACCACGATCACGAGCAGCGAGACGCCGAGCGATCCCCAGAGCAGCGCCTGGTCGACCAGGCCGAGGACCCGAAGGCGCTCCGGCACCGGCTCGATGCCCCGACTCGTCGTGTGGTCGTCCATGGCTCCCTTCGCCGGCATGACCCGGATCAGGTTCGACGGGTGTGATCTCAGCCTCTCGTCGAGGCACCCCGGTGCGTGGACTGTAATCGAGGTGGGTACGGAGCC
>Ga0210380_10001305_pt1 | contig 10291 bp, 10 predicted proteins | sample PLM4_5_coexredo_FD_155476 | JGI IMG/M metagenome (GOLD analysis project Ga0210380, IMG submission 155476) | Groundwater sediment microbial communities from an aquifer in East River, Colorado, USA - PLM4_5_coex redo | ecosystem: Environmental > Terrestrial > Soil > Riparian zone | place: USA...
GCTCGATCTGTCGGAGACGGCCGACCTGACGGCGCTCGTTCTGATCGGCCGCGTCGATGGTGTCTGGCAGGTGCATCCGACGTTCTGGCTGCCGGGAGACGGACTGGCCGAGCGGGCCCGCAAAGACCGGGTGCCCTACGATATTTGGCACCGCGACAAGCACCTTACGGCAGCGCCGGGCCGGAGTGTCGATTACGAGTTCGTCGCCGAGCACCTGCGCGGCACCTTCGACCGGCTGGACGTGCGTAAGCTCGCGTTTGACCGCTGGGGTTTCAAGCACCTGCGTCCGTGGTTGCTGCGGGCCGGCTTCACGGAGTCTGAGATCGAGGAGAAGTTCGTCGAGTTCGGGCAGGGCTATCAGTCGATGAGCCCGGCGTTACGCGACCTCGAGAGCGAGCTTCTGAACGGCCGCATTGCGCATGGCGACCATCCGGTGCTGACGATGTGCGCCGCTAACGCGGTGGTGAAGACCGACCCGGCGGGCAACCGCAAGCTGGCCAAAGACAAGAGCGCCGGCCGCATCGACGGCATGGTGGCGCTCGCGATGGCAATGGGTGTGGCGCCGCTCGAAAGCACCGCGGCGCCCGAATATCAGATGTTCTTCCTGGGCGGCTGACGCCCGAGGTTTCTCCAATGAACCGAGCCTATAGCCTGCTGACGGTGAAAGCCGTCGACGACGATGCGCGCGTCATCGAGGGCATCGCCACGACGCCGACGCCTGATCGCATTGGCGACATCGTGGAGCCGCTCGGCGTCAAGTTCACCAACCCGCTGCCATTGCTGCATCAGCATCAATCCAGTGCGCCGGTCGGCACGGTGCGGTTTCAGAAACCCACCGCGGACGGCATCCGGTTCTCCGCGAAGCTGCCGCACATTGCAGAGCCGGGGCCGCTGAAGGACCGCGTAGACACCGCCTGGGGTGAGGTCAAAGCCGGCCTGGTCGGTGGCGTCTCGATCGGCTTCCGGCCAATCGAGCAGTCTTTTATGGACGACGGCGGCATCCGGTTTATCGCGTCGGAAGTGCTCGAATTGTCGCTTGTCACGATCCCGGCGAATGCCGAGGCCACCATCCAAACCATCAAATCTATTGACGGCGACTTGCTGGCCGCGCTGGGCCACACGCAAGACGCCGACATAACCCCGCCCCGCGCTGGGGGCACGTCGAAGCCGGTGCGGCTTCACGGAGCTAAGAGGATGCCTAAGTCAATCAGTGAGCAAATTGTGGATTTCGGCAATACGCGGAGCGAGAAAGCGATGCGGATGCTGGGAATCATGGAAAAAGCCGGCGACAGCGGCGAGACGCTGGACGAGGCTCAGCAGCAGGAATACGACGGTCTGGACACCGAACTGAAAGCTATCGACGAACACCTGGAGCGGCTGCGCAAGGCCGAACAGTTGAGCGCTGCGATGGCCAAGGTCGTTGACGGGCGCTCGGCCAACGCCGGCAGCGCGTCGCGCGGTAATGCGCCGGTTGTGACCGCAATGAAGCGGCAACTGCCGCCCGGCGTCGCGTTTGCGCGCTATGCCAAATGCCTGATGGCGGCGCACGGCGCGCCCGGCGCAGCGCTGGTGATTGCTGAGCACAACTACCCCGACATGGACGACCTGCACATGGTGCTGCGGGCCGCCACGGCGGCCGGCACGACGACCGACGCCACCTGGGCCAGCGCGCTGGTGCAATATCAAGTGATGGCGAACGAGTTTCTGGAATATTTGCGGCCGGAAACTATCGTCGGCAAGTTCGGCACCAACGGCATCCCGAACCTGCGAGCCGTCCCGTTCAACGTGCGCATCCCGCGGCAGACCAGCGGTGGCGACGCTTACTGGGTCGGTGAAGGCCAGCCTAAAGGGCTCACCAGCTTCGCCTTCGATAGCATCACGATGCGCTGGGCGAAGTGCGCCAACATCGCGGTCATCACCGAGGAGCTCGCGCGCTTCTCGTCGCCATCGGCCGAACTGCTGGTGCGCGACGGCCTGCGTGACGCGCTCGTGGCGCGGATCGACCTGACATTCGTTGATCCGGCGATCACCGCGATTGCCGACACGCGCCCGGCGTCGATCACCAACGGCGTCACGGCGACTCCATCGAGCGGCACCGATTCGGCGGCGGCACGGGCCGACGTGCAAACCCTGTTCGGGAAGTTCATCACGAACAACCTGTCGCCGGCCAACGCGGTGTGGATCATGAATGCCACCACCGCGCTGTCGCTGTCGATGATGCGCAACGCCCTCGATCAGCCGGAATTTCCGACGGTCACGATGAATGGCGGGACATATTTTGGCCTGCCGGTGATCACCTCGCAGCACATGGCGGCCTCCGGCGGCCCGCCCGTCGCCTCGAATGTCATCCTCGCCAATGCCAATGAGATTTTGTTGGCCGACGACGGCACGGTGACGATCGACGCCAGTCGCGAAGCCTCGCTGCAAATGGACACGGCACCGACGATGGCGAGCGCTCCGACGCCCGTTCCGATTGCTAGCGTGTCGATGTTCCAGACCAACAGCATCGCGATCCGAGCGGAGCGCTACATCAACTGGGCGCGCGCTCGCACCACTGCGGTCGAGTACCTGTCCGGCGTCAAGTACGCCGCCTAAACGGGAGAGGAGTGCCGCCGATGGCCGAAGTCTACCCGCCGCCGCCCGAACCGTCGCCGAACGACCCACACCATCCGGCACCGGAGGGGTTGCCGGTTGGTGCTACTACCGATCCGCCGGTCAATGTCGACGTGCCGGCAGTGTCGGGCCCGGACGGTATCACGGCAACGGTCGGGCAAACCTTGACCTGCACCATGGGGACTTGGAACGGAGTGCCGAGCTCGTATGCGTACGCCTGGCAGTCGGACGGCGCGCCTAATTCTGCGGTCGGCGACACCTACGCCGTCGTTGCCGGCGATGTCGGGCATGGCATTTCCTGCATCGTGACGGCCACTAACAACCTCGGATCAACCGAGGCGCCGCCATCCAACGCCGTTACCGTGTCGTGAAGCTCGTCGCGCTGAAGCCGATGCGCTACGCCGGCCGCGCGCTCGTCGCCGGGGACGAGTTCGAGGCCAGTGAGAAGGACGGCATCCTTTTGAAGCGCATCAAGCGGGCCGGTGATCCGCCGGCTCCTGCGCCGGCACCGGAATCAGCGGCAGCACGTCCGCGTGCGGGTGTTCCCCGCTATTCGCGGCGCGACATGCGGGCCGAGGAGCAGTAATTGCCGGGGCTGATCGACCAGTACGGCGCGCCGCTGGAAAAGGCGAGCGTGCCGGCCATCCCGAACTATGTCGGCTCCAGTTCCGGCGGCTGGTGGCCGATCATTCGAGAGCCGTGGACCGGCGCGTGGCAGCAGAACCAATCATTGCGCGCGACCAGCGTGCTCGACAACGTAACCGCGTTCCGCTGCGTGTCGCTGATCTCCACCGACATCGCCAAGATGCGGCTGAAGCTCATATTTCAGGCGCAGCCCGGCGTCTGGGAAGAGCGCGACAACCCTGCCTGGTCGCCAGTCATCCGGCGTCCGAACCACTACCAAAACCGCATCCAGTTTTTTGAGAACTGGATCACCAGCAAGCTCAACGCCGGCAATACATATGTCTTGAAGGAGCGCGACCAGCGCAACGTCGTCGTGGCGCTGACCGTGCTCGACCCGATGCGGGTGCGGCCGCTGGTGGCGCCCAACGGCGACGTTTACTACGAACTCGCCGAGGACGAGCTCGCCGGGCTCGGCGGCGCGGTGCGGGTGCCAGCGTCCGAGATCATTCACGATCGCTGGAATTGCTTTTTCCACCCGCTGGTCGGCCTGTCGCCGATCTATGCAAACTCGCTCGTGGTCAGCCAGGGCACCGGCATCCAGTCGCACTCGGCGACGTTCTTTGCCAATCAGGCCACGCCTGGCGGCATCCTGACGGCACCGGGCCGGATCAGCCAGGAAACCGCCGACCGGATGAAAACCGATTGGCAGACCCGCTTTACCGGCGTCAATGCCGGGCTCGTCGCGGTGCTCGGCGACGGGCTCAAGTTTGAGTCGCTGGGCATGCAAAACGCCGTCGATGCGCAATTGATCGAGCAATTGCGGTGGACCGCGGAGGCGATCTGCGCCAGCTACGGCGTGCCGGCGTACAAGGCCGGCGCCGCCCCGGCGCCAACGCTCAACAACATCGAGGCGCTGGAGCGGCAGTATTACCAAGCCTGCCTGCAGATCCACATCGAGTCGGTCGAGCTCTGCATGGATGAAGGGCTCGGGCTGCCGGCCGATTGGGGCGTCGAATTTGATCTTGATGCCCTGCTGCGTATGGACACTGCGACGCTGATCAAAGCCACCGCTGAAGGCGTCGGCGCTGGCATCCTCAAGATCGACGAGGCGCGCATGCGGCTCGGCTACGGCAAGACCGTGGGTGGCGACACGCCCTACCTGCAACAACAGAATTACAGCCTGGCCGCGCTTGCCCGCCGCGATGAGAGCGACGACCCGTTCGGTAAGGCAGTATCGCATACGGCGCCAGCTGATGCGCCGCCAGCGCCGGCCGAACCGCCGGCCAATGACGACAATACGCGGACAGCGTTACGCGCGGCGGCGAAAGCCAAATTTGCAGGCCGTTTGAATGCCGCCGCTTGATGCGACCGAAGTTGTCGACGTGTTGTTCGATTCCGTCGAGGGCTATTTGCGGCGTTCATTTGAGCCGCTCGTCGCGCGATTGGCCGCGCTCGAGGCCCGGGTGCCGGAGCGCGGTGACCCTGGCCCGCCTGGTGGCGACGGCCAACGCGGCGACCCGGGCATTCCGGGCCGCGACGGCCGCGACGGCATGCCGGGCCCGGTCGGCGAGCGCGGCATCGACGGCAAGGACGGCCGCAACGGCAGCGACGGCAAGGATGGCGTCGACGGGTTCGGGTTCGACGACCTGCAGGTCGAGCACGACGGCGAGCGCGGGTTTACATTTCGTTTCGCCCGCGAGGGCCGCGAGCCGCGACAGTGGACATTCGCCGTTGCCTGCCAAATCTACCGCGGAGTTTGGCTGGACGGCACCGGCTACAGCCGCGGCGACACAGTGACCTGGGCGGGCTCGCTCTACCACTGCAACGAGCCGACGATCGACAAGCCCGGCGCCGGCAGCGCGGCGTGGACGCTGGCCGCCAAGCGCGGCGCCGATGGCCGCGACGGCAAGGTGGGACCGCGCGGCGAGCGCGGGCCGGAAGGCGGACGAGGCCGTGACCTGACGCGCATCGGGCCGGATGGGAGCAAGTATTGACCCCGGTGCGCGTCGTGCCGCCGGATGCGTGGCCACTGAGCCTGGAGGAGGTGCGGCTCCACCTGCGCGTCGATCACACCGACGAAGACCTGGTGATCCAGTCGCTGATCGAGGCCGCCACAGCCTATCTCGACGGCTACGCCGGCACGCTCAACATGGCGCTAATGCCGCAGACCTGGGAGCAACAATATCCGGCATTCCCGAGTTCGCCAGTGCGCCTGACGGTGACGCCGGTGCAGGAAGCGACTGTGACCTATTACGACGTCGACAACGCGCTGCAAACGGTTCCCGAGGCATCCCATTCGGTGGAGATTACGCCGGACGGCACGGTGCTAATGCTGGCGCCGGGCGAGGCGTGGCCGGCGGCCTATACCCGCAGCGACGCCGTGTCGATCCGCTACCTCGCGGGCTACGCATCGGCCTCCGACGTGCCGGCCGACATCCGCCACGCCATGCAGCTGATGATCGCCGCTTGGTTTGATAACCGCGATGCCGGCGAGATCCCGCAGGCAGCGCACTGGCTGCTAAACAAGTACATGGCGAGTGCATTCTGATGAAGGGCATGCACGCCGGCGAGATGGACCGCCGGGTGACGCTGCGCCGCGCCGATGTCACGACGAATGATTTCGGCGAAGACATCGAAACGTGGAGCGACTACGCCACCGTGTGGGCGGCCCGTACCGAAGTCTCGAACCGCGAGCGGTTCGCCGCGCAACAGGTCGGCGCCGAGCTCGTCGCCCGCTACCGCATCCGCTATTCGCACCAAGTCGCCGCCCTGTCGGCGCAGGACCGTCTCGTGGCTGACGGCCGCGAGCACAACATCACCGGCGTCGCCATGATCGGCCGCCGCGAAGGCTGGGAGATCACCGCGGTGTTCCGCGAGGGCGCGCCCTATGAGGCGCTCGAACCCGTGCCAAACATCGAGCTCACGCACGCCGTGACCACAGACGACGACCATGTTGTGACGACGGGATGATGAATGGCTGATCTATCCATCGGCAAAATCCCAAAGGCTATCGGCGCGACGCAGATCGGCGACAGCATCATCACCGACAATGGCGTGTCGGGCGTGACCGTCGCCGGCGCGCTATTGCTCGGCGGCGCAACCTCGGGCACCGTCGCGTTGCGGGTGCCGGCAATCGCCGGAGCAAGCTCGATCACGCTGCCGAGCGGCACGACCAATTTCACCACGACCGGCGGTGCCGGCATGGTGCTGCAACAAGCAACCCTCGGCGGCCCGATCACCGTCGCGGTGCTCGCGCCATCCTCGCTCGGCGGCCTCGGCGCCGGCGTCGCCACCTGGCTCGCCACGCCGAGCAGTGCAAACCTGCTCGCCGCAATCACCGACGAAACCGGCAGCGGTGCGCTCGTCTTCGCCAACAGCCCAGCGCTGGCCGGCAACCCGACCGCACCGACACCGGCACTCTCGGACTCCGACACGTCGATTGCCACGACGGCCTATGTCAAAGGCCAGAACTACCTTGCGGGCAACCAGAGCATCACGCTATCCGGCGACATAGCCGGCACCGGCACGACGGCCATCACCACGACGCTCGCGACCGTGCTGTTGACGCCCGGCACGTTCCAAGGGCTCACGGTCAACGGCAAGGGGCTCGTCACCGCCGCCGCCAACATGAACTATCCGAGCGTCACCGGCGGCCCGCTGACCGCCGGCTCGGTGTTGTTCGGCGGCGCCGGCGGTGCCGTGGCGCAGAATAACCCCGGTTTTTTTTGGGACAACACCAACGGACGGCTCGGCATCGGGACCAACGCACCGGACACTCTTTTTGATATTATGACGGGCGGCCTGCAATCCATCCGCGTAAGCAACAAGTATGCTACCGGTGCGGGAACGCACAACCTTGCCGCAATCGAGGCCATTGGCGTTCGGGGCGACGCGAACGGCACCGTGCAGGGCAAGCTCGGCCTCGCCTTCCGCCGCAGCGACGGAAGCCCGATAGACAATGCCTATTTCGGCTGCGTCGGCTCGCTGTTGTTCGGCGGGCAATGGGGCGCCGACACGACATATCAGGACGCGAAGGTTCTTTACCCAGCGTCGATCAACGGTTTCGCCGAGGCGGCCTTTACATCCGCGACCGTTATGCCGACCGCGCTGGCGTTTAACACAAGCGCCGATGCCGCCCTGCATATTGCCAGCGGGAATGCGCCCTACGGCACCGAGCGCATGCGGATAACCTCCGCTGGCCGCGTCGGCATCGGCCATTTCCCCGCTTACTACGGCGCTCCGCCGCCGCAAGCGCTGCTGCACATCGGCAGCAATCCCAGCGGCCCGGCGACGGTGCGCAGCTACAACGTGTTCAACGACGCCGCCAACGGCGAGTGGTGCTACCTCGGCGATTGGGGCGGCGCCGCTGGTGTCGCACGCTACGGCACCGGCAAGAACGGCACCGGCACCGCGCGCAACATCGAGTTTCTAGTCGGCGGATTGCGCAAACTAGATTACGGCATATCGGGCGCTGCGATAAACGCAACCGACGCATGGACTATGGTAGATGGCTCGTTGCAGCTAAACACAATAACGCCGCTGTTGCTATACACCGTTCCCGGCGCCAGTGTTGGGCTTTCGTACAATTCATACTGGAACGGCTCACAAGACGTATTCGGTCCCGGCAGTGCGAGTAAGTGGGCCGGGCGCTATGATTTCGATTATACCCTCGGGCAGCACCGTTGGTTTATTAGCACCGCCGCGGGAAATGCTGGCGCCTCCAACGGTATAATGACCGGCATGGCACTCAAGCGCGGGCCCGGCGGCCACGCTTTGCTGACGCTGGGCGATTGGCCGGATTGGACCGCCGCCTTCCCGGCGCTGCGCCGCAACGGCACCGCGCTCGAAGTGCGGCTCGCGGACGACAGCGGCTATGCACCGCTTGCTGCTGGGGCAATGACTGCGGGCGGCCTCGGTCTTGGCGCCGCCCTTGTCGCCAGCGTTACCGATTTATCAAAACACATTAGTTTGTATTCCACCGGCTACGGCTTCAGTGTTACCAGCGGCCGAGTGAATTACAATGTTGCGATTGGCGGCACACATGCGCTCGTCGTAAATGGCGCTGATGTGCTCTTGGCGCAGGCTGGCTTTGTCCAACTTCCGAACGCGATCACCATCGGCACGACCGCAGCAACCGCCCGCACCTACAACAGTTTCACCGACGCCAGCAACGGCGCGTGGGCCTACCTCGGCGATTGGGGCGTTACCCCCAACGTCGCGACATTCGGCAGCGCCAAGAACGGCACCGGCATCGACCGGCCGATGGCACTGATGGCGGGTGGCGCCGAGCGCCTGCGCCTGTGGAACACCGGCGAGATTGTCTTCAACAGCAACGTCGGCGGCACCACCGCGCTAATCACGGTCGGCGGCACCTATGCCACCAACCCGACCATGATGCAGCTTGGCACGACGCACACCTCAGCCTCGCAGATCGAACAGCGCACCCTCCTGATCCGCAACGCGATCAGCCCGGCCGGCGCTGCGCTAACGGACCTTTACGGCGTGTTTGTCGACCCGACTATCGCGTCGACCTCGACCAACATCAGCAGCTATTGGGGCGTCGCCTCGAAGCTCACGATAACAGCCGGAACCGTTGGCACGCTGGCGCAAGCCTTTATGTTCCGCGTCGCCGACCCGGCAATCGGCGTCACGCCAATAGTTTCGTTCACGGGATATTTCGTCACCAGCCTCACCCACGGCAACGGCCTCACGACCGGGACCGTGACCAACCGCGGCGTTTGGGTGAACACCATCACCGCCGGCTCGGCCGGCGGCACGATGAATAACCGCGCCGGCATCTTCACGACGCCGAACGGCGGCGCCTCGGCCGGCACGACCAGCAATATCGGGCTCAACCTCACCGGCAACGGCGGCACCGCGAGCGGCTCGGGCGTCGTGACCAACTATGCGCTGTATTCCGACAGCACCGCGCTCTCGGTCATGCGAAGCCTGCGCATCGGCGCCTCGACCGGCGCCGCCAACGCGGTCGGCGCGACCGAGCCGTTCATGTACGTCACCGCCTCGGCCGGCACCCCGACCGGCGTGCCGCGTGACGCCGCCGCCGGCTCTATCGCTATCCAATGGGATAGCACGGCCAAAAAGCTATGGGTTTACGACCAGCCCGCCGGCAACTGGAAAGGAGTCGTGCTCGCATGACCGATTTTGTCGTCTCGATCACCGACGCCGCGAGCCTCGCCGGCATCACCTGGGCCCGCGAGCAGCGCAACGCATCGCTCCCGCCAGGCGACCCGCCATCCGAGCCGGGCGGCGAGCCCGGCCCGTCGCCGGTGCCGCCCTTAGAAACCGACGCCGAATATGTGCAGTGGGTGATGGAGCAGGCCTCCGCTTCCTATGCCAGCGACCAGCACAACGCGCAGTGGCGCGAGATGGCCGCAGCCGACGCCGCCAAGCGGAGCGCCGGATGATGAACGGCCAGGACACTGCGCCGCCGACCGTCGAGTCTCTGTCGGCCGAGCTCGTGCGCGCGAGGCAACTGCTCGATTTGTTCCGGCAACAGCGCGACCGGGCGCTTGCCGCGGCGAACGACCTCGAAGCCGAGCTCGCCATCGCGCAGCAAAAGCTCCGCGAGGCCGAGCCGCCGGCAACGCCGCTGTCGCCGCCGGCCGAGCCCGAGCACGCTGTCGACTGATGCCGATCACCATCAAGGTCGAGGGCATGCGCGAACTAAAGGCGGCGCTCGACGAGCTACCGAAAGCGACGGCCAGGCGGGTGCAGCAACGGGTGCTCCTGACGCGGGCCGCGCCGGTGGTCGCCGCTGCTAAGGCGAAGGTGCCGGTGCGCACCGGCAAGCTGCGCGACGCGATCCGCGTCACCACGACCCGCCCGCGCGGCTCAAAGGCGGCATCGAGCCGAGCCTTTGCCAAAGTGCGGGGCATGAGCGGCTCGGTGTCGGCGGCCCGTGCCGCAGCTAAAGAGGCGGGGGCCACCGCGGTCGAGGCGTTCATTGGCCCGGTCGGGCGATTGCCGCAAGCCGGGCAACAGGAATGGGGCAATCGCAACCATCCGCCGCATCCCTACCTGCGCCCAGCTTGGG
>Ga0210380_10001306_pt1 | contig 10290 bp, 8 predicted proteins | sample PLM4_5_coexredo_FD_155476 | JGI IMG/M metagenome (GOLD analysis project Ga0210380, IMG submission 155476) | Groundwater sediment microbial communities from an aquifer in East River, Colorado, USA - PLM4_5_coex redo | ecosystem: Environmental > Terrestrial > Soil > Riparian zone | place: USA...
TCGTATGGAAAGTCGGCAATACCGAAGTCGGCCGCCAGGCCGCGGCATCGCATACCGCGCGCATGACCGCGAGCTACGAATTGTTCCAGACCGCGTTCCGCCACGGCGGCTTCGTCGAGGTGCGCGACATGGACGACCTTATCGACGTGATGAAAGTGTTTCGCGCGCGGCGCGTGCCGAAAGGCAACCGCGTCGGCGTTGTCACGCTCTCGGGCGGCGCGGGCGTGCTGCTCGCGGATCGCTGCATAGAGCACGGGCTTGAATTGTCGAAATTCACCGAAGCAACTACCGGCAAGCTGCGCGAACTGGTCGTCTCGTACGCGTCGGTCGCCAATCCGGTCGATGCCACCGCCAACGGCTACAACGACGCTTTCGCCTCGTACAACAAGGTGATCGCCGCGGTCATAGCCGATCCCAACATCGATCAGGTGATTGCCCGTTCGCCGCGCGGCACCGCGGCACCGGCGTGGTCGAAGGTATTCGCCGAGACCGTGCGCGAAACCACGAAACCGGTCGTCATCAACTGGCCTACTTCGCCGGACGATAATCCCGACGTCATGCAATTTCTCGAGCAGAACGGCATACCGTGCATACTTTCGCCCGGCCGCACGGTGCGCGCGCTCGCGTCCCTCAACGAATTCTCACGCAAGACTAGCGCATACGCCGCACGGCCGCGCCAAACCGCGCAGCGTGCGGTCATCAAACAAAAAATCGATCTGCCCTCCGGCAGCGGCACGCTCGGCGAGCATCGCTCGAAACAAGCGCTGGCGACGTACGGCATACCGGTCGTCAGGGAAGCGCTGATGAGCGCGAACGACGTGGCGAAACTCGCGGATGCGCCGCTACCTTTTCCGCTCGCGGTCAAAATCGAATCGCCCGACATTCCGCACAAGACCGAAGCGGGCGTCGTGCGCCTCAACGTGCGCAGCCTCGACGAGCTAAAGTCCGTAGCCAGGGAGCTCGTCGCCGCCGCGAAAAAGCACAATGCCAATGCGCGCATCGACGGCGTGTCGATCCAGGAAATGGCGAGCGGACTCGAAGTCATCGCCGGCGTGGTCAATGACCGCTTCTTCGGCCCGGTCGTGGTATTCGGCCTGGGCGGCGTCTATACGGAATTGCTTAAGGACGTCACGCGCCGCTTCGCGCCGTTCGATGTCGCGGCGGCAAAGGAGATGATAGGCGAGATCAAAGGCGCGGCGCTGCTCAAAGGTTTCCGCGGCCAGCCGGCCCTCGATACCGAAGCGCTCGCCATCGCACTGTCGCGCCTGTCGTTGCTCGCCGTCGATCATGCCGACCGTATCGCGGAAATCGACATCAACCCGTTGTTCGTGCGGCCCGCAGGTCAAGGCGTGGTCGCCGCCGACGCACTGGTCGTGCTGAAGTAACTCCTTGGAACCCGTTTTCAAAACGCGCATCACCGAGCTCTACGGCATACGCCTGCCGGTGATTGCAAGCGGCTTGATGTGGCTCGCCACGCCCGAGTACGTCGGCGCGGCGGTCAACGCGGGCCTCATGGGTTTCATGACGGCCGCGAGCTTCAAGAACGTCGACGCGTTGCGCGCAGGCATCCGGCGCTGCCGCGAGATCACCGGCGGCAAGCCGTTCGGCGTGAACATCATGATTCGCGTGAGCCGCGACGGCACCGACCGCGTGACGCCGCTGATCGATGCGGTAATCGAAGAAGGCGTGCGTTTCGTGGAAACCGCGGGCAACAATCCCGAAGCCTATATCCAGCGCTTCAAGGATGCGGGTATCAAGGTGCTGCACAAGGTGCCGGGCGTGCGTTACGCGAAGAAAGCCGAATCGCTCGGGGTGGACGCCGTCACCGTAGTGGGCGCTGAAGCCGGCGGCCATCCGGGCGTCGAGCCCGTGGGCACGATGGTCGCCGCCGCCGCGGCCGCGCGCTCGATAAAGATACCGTTGATCGTCGCCGGCGGCCTCGGCACCGGCGAACAGCTCGTCGCGGCCCTGGCGCTCGGCGCGGACGGCGTGGCCATGGGCACGCGCTTTCTCGTCGCCGAAGAAGTGTGGGCGGACCGCCGCTACAAGGAACGCCTGCTGGCGGCGAAAGAAACCGATACGACGCTGCTTTTACAATCGATGCGCAACACCCAGCGCGCGCTCAAGACCGACCATGTCGCAATGATTCAGCAGATCGAGAAAGATCAACCTGGCGACACGGCTGCGATCCTGCCCCACATCATGGGCACGAACGCGCACGCCGCGTACTCGAGCGGCGAATACGAAAAAGCGATGCTGTCGTGCGGCCAAGGCGTCATTTTCGCCGACAGGATAGAGCCGTTCGCGGCGATCGTCGACCGCATCGAAGCCGAAGCAAGCGCCGCGCTCGCGCGCATCGACGGGCTGCGCGCTGCGCCGCAATCCGCCGTGAAAACGAAGCGCGCCTAAGGACCGTTCATGATTCGAAAAATTATTACGCTTGCGCTTACGCTTGCCGCGGGCGCCGCGGCGGCGCAGACGTATCCGACCAAGGCAGTGCGGCTGGTCGTGCCGTTTCTCGCCGGCGGCAGCACCGACATCGTCGGCCGCACGGTCGCGCAAAAACTATCCGAAATGTGGGGCCAGCAGGCGTTTGTCGACAACCGCCCCGGCGGCGGCACGACGATCGGCACCGAGATGGTCGCCAAAGCCGCGCCCGACGGTTACACGCTGCTGGTGACGCCCGCGCCGTTCACGATCAATCCGAGCCTGCTCGCAAAGCTGCCTTACGACGCCCTCAATGATTTCGCGCCGATCACGCTGATCAACACGACGCCGCTGGTGATGGTCGTAAATCCGGGCGTGCCGGCGAAAAACGTGAAAGAGCTGATCGCGCTCGCCAAGGCAAAGCCGGGCAAGCTCAACTTCGGCTCGAGCGGCACCGGCGGCTCCAATCACCTCGCGGGCGAACTCTTCGATGCAATGGCCGGCGTGAAAATGGTCCACATCCCGTATAAGGGCAACGCGGGCGCGCTGACCGACATCGTCGGCGGCCACCTCGACGTCGTCTATAACGGAATTACGTCGGCGGTCGCGCTGATCAGGGGCGACAAGCTGCGCGCGCTCGCGGTCACCAGCCTGCAGCGTAGCGCGGCGCTGCCGGCCGTGCCGACGCTCGACGAATCGGGCCTCAAGGGTTTCGAAGCCGTTGCGTGGAACGGGCTCACCGCGCCGGCCAAAACGCCGCGCGACGTCATCATGAAAATAAATGCCGACGTGATCAAGATCGTGAATTCGCCGGAGCTGAAAGAGCGGCTCAAAGCGGACGGCTCCGATCCCGTCGGCAACAGCCCCGAGCAATATGCGGCGTTCCTGCGCAATGAAATCGCCAAATGGGCGAAGGTCATCAAGTTCGCGAACGTGAAGCCCGAATGATGTTGCGGGCCGCCGGCTGGCTGCTCCTCGCCGCATCCGGCATGGCAGCCGCCCAGCAGTACCCGGCAAAACCCATCCGCGTGGTGGTGCCCTTCCCGTCGGGTGGGCCGTCGGATATTGTCGGCCGCGTCGTGAGTCAGAAGTTATCCGAGGCATGGGGCCAGCCCGTGATCGTGGACAACCGCGCCGGCGCCGGCGGCGTGATCGGCACTGAATACGTTGCCAAAGGGCCGGCGGACGGCTATCAGATCCTGCACGGCACGATCGGCGGCCTCACAGTTGCGATGAGCCTGCAGCCCAATCGCGGCTACGACACGCTGCGCGACTTTGTGCCGATTACGCAGACAGTCACCGTCACCAATTTCCTCGTCGTGCATCCAACCGTCCCCGCGAAAAGCGTCCGGGAATTGATCGCGCTGGCGAAAACCCGTCCCGGCAAGCTGAACTATGCGTCGTCGGGTTCCGGCACCGGGCCGCATCTGGCGGGCGAGTTGCTCAAATACATGGCGGGCATCGACTTAACCCATGTCCCGTACAAGGGCAGCGCCCCCGGACTGACCGCCATGCTGTCCGGAGAGGTCGACATTACTTTCGAGAACAGCCTGCTCGTGATGCCGCACATTGCGTCGGGCAAGGTGCGCCCACTGGGCGTGACCGGCACGCAGCGCTCGAAACTGCTGCCCGCACTGCCCACGATCGCGGAAACACTGCCGGGCTACAACGCCAGCGGCTGGTATGGTTTTGTCGCGCCGGCGGCGACGCCCAAAGACGTGGTGGTAAAACTCAGCGCGGAAATGGTGCGCATCCTGCGCCAGCCCGACGTGGTCACGCGCCTCGCCGGCCAGGGAGCCGAGCCCGTTGCGAGCACGCCGGATGAATTCGCGGCGTTTATCCGCGCCGAAATCGACAAGTGGTCGAAGCTGGTGGCCGCCGCGAAAATGAGGGCGGAGTAATTCAAAACCATTTTTCAGCCGCAGATGAACGCAGATGAAACCAATCTCCCGGACCACTTAAGACCTAACTGCGTTTATCTGCGGCTCATCGATTTTCAAGTCGGCAGCTTTAGAACGTAGCGCGCTAATATATTCCGCTGCACTTCGCTGCTCCCGCCGAAAATCGTGCCGGGGCGCGAGTAATAGAAACTCGACAGTATGTCCGCGTCCACGCCGTCGATTTCGCGCTGGCCCGCAAGCGCGCCGTCTTCGGCGCCGGTCTCCACCAGCATCTCGGTGATGCGCTGCCACGTCTCGGTGGTCCAGATTTTGAGCATGGAAATGTCTTCGCCCAGCGGCTCGCCGCGCTTCACCTGCTCGACGAAGCGGCCGAACAGCGAGCCGAGATCCTGGATGTCGAGCGCGAGCGCGTTATAGCGGTCGGTAAACCCGCTGTCGGCGAACAATCCCTTCGCACGTGCAATCAGCTCGAGCCGGCGCAACGCATAGGCCGGCCGGCGCGGGCTGCCGATGGTGAGCCGCTCGTACGACAGCAGCGCCTTGGCTATCGTCCAGCCTTCATTCAGCTTGCCGACGAGATTCGCGTACGGCACGCGCACGTTGTCGAAAAACACCTCGCAGAATTCCTCGTGCCCCGCGATGTTGCGGATCGGCCGGACCGTGATGCCGGGTGTTTTCACGTCGGCGAGCACGAGGCTGATGCCGAGCTGTTTCTTCTTCGCCGTTTTATCCGTGCGCACCAGCATGTAGATATGGGTTGCGTCGTGCGCGAGCGACGTCCAGATCTTCTGCCCGTTGATCACGAGCTCGTCGCCTTCGACCACGGCCGCGGTTTGCAGGCTCGCGAGATCCGAGCCCGCATTCGGCTCGGAATAACCCTGGCACCAGATGTATTCGCCGGACAGCGAGCGCGGCAAATAATGCTGCTGCTGCGCCGGCGTGCCGTAGCGCATGAGTATGGGACCGACCTGGGTGATGCCCTGCTCGGGCGCGCGCGCAACGCCGTGCCTTTCCATCTCTTCCATGTAGATCAGCATTTTCGCGGCGTTGAGATCCATGCCGCCCCACTCGCGCGGCCAGCCCGGCGCAACCCAGCCCTTTGCGTACAGCTTGTCCCACCACGGCTTCATTTCGGCCCACCGCGCGCGGCGCAGCAGGAAGCGCAGCTCCGGCGGATAATCGGCCGCGAAAAACGCGCCGATCTCGCGGCGAAACGCGTCGTCGCTCATCGCGTTGTAATCGGGCATGGCTTGCATAGTACTGAGCCTCCTCCGGCGCATGGCATGCGGGCCACAGTAATTTTAGCCGACAATTTGCGCAACGCGCGGTTTCTCCGGCCGTCGCCAGCGCGGCAGCCGTGTAAAATCGGGCCCTCCTTGATTTTTCGTATGACGCATAGAAAGCCCGCATGAAAGCAGCACTCTCGCAGTTCGCCGCCTGCGCCATTTCCCTTTGCGCAGCCGCCGCCTGCGCGCAACCGGTCGACAGCTATCCGACCAAGCCGATTCGCCTGATCGTGCCGTTTCCGCCGGGCGGCAGCAACGACATCATCGGCCGCTATCTCGCGAATCACCTGTCCGAGCGCTTCGGCAAGCAGGTCGTCATCGACAACCGCGGCGGCGCCGGCGGGCTGATCGGCACCGAAACGGCCGCCAATGCCCTCGCTGACGGCCACACGCTGCTGCTGATCTCGGTCGCCTATACGATGAATGCCGCAATTTATAAATTACCGTACGATTCGGCCAAATCCTTTGCGCGCGTCGCCCAGCTCGGCACCGGGCCGGCAGCACTCGCGATGTATCCCGGCCTGCCGGTGAACTCGGTCAAGGAATTGATTGCGCTTGCCAAGGCGAAGCCGAACACCGTGATTTATGCGACGGCGGGCATCGGCAGCTTCCAGCATTTCGCGAGCGAACTATTCAGGACTTCCGCGGGCCTGACCATGGTCCATGTGCCGTACAAAGGCGGCGGACCGGCGATGATAGACACGATCGCCGGCCAGGCGCACATCTCGATCGGCTCGCTGATCCAGTTCCTGCCGCATTTCCGCAGCGGCAAGTTGAAAGCGCTCGGCACCGGCGGCGCCAAGCGCACCGCCGTTCTGCCAGACGTGCCGGCAATCGCCGAAGACCTGCTGGGCTACGAGGCCAACAACTGGTGGGGCATACTCGCGCCCGCCGCCACGCAGCCGGCGATCGTCAGGAAGCTCAACGTCGAAATCAATCGCGTAATGCAGCTGCCCGAAACGCAGAAGCGCTTTGCGTCTGAAGGCGCGGACCCCGTCAGCGGCACCCCCGAGGATTTCAGCCGGTTGATTACGACCGAAATGGTCAAGTGGGCGAAAGTCGCTAAAACCGCGAACATCAAAGCAGATTAAAGCTTGTTTAGCCACAGATAAACACAGATAAACACGGATGGTTCAAGAGCAACAGCATGAGGAATTGAATCGCATCAGCGAACGTATCATCGCGTGCGTCTACCGCGTCAGCAATACGCTCGGTGCCGGATTTCTTGAGAAAGTCTACGAGAACGCACTGGCGATCGAGCTACGAAAGAACGGTCATAAAGTTGAGCAGCAACACCTAATCAAGGTTTTATACAACGGCGAACTGGTTGGCGACTTCGCGGCAGACCTGCTCGTCGACGAAAGAGTACTCATCGAGTTGAAAACAGCACGAGTTTTGGACGGCATACACTCCGCGCAATGTATAAATTATCTCAAGGCGACAGGGCATAAGCTCTGCCTATTAATAAATTTCAGCAACCCGCGTGCTGAAATAAAGAGAATCATGTTTTGAGGATGTCTATCTGTGTTTATCCGTGTTTATCTGTGGCTAGAACTGCTTTAAATACTGAAATGACCACGAACACTTTCTGGCCTCGCCAAACCCTCGCCACGACCCTGGCCAACGCGGCGCGCGAGCGCCCGGCTCAGGAAGCGCTCGTGATTTCCGGACAGCGCCTCACTTATGCGCAACTATGGCAGGCCGTGCAGAAAACCGCCGCCGCGCTGCACGCAAGCGGAATCCGCCGCGGCGACCACGTCGCCGTGTGCATGGGCAACTCGATCGAGTGGGTCGTGTTTTTCTGCGCGGCCGCCACGCTCGGCGCCGTAACAGTACCTGTAAATACTCGCTTCAAGGCCGACGAATTCGAATATTGCATCAAGCAGGCCGACGTCAAGCTGCTGTTCTTGATCGACCGCTTCCTCAAAATCGATTTCATCGACATGCTGCGCGGGTTCTGCCCGGCAATCGACCTGCAACTGCCCGATGCGGCGCTGCCGCAGCTGCGCGACGTGATCGTGCTCGGCGAGGACGTGCCGCGTGCGGCGACGAGCTACGCGGACTTCTTGGCGCGCGGCGCGAATGCGGGCGAGCTGCCGCTCGCGGCCGTGCAACCGGACGACGTTCTGTTGATGCAATTCACGTCGGGCACCACGTCGTACCCGAAAGGCGTGATGCTCACCCACGACAACATGCTGCGCAACGCCGCGTACATCGCGCGCCGCTTCGATTGCCGTGCCGGCGACCGCTATTTCAGCGCACGGCCGTTTTATCACGTCGCAGGCAGCACGCTGTCGCTGCTCGCGGCGCTCACGAGCGGCGCCACCCTCTTCTCGACGCCCACCTTCGATGCGGGCGATGCGCTGCGCATTATGGCGGACGAGAAATGCACGCTGACTTCGGGCAACGACACGATGTTCCTGATGCAGCTCAACCATCCCGACTTCGGGAAATTTCCGCTCACGCTGCGCGGCGGCTGGGTGTCGTGCGGTCCGGAAGTCACTCAGCAGGTCATTGACCGCATGGGCATGCGCGGGGTGACGCAGGCGTACGGCCTGTCCGAGGCCTCGCCCAACGTGTGCATGTCGTATTACACCGACGATCTCGACAAGCGCATCAACGGCTGGGCGCATATCCTCGACGACGTTGAAGTGCGCGTCGTCGATCCGGACAGCGGCGCGGACCTCGCGCCGGGAGCGCCCGGCGAAATTCTGGTGCGCGGCTGGAGCGTGATGAAGGGCTATTACAAAATGCCCGAGCAGACGGCCAAGGCGATCGATAAGGACAACTGGCTGCATACCGGCGACCTGGGCGTGATGGACGACGACGGGCGCCTGCGCTTTCTGACCCGCATCAAGGACGTGTTCCGCGTCGGCGGGGAGAATGTCGCGCCGGCCGAAGTCGAGGACGTGCTGCACCAGCATCCGAAAATCAAGCAGGCGCAGGTGATCGGCGTGCCCGACCCGCGGTTGATCGAGGTGCCGGCCGCTTACGTAATACTGCGCGAGGGCGAAACTGCTACGCCCGAAGAGCTCATTGCTTGGAGCAAGGAGCGGCTCGCCAACTTTCGCGTGCCGCGTTACGTGAAAATCATCGACTCGTTCGAGCATTACGGCATGACGGGCAGCTCCAAGGTGCAAAAAAACAAGCTGCGCGCGCAGGCGCTGATCGAGCTCGGCCTGCAGAAACAGTAGCCCGCACGCAACAGGGCAGCGGCTTCCCGCCGATGGTTTATCATCGGCTGCTGACGGCGCAGATAATAAAATCGTCCGGCGCTCATTTCGAGCCCGGACACGACGCCTTTGCAGAGGAGATGACCATGACACGCTACGACCTGACGCACGTGCTGCAGCGCATCGCCGCCGCCGTAGTATTGCTCGCGGGCTGCGCCGGTTTTTCCGCGCACGCCGAGCAATCGGAATTGCGCATCGCCAAGCAATACGGCCTCCTCTACATGCAAATGATGGTGATGGAGGACCAGAAAATCATCGAGAAGAACGCGAAAGCTGCGGGGCTTGGCGACTTGAAGGTCACCTGGGCGACGTTTCGCTCGAGCGACGTCATGAATGATGCGCTGCTTTCAGCGAGCATCGATTTCGTCTGTCTCGGGATTCCCGGTATCGCCACGATCTGGGCGAAGACCAAGGGCGGCATGGAGGTCAAGGCGGCGTCGGGATTCAATTTCGTGCCGTTGCAGCTCAACACACGCAGCGCCCACATCAAGTCGATTCGCGACCTGACCGACAAGGACAAGATCGCGCTGCCCGCGGTCAAGGTTTCGATGCAGGCGATCCTCCTGCAGATGGCGGCGGCGCAGGCGTTCGGCGACGCAAACTACACGAAGCTCGACGGCCTCACGGTGTCGATGGCTCACCCGGACGGGATGGCCGCACTTCTTTCCGGCAGCGGCGAGATCAACAATCATTTCACCTCGCCGCCTTTCGCGCAGAAAGAGCTTGAAAAACCGGGCATCACCAAGGTGATCAACTCGGCTGACGTGCTCGGCGGGCCGATCTCCGTCAACGTCGTTGCAACGACGACCAAATTTTACAGTGAGAACCCGAAGCTCTATGCCGCGTTCATGCAGTCACTCGAGGAAGCGACCGCATTCATCAACAAGGACAAGCGCGCGGCCGCGGAAATTTACATCAGAATGACCAAGGATAAGAGCCCGGTCGAAGACATCCTCAAGATCATGAACGATCCGCAAATGGAATATTCGCTGCTGCCGAAGAACATCATGAAAATGGTCGATTTCATGTACAAGACCGGCACGATCAAGGTAAAGCCCGCGTCGTGGAAGGATCTCTTCTTCCCCAACATGCATAACGCCGCGGGAAGCTGAGAACTCTTGCAGCAATGAAATCATCGTTTCTCATCGGCGTGGTCCCCGGCGACGGCATCGGCCCGGAAGTCATGGAAGTAGGTCTCGCGGTGCTGGCGGCGCTCGCCAAGGCGACGCCCGCGCTCGCCTTCGAATGGCGGCACCTGCCGGGCGGCGCGCAGCATTATCTCGACACCGGCACCGCCTTTGCCGATACGTCGATGCGTGCACTGGAGGACTGCGATTCGATCCTGTTCGGCGCGATAGGCTTGCCGCACGTGCGCTATCCCGACGGCACCGAGATCGCGTCCCAGCTCGACATTCGCGACCACTTCGAGCTGTTTGCCGGCGT
>Ga0210380_10001310_pt1 | contig 10281 bp, 9 predicted proteins | sample PLM4_5_coexredo_FD_155476 | JGI IMG/M metagenome (GOLD analysis project Ga0210380, IMG submission 155476) | Groundwater sediment microbial communities from an aquifer in East River, Colorado, USA - PLM4_5_coex redo | ecosystem: Environmental > Terrestrial > Soil > Riparian zone | place: USA...
CGCGATCCTCCGGCCTGCAGGCTCCGCGGGATCGAATAAAGCTTCTCGCGCGGCAGCCAGTCGAGGATCTGTTCCAGTTGCCGGCGGCGGTAGCTCGTCACCTGCTGAAGCGGCACGGGGAAGACATCTTCCGGCGAGAGCGCGACATCGGGCGCCGCCGATGTCGCCTTGCCTACCGCGTCGGGATCGCAATCCACGTAGAGGAAGCGATACGTGGGGACGAGCGACATGTCGCCGAGGCGATCGATGAGCCGGCAACGGACTTCCTGCAGCGCGCGGCGGCCGAAACTCCCCACGCCGATCAGGATGGTCGGCCGCAGAATGCCGATTTCCTTCTGGATCGCCGTGATCCCGAGCCGGTAACTCTCTTCCAATTCCGGATCGGCCACCGCGGTGCGGCCGCGGGCGGAGAGCACGGCGACTCCGCCGTCAACGTGCCCGGGCGGCGTGAGGTCCACATCGTGGATGGTCTTCGAGGAGCGGGCCCACGCCGCGGGCTCCAATATGGTGCCCGGGCCGCCGCCGCTCGACTCACTCGAACGCGGACCGCCGGCCAGAGACCGGATGAACGCCGTGCAACACGGGAAGCGCTCGTCCGGGTCTTTCGCGAGGGCCTTCGCCACGACCGGGCGATCCACCTCCGGCAGCATCGAGAGGTCCGGATCCTCGGTCATGTGCTGGAGCGCGAGTTGCCGGATGTTCTTCCCGGTGAACGGCCGCAGCCCCGTCAGCAGTTCGACGTACACGATCGCGAGGCTGTACTGGTCCGAGTGCTTGCTGATCTTGTTGGAGAAGGTTTCGGGCGCGGCGTAGATGGGCGTCACGCCGCCCATCAGGCCGGAACTGCTCGAGCGTTCCAGTTGCTTGACGAGGCCGAAGTCCGCCACCTTCACACGGTCCGCGACCACGAAAAGGTTGCGCGGCTTCACGTCCAGGTGCTGGAGGTTGTGCTTCTCGATGAGGTGATCGAGACCGACGGCGGCGTCGTCGAGGAAACCGAGCAGCAGGTCGCGGGGAATGCCGGGGCGGCCCGCCTGCTGGTACTCGACGAGCGTGTCGTGGAGGTTCTTGTCCGCCAGTTCCATCACGATGCAGAGTTCGCCGCCGACGTCGCGGATCTGCTCGATGGACAGGACGAAGGGATGGCGGACTTCTTTGACCCGTTCCAGCGCCTTCATCTCCTGCTGGGCGCGGACGTCATCCCCTTCGAGGGAGTTGAGGTTGCCGTAAACGAACTTGATCGCCTTCTGGATGCCGCCGGGCGCGACGCAGCGCCAGACTTCGCCAAACCCACCGGTGCCGATGGGTTCAACGAGGCGGTACCCGGGAATCGGTTCGCCATCGGGCTCGCGGAGCCAGTTCATGGTGCGTGTCAGCTCTGGTGCGCAGCGAATCGAGCGCGGTCGCACCCCGGCTCCTCCGCGCTCGGACTCTGGGCGCGGAGTTAAGGCGACTGGTGCGGGGTGCGGATGAACCGTAAGTCACGTGTGCGGTGAAGTCCAATTTGAGAGATGAGTTACGCTCACGCGCGAATTGCGTTCCTCTTGCCGTGTTGATTGCGGTGCGACAAGATGCCGCAGTGAACTTCGATCTACTCCGCTCCTGGCTCGGCCTGCCTCCTGGCTCATGGCCGCCGGACCACTACACCCTGTTGGGCTTTGCCCCCGCCCACGCAGACGCTGCGGCCGTCGAGCCGCGCGTGCTTCAGAAGATGAACCTGGTGCGCCGCCATCAACTCCTGCATCCCGAGCTCGTCACCGAAGGAATGAACCGCCTGGCTCAGGCCCTCATTACGCTCACCGATCCGATCGAGAAAGCGGCCTACGACGCGGAACTCGGCGTGGCGGAGATTCCCGTCGTCTCGCTTCCTCTTCCTCCCCGGCACACGCCATCACCCGATTTGGACCCCGGCCCCGTAATCGTGGCCGAGCCCGTCCTGGACGATGACGACGAACCGTTGGAGCTGGAAGAAGAGGTCGAAGTCCACCCGACGGAACTGACGCAGGAGATACTGCTTCCGGCGGAGTTGATCCAGCCTTACGAAGTGGTACAGGAACCGAAGTCGGTGCCGTTCCAGGAGCCGGAACGGCCAAAGCCAATCGAACGAGTCGTCGAGGCGGTTCCGGTGGTGCGGCCCTGGCCGACGCCGCCGTCATCGCGCCGGTGGATCTACGCACGGCTCGCTGTGATTCGGAAGTCGCGACGGGCGTGGGATCGGCTTCGCCACGTGTTCCTCGATCCGCAGGATCCGTTGGATCGTCCCGGCCGGGTGTTGCTGCTCCTGGAAGGGGCGGCTGCGGTTCGGCCGCATTTGCCGTCCCTGCTGGGAGTTGTGGGAAGCGTGAACGAACCCGGCGGGCTCATTGCCAGCGTGCTCAAGCAACCGCTGCTGCTCGATACCATCCGCCGGCTTCTCCCCGAACAGAGGGAGGCCCTCGCTCAGGACTGGCGGCGCGGGCAGATGGAACTCGAGCGCGAATACAACCGCCTCCGGACGCTTGCCGTGGAGGAACGTTCCAAGGCGGAGGGCATCCAGCGCCTTCCGGCAGTCGTCCGCTGGTTGCGGGATGTGCCCGAACTGGTGCTGATCGGGTTCGCCTTTTTCATCCTGTTTATCGCGTTGATTCGCTCGCTCCTGGGCGGGAATTCGCCGTAACTCCCGCTTCACCCGACTCGATTGCTTGACTTTACTCTTTGGCCCGCATAGCCTTTATGTTGAATCCTGATCCCATCCTGTTGAGCCTCTTCGGGGGATCGCCTCGTGACCAAGAAAGAAATCGTTCGCCAGCTTTGCGAGAAGGCCAACTCCGAAAAGCTGCTCAAGGGCACCCTCACGCAACTCGCCACCAAAGAGATCGTGCAGTGGACCTTCGACGCGATCATCGAGACGCTCGTCGCGGACGGGCGCATCGAGCTCCGGAACTTCGGCGTGTTCGAAGTGAAGCAGCGGAAGCCGCGCAAGGCCCGCAACCCGCGGACCGGTGAGCGGGTCGACGTCGAGGCAAAGAACGTCGTGACGTTCCAGCCCGGCAAGGAGATGGAGGAGCGGGTGCGAAAGTTCGCCAAGGCGATCGAGCCGAAGGGCAAGAAGCGGAAGAACGCGAAGACGGAACATCCTGCCCACGCGGCACCTGCGGCACCTGCCGCCCCAGCCGAACAGTCCCCGGCTGCCGAGACCGCGTCCTGACTCAGGCCGCTCACGCGGCCGGCTCGCCATTTTCTAAGATGTCTGCATGACGGTCCGAACGCGATTCGCACCCAGCCCCACCGGCTATCTCCACATCGGCGGCGTCCGCACCGCCCTGTTCAACTACCTGTTCGCCAAAAAGCACGGCGGTCAGTTCATTCTCCGAATCGACGACACCGACCAGCAGCGCAACGTGAAGGAAGCCCTCCGGCCGATTCTGGATGGCTTCCGCTGGCTCGGCCTGAACTGGGACGAAGGAGCGGAGGTCGGCGGCCCGCACGGCCCGTACTATCAGAGCCAGAAACTGCCCCGGTACCAGGAAGCCGTGCAGCAGTTGCTCGCGAAGGGGCTCGCCTACTGGGACTACGCCAAGCCCGAAGAGACGAAGGCCGAGATGGAACTGGCCGAGAAGGAGAAACGCCCCAAGATCTATAGCCGCAAGTGGATGGCGGAGACCGACGCAGACCGAAAGCGCTTCGAGGCCGAAGGCCGCGCCGGCGCCGTGAAGCTGAAGATGCCGCGCACGGGGGCGTGCCAGTTCTTCGACCACATCCGCGGCGACATGTCGGTCGACTGGGCCACCGAGCAGGATACCGTGATCCAGCGCTCGGACGGCACCGTGACCTACAACCTGGCGAACGTGGTGGACGACTTCGACATGAAGATCAGCCACGTGATCCGGGCCGAGGAGCATCTCTCGAACACGCCGCGGCAACTCTTCGCTCTGGAAGGCCTCGGCTACCCGCGCCCCGAGTACGCCCACGTCCCGTTCGTGGCCGAGCCCGGCAGCAAGAACAAACTCAGCAAACGGAAGATCGCGCAGTACCTGAAGCACCCCGACTTCAAGAAGGTGTACGACCACGCCAAGGGCATCGCGGACAAGATCGGGATCAAGACTGAACCGGAGTCGTTCAATCCGGTGCTCGTCGAGTTCTATGAGAAGGTCGGCTACCTCCCGGCCGCGGTGCTGAACTACCTCGTGCTGCTCGGCTGGTCCTTCGACGACACCCGCGAGGACTTCACGCTTCAGCAGATGACGGAACTCTTCTCGCTGGAGCGGGTGAACAAGGGCCCTGCGAGCCTGGACGTCAAGAAGCTGTTCTCCGTTCAGGAGCGGTACATGAATGCAGTCTCGGTCGCGGACAAACTTCCGATAACGATTCCTTACCTCGACCGATTAGCCGCGACGCGGAGTCCTCGGAGCGGAGCGCTCCGCTCCGAAGACTCCGCGTCGCGGCTAATCGTTCACGCCATCGTCGAAGCCGCGGGTCCGCGGATCAAAGTTGCCGGCGACATCCTCGATTATGTGGACTTCTTCCTGCCGGACGAGCAGCTTGCCTACGAACCCCAGGCCGTCGAGAAGCATCTGAAGAGGGAACCCGGTTCCGGCTGGATCGGAGAGTTGCGGCAGATCGTGGCGACCGCGGAGCCGTTCGAGGTGCCGACGCTCAAGGCCGCCGTCGAGGCGTTCATCCAGGCGAAGGGCGCCAAGCCGATCCCCGTGACGCAGACGCTCCGCGTCGCCGTGACCGGCAAGGAGGTCGGCTTTGGCATTTACGAAACGCTCGCCATCCTCGGCCGCGAACGCTGCCTCGCCCGAATCGACCGTGCCATTGCGTAACATGCACCTCACCACTGCCGGAACTCGCATCGCCGGCGCGAACGCACCGCCGACCGCCAGCGTACAGGTACTGAGGGACGTGCCGGAACCACCCCCACCGCCGGATTCCGACGAGCAACTTCTCGCGCGGCTCCGGACCGGGGACCGCGAGGCGTTCGGCCCGCTCGTGCGCCGCTTCGAACGCGAACTGTACGGCTACCTGCGCCGCTACCTCGGAGACGACGATCTCGCGGACGACGTGTTCCAGACCACGTTCCTCGCCGTGTTTCGCAAGATCAAGCAGTACGAACCGGGCCGCCCGGCCAAGCCCTGGCTCTACGCGATCGCCACGAATCAGGCGATCGATGCCCTGCGGAAGCGGAACCGGCAGGCGGACCGTCGAGTGGATGCGCTCACGGCGCCGGACGACGAAGGTCAACTGCGGCCGCTGTTCGAACTGCTGCCGTCGGTCGCGGAACCGCCGCCGGACCACGCCGAGAAGGGCGAGGAACGCGAACGCGTGCGGGTCTGCGTGAGCCGACTGCCGGACTTGTTGCGCGAGGTGATCCTGCTGGCGTACTTCCAGGGGATGAAGTACAAGGACATCGCGGACCAACTGGACATCCCGCTGGGCACGGTGAAGTCCCGGTTGCACGCCGCCCTGGTGAAGTTGACCGAAGAATGGAAAGCGATGAGCGGTGATTCACGAGCCAAGAGCGAGTGAAACCCATGACCCACGACGACTACATCGGCTACGCACTGAACCTGCTGGAACCCTCCGAGCGGGACGCGGTGGCCGCGCACCTGGCGGCGAACCCCGACGCGGCTGCGCTCGTGAATCGCCTGCAGGCCGCGCTCTCGCCGTTCGAAACGGATCACGGCATCAACCCGCCGGCCAATCTCGCCAGCCGCACCGTCGCCCGGCTCGCATCCATACTCGTCGATGAACCGACCGTGCCCTCGGCGGCGCTTGTGGCCTCCGTGGACCGCCCCGAGACGAAGCAGGTCGGCGGCCGGTTCCGCTTCGACCTCATCGTCGCCGTCGGCATCGGCTTCCTCGTACTGGGCCTGGCGCTCTCGTTCGTCAACCGCGCCCGGACCGCAAGCGACGTGCTGGCCTGCCAGAACAATCTCCGGACGCTGCACGCCGGGCTCACGGGCTACGCGGACACGCACGCCGGCCGCTTCCCACAGGTCGGCACCGAGGCGTATCCCACGGCCGATTCCTTCGTGCAGGCGCTTACGGATTCCGGCCAGTGCCCGCCGGGGTTCCATGCGAACTGCCCCGCCGCCCCGGCCGCGGCTCACGTCAGCTACGCCTACGCTCTCGGCCACCGCACCTCCAACAACATGGTGCAGGGACAGTGGCGCTCAGCCGATGGCGCCTCCGAGAACGATCTGATCCCGATCAGCGCCGATTACCCGGCCGCGGACGTGGCCCCGGCCGGCGGGCTCACCTCCGGCCACCAGGCCGGCCACAACGTCCTCTACGTCGGCGGCCACGTCCGCTACGCCACGGTCGCCACCGTCGGCGTGAACGGGGACGACATCTACCGCAACCACTTCGGCGCCGTCGCCGCCGGAATCAACCGCACCGACACCGTCCTCGGTCGCAACGGCGATATTCCCTGAACATGTCAACATGTCGCTGCAAATCCACACTGTTGTTTCCGAGCCGTTTGCCGAGAATTCGTACATCCTCTGGCACGAGGGGCGAAGCGACGCCCTCGTCGTGGATCCCGGCTTCGAACCGGAACCGATCCTCGAGTTCCTCGCCGGGCGCGGCCTCGGGCTCGCTGCGATCGTCAACACGCACGGCCACGTCGATCACATGTCCGGCAACGCCGCGATGAAGCAGGCCTTCCCGCAGGCGCCGATCGTCGTCGGCGCCGCGGACGCCATCATGCTCACGGACGCCGTGGTGAACATGAGCGCGGCGTTCGGAATGCCCGTGACCAGCCCGCCGCCCGACCGCGTGGTGAAGGAAGGCGACACGCTCGATTACGCCGGCATCGCGATGGACGTGTTCGACGTTCCCGGCCACTCGCCCGGCCATGTCGTGTACCTGATCCGAGACCCGAAGCCGTTCACGCTCATCGGCGGGGACGTGCTCTTCCGCGGCAGCATCGGCCGCACGGACTTCCCCGGCGGCAGCTTCGACGTACTGAAGGCCAACATCGAGCGCGTGCTCTGGCCGCTGCCGCCGGACACGGTCGTCTACCCCGGCCACGGCCCCGTCACCACGGTCGGCCACGAGAAGCGAACGAATCGATTCGTGGGCAAAGGCGCGTGATCAGATTCACCAGTGTGCGATCGGCCCGGCGGGGACGGCAACCTGAGATTGTTGTACGTCCCACTCGCTCCAGTCGGGCGGCGGGCCGGACTCCGCGAATGGGGCGATCACCTCTTCGAACTGCCGCAGGTTGGCGAGCATCACCAGAGCCTGCTGCACCTTCTTCGGCAGGCGCAGGGCCTTCGTGTACCACGTGGCGATCTTGCGGAAGTGAACGCAGCCGTACTTCTCGTCGCCCTTCCATTCCACCAGTCGGCGGAGGTGGAGTCGCATGAAGTCGAGCCGTTCGTGATACGTGCCGCGCGGGCCGGGGTCGCCGGTGGCAATCCAGTTGGAGAGTTGGCGGAAGATCCAGGGATTGGCGAGCGCCCCGCGGCCGATGGCGATGCCGGCGCAGCCGGTCTCCTCGATCATGCGGGCGGCGTCCGCGATGCTGCGAACGTCGCCGTTGCCGAACACGGGGATGCGATCGACCGCTTCGACGACGCGGCGGATGCCGTCGTGGTTCACGCCGCCGCCGAAGCCCTGCTCGCGGGTGCGGCCGTGGATCGTCACCGCGGCCACGCCGGCCTTCTCGAATTCGCGCGCGAAGTACGGCGCCGAGTGATTCGAGTCGTCCCAGCCGAGCCGCATCTTCACCGTGACCGGCACCGGCACCGATTCCACGACCTGGCGCACGAGGTCGATGGTGGCACCGGTGGTGTCGCACATCATGGAGGAGCCGCCGCCGGTCTTCACCACTTTGCGGACGGGGCAGCCCATGTTGATGTCGATGCTGTCTGCGAGACCGCGTTCGACGAGCCATTTCGCGGCGGCGGCCATCTCGCCGGGCTTCGATCCGAAGATCTGGACGGCCAGCGGCCGCTCGCCGGGCGCCGTGGCGAGCAGGGCCATGGTCTTCTTGATCGATTCGAGAATGGCACGGGCGTTGACGAGGTCCGTGGTGCAGAGGCCGACGCCGCCGAGTTCGCGGATCGAGAGGCGGAACGGCAGGTTGGTGTACCCGGCGAGCGGGGCGAGATTGAAGCGCGACGCGAGCGGAATCGAGCCGACGGCGATCGGCTCGCGGTAATGTTCGGGCGGCGGAACCTCGGCGACAGCGCTCAGCATTCGTTCAAGGTATGAGCGGCAGGAGGATGGCGGAAGGGCAGTTGATTTCGCTTACACGTCGCAGAGCGCCACGGCCTGTTTCAATCCTTCCAGCGGATTCCGCGTCGGGATGAATTCCTGGCCGACGTAGCCCGTGTAACCCGTGTCGAGCAGCTTCCGCAGGATCGGCGGGTAGTTGATCTCCTGCGTGTCGTCGAGTTCGCCGCGGCCGGGCACGCCTGCCGTGTGAACGTGGCCGATCAGGTCCTTCACGCTCTCCATGCGGCGGATCACGTCTCCGTGCATGATCTGCACGTGATAGATGTCGAAGAGCAGCTTGATCCGCGGGGAGCCGACCTTGCGGATCACGGATGCGCACCAGTCGAGGTCGTCTCCCTGGTAGCCGGGGTGGCCCTTCATCGGGTCGGTGTCGTCCCGCGTGTTGAGGTGCTCCACGCACACGGTCACGTTCTTCTTCTCGGCGTGCCGGGCGAGTTCCTTCAGCCCCTTCACGCAGTTGGCAAACGCGTGGTCGCGGGTGATCTCGCCGCTCTTCGGGTCCTCCGGCTTCACCCATCTGTAGCCGAAGAACGAGATCACACTGGGGAACTTCGCGTCGGCGCAGTCGTCGATCATCTTGCCGGTGCGTTCGAGGTTCTCGGCGTGGAAGGCGAGGTTGTTGAACCCCTTCATGAACGGCATGCCGGGCATTCCGTTCGGCGCGAGGGCGCAGACGAGCCCGTGCTTCTTCAGCATCGGCCAGTGTTCCGGACCGATCACTTCGAGCGCCGGCACGCCGAGGTCCTTCGCGACCGTGCAGGCCTTCTCCGCGTCCCACTTCTCGCCGCGGGCGTTGAAACACCAGAACACGATCGACTGCTTGATGCGGCCCTTCAGCATGATTGAGCTCCGGATGGGACTGCGCATCACTAAGAATAGCGAAAGACCCACGGAGTTCTGCGATGCGACGAGCCTTTCTCACGTTCTTGTTCGGCGCTGCGACTGTACTCCTATGCGGCGGCGGCGACTCGGCTCAACCCGCCGGCGGCTGGAAACTCGCCTGGAGCGACGAGTTCGACGGCAAGGAGATCGACCGCACCAAGTGGGACTTTGACATCGGCAACGGCTTCTTCAACTACGAGGCCAACCAGTGGATCAGTGGCTGGGGCAACAACGAACTGCAGTATTACTCCAGCGAGCCGGACAACGCCTTCGTGAAGGACGGCATGCTGCACATCCGCGCGGTCAAGGAATCGCTCCACGGCTGCGGCTACACCTCGGCCCGCATGAAGACGCGCAAGAAAGACGGCACGGCGCTCTTCGCCCAGAAGTACGGTAAGTTCGAGTTCCGCGCCAAACTGCCGACCGGCAAAGGCGTCTGGCCCGCGCTGTGGATGCTCCCGCTGTCGGACAAGTACGGCCCGTGGGCCTCATCCGGCGAGATTGACGTGATGGAAGCCCGCGGTCAGGAGCCGAACAAGGTGCTCGGCACGCTGCATTACGGTTCGCAGTGGCCGAACAATACCGAGTCCAGCAAGAGTTTCGAATTCCCGAATGGTTCGTCGATCGCGGAGTTTCACACCTATGCGGTGGAGTGGGAGCCCGGCGAGATGCGCTGGCTCGTGGACGACAAGGAGTACGCGAAGCAATCGTTCTGGTGGAGCAGCAGCAAATTGGACGGGGCGAAGGGCGCGAAGCCGGCGCAGGAGGCGGACCTGAACGCGTGGCCCGCGCCGTTCGATCAGCCGTTCTATCTCGTGATGAACGTCGCGGTCGGCGGCAAGTTCCTCGGCAACCCGGACAAGACCACGCCGTTCCCCGGCACGATGGAAGTGGACTACGTCCGGGTCTACGAGAAGCCCGGCGGCTACGGCGCGGTGAAACCGCGCGGCGAAGGGAAGCTGCCGTTCGCGAAGTGATTGCGACACAACCCTGCATCGATTAGTTTGAACCGTGCCCGTGAAAGCAACTGAATTCATCATGAATGACCGCACCAGCCGCCTTCGCATCGAGCCGCTCGAGGACCGCATCGCACCGGCCGCCGGAGATCTCGATCCGACGTTCGGTGCCGGCGGGATCGCGGTCGTCCCCTCGACCACCGATACCACCGTG
>Ga0210380_10001311_pt1 | contig 10280 bp, 6 predicted proteins | sample PLM4_5_coexredo_FD_155476 | JGI IMG/M metagenome (GOLD analysis project Ga0210380, IMG submission 155476) | Groundwater sediment microbial communities from an aquifer in East River, Colorado, USA - PLM4_5_coex redo | ecosystem: Environmental > Terrestrial > Soil > Riparian zone | place: USA...
ACGCCGTGGTCCTGCTTTGGGCGGCGATCGCGACCTTTGCGTGCGCATGGGCCCTGTGGCTGACGGGGTTGCGCGGCGCGCTGTTTGCGACGGCGGCCGCGGGAGTCGTGGCCGCGTTCGTGTGGCTCCTGCTTAAAGACGCGGCGTTCGCCGGGGTCTTTGTCGAGCGGTTGCTCCGCATCGGACTGGGCGCGGGAGTCATCGGTGTGGTCGTCGCAGCGGCGCGCGCGGCGTGGCCGGAACCGGGAGGCGCCCGCGACTGGTCCATCGCCGCCGGATTGGTGCTGGCCGCCTGCGTCGTGAAACTCGCCGTGTACTGGCACCCGCTCGCGATGGTGGGTGATGCGATGTTCCAGGTGCACCGTGCACAGGAAGTGCATGCCGGGCAATATTTCCTCACATCGGTCACGCCCCGGCCGTTCTATGAATTCCCGTATCCCGTGGCGCTGTTCGTCGCGGCGCAGCCGTTCTGGAACTGGTTTCCGGGCGACTTCGATCTGGTGCGGCTGCTGCGCCTGCTGTCGTTGGGCGTCGATGCGATGGTCGGCCTCGCGCTCTATGCCGTGGCAAGGCGGCAATGGCCCGATCGGCCCGCCGTGCTTTACGTGGCGGCGCTCTGGCCGTTCGCGCGCGCGCCGTTCGAGGCGCTCACGAATGCGAATCTGACGAACCTCTTTGGCCAGGGCCTGTTCGGTGTGGCACTCGCCGGCGTCGCCTGGATGGCCGCGGGTTCCGCGATCTCGTGGCCATGGCTGGCGCTGATCGCCTTGCTGCTCGCGCTGTCGTTCCTCTCGCATTTTGGAACGCTGATCGTCGGTCTGGCCATCGTCGGTGCCGTGGTGATCGTCCTGGCTGGCGTGGGGCGTCAGCACGTGCGTCGCATGGGGGTCGCGTTGTGCGCGGTGCTGGTGGCCGCCACAGCGGTCTCGTGGGTCGTGTATTACTCGAACGCGCGATTCACCGACGTCTACGCGAAGACATTTGCGAGCGTGACGTCCCATGAACGCGACGATTCGTCGAAGCTTGATGCGGCGCCGTCCGTCAAACTTCAACGGTGGTGGTCGGGTGTGGGTGACGATTACGGCCGCCCCGGCATGCCGGTGCTGGTCGTCGCGCTGGCGGGACTTGTGATGGTCGTTCGGCGCCGGCCGCGTGACGGCGGTGCGCTCGTCATGATGGCGTGGTTGTCCGCCTGGCTGGCGCTGTCCGTGCTGGGCGTGCTGACGTCCATCACCGTTCGCGCGAATCTCGCGACCGCGCCGGTCTTCATCTATTTGGCTGGTCTCTGCCTCGCCGAACTGGCCACGCGGTCGCGGTTGATGGCCGCGGCGGCCGTCGCGCTGTTCGCGCTGCTCGCGTGGGATGGTTGGCAACTGGCCCTGCGCTGTCTCGATCTCGCGGGCGCCCGATAGAACAAGAACGTCATCGATTGACAATTCCGGTGGGTGGCCCGCGCCCCCATTCGCCAGAATCAACCGGATTCTCCCATCTTCCACGGGCCTGGGGCTTGCAGATATCGGGCTGCGCCCCGGATGACGGGGCGGCGGAGCCATATGAGTACAGGTACGGAAAGCCTCGTTCCCACCGCGCAACTGATTGCGGCGATGCTTGAGCAGCGCGAGGGCGTCAGCGATCTGATCTTTTCACCAGGCCGGCCGCCGCAGGTGGAGGCGAAGGGCGAGCTTGTGCCGTTGCCCTTTCGCGGCTTCGAAAAACTGACCACACAGCACACGCTCAAGATTGCTGAAGACTTGATCGCCGGCAACGTGGTGGCCGCGAACCAGCTCTCCCAAAGCGGATCGGCGGACTTGTCGTACGCGCTCGAAGGCACCGCGCGGTTCCGGGTCAACATTTTCCGGCAGCGTGCGAGCTGCGCCGTGGTGATGCGCGTGATTCCGGTCGCGATTCCCACGTTTGACGATCTGGGCCTGCCGGCGGCGCTTGGTGACATCGTGCCGCTGCGGAACGGCATCGTGCTCGTGACCGGCCCGACCGGCTCGGGCAAATCCTCGACGCTGGCCGCGATCGTCGATCGCATGAACCGTGAACGCGCGATTCACATTCTCACGATCGAGGATCCGATCGAATTCATTCACCAGCACAAGAAGGCGACGATCCATCAGCGCGAACTGCACAGCGACGTCCCGACGTTCGGCCTCGCGCTCCGCGCGGCGCTGCGCCAGGCGCCGAAGGTGATTCTGGTGGGCGAGATGCGCGATCGCGAAACGATTGAGATTGCGCTCGAAGCGTCCGAGACCGGGCATCTCGTGATGTCCACACTGCACACCATCGATGCGGCGAAGACGGTCGAGCGCATCGTCGGTGCGTTTCCGCAGGGCGAGCAGGCCGGCATCCGGACGCGCCTCGCGAAGGCGTTTCAGTACATCGTCTCGCAGCGGCTGCTGCCGCGCGCCAACGGCCAGGGCCGCGTCGCGGCGCTCGAAATCCTGAAGGCCACGCTGCGCACGCGCGAATACGTCGATCAGGGCGAAACGGGCGGCAAGACGCTGCTCGACGCGATGAAGGCCGGCTCCGAGGACGGCATGCAGCACTTTGACGGCGAAATCGAGCGGATGCTGCGAGAGGACCTGATCTCGCTCGACACCGCGCTGAGTTACTGCACCAATACGAACAACTTCCGGCTCGAGGTCTCGGACCTCATCGAAGCCAAGCGCCAGAGCGACCGCAGCGCGGTCGCCGTCTAGCCAGGGCCCGCCGGGCCTGCCCGATCCCCTGTGCTAGCCTTGTGGGAGTCGGGGCGTGGCTCAGCCCGGTAGAGCGCTCGCTTTGGGAGCGAGATGTCGCTGGTTCGAATCCAGTCGCCCCGACCATTTCTTCCCTGGGGGCTTCGCCCCCAGACCCCCGACACGCTAGCTCGCACGACTCGTCCGGTCGAGTGATGCGGACAAGTCGTGGCTCGCGTCGCGTGGCGCGCTTCGCTTCGCTCGCGCTTGGGTGTTCACCCCGCCGCGTGCCGGCCCCCCGGTACCGGCGTACCCGTCGTACCTGTCGTACCTGTCGAACCCGTTGTATATTCCTCCCGCAACCTGTGAGGAGCTGCCTGCCATGAAACTACTCGTTCGCGTCGTCCTCGTGCTTGTCCTTGCCGTGTCGGCCTACCCGCTGGCGGCGCCCAACCTGGGGCTGATGTCCCGGGCCGAGCCCACCGTGGCACCCGAACGGGAACTCGCCAAAGCCAACTACGATCTGGCGTCGCGCTGGACCTCCGCGAAGGTCGGCAAATACGTCTTCTCGACGGCCGTGACGCCGCACTGGCTCGAGTTCAGCGACCGGTTCTGGTACGACTACGAAACGCCGGCAGGCCGCAAGTGGTGGCTGGTCGACCCGGTCAAGAAGGCGAAGACAGCGCTCTTCGACAACGCGAAGATGGCGGCGCAGTTGACCCGCATCCTGCGCACGCCGTACGACGCGCAGCATCTGCCGGTCAGCACGATTCGCTTCATCGACAACGACACGAAGATTCGCTTCAGCGTCACGCTGCCGCGCGATGCCAAGGTGGAGACCGCGACCGGCGAGGAAATCACCGGCATGACGCAGACGCAGGATCAAGGGCGCGGCGGCGGTGGCGGCGCTGGACGTGGCGGTGGCCGGGGTGGTCAGCAGCAGCAACAGGGCGGACGCGCGGGCGCGCCGGGTGCGCCTGCTCCGGTGGGCAACGCCACATGGTGGCTCGAATACGAACTCGCGACGGGCACCGTCGTCCTGAACGACAAGTACAAGCCGGAAGTGACCGGCAATCCAGCCTGGGCCAACGTCTCCCCCGACAAGAAGTACGTCGTCTACTCGCGGAACTTCAACCTCTTCATGATGGACGCCGAGAACTTCGAGAAGGCCAAGAAGAACGCGGCCGATTCGTCCATTGTGGAAACGCAGCTCACGACCGACGGCGAGCGTAACTACGCGTTCGGCCGCGGCGGCGGCGCCGGTAACCAGGATCAGCAGCAGGACAACACGCAGGTGGAGACGGAAGGCCAGGGCACCGGCCGCGGGAACGCCACGCAGAGCGAGGCCGACAAGAAGTACGGCGGGCCGCGCGTCAGCGCCGGCGGCGTCTCCTGGTCGCAGGACAACAAGAAGTTCTCGATCACGCGCACGGACAATCGCAAAGTCGCGGACTTGTGGGTCATCAACGCGCTGTCGAATCCGCGCCCGACGCTGAACACCTACAAGTACGCCATGCCCGGTGAAGAAAACCAGCCGCAGGCCGAGTTGCATGTGGTCGATCTCACCGCCAAGAAGGCGCTGAAGATGATCACGGCCGAGTTCAAGGACCAGCAGATGGCCCTGAACACCGCGCCGACGACCAACCTGCAGCGCGAGAAGGGCGAGACCGTCTCCCGCTGGCTGCTGCCCGGCAGCGACAAGATCGTGCTGAACCGGACGAGCCGCGACCTCAAGCGCATCGACATCGTGTCGGCTGACACCACGACTGGTGAGCCCAAGACGCTGGTGGCCGAGCGGTCCAACACCTACATCGAACTGCAGCCGTTGCGAGTGATTGCCGGCGGCAAGGAAATGATCCAGTGGTCCGAACGCGACGGCTGGGGGCACTACTACCTGTACGACGCGACCGGCAAAATGGTCCGGCAGATCACCTCGGGTGAATACGTCACGACCGGGATCACCGGCGTTGACGAAACCAAACGGCTGCTCTTCTTCACAGCGGCGGGCAGGGAGACGACCGAGGATCCGTATTACACGCACTTCTACAGTGTGAATATCGACACCGGTGCGCTGAAGCTGCTCGACCCGGGCAACGCGTCCCACACCGTCGCCCTCAACGACAAGGCCACGTTCTTCGTGGACAACTCGTCGCGCATCGATTCGCCAGGAGAGGCGATCCTCTACGACACGCTCGGCACCAAGCTCATGGAGCTCGAAAAGCCTGACGTGTCGGCGCTGATCGAAGCGGGCTTCCGGTACCCGGAGGCCTTCACAGTCAAGGCCGACGATGGCATCACCGACCTCTACGGGACGATGTACAAACCGTTCGACTTCGATCCGAACAAGAAGTATCCCATCATCGCGTATGTCTACCCGGGTCCGCAGACCGAGTCGGTGACCAAGACGTTCAGCCCGCGCAATGCCAGTGTGGCGCTGGCCAACGTCGGCTTCATCGTGATCGAGGTCGGCAATCGCGGCGGCAATCCGACGCGATCGAAGTGGTACCACAACTACGGCTACGGCAATCTGCGCGACTACGGGGTGCCGGACAAGAAGGCCGCCATCGAACAGCTCGCGAAGCGCTTTGCCTGGATCGATCTCGATCGCGTGGGCATGTGGGGCCACTCGGGCGGCGGCTTTATGACCGCCGCGGCCATGTTCGGGTATCCCGACTTCTTCAAAGTCGGCATCTCCGAATCCGGCAACCACGACAACTCGATCTACAACCGGTGGTGGAGCGAGAAGCACGACGGCGTCAAGGAAGTCACGTCGGAGGACGGCAAGACCACGACGTTCCAGTACGACATCGACAAGAACCAGGACATCGCGGGGAACCTGAAGGGCCACCTGCTGTTGATCACCGGCGACGTGGATAACAACGTGCATCCCTCGAACACGTATCGGGTGATTGACGCGCTCATTCGCGCGAACAAGCGCTTCGACTTCATCCTCCTGCCGGGCCAGGCGCACGGCTACACGACGATGGGCGACTACGTGTTCTGGCGCCGGATCGACTACTTCTCGGAGCACTTGCTGGGCGCGGCGCCGAGCGGGATCGACATCGTGGAGTTGGAACGAGAGCGCCAGATTCGACGCTAAGTGGCGGATCCTGCACAAAAGCGGCGTCGCCAGGACCTGTCGGGTGGACGCCGGCCGGTTCACGAATGGGTGATCCTGGCCATCCTCGGGATCGCTGGACTCGGCGGAGCCCTGGCCGGCGCGTGGTGGCTCTGGACGCAATCGGGTGCGGGGAACGTCGTGCGCGACGGGTCTCCGAACTGGGCGCCCGATGGACGGGTGATCTTTTCGTCCGACCAGGGCGGCCAGGAGGATCTCTATCTCGCGGACCGGTTTGGCAGCGATCGCGTGGAGGTGATGACGACGCCCGGCGACGAAGGGGGAGCGTCGTATTCCGTGGACGGGCAGCGGATTGCCTACCACAGTGACTGGGAAGGCAATTTCGAGATCTACGTCCGGCCGGCCGATGCGGAATATGCGCGACGCCTGACGACTAATCCCGCCATCGATCAGGCGCCCACCTGGTCGCGAGACGGCAAGCAGATCATCTTCGTCTCCGACCGCGACAATCCGAATTTTGATGTCTATCGGATGAATGCCGACGGCACCGGCGAAGTGGAACGGCTGACCCACGGCGGGTCCAACCGGTTTCCGCAGTATTCACCCGACGGCGGGCAACTGCTGCTTCAGGTGGATCGGGATGTCTACGTCATGAGTCTGTCGACGCGCGGGCTGCGGCGCGTCACGTATGAGCCGGACAACGGCCTGTATCCGACGTGGTCGCCTGACGGCCTGAAGATCGCGTTCATGAGCTGGCGCAACGGGCACTCGCAGATTTTTACGTCGGGACTCGATCGCAGTGACACGACGGCGGTGGTGACGATGCCGAACGGCGATGCGATCAGTCCGCGGTGGTCGCCCGACGGGAAGTACATCGCGTTCGTGCACGTGCCCGAAGGTGGCGTCACGGGCGTCCAGGAGGCGACCCAGCAGCGGATTGTGTACGTCGTCGAGCTCGCCAGCGGACGATTATCGCGAGTCAGTCGATAGGCAAGGGCAAGGGCAAAGGTGAGGTCGGACCTGGCATCGAGGCGGGACTTTCTGGCGTGCTGCGCGGCCGCTGCGGTCGGGCTCGCCGTGGCGGCGCCCGTCACGTCGGTGGCTGCGGCGGTCCAGGGCGCGCCTGTCCGTCCCGGGCGGCCGAAGAGCAACGAGTTTGTCTTTGCACGGCTGCGCTACGACTCGGGCGACTGGGACTACAACCCCAAGGTCGCGGGCAACGTGCTCGATTCCCTCATCCAGTACACGACGATCCCGGTGTATCCCGAAGAGATCGTCATCACCGCTGATTCGCCCGAGTTGCTCGCATTCCCGTTTGTGTTCATGACCGGCCACAAGCTGGTGCGCTTCAGCCAGCGCGAGCGCGAGGGGCTGGTTCGATTCGTTGAACGCGGCGGGCTGCTGTTTTCCGACGACTGCAATCACGACGTCGATGGCCTGTACGCGAAGTCGTTCGAAGAGGAAATGCGCCGGACATTTCCCGGCACGGGCACGCTCGCGAAGATTCCGGCCACGCACGCGCTCTATCGATCGTTCTTTACGTTCCCCGGGCCGCCGCAGACCTCGCATGAACTGAACGGCTGGGGCGATGACATGGTGCACGATTACTTGCGCGGCATCGAGCGCCACGGCCGCCTCGGCGTGATCTACTCGAACAAGGACTACGGCTGCGAGTGGGACTCCGACTGGCGGAACAAGCGGTTCCGGAAAGATGACAACACGAAATTTGCGGTGAATCTGGTTGTTTACTGCATGACGTAGACAATACATACCGAGGTCGCGGAGGAAGAGCCGGAGGACGCGGAGCGGAGGACACGGAGGGCACGGAGGCGGTGGGAACGAGAGGGAACATCTTGCGACTTGGTTCCAGCCCGGATGAGAAGCAGGCGACCCATATTGCGCCACTTGGTTCGCGATTGCGCCTGATTTACTAGAACAAGGCCAGGGCCTACGGATTGCAACGTCCGGCACCATGGCTCTGATTACTTCGCCCGTGGCGACGAAGGTCATCGGTTGCGCGATGCGTGTTCACACGGCGCTTGGTCCGGGATTGCTCGAGTCCCCTTACCAGGAATTCGTGGCCGTGGAGTTCGACAAGACCGGCCTCGCCTTCAAGCGGCACGTCAGGCTTTCCGTCGAGTATCAGGGGCGACGTGTCCCGCGCGCCTACGTCGCAGACTTCATCGTTGAAAACGAAGTGCTCCTTGAGTTGAAGGCTGTGGACCACGTCCTGCCCGTCCACAAAGCCCAAGTCCTCACATATCTGAGGCTGGCGAAACTTCAGAAGGGACTTCTGATCAACTTCCGAGTGGCGCGGTTGAAGGACGGCATCAAGAGCATCATCCTCACGTCTTGAGGACTGTGACACCCTCCGTAACCTCCGGTCCGTGACCTGCGTCCCCTCCGCGTCCTCGGTACTCTCGTTCTCTAGTCGAACGCGGCGCCCACCATGATGTTGGCGATCCGCAGCCACGGTGATCCGTGCGAGATGCTGTTGGTCTGCGTCGGCTGGCCTTTCGCGTCGCCGCCCGTGCCGTGCATCTGCCATTCCTTGGGACCGGTCACCGCGTTTAGATTGCCCCAGAAGTCGGTGGTGATCGCGTTGTAGGTCACGTCCGTGCACTGGCGCGTAATCTTGCCGTTCTTGATCTCCCAGAAGATGTGGCCGCCGAACTGGCCGTTGTAGCGTTGCTGGTCGATCGAATAACTGCCGCGGCCGTCGATCATGACGCCGTTCTTGGTGTCCGCGACGATCTCGGCAAGAGTGGGTGAGTTTGCCGGGCCCGGCTCCACGTGCACGTTCGGCATGCGGAGGAACGGGTAGTCGCGCCACGACGATCCGTACGTGTTGCCCTGACTTTCTTTGTGGCCCAGGAAATGCGCCGTCTCGCGATTCGTCGTCAGGCCGACGAGAATGCCGTCACGCACGAGCGGCACCTTCGTCGTCTTCACGCCGTCGTCATCGTAACCGAACGAGCCAATGCCGCGGCTGGTGCGATCGGCCGTGACGTTAAAGAGCTTCGAGCCGTACTTGAGCTTGCCGACGTCGGTGAGCTTCACGAAGCTCGTGCCCGCGTAGTTCGCCTCATAGCCGACGACGCGATCGAGTTCGGTGGCGTGGGCGACGACTTCGTGAATCGTGAGCATCGCGTGGGACGGAGAGAGGATGAGATCGCGGCGTCCGCTCGAGCCAAGCGGCTTGGCGGTGCACATTTCCACCGCATCGGTCGCGACTTTCTCGGCCTGATCGTAGAAGTCGTTTTCTTCGGCGATTTCCCAGCCGGCGGCGCCGGACACGCCTGAATAGTTGCGTGTGCGCGTCTGGTCACCGACGCGCGCCGTGACGCTGAAGCTTGGCGAGGTCACGAACATCTCCTGCTCGATGTACGACCCTTCGGACGAGGCGAAGTATCGCCACTCATAGCTGGTGTTGATCGACACGTTCACGCCCGTGACGTCCTTGACCTTGCTGGCCTTGTCCACGATTCGCTGGCACCAGGCGTTCTTGTCGGCCTGAGAAATCGTGCGCGGATCTTTCAGCATCGGCGTCACGTAGTTCACGACGTACGCCGGCGTGGGCGCGAGATTGACATCGCGCTTCTTGGCGATGGCGCTTGCGCGCGCCACTTCCGTCGCCACGCGCGTGACGCGACGGATTTCGTCTTCCGTGACGATCGGGCTGCTGGCGAATCCCCAGACGCCGCTGTGAATCACGCGTACGCCGAAGCCGCCGGCCTGACGCTCCGCATCCGTCGGGATGCCGCCGCCGCGACCTCCGCCAGCTCCGCGGCCTCCGCCACCGCCGCGACCTCCACCCCCGCCGCCACCGCGGCCTCCGCCCCCGCCTGGGAAGCCGCCGGCCGCGGCGCCACCAGCAGCGGCTGCATTGACGCTGAAGTTGGCCGATCCGCCGGGAATGCTCGAGTTCATCGTGAACCGCACGTCGGCGTAGCTGCAGCCCTGCAGCTTCGCTTCGGCGAGCACGATGTCCGCCATCCCCTTGAACTTGGACTTCGTGACGTTGCCGGGCGGCGTCTGCGCCAGCAGATCGGCCATCAGATCCGCGGAAGCCAGGACGACGCCCGCAGCGCCAACGGTCTTGATGAAGTCGCGACGTGAAGTGCTCATGGTTTCTCCAGAACTTTGGGGTCAGGCCCGGCTTACGCCAGCAGGGCCAGACCCCTTCTGTCAGCTAGGGCTCAATCGCCGGCGAAATCGACGTCATGTAGAACTCTTCGATGCGCACGGGCGGAATCAGGCCGGTGCCGCCGCCGTCGTACGACTCGCCCATGTGAATCGGGACGGGTTTGCCGACCAGAGAGAGGTTGTTGTAGCCAACCAGCGGCGACATGTTCCAGCGGAAGTTTTGAACGGGCCCGGCGATCTCGCCGTTTTCGATCAGGAACAGTCCGTCGCGCGTCATGCCGGTGTTGAGCAGCGGCTGGTTTTCGGCCGGAACGCCGCGGATGTACCAGAAGAAGGTGACGAGAAGCCCGCGGCGCGTCTGCTTGACCATG
>Ga0210380_10001312_pt1 | contig 10277 bp, 7 predicted proteins | sample PLM4_5_coexredo_FD_155476 | JGI IMG/M metagenome (GOLD analysis project Ga0210380, IMG submission 155476) | Groundwater sediment microbial communities from an aquifer in East River, Colorado, USA - PLM4_5_coex redo | ecosystem: Environmental > Terrestrial > Soil > Riparian zone | place: USA...
GATCGTTTGGCGTCGTCTTCAAATCAAGCAGCCCGGCCGCTGAGGTGCCGATCAGGACAAGCCTGCGTGACATGCGGTCGGGCGCGACGCGGCCCTCGAGCAGATCGAGCGCCGACACGAAACGCGCCTGATCGTGCGGTGCAAAATGAATCCAGAGCTGGCCATTGCGGTCGGTCGGCATTTCGAAACCGGGCAGGGCGACGCCCTTGATGCCGGCCGCGTCCATCCTGACCAAAATGGTGCTGGAGCCGGTCGCCACCCGCAGCGTCTCGAACGACAGCGACGGCAAGACATTGCCTTGCGCTTGCACCACCATGGGTACGCGCCGGACGATGCCGTCGCGCTCGGTGCGGATGCTGAACACGCCGCGCCCCGCGGCGGCATTTTCGAGAATCGGGATGTTGCGTAGGAGCCCGGGAAATTCGTACACAAATTGCTTCGGATCGCCGCCGAGCGCCGCCACTCCGGCAGAAGGCAATTGGACGTCGGGTTCCGGCTGGATGGTGGGCAGGCCGGTCTGGCCCAGCACCACCCGCGACGGCCGCATCGCATCGGCCATGATCTGGTCGTTGCTCGGCAGGGCGCGAAGCTTGTTTCGCGTCTCCTCGTCGAGATCGCGATAGACGTCCGCCGCCAGCGCCGGCGACAGCCGGTCCGGCTCGGAGAAGACGACGTCGAAGGCGATCGCCGCGGCGCCCAATCTGGTCAGCCGCGTGATCATGTCGGCGATGCGCGTTCGCGGCCACGGAAACTGGCCGAGCTTTTGCAGGCTTTGCTCGTCGATATCGACAATGACGACGGGCCGTGACTTGGCGTCACGGGGCTTGATCACCTGGAAAATATCGAACGCCCGGAGGCGAAGCTCTTCGAGCGGGCCCGGATCGGTGACGCGCAAGAACATCAGCGCAAACAGCAGGGCCACGCAGAGTGCCCGCGCGGATGTGAACCGCCGCCCCAGACGCGAAAGCCATTTCATGTCGAACCAGCCCGAGCGCACCGTGACCGGTGCGGCCTTCCCCGTCATTTTTCCCGGAACATTCGCATCAGTTGATCATGCAGCGGCTTGACCAGGTAGGAAATCATTGTCCGGTCGCCGGTCTGCACGAATGCCTCGACCGGCATGCCCGGCACCATCCGGACCTCGCCGAGCTTGGCCACCTCGTCGCCCGGCATGGCAATCCGGATGGTGTAATAGGTCTGCCCGGTGCGCTGATCGGTCGAGGCATCGGCCGAGATGCGGGTCACCGTGCCGTAGATCTCCGGAGTGGTGCGCTGGTTGAACGCCGAGAGGCGCAACAACGCGACCTGGCCGGGCCGCACCTGGTCGATGTCCTGCGGATTGACCTTGGCCTCGACCGTGAGGTTGTCTGCGTCGGGCACGATCAGCATCATCGCGTCGCCGGCGGTGATGACGCCGCCGACGGTGTGGACGTTGGACTGGAACACCATACCGTCCTGCGGCGACCGGATTTCGATGCGCTTGAGCTGGTCCTCGGCGGTAATTTTGCGCTCGACGAACTCGCCGATCTTGCCGTCGATCTCGCGTGTCTCCTTGGCCACCTCGCTGCTCAGATCGCGGTCGATCTGGATGATCTGCAGTTCGGTCTCCGAAATCTTGCCGGCGGTTTGGGCGGTCTGCGCGATCAACTGCGCGGCCTCCCCCTCCAACCGAACCGCCGCGCGTTCGAGCTCCGTCAGCTTGGTCAGCGGGACGAGCTTCTGCCTCCAAAGATCGTAGACGCCCTCCTTCTCGCGATCGATCAGCTTGGTTTCCTTCTCCTTGGATTCGCGTTGCGCCTTGAGGCCGCGAACCTCCTCGTTGAGCTGCTCGATGCGCTGGCGGAGCTGCGCCTTCTGGCCGGTGCGCGCGGTGCTGCGAATCTCGAACAGCTTGCGCTCGCCATCGACGATGGCGGCAATATCGGGATCCTTGGCCGCGCGGGCCAGGAGATCGGCCGAAAACGGGACGGTGCTGATTCCGTCGCGCTCGCTTTCGAGGCGCGCCTTGCGGGCCCCAAGCTCGTCGAGGCCCTTGGTGACGATGGCCAGGTTGGCGCGCGTGACGGTGTCATCGAGACGAACGACGATGTCGCCCTGCTTGACCCGGTCGCCGTCGCGCACGCGGAGTTCGCCGACGATGCCGCCGGTCGGATGCTGAACCTTCTTGACGTTGGAATCGACCACCACGGAGCCCTGGGCGATCAATGCACCCGATAGTGTCATGGTGCCGGCCCAGCCGCCGACACCGCCGGCCAGCACGATCACGATCACGAGCCCGGCCAGCGTGTGGCGAACGATGGATCGGCGGGTGTCCCATTGGGCTGGCGTCTTCATGAACCTGCCGCTCCCGTTTCAGGCACAACCTTGAGCGAGCGCGCCGCCGTTGCGGTGTCTCGTTGCAGCACCCGGGCCAGGACTTCGTCTCTCGGACCGAACGCCTGGGCCCGCCCCTGGGCCATCATCAGCAGCATGTCGACGCAAGCGATCGCGCTCGGGCGATGGGCGACGACGATGACGATACCGCCGCGATTGCGCACGCTCATAATCGCTTTGCCGAGCGCTTCGTCGCCCTCGGCGTCGAGGTTTGAGTTCGGCTCGTCCAGCACCACCAGGAACGGATCGTCGTAGAGCGCACGAGCGAGCGCGACGCGTTGAGCCTGTCCGGCCGAGAGCGCCGTGCCGCTTTCACCGACCTGGGTTTCATATCCCTCGCGCAGGCTGACAATAAGGTCATGGACGCCCGCCGCGGTGGCTGCCGCGATCACCGCCCGGGGATTCAGCGGATTGGAAAAGCGACCGATGTTTTGCGCCACCGTGCCGGCCAAAAGCTCCACGTCCTGCGGCAGATAGCCGACATGCGGGCCGAGCGACTCCGGCGACCACTGATCGAGCGCGGCACCATCAAGACGAATGCGGCCGCGCATCGGCCGCCACACGCCGACCAGCACCCGCACCAGCGAGCTCTTTCCCGAACCGCTCGGCCCAATGATGCCAAGGCCGTGACCCGCCCTCAGTGAAAGGCTGACATCCTGTACGACAACCTTTTCGCTGCCGGGCGGCATCACGCTGGCGTTTTCCACCACCAGGCTCAGTGAAGGCGGCTGCAGCGCCATCGGGTCGGATTGCGATGGCAGCAGTGTGAACAGATCGGTGAGGCGCTTCCAACCCTGGCGGGCGCCGACGAAGCCACGCCAGTTTGCGATCGCCAGATCGACCGGCGCGAGTGCGCGCGCACTCAGGATCGACCCTGCGATGATGATGCCCGCGGTGGCCTGTTGATAGATCACGAGGTAGGCGCCGACGGCGAGCACGGCGGATTGCAGCATCATGCGCAGCACCTTGGAAGCGGATCCGAAGCCGCCCGCGACATCGCTGGCGCGGCGTTGGCTGGCCAGATACTTGGTGTTGGCGTCGTTCCAGAGCATGGCGATCCGGCTCGTCATCCCCATGGCGGTGAGCACTTCGGCGTTCCGGCGGCTGGTTTCCGCGAGCGACTGGCGGGCGGTGGCAAAAATTGTCGCAGCCCGCGTCGGCTCCCGCGTCATGGTCTCGGTCATCATGGTGATGATGCCGAGAATGACGGCGCCGACCAGCGCCGCAAGACCGATGTAGGGATGAAACATGAAGCAGATCACGAGATAGATTGGCAGCCAGGGCAGGTCGAACAGCGCGGTTGGCCCCATGCCCGACAAGAACGATCGGATGCTGTCGAGATCGCGCAGCGGTTGCAGCCCGTCATTGCGGTTGCCCACCTTCAATGGCAGGCGCACGATCGTCTCGTAAACCCGGCCGCTGAGCGCCTCATCAAGACGGCTTCCGATACGCACCAGAATGCGGCCGCGGATCAGATCGAGCAGCCCCAGCGCCGTGTAAAGCCCGCCGGCGAGGATCACGAGCCCGATCAGTGTCGGGACGCTGCGACTTGGCAGCACCCGGTCGTAGACCTCCAGCATGAAGATCGCGCCGGTCAACATGAGGATGTTGCTCATGCCGCTCATCAAGCCGATCGAAATGAATGCACCGCGGCAGGCGGCCAGCGCGTTCCCGAGTTCGGAACGAGCCGGAGTGGGCCTGACGATGGGTTGCCGCATCAATCTGATCCTTCGCAACGACACAAGCGCCGATGGGATCACGCCGCCATCGAACCGATATTACCAGCACTTGCAACTCTCATAGCGAATTAACCATAAGAAAATAATGTATTTAAAACAGAGGCTTGGACAAAGATCGCCGAGGCGAACCAATGGGCCCCTTTGTTGGTTAACCCGGTGAGCGAGGAGAGCTGTAAAACGGACTATCCGCCGATGGATGCGCACGAACAATTTTGGACCGACGAGTTCTATCGATATTCAGCCGAGTGCCGTCGGTTGGCGAGGCTCGCGCGGAAACCACCCAACGCGCCGGAAGGCCGGCTAGCCCGAATATACGCCGATTGGCTCAGCGACGTTCGTGATCAATACGTCCAACCGGCAATGCTCCGTCGCCCCCAGTTTGTTGTCAGTGGGCCGGCCCGACGCTAACTTCTCGAAGCCAAACTCCGAGTTAGCGCCCATCGGGCGTTCGCACGCCAACCCAGGCGTCGCGAACCTGGTGGTAATGCACTTTCGGATCATAGCTCGGCACGCTGAGGCCGAGTACCTGCGGCGCAAGCCGGCCGACCGCGGCGAGGAGCGAGTAGGAGTTCACCAGCCGGTCGCGTTGGGACACCACCATGGCAATCCGCGCGTTCACCAGTTCCTGCTGGGCGTTGAGCGTGTCGAGCGTGGTGCGCTGGCCGAGGCGTGCTTCCTCGCGAACGCCGTTCAGCGCCGCTTCCGCGGCCTTCACCTGGTTTCTGGTGGATTCGATTGAGCTCTTGGCGGCCTCGAGCAGCGCCCAGGCCTGGGCCACGGTCGCGCGGGCTTGGTCGCGGGCCACGCTCAGGTCGAGCTGCTTTTGTCCCTGGGTCTCCTTGGCTTGCCGGACCGCCGCATATTCAGCGCCGCCCTGATAGAGTGGCGCCGAATATTGCACGCTGCCCGAGGCGGTGAACGACTGCAGCTGGGTCATCGAGAGTTCATAGTTCTTCTGCACCGTGCCTTGCAGCGACACGGTCGGATAGAGCGCGCCCTCGGCGACTTTGACCTGAGAGATGGCGACGTCGACGTTGTGCTGGGCGATGGCGACCAGGGGGTTTTGCGCAATGCCGACGGCCATCGCCGCAGCCAAGGTGGAGGGCGTGAAACGGTCGACCGGCGCTGCCGGCGCAAGCCGGCCCGGGTCGAGCCCGATCACCTGCCGGTACACCGCCCGTGAGTTCGCGTAAGTGGCCTCGGCCGAAAACAACTGGGTGCGGCCGACGTTGAGGCGGGCTTCCGCCTGCGATACGTCGGTTGCGGTGACGTTGCCCGACTGCAGACGCTGGTTGGTCTGACGCAACTGCTCTCCCAACACTTCGAGGTTCGACCGCTGCAATTCCAGGATGCCGGCGTCACGCAACAGATTCATGTAGGCGGTGGTGGCGTTGAGCAGCACGGTCTGCTCGATGTTGCGCAGCGTTTCGCGCGCGGCAAACACCTGGCTCTCCGCGAGCCTCGTGCGGTTGGCGGTCTGAAAGCCGTTCAGCAGGTTCTGTGTGACCGTGGCGCCGACGCCATGCGGAGTGTTGACGCCGCTTTGGGTGAAATAGCGGGCTGGGAAGTCCAGCGGCGTCGCCGAGCCGATCTCACGGATCGTGGTCGACAACGACTGCACGCCGACATTGGCCGTCGCCACAGCCCGGGGCCGGTAACCGGCGAGCGCCGTCGGCACGCCTTCATCGGTGGCGCGAACCACCGCGCGCTGCGAGTTGAGCGCCGGATTGTTGGCGTAGGCGTAAGCAAGGGCGGCTTCGAGCGTGTCGGCCAGGGCGGGCTGGCACAACAACAGCGGCGAGCCGAGCAGCATCGCACGCGCGACCGCCACGACCGCCTGGTTCCGCCAACGCACGGATTCCAACATTCCGCCTCCCGCTCCGCGCTCAATATCTCCGTGCTTACGCTCGAAGGAGACGCGGACCCCGCGCCGCGACTATAGCGGGTTTACGGGGCAGTCATAAACCCCACTATTCACAGGCCCACAGGGATATTATCGCAGCTGTTCCGGCGGCCGCGGGGACCCGCGGTCCGCCCGGGGCGGCGGAGGCCCCTCCGCCTGAGGCGGCGGTGGGCTCGCTGCAGGATGTGGCGGCGGGGCCGGACCTGGTCCTGCCCCTGGCCCCGGGCTTGGCGTTGCCGCCGGCGGATGACCGTCCAGCGCCGGCGTTCCCGCTCCGACGGTCCGTGAAATGAGGTCCTGAATCTCCGACCAGGTCCAAGATGTGCGCGCTTCGGCGGGCGCACCGGCCGACGGTTGACCTGGCGCTGCGCCGGCCGGTCCGTTTTGCGGGCCACCGGGGGGAGTTGTCCCGGGCGCCGCCCCGCGCGGCACCCCGGTCGGCGACGGTCGTTCCGCCGGGCTCGGCAGGTTGCTCGCCGGCGTCTTTTCCAGGAGCGGCGGGCTGGCCGCTGCCGGGCGTTCGCGGGCCGCTTCGCTGTTGTCGGGGAGTGTCGCCGCGCCGGGGGGGGCCGCGGGCGCGGCCGGGTTCGGCTGCATCGGCGTATCGACATTGCCGAGAATGACCGGCAGTCCGTCCTTGCCGCTGCCGATGATCACGATCTTGGTGTTGGGCGACTGCGCGAGCTGTAGCGTGGCCTCGATGCCGCGCCAGCGCACGTAGGAGTCGGAAATTCCCTGCGTCACCGTCTGCTGGAAGTCGCGGATGCCGTAAGCCTCAATCTGCTTGCGCTCGGATTCTTTCTTCTCGCGCTCGACCCGGAAGCCGTACTCCTGGACCAGGTAATACTGCTCGATCTTTCGGTTGATCGCCGCGTTGACAGTGGCGGGCAGCTCCAGGCCGAGCACCAGCGTGTCATAGATGATGAGAAACTCACTGAGCGATATCCGGTAATGCTCGCCGTATTCGCTCTCCTGCTCGGTCCGCTGGATCATGCTCTGGCCCAGCATCGCTTCGGTGTGGGTGCGGATTTTTTTCTGAATCTCCTGGCGCTTCGTCGAATAGACCTCTTCGGCGGTGTATTCGGCGAAAATCTCCCGGGCGCGGTTGCCGATCTCCGGGCTCAGCATTCGCTTGACGTAGTCGGGCCCGATGGTCTGGTGAAGCTGCGGCACCGCGTCGTGCTTCAGCCGGAACCGGATGTCAATCGTTGCCTTCAGGTTCACGCCGTCTTTTGAAATGGCGTTGTAAGTGTCGTCGTGGGTCTGCAGCCGCAGGTCGTAAAGGAACAGCTTGTCCCACGGCAGCAGCACGCGCATGCCCTCGTCCTTGAGCATGCGCGGGTCGAGCTGCGTGCCGCCGCGGAATCGCTTCCACAAAATCCCGACATGGCCGGTCGGCACGGTGACGATCACGTTCGGCGCGATCAGGAAACTAACCAGCGTCGCAACCATCAGATAGATGACGATGACCGGCAGGCTGTGCTCGATGAACCGCCACCACCGATAGCGCTTCGGCGGGGGTTTCCCATCCAGAGATTCAGGATGCGGTGTCATTAGCCGGTCTCCACCGAACTTAGCTCAGTGAAACGCCCTTCGTCCATGCGCAGCCGGCGCATCGGCACATCCATTTCGTCGATGTAGCGGTCGTCATGCGAGATCGCCACCACGGTGACTCCGGCGCGGTGCAATGCCGGCAGGAACTCGAAATAGAATTTGCGGCGGAATTCCGGGTCCTGGTCGGCCGCCCATTCGTCGAGCATCAGGAGCGGCCGCTTTTCGAGCTGGGCGACGATGAGCGCAAGCCGCCGGCGCTGTCCGCTCGATAGGTCGGTGGTCTGAAACTCGCCATGGCTGAGACGTGTCTTGGCCTCCAGCTTGAACTCGGTCAGCCTGGCGACGAGCTCGGCCGGGTCCGGATCGGGGATTCCATAAAGCCGCTGGAACAGGTGGAAGTCCGGAAAGATCGCGGTGATCAGGCTGCGGTAATATTCGTATCGCTCGCCGGCCACGGGCTCGCCGTCGAGCAGCAACTCGCCGGCCGCCGGGCGGTAGAAGCCGGCGAGAATCTTCATGAATGTCGATTTCCCCGACCCGTTGCCGCCGGTCAGAATGACGAGGTCGCCGGCGTTAAGCGTGAAATTGAACGGCCCGACCTTGAACGTCGTCTCCGCCGATCGGCCTGGATAGTGGAATTCAACGTCGCGCACTTCGATCTTGGTGAATTTCTTCGCGGGCTCGGCCGGGGTTTCATCCGACAGACTGGTGATCCCCGCGAGCTTGACCTCCAGTTGCGAGAGCCGGTCGGCCGCCGCATTCGCCGCGGCGATGATCGGGATCGACTGCACGAGGCCGGAGCACGCGCCGACGATGAACACGAGCGCGGTCACGGCCTTGGTGATGGAGCCGGGGGCCATGCTGAACAGCGGCACGACGAAGGCGACCGAGCCGAGCAGGATGTAGAGCGAGGTTTGCAGCAGCACCATGCGGCGATAGGTTTCGCTCTGGGTGCGGATCTTGATGTTGGCGGCGGTTCTCGAAACGTCGACGAGATGATCGAACAGCGCGTCGCTGCGGGCCCGGTTGAGCCGAACCTCCTTGAAGCCGTCGAGCACGTCGCTCAAGCGATCGTACAGCTTGTTTTCCCACCCCGCCGCCTCGCGCATCTCGGCGGCGTGCTGCTTGGTCTTGGAATGGAAGATCGCGGCCCCAGTCCCGACAATGACGACGCTCAGCACAAATGCGGTGAACGACAGATAGGCGACATAGATCGTCACAAGCGTGATCAGCAGCGCGCCCTGCACCGCGAAGGCCAGCATGTTGCTCGCCTGCGTCAGGATCGCGGTATCACCGGTGATGGCGGACACGATCTCGGCGCGGCCGATCGTTTCCAGCGGCAGCAGTTCGGAGCGGCGCACGTAGTTCAGCAGCCGCACCCGCATCTTATGGATGATCGCGCCGATCTCGGCGGTCGTGGTGATCAGGATGAAATGCTGTGTCTGGATGAACAACAGCAGCGCGATGACGAAAAATCCGGCGGCCCAGAGGCTGATCTCGCCCTTGTCGGCGGCGCCTGCGCCGGCGTTGATCGCGCCGATGATGGCGGTCGTGCTGAGGCCGCCCATGGCCGATACAAAGACCAGCCGGCCCAGCGAGCCTTCCATTTCGCGGCGAACGAGCTGGAGAAAGGACATATGGCTAGGCCGCCCGTTTTATGACAGCAGGGCGACCCCCGTGAACGCCAACAACGGCAGCCCGCAATCGCACCTAGCTGCTCCGCGCGCGGCGTAGCAATTCGGTTTGCCGCGCCAGTTCGGCGCGACGGGCCATCTCAGCGCGGCGGGACGGTCCGGTAATCAACAGCACCAGCAACCCGATCACCGGGGTGATGGCGAGGGACAGAAGAAATGTGCCGGTGAATCCCATTCGGCGCTGGCTGCCGCAGAGGCCAACGAGAATGCAGAACACGATGTAGGCTGCCAGAATGGCGAGCGGTAGAATCATGACGCAAACGTCTCCCTCCACACCGTCGATCCGGATTCGGATCGACGGTCCGCAACATGGGCAAGGGTGTCCTCGTACCGATCAGGGTACCGCTGCCGCTGCCCTTAGGATCCAGTCGTCCCGGCGGCCGAACTGGATGTATCGGCGGACGGCGCGCTTTTGCGCCTGAACTTCGCCTGCTGAGTCTTGATGAATTCCCGATAGTCCGGCGGATTGAAGTCAAGAAGCGTGCCACCGGAGGCGAAGTGCTTCATGAAGACACGGCCGATGACGTAAGTGGCGCCAGCCGAGTACACCGGCATGGTCAGTGCTCCGACCACCGAGCCGATGCCGGGAATTCCCTTGATCAAGCTGCCGAAGGTCATCGCCGTCGTTGTCGCGGTGCTGGCCGAGATGATCGCGCCCGCGCAGCTTGCGATGACGGACTTGCCGCGGTTGTCGGTGAACGGCACCCCGTAGATTTCCGAAAGCTTGCGCAGCATCTGCAGTTGCACGCCGCCGACGGCGACCACGTCGATCAGTGGCACAGGGATCAGGCCGGCGGCGCCGGACCACAGTGAGAAGCGGTCGACGAGCTGCGAGGCAGCCTCTTCGCGCTCCGACTCGGTAATCGGGGTGGTGGTGCCGGAATCGGTCGATTCGGTAGTCATGTCCGGGTTCCTCTTTGGTCGCCAGTCCAGCCGCTGCTCACCGGGGGTCTATCGCTCGATCAGGGGCTACGTGGTCAATCCTGTCCGGCAGGCACAATTCTGCGAAAGTCC
>Ga0210380_10001313_pt1 | contig 10276 bp, 7 predicted proteins | sample PLM4_5_coexredo_FD_155476 | JGI IMG/M metagenome (GOLD analysis project Ga0210380, IMG submission 155476) | Groundwater sediment microbial communities from an aquifer in East River, Colorado, USA - PLM4_5_coex redo | ecosystem: Environmental > Terrestrial > Soil > Riparian zone | place: USA...
TAAACAACCGGTGTCCGCAAACGGCTATTACGTGACGCTCAGTCTGACCCAAACCATAGTCGGTCGTGGAATCTATATTCCCTTGAACGGACCTGCCTTCAGTGCACCCATCTCCTCCGCCGTTCTTGGAGCGGAGTATCGCGTCACCGTCGACAACCTGCCCGATGGATACGTCCTGAAATCTCTTTCGTTCGGTTCAACGGACCTCAGGACAGATACCCTGAAAATGACGGCCGCAAATTTCCCGCAGCTGACAAACACCAACGCTCCCCTGGTCTCATCGAATGTTATTTCGTTTATTTCGGTGCTTGGAACTCTCGGTGGCGGAGCGGCGACGCCGGTCTCCGGCGTTTCGAGCAACGCCATCCGTGTCACCCTGGGAATGATTCCCCCAGCCGCTCCTCCTCTCCCGGGAGTGCGAATCACAGGACGTGCGCCGGTGACCGGCAGCTGGGAAATCTATCGAGGAGATGTGCCGGGAACCTTTTACGCCGATGGATCATTCGAACTGCGGGGTGTGCCTCCGGGCCGTCACGTCCTCGTGCTGCAGGAAAATTCGTCAGCACCGCGCTTCTATGCCGCTGTCGCCAATGTGGGGGATCGAGATCTGGATGAAGTCGTGTTAAACAGCACTGGCATACTGCCGACCAATGCCGCAGTACAACCGGCAACGGCCGGGGGGCCTCCAGCGCGGAGTGGCGCCCAAACCCTGGCGGGACTTATTGGCCGTGTTGTCGAAGAAGCAGACGGAAAGCCCATCTCACAGGGCGGGGTCACCGTGCTGGGAAGAACGATGACAACAATACCAGTCGGAAAAGACGGTAAGTTTATTATTCCGCGTCTTCTGCCCGGCAGTTATGACCTGCGCATTGAAGTATTCGAACATTTCACGCTGTACAAGACTGTTGTTATTAGCGACCAGGACACTCAAATGGATTTCGCAGTTCGCAGCAATCTTGCAACCGCTGAAGAGCGAACTATTTTGGAGGCTGAGTCGCAGCGCTAAGTCCCGCCTTTGAAACAATCCCGCCAAGTGCCGCCTCGTTGAATCCGAATTGATGCGCGGCAATCTTTCCATCCGGTCCAACCAATACGAACGTCGGAAACACCGTCACACCATATGCGGCAGGTATGCCGGACTCGCTTCCCATCAGCACCGGGTATTCGACCGGTTTGGTTTTCAGAAATTTCTCCACGGTGTCGCGGGTCTCATCCACATCGACGGCGAGAACGACCAGTCCCTGCGCCTTGTAATCCGCATAGAGCTTTTCGGTTGTCGGCATACTCCGGATGCACGGTCCGCACCAGGATGCCCAGAAATCGAGCAGCACCGTCTTTCCCTTCAGCGATTCGAGACTGTACGCCTTGCCGTCCAGACTGACGCCCTTGAAAGTGGGCGCCACCGTTCCGGTGAGATCGGTGCGGCCCGCGGTCTGCGCCGGTTGTTCCTTTGCATCGGCCGGAGGTATGAACGCAAACACCGCCGCCGGAACCGGCTGATCTATTTTCAAAGATCGCATGACCTGTTTCAGTTTCGACTGGTACTCCACGGGCGCGGCGCCAACAGCCGGAGCCACCTTGACGGAATACGCAATCTCTTCCTGTACGGCGAGCAGAAGTTTCCTGTCGATCCATGTCGTCATCTTCCCATCAGAAAGGGTTCCGCCCATTGCCGCCTGTACAGGAATCTTCACATTACTGGTAACGACCCAGCAGTCGTAATTCTGCCCATCGATGCTGATGGTTTCAGACCGAACCGTCTTCGCGCTTTTGGCGTCTTCGAAGAAACCCATAACATCGAGCACCGCCAGATTCGCTGCGACGCCGTCCGGGCCCTGAGCCGCCGTGATCTTCGTGTAGAGCTTCGTCGACGGACGGTATGTCCATGTGGCTTCGCCATCCGACACCATCAAATTGCCCGCGCCAAGGTCCAGTTCCACGCGCGCCTTTCCAGGATTCTGAACGGCGACGGTTTGTTTCCCTACTGCCGAAGCCACGGGGATGCGTCGCCCGAGGGAATTTACTTCCGTCACTGGCTTTCCATCGAGCGTGACTTCGCCAATCAGCTCACTGACATACTGGATGCTCTGACGCTTTTTCGCAGCGTCCTGAACCTGTTTTCGGAGTGCCGCCGCATCGGGAAGTTCCTGGGCTGCGAGTGAGAACATCACCACGAGGGAAATGACTGCTAGACGCATGGGCAGTGCCTCCTGTGCAAGGATGGTTGTTGCGCGACATGTTCTCACAAACATTAATCTTTGGCTTACATTTCCCTTGGCTTTTTCGTAGCATACAGCGTGCATTCAACGGCCGCTTCCAAAACCCAGTGGTACTATGCGCCCCTGTTCAGCCTTCCGGTCATTGTTGCCGCGCTGGGTTACTTCGTCGATATCTATGACCTTCTGCTGTTCGGCATCGTCCGCGTCCCCAGCCTGACGGAACTCGGATTGAACGCCGAAGAGATTTCGCGGATAGGCACCAACATTCTGAACTGGCAGATGGGCGGACTGTTGCTCGGCGGCATTTTGTGGGGAGTACTGGGCGATAAGCGCGGCCGCCTGTCCGTGCTGTTCGGTTCGATTATCACGTACTCGCTGGCCAACATCGCCTGTGGTTTTGTGACTCATGTCACGTTTATGGATCCCACCAGCTACTATGCGGCGATGCGCTTTGTGGCCGGGGTCGGGCTGGCCGGCGAACTGGGCGCGGGCATCACGCTGGTGAGCGAAGTTCTGTCGAAGGAACTCCGGGCAATTGGCACGTCGCTGGTCGCCGGCATCGGCTTGATCGGGGCCGTGGTGGCTTACTTCACGGTGAGGCTCTTTAACTGGGAAACAGCCTTTTTTGTGGGTGGCGGCATGGGCTTTGCCCTTCTGCTTCTGCGCATCGGCGTGATCGAGTCGGGAATGTTCAAAGGTATTTCGACTCAAAAACACGTGATAAAAGGCGACTTTCTTTCATTCTTTACCAACAGAAAGCGTCTCGGCATTTATCTTCGTTGCATCGGAATCGGTCTCCCTACCTGGTTTGTCATCGGCATCCTGGCCACGCTCTCAAATGAATTCGGGCTTGCTTTGGGCGTTGACGAGGCCATTACTCCAGGATTGGCGATCATGTGGTGCTATGTCGGCCTGGCAACCGGAGACCTGTTGAGCGGCGTGCTGAGTCACGCGCTGCGTTCCCGTAAAAAGGCAATCGCCCTGATGATGTCTTTTACGCTGCTCGGAACTCTGATTTACCTGTTTGGCGGTGTTCAATCGACGGGAGTCTTCTATGGCCTTTGCGTGGCCATGGGTTTCGGCATTGGCTACTGGGCCATGTTTGTGACCGTTGGCGCCGAGCAGTTTGGAACCAACCTTCGCGCAACCGCGGCGACGACCGTGCCCAACATGGTGCGAGGCTTACTGATTCCGATGACACTCGGCTACCAGTATCTGAAGCCATCCTTGCAAGTCATCAATGCGGGAGCCGCCGTTGGACTGGTAGTGTTTGCGATTGGTTTCTACTGCATTCTCACCATTCCCGAGACTCACGGCAAAGATCTGGACTATCTCGAAAAGTAGGCTGCGCGAGCTCTTCACTTCAGCGGCCGGCGCAACTACACCGAGTTTTGATGTACTCGCTAACGAAGAGATGACTCAACACGTCTGAGCATCCATCAGACGCTTTCCCCCCTTGGTAACCATTTCATGAGTCCGAGCATACTGTGTATGTGGGCAGCTCGCTGGCAACCTCAGGAGGCCTTCCATGCTTCGTTCAATAGCCGCGTTCATACTAGTCGTCATCTGCCTCCCCCCGGCCGGGTTGGCGCAGCCCCAGCGGGACGCGGGGTCGCTTCAGTCTGGTCTGCCCATCGCTCGAACCATTAATCGCGGTCAGGTGCATCGCTTCACGGTTGCGCTGGAGCAGGATCAGTTTGCGCAAATCGTAGTGGACCAGCGCGGCATGGATGTCATCGTTCGTGTCCTTTCTCCCGATGGCAAGAGCGCTGGAGAATTTGACAGTCCAAATGGCGCCAACGGTCCCGAAATTGTGCCGGTGGTTGCCGTCACGGCTGGAACCTATTCTGTTGAAGTATCCCCACTCAATCAGACTGACGACGTGGTATCCGGCCGCTTCGAGATAAGAATGACGGAAGTCCGGCACGCGAAGAGTCAGGAGCTGCAGGCCGGAAGGACCAGGGAGATTCTTAAGGCGAAAGGCATCGCCCTTTTGGCAATTCTGGCGGAGATGCTTCCGGACATTCGCCTGCCTCAAACGCGCGTGCACATTCAGGCACAGGCCGCTCAACTCGCATGGCCCATCTACGAAAAGCTTGCACGGAAACTCATTGCCGATGCCATGTCGGGAGTGAGGGAATACCTGGCAAAGCAGGACAGCTTTGACCAGAGCGATTACCAGAGCTTTAACACCGCCATGCAACAACGGCAGGAAGTCATCCAGGTTTTGTCGACCAATGACCCTGAGCTCGCACTCTCGTTCATTCGATCGACTCGTGATCCCACAAATCCCGGCAATGGTCAGCCGGATCAGGAAATTCGTTTGGAGGTCAACCTGGCGGCCCAGATCGCCGGCAAGGATCCGAGACGTGCCTTACAAATTGCGGAGGATAGCCTAACGAGGGGGTACTCATCCGGCTTGAGCAATGTTATTTCAGGAATGCGCACTTCGGATCCATTGTTGGCAGCCAGGTTGACTAAAGCGACCGCAGCGAAACTTCAGACTGAAAAATCGCTGGTAACCACGGAAGCGGCGAACCTCACCGTCAACCTTCTCCGTCTCGCTCACACTCCGGCGCCGAAAGCCCCGAAACCGGATGGCACCGTCGCATTACCAGACATTGAACTGTTATCCGATCAGGAATATCGGGACTTGTTCACAAAGGCTCTCTCCGAAGGACTGGCATTTTCACCAAACGCCGGCAATCCATATTCAACGGAAATGAACTCTGTCCGGACCATCCTGACTTCACTCAAATCCCTGTCCGCGGAAATGCGGAGCCTCGCTCCAGGAAGCATCGGAGCGATCGATGAGAAGACAGTCGCATTGGATGCGGCGTCCAATCCGCAAGACCGGAATCGGCAGAATTACCAGGCAATGATTTATAGAGACTCGCTGGACGTGGCCATAGAGGCATTCCGGCAGGCCCCCCTGGATATGAGAGATTCTCTTTACCAGCAGCTTGCCGGGAAGGCAGCCGGTGCAGGCGATATCGTTCGTGCCAGGCAGATTGCAGCGGACTATATCGTCAATACCCGACAGCGCCAGGATGCACTGAACAATGTGGAACGTCAGGCAATCCAGTACGCGATCAATAACGGCAAAATGGAAGAGGCGATTGGGAGTATCGGAAACTTACGAATACCGAGAGATCGAGCCAACATGATCGGCCAGGCCGTGAGCCGGATTGGACCAGGATTGAAGAAAGAAGCGGCGTTGAATCTCCTGGAACAGGTTCGCCGCCTGCTGGGCGCCTCGCCGCGAGCCGAAAGTCAGGAGCAGATGAATGCTCTGGTTCAAACGGCCATCGCATTTTCGCAATACGATTCCAGCCGGGCGTTCGAGATCGTCGAACCATTACTCGATCAGTTCAACGAGATGAGCCAGGCAGCGACGGCTCTCAGCGGGTTTGGCCAGCAGTATTTTCAGGATGGAGAACTGATCCTGCAGAATGGGAACCCGGTCGGCAATGCCGCAAATCAGCTCATCCAGGCGCTGGGAAGGCTTGCCGTCGGAGACATGGAGCGCTCGAAAACCGATGCAGAAAAGTTGCGTTATCCGGAAGTTCGGGCGGGAGCTTTCCTTGCAATTGCGCAGCAGGCAATCAATCCTCCGGCGCCGAGACGATAGAAAGCCTGTAGTCCGTGAATCTGCTACGTCTACCCGGGAACCTTTGCGCCCTCTCATTCGTCGCGTATTTCACCAACCGACTGGCCGTTAGATCGGCGATTTCCTCTCCCGGCCGGCCCTCTCCAGAGGCGTTATCTCTGCATCCGGAAGTTTGGATTGAGGATTTGAATAGCGACCAGATACTTGTCTTTCGCGATCCCGCCGACAGCGACTGCAGACCAACCTTATCCTGAGACGCGGCGACTCGATTTCAGCTCAGGGATTTCCGGATGCCGCTTTCCTGGTCGACGACTTTCTCGGCTAAGGGCGTTTGGATCAACTATCTCTTGAGTAGCCGTTCCGTCAGGGAGCGACGAGCCGGTGAAAACTGTGATGCGGCCGCATACAGATAGGGTCGAAATTGCCGAACGGCATAACGAACATAGCCGACTTCGTGAATCTCTTTCAGAGTCACGCGATAATGATCGAGCAGTACGCCTGACACAACGGATCCGGTCTTTCCCATTGCGAGCCGCGCTGAAGCTGAAATCCAGCGCGCCTTTTGCGGGACATCGGCGATAGCGGACATCGCCATCACTGAAGAGATCTGAAAGACGGTGCGTTTCTGATGCAGGGCTTCCGCTTTCATTTCTGTCCACACTTCACGAATGTGGTCGAGCGGTGGGAAGCTTTTGGGCGGTACCTTTGCCAGATCGCGGCGCATGTTCTTCCATTCCTGCCGCAGTGATGCCACATCCAAAGGCGGTGTATTGATAGCCGATGCCAACCGGCCTGCGGAGGACTCGAGCCCATCGAGCATTTGATCGACCGTGCTGAACTCCGTGTCGCGATCGAGCAGTCCCTCATCCTTCAGGGCGTCTGAGATTTCCCGAATTAAATACCTCCCGGCACCAGAGGCATCCGCAAGCGCGGCGAGTACCCAGACGGGAGAGGCACGAAATGCGAGAAGACCGATCATCTCAATGCCGTTGCCTGCGGTCCGCCGCAAAAGGAACTCCTCCGACAACTTTTCTCCATCGGTATAGACACCTTCGACCTGACCAATAGTTTCGATCAGAAAACGAAGCGTCGCCTCCACGAGATTTTGATAAAGCTGGCTCCCGCGCACGGTTCTGGGTATCGTGACTTCTCCGATCTCACGCATCAACCCTGCAGCCAGAGCCGTTGCCGACCTCAAGGCTCTTTCCGGCAGCGAGAGCAAGTACGGAGCCAGACGCTCCTTCTTCCATCCACACATCGTCAGGGTTTCCTCAAATGATCCGTTGGACCGAACCGAATAGCTCACAAACGCCACAGAGGTGAGTCTGCCTCCGAGGCAGAAAGTCATGTCGAGCGGATTTTCCGGTTGTAGCGGACGATTCCGAAGTCGAAGGAATGGAGGCGCACGACGCGCTCGAAGACATCCGTTTCAGGATTTTCAATCTGGGAATCTTCGCAGTTCGGCTTTGGAAAGTCCGTCGTTTTTACGGTTCAAACTCTGCGGTTAACTCTAAGCTTTCATTTTTTGAATATAGAGGCTTCCGCCGCAATCTTTCAGACAAAGGGGCATTTCTTTTGCAAGAAAGTCCTCGAAATGGATGCGCACGTAGTTATTGAAGAAGACGATTTTCCATGCGCTGTTATTTGAAAGAAAGGCTCTGATGAAATAACATTCGTTCCAGTACCATTGTTGTCGAAGCAGCCACTCCTCCGGATATTCGAAATCATGAAAAATGTCGTGGAAATGCACGTAAATGCCGACAGGCAATCTCGGGAGTATTTCAAAAAACAAAAATTGTAAATCGCTGCCACACTTCAACACATGGCTGGAATCAATGAACAGCAGGTCTCCGGGACCCAGCGAACTGAATAAATCAAGTGGCGTGTTCTGAAGTTTGTCCTCAATCACCGTCACTTTGGCTCTGTCTTGTGTACGCAACATCTGATTGAGACCAATTGGGAATGGCTCGATGAACGTGACCTTGGGGGCCACGGAGAAGAATCGATCAACCGTATCCAGAATAACGCCGGACGAACGGCCAGATCCAACCTCGACGATCTTTGCCGGGTTCGTGTGTCGAAGGAAACTGTATAGAAATATGGCATCCGGATAGGGGAAAGGACTTTGATCATAGTAGAACCGGCATCCCTCACTTTTCTCCTCGGGAAATGGTAAGTCGCCATAAAATCTAGCAAAAGTCTTGAGAAGCTCGAATTGCTCCTGCACATTAAAACAAATGTCCGGGAATGGCGAAGTGTTCCGCTTCACGTACTCGAGACGTGCTAAAACCTCCTCCTGATTTGGTGTAGGTGAATAGAAATGGCCGGGTAGAAACCCACCTGTATCGCGTGCTTGTTTGCGCAGACCGCCGATATGCGGAAGTTTATCGAGGATGCGGGCGATAGAACGCCGGACTCCAGCTTTTACTGACATGTTGCCATAACGAACCGTGCCCCTAAGGTGCGTTGGTCTTGCCGGTGTTCGTAACCTTGCACCACGCTAGAGTTATACAATCGGCACAAAAACCTAAATCGGAACCGCACGGATAAGCTAACCGAAGCGGTAAATACTCTAAGAAGAGTTTTGAAGAAGAAGCGAGTATGCCAAGTTGCGCTTGCGTGCGTCAAGCTCTGCAAAAAAGCGGTATCCGGCGAACGATCTTTGGTGTCCTGCAATAACGTGAACGTGAGGTGGAGCGTGATGGTTGAAACAGGTCCCGACTTCGAAACCACTGTCAGACCCGCTCAGCCCCCGCTACTGGGCAGGAGATGGTCTCGTTGATAGGGCGGATCCACATGATCGGGAATTGGAACGGTTCCGTTCTCGGAAGCGTCCTGCCTCGTCTCTTCATCGGCGTAGTAGGTGAGGTAAGTCTGCATGTCTTCGTTGCTCCACCCTCCAAGAATGTCGATGTGCGTCATCAAGGGAAACTCTTCGGAAACGATCGGATGGTCTTCGCGCAAGAGGTTGTTCCAGAGGACCTCGTAGAGTTCCCTGTCACTCAGGTGATTGGTTGAAGTCAAATAGGCGCCAAGTTCAGCCATCCCGTCGATCACCTTCCACAATACTGCCGTAATATCGGAATCGCTGATCTCATCGGGCGAAGGCACTGGTACACGGGCCTCTTCAAGAAGTGCAAACAGCGTAGTCTGCGGACCATTTCCTTCAACCGCATCCATATAGTCCTCCATGGCCTTCCAGTCGTCTGAAGCATCGTGTGATTTCATGATCCTTCTAATGCACGTGATCGGCCAATCTCTCCGGCCGGAAACTCAGAGTGTTGGAGGTACGGATGGGCAAGTACCAAATTGGAGGCTCGACAAAGCCGACTAACTTGTCGTCATTTCGCGGACAAATTCGCAAGCTACCCATTTCCCGTAAACACCCTCGCCTAAAGTCCGGGCCCTCCTCTGCCGATACCGTGTCCGGGAAGAAGGTATGAGTTTGATTACCCGACGGCGGTTTAGCACATTACTTGGTCTGGTGGCGGTGAGTGGAACGTTGCGGCAACTCCATGGCCAGGATCATGGGGAAGCGACTAAGGATGCAGTTCCGTCCGGACCTCCAAGACCTGCCACAATTGCTCCGCCAAAGGCGGTTGTGCCTGCTCCACCGAAAGCTCCTTCGACCGTGTCCAGCGTCAACCGTGAGACCGCGTCACCGGAAACAATCTGGGCAGACCTGATGGCGGGCAACAAACGCTTCGTAACCGGAAAGACTGCACCCCGAGACGTTATCCGGGGCCGCGCGGAAACCGCAAAGGCACAGCATCCCTATGTGATTGTGCACTGCTGCTCCGACAGTCGCGTCAGCCCCGAACTGATATTCGATCAAAACATCGGCGACTTGTTTGTTATCCGAACCGCAGGAAATGTCGCAGATCCCATCGCGCTCGCCAGCATGGAATATGCAGTGGAACATCTCGGCTCCCGGATGCTCGTGGTGCTTGGCCACGAAAACTGCGGGGCCGTCTCCGCGACACTTTCGGGTGAAGCCCAGCCCAGCGATAACCTTACGGCACTCGTGAAGAAGATACGTCCGGGCGTGGAGCGGCTCAAAGACCTGGTCACCGGAGACGCGCTGATGACTCTGGCCGTCGAAGCCAACGTCCACCACAGCACCGCTGATGCCCTTGAAAACAGTCCGATTCTCCGGCACGGACTCGCATCCGGAGAACTGACGGTTGTAAAGGCCTTGTACAAACTGGGCACCGGCGAAGTTTCCGCTTTGAACAAGATCTACGAGTCTGCTTAGATTTCCTCGCGCTGACTATCTACAGAGCCTCACCTGCCGGAGAAATCACGAGAAATGACCATTGGTTAGATTCTCCCAACCTCCGTATAATGCCGGAAACGTCCAAGGGGGGTAAGGAGCGTACTCATGAAGCCGGCTAAAATCTTCGCCGTAATATGCGTTTTATCGCTCGGTCTGGCTGTCGCTGTTCGA
>Ga0210380_10001314_pt1 | contig 10275 bp, 7 predicted proteins | sample PLM4_5_coexredo_FD_155476 | JGI IMG/M metagenome (GOLD analysis project Ga0210380, IMG submission 155476) | Groundwater sediment microbial communities from an aquifer in East River, Colorado, USA - PLM4_5_coex redo | ecosystem: Environmental > Terrestrial > Soil > Riparian zone | place: USA...
AAAACATGATCCTGGTCAGATGCGGAAGCGATTGCACAGCCCTGCTCGCGCTTCAGGCGCTCCGCTTCCGGAAGCGAGGTTCGCAATCCCACCGCAATATCGTTGGTCAAATGCTCGCCTCCCACCGGCACGACCACGGTGTGACGGACCGCACCGTGATGGTAGATGGCGACATTGGATTTCCCTCCGCCGATATCCACGAGCACGACACCGAGTTCCTTTTCGTCCTCGCTGAGAACCGATTCTCCGGCGGCTATTTGTTCGAGCACGGTATCGCCGACTAGCAATCCGCTCCGGTTTACGGCGGTCACGATGTTTTGTGCCGCGGTGGTCGAACTGGTCACAATGTGAACGTTCACTTCAAGGCGTGTGCCGACCATTCCCAGCGGGTCGGCAATTCCAGCCTGTTCATCCACCGTGAATTCCTGCGGCAGAATGTGGATGATTTCGCGATCCGGAGTCAGCGGTATAGCGCGGGCATTTTCAATGACACGTCGAACATCGTCGCTGGTAATCTCGCGCGATCGCGCGGCAACGGGAACGGCGCCCTGGCTGTTGCAGCTTCGAATATGCGGACCGGAAAGTCCAACGTATACCTGCTCGGCGTCGCACTTGGCCATTACCTCGGCTTCGGCTACCGATTTTCGGATCGATTCGACGGCGGCCTCAATGTTGACCACGACGCCCTTCTTCAGGCCCTTGGAATCCGCCACACCGATTCCAATGGGATCCAGTCCCGATGCGCGAGGAACCGCGATCAAAGTGGTCACCTTGGATGAACCGATGTCGAGGCCTACAATGATTTTTTCTTTCCGTCCCATATCACCTTTCCACCGTCGTCTTCGCCCTGCATGTTCAGGATCACTTTGTTGCGAAACCGAAGATCCACGCGCACCGCGTCCTGAAAATCGGCATTGATCATTGCCTTCAGCGCAAGGTAGCGGCTCCACCGCTCCTTGAAATCCGTCACTCCCAGTTTCACAATCAACGGATCGTCTTTTCTGACGATGGACACTTCGTCAATTTGATTCACGAGGATCTGCGATATTCCATCCCCGCCCAGATCCTCCAGGACCTTCCGATACATGGCAATCTTCCTGAGATTGGCTTCAATGTCGTTCTCATCCAGTTCGATGAGCACCGGAAGTTCTGGAAGCGGCGAGCTGTCCGGTTCAAGAATTGCCGCCTCGCCGTCGAACTCGACGATGCGGCCGCGAATCCGGGCCAATCCCTTAGGATCACGTTCGACAACCCGAATGACGATCTGATCCGGCAACACACGCTGGACCGTCGCATGATGCACCCACTCGATCTGTTCCACGCGGGCCCGAACGTCTTCCATGTCGACCGCAAAGATGTTGGTATTGCTCCCGGGCTTCAGCCGGATGCGGCTCAGAACATCGCTGTCCTCCACACGCTTCAGGTCGCTGATCGTCACTTTTTTCAAATTGAATCGCGGATCGGTATGCATGTACTGATATCCGGTCCATGCCACGGATGCCGCGCATCCAAGACTGGTAACCACAAACAGAAATTTCAGGACTCTGAAGAGTTTTCTTTTCATGCGAGTTTGTCCGAAATGATCTTCGGTATCTTCTGTGAAAGCACATCCGACAGTTTCGTGACGCTGCCGGCGCCCATGACAATGACCGCATCGCCCTCCCGGACGTTGGCGAGGATATAAGATTCGATCATTTCGTAGTCGGTCGCATACAGGACGTTCCGGTGACCAAAGCTGCGAATTTTTTCGATCAGCGCTGGAGTGTTAATCCCCTCGATCGGCGTCTCACCTGCCGGATAAATGTCGAGAATCAATGCGGTATCGGCCAGATTGAATGCCCGCGCGAAATCATCAAACAGGTGCATCGTCCGCGAGTAGCGATGTGGCTGAAACACAGCAAAGATCCGCCGGAAGTTTCCGGACTTCGCCGCAGCGAGTGTCGCCCGGATTTCGGTGGGATGGTGCGCATAGTCATCAATGACAGTGACGCCATCGCGGCGTTTGATCTGAAAACGCCTCGCCACTCCTTGAAAATCCTGCAGGGCCGCGGCAATAACGGCGGCGTCGACGCCCATATCGCGCGCAGCGGCGAATGCGGCAGCGGCATTGAGTACGTTGTGGTCTCCAGGCACCTGAAGCCGGACCTTCTGCGAGCTGCCACCGTTATAACGGACGGTGAATGTGGATCCGAGATTCTCGGCGACGCAATCCACAATGGAAACGTCGGCCTGCGCCGCCGTTCCAAACGTCACGAATCGCCGTTTGATCCGCGGCAAGAGCGACTGTACAGCGGGATCGTCCAGACACAGGACGGCCGCTCCATAAAACGGCACCTTGTTGATGAAGGACAGAAATGCAGACTGAATATCGTCGAGATCCTTGTAGTTATCCAGATGATCGGCTTCGATGTTCGTCACGACTGCAATTGCCGGAGTCAGCAGCAGAAACGACCGATCGCTTTCATCGGCTTCCAGCACAAAGTAATCGCCCTTGCCGAGCCGCGCATTGCTGCCAATGGTATTCAGCAACCCGCCGACGACGACCGTGGGATCGTAGCCTGCGCGATCCAGAATCGTGGCGATCATCGAAGTTGTCGTGGTCTTCCCGTGAGTGCCGGCAACCGCAATGCTGTATTTCAGCCGTGCAAGCTCGGCGAGCATTTCCGCGCGAGGAATCACGGGAATCTTCGCCCGCATGGCCTCGATAATTTCCGGATTGTCCGGATGCACGGCCGAGGAGGTCACAACGACATGAGCACCGGCCACATTTGCAGCGGCATGGGTCAGGAACACAGTCGCACCATGCAGGGACAGCGATTCCGTAATCGGCGTGGTTCGAACATCGGATCCCGAAACGCGATATCCCAGGTTCAGAAGAACTTCCGCAATACCGCTCATGCCAATGCCGCCGATGCCGACAAAGTGAACGTGCTTGATCTTCTTAAACACGTCCGCCTCGATTCTCGGCGGCACGTTCGGCCAGATCGACGATGCGTTGCTCCGAATCCAGCACCGCGATACGCCGGGCGTTCTTTTCGATGGTGTCGAGCTTCCCTGTATCGGACAACATCGATCGGATCGTGGATGCCAGCCTCTCGCCGGTCAGTTCGGCGTTGGAGATCATGACGGCCGCATTTTCCTCCACCATCGCCTTCGCATTTTTGGTCTGGTGATCATCGGCCGCCGTGGGCAGCGGAATCAGAATCGCAGCACGACCGGACGCCTTGATTTCGGCAACGGTTGTCGCGCCGGCGCGCGAAACAATGAGGTCGGCAGCGGCATACTGCTGGTGAAAGTCATTGAAGAAGGCACGTACATCCGAATCGAAACCCGCATCGGCATAGGCCTTTCGGATTTCCTCCGCCTGCTTCTCTCCGGTCTGATGCACAAATCGAATTTTCGTCTTCCAGTCCGAAAGGTACGACAGGCTTTCGCGAATTCCGCGATTAATGGATTGCGCCCCCTGGCTGCCTCCAAAAACAAGAATCGTCAATGGCGGTTGATGCGGCTTCGCAGGTATGGATTTGAACTGAGGCCGGACTGGATTTCCAGTCACGACTCCACGATCGCCAAATGTGGATTTCGTTTTCGGATCCGTGATTGCCGCGAAATCCACCCAGCGCGCCACCATTCGATTGGCAAGGCCGGGAATCGAGTTCTGTTCCATGATCAAACGCGGATATCCACCCAGTATCGCGGCCATCACCGTTGGGAACGATGCGTAGCCACCCACGCCGATAACGACGCCGGGATTGAATTCCTTCAATATCCGCCTGGCGCTAAAAATGCCTTTCACGGTTGCTGTCATGCTTCGAATCTGTGTTCCCCATCCTTCGCCTTTGACACCTCGCAGCGGCAACACGCGCAATTGAAACCCTTCCTGCGGCACCAGCCGCGATTCAATCCCACGCTCCGCTCCGACAAACAAAATCTCCGCTTCCGCATTCCGTCTCAGTATCTCGCGTGCCACAGCAATGCCTGGAAACAGATGACCGCCTGTACCACCGCCGGCAATAATGGCGCGTGCGAGTTTCATATCAGGTCCATCTGAGCTTTAACTCGATTGCTGCGACACGTTCAAAAGTATGCCGACCGATGCCAGCATTACGACAAATGAACTCCCGCCGTAACTCAGGAACGGAAGTGGAATCCCCTTGGTTGGCATAAGTGCCAGTACGACGCTCATATTGATGAAGGCCTGGACGCAGACCATCATCGTAATGCCAAGCGCCAGGTAGAACCCAAATGTGTCCGGTGCCTTCGCAGAAGTCCGCAAACCGCGCCACAGAAACACGAGGAACAGCACGAGGATGGCGCAGGCCCCAATGAGTCCGAGTTCTTCTCCAACTACGGCGAAAATGAAATCGGTGTGCGCCTCGGGAAGAAAAAACAGCTTCTGCTTTCCTTCCATGTATCCAAGACCGAAGATGCCCCCGGAACCAAGGGACAACAGCGATTGATTGATGTGATATCCCGCTCCCCTTGGGTCGGCATCCGGATTTAGGAACGCCATGATGCGATTCCATCGCCAGGGCACGAGATATACGAGGAAGTAGAACACCGGCACCGACAAGGCAAGCGGTATGGCAAACCATCGAAGATCCAGCCCGGCGACGAAAAGAAGCACGCAGCCAGTCAGGAGCAAGGCCACCGCAGTACCGAGATCGGGCTCCTTGACAATGAGAACTGCCAGCACTCCCAGGACGATGGCAATCGGCGCAAGCGTGAACTGGATGTTGTTGATCTGACCTTTTCGCTTTTCCAGAAAGTAGGCCAGGAAAAAGATCAGAGCCAGTTTGGCCAGTTCAGACGGCTGAAACGAAATATGCGAAAACTGTATCCAGCGATGCGTCTTCGCGGTTTTCGCAAGAAAGAACACAAGAACGAGCATCGCAACAGCCGTCGAGAGCACCGTAAAGACGACGACCGGCTTCCGGTACAGGTGATAGTCGACCTTCATTACGACAAACATCAGCGCCAGGCCGAGCACCGCCGCCATGATCTGCTTGAAGGAAAAATAGTTGGGGTCCTCGTAGTTCGCCTTGGCCATGACGGCAGATGAGCTGAACACCATCACGACACCGAAGATCACCAGCGACAACGTAATGATAAACAGGACCCAGTCGGGTCTTAATTTCCTGGCCATGACAGAACGGCCTCCTTGAAAACTTTTCCGCGATGCTCATAATTGGCGAACATGTCGAAGCTGGCACATGCCGGTGAAAGCAGAACCACATCTCCCGGTTTTCCGGTCTCCAATCCCAGCCGTACGGCATCCGCCATGGAATCGGCTCGTGTCACTGGCAGACTGCCGCCAATGGCTTCGGCGATCTTGCCGGCGGCAGCACCAATGAGAACGGCCAGTTTGACGCGGGGGATCATCGCATCGACGAGCGGGGAGTACGGCGCTCCTTTGTCCAGGCCGCCGAGAATAATGATGACGTTGCCATCGAACGACTCGACGGCTTTGATTGCGGAATCCACATTGGTGGCTTTGGAATCGTTGAAGAACCGGACTCCGTTCACCGTTCCAACGAATTCAATGCGATGTTCCACACCGCGGAAATTCCGTATCGTTTCAGACATCACGTCGCCGGGGACGCCGTAGCAGTCCGCGACTGTCATTGCCGCAAGGACGTTGTCGATGTTGTGGGCGCCTTGCAATGAAATGTCTGCCACCGGCATTACAGGCTTTCCGTCCAGATACAGAGTTCCGCCGGACCGGTAAGCTCCATCTTCAACGGAGTGCCGCTGGCTGAAAAAGCGCTGCCGCGCCTTCCCGGCGGACTCCGGGGGATACACCTCGGCATCATCCCGATTCCGAATCGCGATATCCGTAGGGTGTTGATTTTCGAAAATCCGGAATTTGGACGCGCGGTAGGCCTTGAAATCCTCGTAACGGTCCAGATGATCCGGGGTGATGTTGGTCAGTACGGCCACTCTGGGGCGAAATTTCTGAATGCCATCCAGCTGAAAGCTGCTGACTTCAACCACATTGATGGTAGTGGGGCTCGATGAATCCACAAGAGAACTCATGGCTGTTCCAATGTTCCCGCCAACCTGAACGGGTCTTCCGGTCGTATTCAAGACCTCGCCAACGAGAGTGGTGGTGGTGGTCTTGCCGTTGGATCCCGTAATGGCCACGATTTCCCCCTGGAGATAACGGAACGCAACTTCGATTTCGCTCACGATGGGAACACCCTTCCGGCGCGCTGCTCCGAGCGGTGGAATGTCCAGTGGAACTCCAGGGCTCATGACAATTTCCTCTGCTTCAAGAAAATGTGCTGCGGTATGACCGCCGGCCTCGTAGGGGATACCGAGGCTGTCGAGTTCCGAACGAAGCGGCGCGGCGCCGGAATCCGTGGCAAACACGGATTTCCCGCGGCTCTGCAGAAGCCTGGCTGCAGCAACACCGCTTCGAGCCATACCCACGATCAACACCATTTCATCCGGCCTACCTCAATTTCAGAGTCGAGAGACTGAACAACGCAAAAATCAACGCCACGATCCAGAAGCGGATAATGACCTTCGATTCCGCCCAACCACCGAGTTCGAAGTGATGGTGAATCGGAGACATTCGGAAAACCCGCTTGCCACGCAGCTTGAAGGACACGACCTGAATCATTACCGACAGCGCTTCGATGACGAAAATCCCGCCGACAAATACCAGCAGCAATTCCTGCTTGATGATCACGGCGACGGTTCCAATTGCGCCGCCCAGTGCCAGAGAACCCACATCCCCCATAAACACTTCCGCCGGATGGGCGTTGTACCAGAGGAAACCGATGCTGGCTCCGACAATCGATCCACAGAAGATCGTGACTTCACCAACGCCTGAAAGATTCTGAATGTCAAGGTAGGTCGAAAATCTTTCGTGGCCCGTAATGTACGTCAATGCTGTGAGCGCTGCCGATGCAATGACAGTGCAACCGATGGCAAGTCCATCCAGACCGTCCGTCAGATTGACGGCATTGGAAGATCCCACGATAACCAGGGACACAAACACCAGGAACGGGACAAACCCAAGCATGAAGAATGGCGTCGCGATAAGTCTGTCGATAATCAGGTCCGGCGCAAACGATTTGAAGAACGGCACGGTCAATTTCGTGGAATACAGATTGTGCCGCATCAGATAGAGCAGGAACGATCCAACGGCGAGACTGACAACAATCTGGAGAGCCAGCTTATTGCGTCCGGTGAGGCCGAGATTCCGGCGATGCCGGACTTTCAAGTAGTCGTCGCTGAAGCCGATGGCACCGTACGCGAGCGTCGATATAGCAGCCAGCCACATGTAACGATTGCGCAGATCTGTCCAGAGCAGGGTTGGCACCAGTATGGAGACAACAATGAGAAGCCCTCCCATCGTGGGAGTGCCGGCTTTCTTTTGATGGGATTTCGGACCTTCTTCCCGAATGTGCTGCCCGATTTGAAAGTCATGCAGCCGCGCGATCAGCCAGGGTCCCAGCATCAGACTGATTATCAGCGCTGTGAGGCTGGCCATGGCTGTTCGAAACGTGATGTAGCCAAATACATTCAGTATCTTCAGCGCGGGCAGGTTTTTGCTGTAGCCCTGATAGAGGAACTCGTAAAGAAAGTGGTACAGCATCAGGACTCCAGGCTCGAGAATCTGGCGCGCAGAGTATTCAACGCCTGTTCCAGCTTCACGCCTCGCGATCCCTTGATGAGGACAACGTCTCCGGACCGGAGCGTCCGCGCGAGGAACTCGCCAGCTGCCGCAGCGTCTGGCATGAACTTCAATTTCTCTTCTGAAATTCCAGTGGCCCGGGCGCCTTCCAGAATCTCGCTGGCCATACCCTGAACGCCGATGACAAAGTCCGCACCGGCTTCGGCCGCTTCCCTGCCGCATGCCTGGTGCAATCCGGCAGATTCCGTTCCGAGTTCCAGCATTTCGCCGGCCACGATGATCTTTCGAGAAAATCCCTGAAGCTTTCCGATGAAACGGATCATTTCGGTCAACGCCCTGGGGTTGGAATTGTAGGAATCGTCAATTGCGGCAAATCCCTCCCGGAAACGGGTCACCTGACCACGCATCTTCTCCGGCTTCAGGCCGGCGATGGCCGTCTGGATTTCATCCCACGGGACTTCGTGGGTTGCCCCAACGGTAATCGCAGCGAGCGCATTGGAAATATTGTGGGTACCAAACATGGGCAAGGCGAACTTCATGTCCCGGCGTCCATGATGCACGACGAAGGTGCTGCCTTCGATTCCGCGATCCTGAATCTGCTGAGCCCTGAAAGCGGCGGCAGTTTTCACACCATAGGTGACGATCCGGCCGTCAAACTTCCGCGCCATGGCGCGCACTCGGGAATCGTCGTTGTTCAGATATGCCGTACGTGGTTCGAACAGTCCCTCGAGAAGTTCGGCTTTGGCTTCGGCTATCTCATCCACGGACTTGAAGAACTCCAGGTGCACCGGATTCACATTGGTAATCAACCCTTCATTCGGTTCAGCGACCTCCGCAAGGCGGCGAATCTCCCCTTTTGCCGACATTCCCATTTCCAATACGGCGATTTCGTGGCCGGGTTCCAGACGTAAAAGCGTCAACGGTACACCGAGCTCGTTGTTGAGACTGCCGATGGTGCGCAGCACCTGGAATTTCCTGCTGAGCACGGCGCCGATCATTGCCTTTGTCGTGGTCTTTCCTGCGCTTCCGGTCACTCCGATTATCGGCCTGGCCCATCGCCGGCGAACATGCTGACCAAGCGCCTGCAGCGCCGCGGTCGGAGAACAAACCTTGATCACGCCGAACTCTGTGCTCGATTCCGGACTGCCACCAAAGGCGGCATCGACGACAATCCCCGAAGCTTTCTTCTCGAATGCCTGCTGCACGAAGTTGTGGCCATCAAAGTTCGGGCCTTTGATCGCAAAGAAAAGGTCTCCAGGATTTAGCGTTCTGGTGTCGATGGAATAACCTTTCGCAACCACGCCCCCGTGGCCCTGCAGGGATCCGCTCACAGCTTTAGAGATTTCGTCCAGCGGCAAGTTCATCCAACAGCTCCCGAACGACTATGCGGTCGTCAAAATCGAAGGTTTGATTTCCAATCACCTGGTATGTCTCATGGCCCTTTCCTGCCACGAGTACGGTGTCACCGGTTGAGGCGGATGACAGCGCGTACTGGATGGCTTCGCGGCGATCGGCGATGCAGCGGTAATTCGCAACGGAGGCCGCCTTGAGGCCCGCTTCCACTTCGCGGAGGATCGCCATCGGGTCCTCGCCGCGCGGATTATCCGAAGTCGCAATTGCAAGGTCGCTCAAGCGCCCCGCGGCGTTTCCCATCAGGGGACGCTTGGTCCGATCTCGTTCGCCGGCGCAACCGAACACCACAATCAACCGGCCTGGTGTGATTTCACGTGCCGTCTGGAGAACTTTTTCCAGAGCGTCATCCGTGTGGGCGTAGTCGACAACCACACGAAACGCCTGTGTGTTGGCAATGTTTTCAAATCGGCCCGGAACCACAGGCAAATGTTCGATACCGGCGCGGATGGAATCGGTGGAAATGCCCAGGCCCACTGCAACTCCGATTGCCGCAGAGATGTTGTACAGATTGGGTTTTCCCATCAGTGTGGAATGGATGTTGAACTCTCCGGCAGGACTCTGCAGCGTGGCATCGATTCCGCTCCATCCCAATTTAAAGGATGACGGGCGAACGTTGCTGCCGTTTTCCATCCCGTATGAAATGACATGGGAAGGAGCAATCGCGGACAGTTCCGCAAATTGGGAGTCATCCCTGTTCAGTACCATGACGCGGGGAACCTTTCCATCCAGCCCGGCGAAGAGCCGCTTCTTTGCCAGAAAATAGGAACGCATATCCTTGTGGTAGTCGAGGTGGTCCCTGCTGAGATTTGTAAACACGGCGACATCGAAATGCAGTCCTTCGACCCTCTTGAGATCGACGGCATGAGAGGACACTTCCATGACCGCATATTTCCAACCTCCATCCACAACCTTCCTGAACAGCGATTCCAGTTCCGGAGCTTCCGGTGTCGTCCGCTCGGCCTTGTATTCAAATCCGGGGCCACGATACTCCACAGTTCCAAATAGCGCGGCCGGATGACCCGCGGCCTTCAATATTGATTCGACCAGGTACGCCGTTGTCGTTTTCCCGTTCGTTCCGGTTATTCCGATCGCGTGAAGCTTCGTTGTCGGCCGGTCAAAAAAATTTGACGACAGTATTGCGAGTGCTTCGCGGTCGTCCTCAACCTGGATCCACGCCACCTTCAGACCGTCTGGCGGCGGGGATACGGAAACCACGG
>Ga0210380_10001315_pt1 | contig 10266 bp, 8 predicted proteins | sample PLM4_5_coexredo_FD_155476 | JGI IMG/M metagenome (GOLD analysis project Ga0210380, IMG submission 155476) | Groundwater sediment microbial communities from an aquifer in East River, Colorado, USA - PLM4_5_coex redo | ecosystem: Environmental > Terrestrial > Soil > Riparian zone | place: USA...
CGCCTCGCCGCCCAGCCGGACCGCGCTGCCGTCGGCCAGCACCACCACCGCGCCCAGGATGTGATTGAACGTGACGCCGTACTTCAGACAGTGCGGACCACCGGCGTTGGTCGCGACGTTGCCGCCCACCGTGCTGACCTGCTGCGACGCAGGATCGGGCGCGAAATAGAGACCGAGCGGCGCGAGCTGCTGCGAGAGCTGGAGATTCACCAGCCCGGGCTGGACCCACGCGAACATGCGGTCGGCATCGACGCTCACGATCCGCCCCATCCGGTTGAGGCTCAGGACCACGCCGCCCTGCATGGGCGTCGCGCCGCCCGCCAGGCCGGTGCCGGCGCCGCGCGGCGTCACCGGCACGCCGTGCGCGTTCGCCCAGCGCACGATCGCCGCGACCTCGTCGGTCGAGCGCGGCAACACCACCACGTCGGGACGGAACCGCTCGATCGTCAGCGCGTCGGCTTCGTAGGTGAAGAGCGCGGCGTCGGTGGCGAGCACTCCGTCGTCACCGAGCAGGGCACGCAGCTCGGCGAGGTCGGACGCCGTGAAGCTCATCGCGAGCCGGGAGCGGCGTTCGCGCGGGGGCGCGGTCCGTAGGTGGCGGCCAGCCAGCGCAGCAGCGTGTCGGTCTCGGCGGAGTCGAGCGGCGTGCCCCAGGTCTTCATCGTCCCGATCGTGCGCGCCCAGCCCGCCGAGTCCTTGTGCTGCTGGGTGATCAGCGTCGCGTTGTGGCACATCACGCAGCGCTGCTCGGCGAGCGCCTGCCCCGATCCGGCCGGGAAGCTGTCCGGATACGGGCGCGCCAGCTTCGGCGTTCCGGCAGCGAACAGCGCGGTGACCGGCGGAATCGCGAGCAGCGCGACCACGGTCAGCGCGAGCAGCAGGCGGCGATCACGCGGCGCCATGAACCACCACCCGATGGATCGAGTTGTTCGCGTAGCCGCTGGCGTTGGCGGACGCCTGCTCGGGCTGCGTATCGCCGTTGCCATCGGAGGCGCGCGCGCGCAGCACGATCTCCTGGTTCGGGCGCACGTCGATCTCGGTGCGCCACGGCCGCCACGCGTAGCCGTCCTTGGTTCCGTCGAGGCGCCCTTCCGCCCACGTCCGTCCATCGTCGGCCGACAGCTCGAGTCGCGCGACCCCCGAGGGGCCGGCCCACGCGAAGCCCTGGACGACCAGGCGACCCGGGCGCACCTGCGTCTCGGTCAGTGGACTCGTGATCAGCGACTTCACCCGCAGCGTTTCCACCCCGGGCGCGCTGGCCGGGGCGGTGCCCGCCACGTTGTAGTGGTAGCTGCGCGCCATGAAGTGATTGTCGGAGGGTTCCTTCTCGACCCGGATCTTCGTCACCCACTTCGACCACGCCATGCCGAACCAGCCCGGCACCACCAGCCGCAGCGGACCACCGTGCCGGCGCGTCAGCTTCGCGCCGTTCATCGTAAGGGCGAGCAGCGCGTCGTCCTGGGCCTTGTCGATCGGAATGCTGCGCAGGAATTTCGGCGGGCCCGGCAGCGGCGCCTCGTCGGCGGCCTCGAACCACACGTGGCCGGCGCCTTCCTTCACGCCCGCGCGCTCGAGCACGGTCTTGAGCGCCACCCCCGACCACTCGCCGTTGCCGACCGCGCCGCGTTCCCACTGCGTCCCCGAGGTGGTCGCCGAGGGAAACAGACCGCGGCCGTTCCCCGCGCATTCGAGGATCGCCGTGCGCTTCACGACCGGCAGCGCGCGCAGCTCGGCGAGCGTGAGCGTCTGCGGGCGCTCGACCAGTCCGGTGATCTCGAGACGCCAGGCGCGCTCGTCGATCTCGGGCACCGGAAAATGAGTGCGCACGAAGAACCGGTCCTCGGGCGTGATCACCGAGCGTCCGAGCGCCGCGACCGAGGTCTCCCAGTGCTCCGGCCACTCGTTGCGGACGATCAGGTCGGGACTCGGGAGCGCGGTCAGCGCGTCGCGGGCGAACGGCGGGAGGGCGGATGCCACCCATGCGGCGCCGGCGGCCAGTGCGCCTGTGCGAAGGAACGCGCGACGGGGAAGGCTCACGCCGGCCACTCTAGACGTGGGAACCGGTTCCCGCCAGCCCCACGGCATGGAGCAGCCGCTCGAAGCGCGGGTCGCCACGCAACGGATCGAGCCGGGGATGAACCTTGAGCTGGGCCAGCATCCGGTCGCGCTCCGCCAGCGCCTGGTCGAGCCAGTGGAACGCGGTGTCGGTCTCGCCGAGCCCCGCGTAGACGGAGGCGATCGCGTAGGGCGAGACCAGCGCGGTCCGCGCCCGCTCGAGCACGCGCGACAACACCCGCTCGGCCGATGCGCGCTGGCCGGCGACCGCGTACGCGTGCGCGAGCGCCGCCGAGTCCTCGGGATCGGAGCCGATCCGTGCGAGTGCGACCCGGAAGCCCTCGATCGCCTCCTCGTGCAGGCCCATTTCCTCCTGCGCGCGCGCCACGTTCATTCCGCCGAGGAAGAAACCGGGCGCCAGATCGAGCGCGCGGCGATACTCCGCGATCGCGCGGTCGTACTCACGCCGGTAGTAGTGGATGTCGCCGTGCGCCGATGCGATCACCGGCGAGAGCGGATCCAGCTCCGAGGCTTTCACCGTCTGCTCGAGCGCCTCGTCGAAGCGGGCCTGCGAAACCAGGTGCTCGGCGTACCACTGGCGCGCGGTCGCATAGCCGGGCTGGAGCACGAGTGCGCGCTCGAACTCGCGTCCCGCCGCGGGCCAGTCCCAGTCGTGATACTGGAGCGCGAACGCGAGCGAGGTATGGGCCTCGGCCAGGTCCGGATCCAGCTCGAGCGCGCGCTGCGCGGCCGCCTTGGCGGGCGGGAACGTGTCGGCCGAGCGCAGCCAGCGGAACGCGCCGCGAATGTTGTGGCAGTCGGCGACCCCGGTCCACGCCAGCGCGTAGGTCGGGTCCTCTTCGATCGCGTTCTGGAACGACTCGAGCGCGCGCGTCACCGCCTCGGGCGAGCGCTGCTCCCAGAAGAAGCGCCCGCGCACGTACGCCTCGTAGGCGCGCGGCGACACCGGGCGCGAGCGGATGAAGTGCGCCTGCTCGCTCGGGCTCATTCGCAGCCGGATGCCGTCGGCGACCGCGACCGCGATCGCGCGCTGGAGATCGAGCACGTCCGCGAGCGGACGGTCGAAGCGCTCGGACCACAGCGTACGCTCGGTCGCCGCGTCGACCAGTCGCAGCGTCACCACGACCCGCGCGCGGTCGGTCGCCACCGAGCCCTCGAGCACCGCGCCGACCCGCAGCGCGCGCGCGATCTCGGGCAGCGGCCGGCGCGATCCCTTCCACGCCATCGACGAGGTGCGCGAGATCACGCGCAGCGCCTCGAGCCGCGCCAGCTCAGTGATCAGCGCCTCGGTCATGCCGTCGGCGAAATAGCCGGACGACGGCTCGGTCGAATGGTCGACCAGCGGCAGCACCACCATGGAGCGGATCGTCTGGCCGTCGTCCCCGGCGACCGGTTGCCCGTCGGCGTGGCTCAGGCGGTCCATCACCGAGCGTGTGTCGGGGCGCCGCGCCGGCTCGCGATCCAGCAGCTCGATGACCAGCCGGTCGAGATCGGCGGTGAGGCCGGGCCGCAGCTGGGCGGGCGGCACCGGCGTCTTGTGGAGAACCTCGTAGATGAGCGCGGTCGCGAGCTCGGCACGATGCGGCGGGCGACCGGTCGCCATCTCGTAGAGCACCGCACCCAGCGAGTAGAGATCTGACGCGACGCCCGACTCCTGCCCCAGCATCTGCTCGGGCGCCATGTAGGGCAGCGTGCCGGCGAGGATGCGCGGATCGGTGCGGCCAGCTTCGACCGCCAGCTCGGAGCCGCGCTCGAGCAGGCGCGCGAGCCCGAAATCGAGCAGCTTCACCCGGCCCTGCGGCGTGACCATGATGTTCGACGGCTTGAGGTCGCGGTGGACGACGCCCAGCTCGTGCGCGCCCGACAGCGCCTCGGCGATCTGTCCGCCCAGTTCGCGGACCTCGCTCTCCGCCATCGGGCCGTCGCCCAGCACCGCGTCGAGCGTGCGCCCGGCGACCGCCTCCATCACGATGAAGTCGATCCCGCGGTCGCTCTCGAACGCATGGATCGCGGCGATGCCGGGATGGGCGACGCGGGACAGGACCATCGCCTCGCGATGGAAGCGGTGGCGGTGCGCCTCGTCCGCGAGCACCTCGGGTGGCAGCACCTTGACCGCCACTTCGCGCGCGAGACGCTCATCGAGCGCGCGGTACACCTGACCCATGCCGCCCGCGCCGAGCGGTTCGAGGATCCGGTAGTGGCGCAGCGTGGTGCCGATCACGGCTCGTCCCCGGGGTGGGTGCTAGGCAGCCCCGACGCGGCTGCCCGCGAGTCTTTCGATGACCTCCGCCACCTGCCGGTAGCCGGTCTCGAGCAGAAAATCCGAGCGGCGGCCGTAGCTCTTGTGGCCGAGGAGGTAGAAGTCGGGCTCGGGATGAGCGAGCGCGTCGGCGTCCACCACCGGGGCGGCCAGGCAGTCGCGCTCGGGTCCCAGCGCCGCCGCCAGTTTCCCGGGCGCTTCGCTCGCGTGGCTCTCGTCGACCTGCAGCTCGCGGAACAGCGAACGGTCGGGCTGGTAGCCATTGTTCACGATCACGTGGTCGACTTCCTCGATCTGCGGCGCATCGCCGATCCGCAGGTTCACGCGGTAGCGATGGGTTGCCGAGTTGAACTCGAAGCCTTCGATCACCGCGTTGCCGATGTGGCGCACGTGCGGGCTCGCGCCGCCGACCAGCGCGCGTCCCTCGGCGCGGAGCGCGCGACGTCCCGCCAGCGGGTCGTCCGGGATCTCGCGCAGCACCTGGTCCGCGGCGCCGCGCGTGACCCACACGACCCGCGTTCCCTCGACCTCGGAGGCGAGCTGCGCGAGCGCCACCACCGTGGTCGCGGCGCTGCTGCCGCCGCCCGCCACCAGCACGGTCCGCCCGGCGTAGCGAGGGCGCCGCGCGCCCAGCACATCGTCGGGGTGATAGGAGAGCTGCGGCGCCAGGTACAGCTCCTGGCGCGCGGGAATCCCGCCGTCGCCGGCGTGATTGGGTCGCGCGTAGACACCCGACGCATCGATCACCGCGAACGCATGAATGTAGTTCTCGCGCCCGCCCTGGTCGCGCACCTGCAGCCGGAACGGATGCTCACGGCGTTCCGGATTGCCGGCGAGATCGCCCTTCAGCAGCCCGCGCCGCGACACGTGGACGACATCCGCGTGCGGGTGGATCCGGCGCTCCAGCTCGGTCAGGCGCGCGATCGCGGCGAGATAGGTCTCCGCCAGCTCGAGGCCGGTCGGGAAGGCGTCGGGATCCGGACGGCTCCAGCCCGCGCGCTCCAGATGCGCGACCGACGCAGACCCCAGATTCATGCGCCACGGCGTGAACATCCGGATGTGCCCCCACGCGATCGCGTGCGTCCCGACCTCGCCGCGCTCGAACACATGCACGTCGAAGCCTCGGTCGAGCGCGGCGAGCGCGGTCTCGAGCCCGATCGGGCCGGCACCGATCACCGCCAGCGTGTTGCGATCGGGAAGGGGCATGCGATTCTCCGGGTTGTGCTCGGGGTTCGCCGCAGTGGCGGCGGGCCGGAGACTGTAGACGAGACGGGCCGTCCCTGCACCGTGCCGGGACCGGCCACCGGGGGATGCATGCGGTTCTACACCATCGGCTACGGGGGCCGGGCGCCCGGGGAATTCCTGGCGCTGCTCCAGCAGCATGGCATCCGCACCGTGGTCGACGTCCGGCTGCGGCCCGAATTCTCGAGCATGGGCGTGTATGCGCGCGCGAAGCGTCCCGACCGTGGGATCCAGGCGCTGCTCGAATCCGGCGGGATCGCCTACCTGTCGAAGGTCCAGCTCGGGAACGTGTTCATGGATCGCGACGACTGGCGGGCGCGTTACCAGGACCTGCTGGACCGCGCCGGGCACCTGCTGGTCGCCGGCCTGGAGGACATTCCCGGACCGATCGCCCTCCTGTGCGCCGAGAAGCGGGTCGCCGAGTGTCATCGCGGACTGATCGCCGACCACCTCGTGAAGACACGGAATTGGGAAGTCACGCACATCGAGTAACGCGCGGTTTTGCGTGCCCTTTTCATGAAGCAGCGATTACAAGCGCAGAGCACTCTTCGACTCTCTTTCACGCTGCTTCATCACTCGGTGAACTTCCCGAATCCGCCCTCCCGCAACATCTTCGGCGTTTCTTCCATTCCGGCACGGGCCCTGCGTTATCCGTGAGTGTTGGCGCAATGGATGTGTCCGACCAAGATTTCGAGGCCGAACCGAGGAGGACGGTATGAAGAGTCATCTCGCAAAATTCGCAGCGGTGATGTTGACGACCGCTTTCCTGGGCGCTGGATGGATGTACGCCAACGGCCAGTATTACGAGAACGATCGCTACAACAACGACCGCTACAACAATCAGCGGTACAGCGAACGCGGACGCTACTCGCGCAACCTGACGGTGCGCGCCGGCACGCCGATCGAGGTTCGGATCGACACCCGTCTCGCGACTGACGACAACACCGCCGGCGATGGCTGGACCGGTGTCGTGGCTCGTGACGTGATGTCTTCGTCGGGTCGCCGGGTCGTGATTCCGGCCGGCACGCCGGTGGAAGGCGTCGTGACCGTTTCCGAGCAGGGACGCAGCGGCGTGAAGGGTCGAATGGACCTCGCGATGCGGTCGATCTCGATGAACGGTGACGTGCGCAGGCTGAATGCTGCGACCGAGCCGATCGTCGACGGCAGCAAGCAGGCCAAGAAGATCGGCGCAGTGATTGGTGGCGCCGCGGTGGGCGGCCTGCTGGGCCACGCAATCGGTGGCGACAAGGGCGGTCTGCTGGGCGGTCTGCTGGGTGGCGCGGCTGGCTACGGTGCAACCCGTCACTCCGGCCGGACCATGACCCTGCGATCGGGTACGGTCGTCACGTTTACCACCACCACTGACATGCTCGCCTATCGCTAGGCACGAAGCATTGCAGTGGTGACGAGGGGCGCCCGAACGGGCGCCCCTTCGTATTGGCCGCTAGTCCGTCCCCTTCGAAGCCTTCTGCTTGTGCTTCGATTCCTTGTCGCGCTCGCGGGTTGCCTCCCAGCGCGCGACTCTGCCGCGGAACTCGGGATTGTCGCGCAGCGCCTCGAGGTCGTCGTCGCCGGGAGCGACCTGATCGACGTCCATGCCTGCCTGTTCCGCCCAGGTCAGATGCCGAAGTGCCGAGTCATCGTTCCCGAGCTGCGCCTCCGCGCACGCGATGTTGTAGTGGGTGGTCCCGCGCCGGTAGCCGGTCCCGAGCGCGTGCAGGAAGGCTTCCCGCGCGTCGGCCGGCTTCCCGGCACGAAGATCGGCGTACCCCAGGTTGAACCATGCACGACCGCTGCCCGGCATCTCGCGGGTGATGCGTTCATGGCGCGGCAGCGTGCGCGACCAGGCCGCATGCTCCTCGCTGCGCGTGCGCTGCTTGCCTTTCGGGAACTCGAGCTCCAGGTCCCCGGCGATCCGGACCAGCTCCTCGAAGCGTGAGTCGTCGCGAATCGCATTCAGGTCCGAGTCGCTCTCCAGCTTGTCCGGATCGCCATACCCGGCGTGGAGCGAGCGCTCCAGCACCGCCAGCGCGCGATCCTCGCGACCCGCCACGGCGTAGGAACAGGCGGCGTTGTAGAGGGCGGAGGCGGTCGAATCCAGGCTGTACTGACGCAGGAACAGCGAGGCGGCACGTTCGGGATCACCGTTGCGCAGCTCGTTCGTCGCCGTGGTCTTCAGCTGCTGCGGATCGTCCTCGTCGTCGGAGTTATCCTTCTTCGAGCTCGAGCTGCTCAGCCCCGCGAGCTGGGTTCCGGGTGCGACGTTCGTCAGCATCTGGAAGCGCCGGTCCGAACGAATGCCGTCGAAATCATCGTCCGCGGCGGCTTGCCGGCCGATCTCCACGTCGTGATCGAGCGCCGCACGCAGCGCTCCGACTGCCTGGTTGTTCCGGCCGGCGCGCGCGAACGACGCAGCACTGCGATACCACGAATGACCCGTATCGAAGCCCGCCCGGGCGGCGCGCTCGAACGCGTCACCGGCGGCCTGGTAGCGCTCCGCCTGATAGGCCTCGCATCCGAAACTCGCCCACTCCTCGCCCGATTTCGCCTCGGCGGGCCCGAGGTCCAGCCAGCGGGTGCCCAGGGCGGTCGCGGCTTCGTTGGCCGGCACGGGCTTCACGCTCTCCAGCTTCGAATCCCACGAGTGCGCGGATGGCTCGTCGGTCGGCGTCGCCACTTCGTTCGCGACACTCCGGCTTTCCTTCGCGGGCGCTGCGACCACGCGAATGGCAGCGATCGGCGCGAGCACCGCGACCAGCGCCAGCGTCAGCAGCGCTTCCGCGCGGCGGGGAAGAGGAGGACGTGCCGCGTCGGCGCGCAGGATTGCGACCAGCCGCCCCTCGAAGCTCGAGGGCCGGGCGAACGCCAGCGACATCGAGGACAACCCGGTTTCGCGGGCGCCGCGCGCGATCGCGAGGAGCTGGGCGGCATAGTCGGACGGCCGCACCCCCGACGCGATGACGACCGCATCGCAGGCGCGCTCGCATTCCTGGCGTGCCGCGCGTGCCAGCGTCCACGCGAGCGGATGGAACCACAGCGCCGCGGTTGCCAGGCGGCTGATCGCCAGCCCGATCTCGTCGTGGCGCACCACGTGCGCGAGCTCGTGGAGCAGGACGGCGTGGAGCCGGGCATCGCTCCAACCAAGCGCGCTCTCGGGCAGCAGCAGCACCGGCCGCGGAAACACGGTGACCGCGGGGATGAAGAGGTGGCGGGTGACGCGAAGCTCGATCGCCCGGCCGAATCCGAGCCGTGCTGCGGCATCGGCCATCCGCGCCAGGACGCGCGGGTCCTCGACCTTGCGCGCGCGCCTCGCGATCCATGCGACCGACGCCAGCGAGATCAGTCGCAGGTCGACGAGCGCGAACGCGCCGAACACCGCGACCAGAACGAACGCCGCCGGCCACAGATGCCAGGGCAGGCGGACGGGGCTCGGGGTGGCGCCGGGGCCCGGCATGGGAACCTCGGCGCGTTCGGTCATCGGGTCCGCACTCTCGTCCGCGGCCGCGAGGTCCGGGAGACGGCCAGCATCCCGGGCAGGAGTGGTCGGCTGGTGAAGGCGGGGCGCGTCCGGTTGCGCGGAGATCCACGTGTTCGTGTCGTCAGGGAGCGGCAGCGGCATCCGCAGCGTCGGCGCCGCGCCACCCAGCGCGCCGAACAGCGGAGTCGCCACCATCACCGCCAGCGTGGCAACGGCCACCAGATGTCGGGTGGCGGCAGCGCTGCGATGGAGCAGCGCGAGCACCAGGTGGCCGGTCGCGCCGATCAGCGTGAGACGGAGCATCAGCAGCAGGACGTCGGAAGCGGTCACAGAGTCGGCAACGAATTCCCAACTGCGCATCACGAGTTCCATCACCGGCCCTCCCGTCGCGCACGCGCGATCAGCTCGGCCATCCGCTGGTACTCATCCTTGGAGATCTCGACGCCCGGCTGTTCGAGCAGCGTCATCACGGCGTTCATGGCCGAGCCTTCGAAGAATGTGTTCACGAGGTGATCGAGGGCGCCCTGAACCGCCTTGGTACGCGTGACGCGGGGCGCGAACACGTAGCGCTTGCCGTCGTAATCGTGGCGCAGCAGGCCCTTGCCCTCGAGGATCCGCAGCGTGGCGCGCACCGCGGAATAGCTGGGTGGATCCGGCATCGCATCGCGCACCTCGACGGCGGTTGCCCGGCCCATCCGGTACACGATGTCCATCATCTCGCGCTCGCGCCGGCTCAGTGAGTTCAGCCTCTTCATCGCCCCTCCGCTGCTAAAAATTCAGCACGTGCTGGGTTTTTAGCACGAGGGTCGGGGTCTGGCCACCCCCTGGGTGACGAACGCGGAGTTCCGGGGGGTCCGGCGTCGCGGGCGTGGCCTTCGTAATGGGTGGGAAGGTGCCGATAACCAGGGGATGTTCCATCTCCTGGTCTCGGCCTTTCTGGTTGTCGAAACTCCCGCCGAGCTCTCCCCAGAGCCTGGGACAGAGCCGGCGACGGCGGATACGCTCGCGGCGGCCCCGACCACGGAATGGCGGACCATCGGACGTGGTGCGGTGAGTACGGATTCGGTGTTCGTCCGGGCCCTCTGGACTTCGCAGGACCCGGGATCGGGTGAGCCGTTGTTCCTGTCCTACCGGATCGAGAACTCACGCGGCCGGGTGGTCTTTGCCGACAGCGTCTCGCAGGGTGACCTGGGCGAATCGCTCGATGTGA
>Ga0210380_10001316_pt1 | contig 10256 bp, 10 predicted proteins | sample PLM4_5_coexredo_FD_155476 | JGI IMG/M metagenome (GOLD analysis project Ga0210380, IMG submission 155476) | Groundwater sediment microbial communities from an aquifer in East River, Colorado, USA - PLM4_5_coex redo | ecosystem: Environmental > Terrestrial > Soil > Riparian zone | place: USA...
CAACGTGCTCCGTCTCGGCGCCTACGAACTGCTCTTCGAGCCCGGCACGCCGCCGCGCGAAGTCGCCATCGATGAAGCCATCGAACTCGCTCGCCGATTCGGCTCCAGGGACTCGGCGGCCTTTGTGAATGGCGTGCTGGACAAGGTGGCCCGGACGAAGGGCGAGTGATGCCGCGCCACTCGCCGTTCACCGCGCTCTGCACGAAGGTCGCTTCACTCGGCCGGCCGTCTCGTGCCGATCTTCACATCCACACGACTGCCAGTGATGGGGAGTTCACGCCGTCGCAGGTCGTCGCACTGGCTCGCCAGGCGAAGCTCGCCGCCGTCGCGATAACGGATCACGACACGTTCGCCGGCCTCCCCGAAGCCGTGACGAGTGCACACGAACACCTCGAAGTGATTCCCGGCGTGGAGATCACGGCGGAGTTCGCGGGCCGCGAGGTGCACCTGCTCGGCTACTTCACACGGCTCGATCATCCGGAGTTGAATGCAGCACTCGAACAGGTCCGAATGAGCCGGCGCGAACGGTTCCGCGACTACCTCGACAAGCTGGCACAGCGCGGAGACGCGATTCCTTCGGATCGCGCGAAACTCGTGGAAGACGTAGCGTCGAGCCTCGGCCGGCGGCACGTCGCGCGGCTCCTCATCGCCTGCGGGTTCGCCGCCACGATCGACGAGGCCTTCCGCCGCCACTTCGCGCCGCTTCGCGGCCGGATCGTTCCGAAGCGCCGCGTTCCGCTGGATGAGGCAATTGGATTGGTTCACGCGGCCGGCGGCTGCACGAGTCTCGCGCACCCGCCGCCGGACCTAGAGCAGGCCGACTTCCGCCGGATGAAGGGGATGGGGCTGGACGCGCTGGAATCGGAGTACGCGTGGCGACGATCCGCGCCGGCGAAGCGGTTGCGGGAGATCGCCGCCCGGCTCGGTCTGCTCGTCACCGGCGGCAGCGACTGCCACGGCCCGCATCCGGTACGGCGCTGCATCGGCTCCGTCACGATCGGTGCGGAAGCCGTCGAGAGATTGCGCGAACTCACCGCGAGTTGCGAACCCAGCCGCGTGCCGTGACTACTTCTCCGGCGCGGCCTTGGGCTTCTGCTTCCAGAATTCGAACACGGACATCGCATCCGGCGGGGCGGAGTCCTTGTTCGTCACGAGCAGGCCGTACTCTCGCACCAGAATGCGCACGTCCTTCGTGCCATCCGCATACAGTTGCAGCCAGGCGCCGACCGGGAGTTCCTCACCGAGCGAGACGATGGCGCCCACTTTGAACTCGGCCCGAACGGGCACGTCGAGCCCGGCTTCCTTCTTGAAGATCTCGAGTCCCTCCTCGAACGTCGCCTTGGCATCCTTGGGCCCGATCTTGACCACTTTGTCGAGCGCGGTGCGGATGCGGTCCGCGACCGGCCCCTTCACGGGCTCGCGCCGAACGCGGTCCTGAAACCACGCCAGTGCCTGATCGCTGTCCCGAACGCCGATCGGGGTGGTATGGCATGCCAGACACGAGTTGCCCCACCCCTTTTCGCGATGCACGGCGTTCAAATCCTGCCAGCCATCGGCCGCCGCCTTCGGCCCTCCGGCTTTCCCCGTCACCAGTTTCATCTCCGTTTCAAGTTGAGCCAGCTTGGCCTGAGACGTCTCCAACTTCTCGCGGGCCTGAAGCATATCGGTCAGCGAACCCTGCTTCGCCTTGTAGGCCTCGTTCACGATGGCAAACATGTCCTGAGCGGTCCGGGTGAGCCTTGTCTGTTCGCGGATGGCGGAATCGAGGGCCGTGACTTTCTGGGTCACCTGCTGGCGGGCCCGGGCCAGTTCCGCATCCGCCAGTTGCAGCTTCGCATGGGCGAGCTTCACGTCGGCATCGTTCGTCAGCGCGGCGCCGATCTGCGCGTCGAGCGGGTCCACGACCGCCTTGGGGGCGACTTCCTTCGACTTGGGCTTCGAATCCACACCCGGCGGCTGGGCGAACCCGACCACGGCGAGAACCGCGGCGCCGAACACGGCACTAGCCATCAGTCTTGCCGACATTGAACTTCTCCTGGAAGGCGGCGTTTTTGAGGGACGTGAGCAGCCAGTTGTCCTGGGCCTCGGGTTGGAGTGCGGGCTCGCCGGCGCGGGCGAGGAACAGCCGATAGCACCTTGCGGCGTTGCGGTAGTCCTGGGCGAGGAGGTAGCCGTCTCCGGCAACGCGGTAGAGCCGAGCGGACTCGCTGCGGTCCTCGGCTTGTTCGGCCAGCATCTCGGCCTGCGGAGCCGAAGCCGATTCGTTCTTCTCGATCGAAGGGGACGGGCTCGGCTCGCTCACAGGAACGGGAACCACGACCGGAACGACAACGACTTGCGGTCTGTAGACCAAATCCGGCGGGAATTCGTGGTGGGGCTCCGGGCGAAGTTCGCGACCCAATCCGATGCCGATCATGAGAAGGGCGGCGAGAGCGCCGAGTCGAGTCAACCTCTGAACGGCTCGGCGACGACGAATGACTCGCTCCGTCTGGACTCGAATCGACTCCCGAAGCGCCGGTGAATCGGCGACGGATCGCGGGGCGAGAATCGATTCGAGGTCATCGGGCTCATCGGGTGCGTCACTCATGGATGGCCTCATATCGTTCGCGAAACGCCTGGCGGGCTCGGGTGAGTCGCGATTCAATCGTCTTGGCGGATTCACCCCACGCGGCGGCGATCGTCTCCACGGTCATTCGTTCCAGATACTTCGCACGCAGGACGGCCTCATAAAGCGGGTTGAGGGCCGCGAGCGCTTCGGCGACGCGCTCGGCCTGGTCCTCGTCCGCGGCCGGGAGAGGTACCGCGGGCTCGGCGGCCGATTCCAGCGGCAGGGTGTTCCGCTGCCGGCGCTTGCGGGACCGCAGCGCATTTCGAATCACGTTGGCGGCGATACCGCTCAGCCAGACCGCGAACGATCCCCGCGCTGGATCAAAGGACCGCAGCCGGCGAATGGCGATCAGCCATGTCTCCTGCAGCACGTCGTCGGCGATGTCGGTCAAGCCGCCGCAGCGCCATCGGATATATGCTGTCAGACGGCAAAAGTGCTCGTCGTACCATGCCTGCCACGCCGCGGTGTCTCCTGCGAGCACCGCGTCCCGAATACCGCGTTCGCGCCACACGTCTGCCGAGTCCATCGACTGCCTCGCCTCGTGTGCCCGCACCAGACTATTGTCCGGCGGTTCGGAAATCCTTCGGTGAACTGCACGAACTGGAGCCTTTTGCCAAAGGGATTGCGGGATCCACCGTAACGCCCAACTATTCGATGGCGATTCGCCCATTCATCCCGGCTGCAATGGTATTGGTTTCTTGGGAATGGCGAATCCGCAAGGATTGCAATAAGTTGATCGACAGGCACATCGTGGCTTGCAGGAGCGTGAACGCTTGGAGTTGCCGGCCCCTTCCTGGTTCGCCGAGCTGTTTCCGGAACTTCTGGCCAGACGGGACGTGCCCGGCGGCCGGATTCAGGAAGCCGTGCGCGATTTGGTGGCGGGCAAAGTCGACGATGGCCGCGCCGCCGCGTTCCTCACCGCGCTCCGAATGAAGGGTGAATCGGCGGTGGAAATTGCCGCCGCCGCGGAAGTGCTCCGCGAACAGATGCTCCGGCTCGTCCCGGTCAGCGGACCCGTCCTCGACACGTGCGGCACCGGCGGCGACGACAGCGGCACCTTCAACATCAGCACCGCGGCGGCGCTCGTCGCGGCCGGCGCCGGCATCCCCGTCGTGAAGCACGGCAACCGCGCCGTCTCCAGCCGCTCCGGCAGCGCGGATGTGCTCCGCGAACTCGGCGTGAATGTCGAAGCAGGCCACGAGTGGGCCCAGAAGTGTCTCGACCGCATCGGTTTCGCCTTCTGCTTCGCGCCGCACTTTCATCGCGGCATGGCGCACGTCGCGGCCCTCCGCCGCAAGCTCGGCGTCCGCACCATCTTCAATCTGCTCGGCCCGCTCGCGAACCCCGCCGAAGCTCCCTACCAGTTGCTCGGCGTCGGCAAACCGGAGCTGCTCGATCCGCTGGCGGGGGCCGTCGCCAGGCTTGGCACGCGGCAGGCCGTGCTCGTGTCCAGCCGTGACGGGTTGGATGAAGTGAGCCTCGCGGCCCCGACTCGTGTCCGCATCGTGCGCGGCAACGAATTCGAATCCCGCGAATGGCTTCCCGCCGAGTTCGGTCTCGGCGCGGTAACTGCAAACGAGATTCGCGCGGAGAGTCCGGCCGCGAGCGCCGCCATCATCCGCGACGTGCTGACCGGGAAAGACGGCCCGGCTCGGCGCATGACCCTGGCGAACGCTGCCGCCGCGCTCTGGGCCGCCGAGGCCGTTCCCACGTTGAAGGACGGCGTCGCCAAGGCGGAAGCCGCGATTCACAATGGCTCGGCCATGCGAATTCTGGAACAATTGACGTAGGGTGGGTCGAAACTTCGCGGCCGCGTAGCGGCCGCGAAGTGAGGCCCACCGGTGGGCCTCACGAGACAATGCTGCCGCATTGTCTCGTTTCGGCCCACCCTACGATTCAGGTTCGCCCGCGGCCTGGATGGAGCGTCATGGCGCGAAAGATCATCGTCGTCGCCGATCCGGGGATCGATACCGCGTTCGCGCTCGCGCTGGCGCTGAACGATCCGAACCTCGAAGTCCTCGGCATTCTCCCCACTGCGGGGAACGTGACGGCCGAACAGGCCACGGCGAACGTCCACACGATCATCGACGTGCTCGATCCGCCCCGGTGGCCCAAGCTCGCGGCGGCGCTGCCCGCCCGCTACGATCGGGACGGCCAGGCGCTACACGGCCCCGGCGGGCTCGGCGGCGCGACATTCCCCACCGCCACACGCCACACGCTGCACCCGGCGGACAAAGTCCTCTGCGAACTGGCCCGCGAACATCCGCGGCAGGTCTCCATCGTCTGCCTCGGGCCGCTGACCACGCTCGCCACGGCGCTCGACCGCGATCCGGGTCTGCCCGCCGTCATCGATCAGACGTTCATCGTCGGCGGGTCGTGGCGCGTATCGGGGAACGCCGGCCCGGCCGCCGAGTTCCACTTCGCACTCGATCCGGACGCCGCCCGCCGCGTCCTGCACGCCGAGCTTCACTCGATCATCATGCCGCTCGACGTGACGCGCCGCCTCGTCTTCTCCCCGTCGGATTTGCTGGAACTGCCGAACGCCGACTCGCGCACCTGTCAGTTCCTGCGCAAAATCGTGCCGTTCGGGATCCGCGCCAGTTCGAACCTGTACGGCATCGAAGGCTTCCACCTCAAGGACGTACTCGGCGTCGCAGCCGCGTCGCTGCCGGGCATCGCCACCGGCGAGGATTATCACGTCGATGTGGAGACTCGGGGCGAACTGACCCGGGGAATGATGGTGGTGGACACGCGTCCGCAGCCCGTTGGCCCGCCGAACGCCCGCGTCACCACGGACGTCTCCGTCGGCGAGGTCCGCCAGTACATCGAGCGCATATTGAAAAGTGCGGGATGAGAGGGGCCATAGAAGGCGGGGGCGGATTCCTCCGCCCCCGCAGGAGTTTACTCGATCAGTTCGCTCACGACGCCCGAGCCGACGGTCCGGCCGCCCTCGCGGACGGCGAACCGGCTGCCGGCCTCCAGCGCGATCGGGCGATCCAGGCTCACCTCGATCCGGGCGTTGTCCCCCGGCATCACCATGTCGATCCCCGCGGGGAGCGTCACGTGGCCGGTCACGTCCGTGGTGCGGACGTAGAACTGCGGCTTGTAGCCGGTGAAGAACGGCGTGTGACGGCCGCCTTCGACCTTGCTCAGCGCGTAAACCTCGGCGCGAAAGCGCGACCGCGGGCGAATCGACTTCGGGGCGGCGAGCACGTGGCCGCGCCGCACCTGGTCGGACTTCACGCCCCGCAGGCGCACGCCGACGTTCTCGCCGGCTTCTGCGGACGTCAGCGCGGTGTGGAACGCCTCCACGCCCGTGACGACGGACTCGAGCGAATCGCCGAGCCCGAGCACCTCGACCTTGTCGCCCACAGTCACGCGGCCCTGTTCGACCTTCCCGGTGGCGACCGTGCCGAGCCCCTCGATCGAGTAGACGTTCTCGACCGCGAGGAGGAACGGCCGCTCGGTAAGCCGAAGCGGGTCCGGGATACGGGTGTCGAGCGCATCCAGCAACTCGGTGATGCACGCCGCGGCCGCCGCGTCGGAGGGTTGGTCCAGCGCGCCCTTCGCGTTGCCGCGGATGAACGGGGCCGCTTCGCCATCGTAGCCGTAACGGCTCAGCAACTCGCGCGTCTCCATTTCCACGAGGTCGATCAGCATGGGGTCGTCCACGAGATCGACCTTGTTGATGAAGACGACGAGGTGCGGCACGCCGATCTGGCGAGCGAGCAGGATGTGCTCGCGCGTCTGCGGCATGGGGCCGTCTACCGCGGAGATGACGAGCACGGCCGCATCCATCTGCGCGGCCCCGGTGATCATGTTCTTCACATAATCGGCGTGGCCGGGGCAGTCGATGTGGGCGTAGTGCCGCCGCGCGGTCTCGTACTCGACATGAGCCGAGATCACGGTGAGCGTCTTGGTGAGGTCGCGGCGGATCCCGCCAATGGCGACCGCGTGGTAATCCTTCGCCGTGGCCAGTTTCTTCGTGGCCTGCACGGCGAGGATCGCGGTGGTGAGCGTGGTCTTCCCATGGTCGATGTGACCGATGGTGCCGACGTTGACGTGAACCTTCCTCATGGGTGAAAGACTCCGAAAGTGCGACGTGCACTTTGGGTTGTGCCGGCTCCCGCTGCCCGACCGCGCGAAGCGATCTTTCTTTCACGACGAGTGAATCCAGGGCGGCGGGCCGGCGATTCCGCGCGAGAGGGACACGCTCCGCCGCCCGCGGGTTCATATCCTTCCTGTGCCCTCCTCGCGCGCGTGGATGCCTGCCATGAAGATCGCACCGTCGATACTGTCCGCCGACTTCTCGCGGCTCGGGGAACTCGTCCGCGAGGTGGACGCCGCCGGGGCGGACCGCATCCACGTCGACGTGATGGACGGCCACTTCGTCCCGAACCTCAGCATGGGCGCCGTCGTCGTGAAAGGGCTGCGACCCGTCACGCAGAAGCCGCTCGAAGTGCATCTGATGGTCGAGAAACCCGGGATCTTTCTGGACGGGTTCGTGAAGGCCGGCGCGGACACGCTCATCGTGCATCTCGAAGTGCTGGACGATCCCCGGCCGATAATCGAACAGATCAAGACGGGGCTCGGGAAGAAGGTCGGCCTCGCGTTCAACCCGGACATGCCGGTGAACCGCATCGAGCCATACCTGAAGGACATCGACCTCGCGCTGTGCATGACAGTGTTCCCCGGGTTCGGCGGGCAGGCGTACATTCCCGCGAGCACCCGGCGCATCCGGGAGTTGAAGAAACTGATCGAGGCGAACAATCCGGCGTGCGAGATCGAGGTGGACGGTGGGATCGACGCGCACACGATCGGCGAGGCGGCGCGGGCCGGCGCGGATGTGTTCGTCGCCGGCAACGCGATCTTCGGAGCGAACTCCGGTCCCACGGCGGCCGTAAAGGCGCTGATGACGCGCTGACGCGCGGGGTATGCCGTGTGTGAGCTAGTCGCGGGAACTCCAACGTGCCGTACTTGCCCGTCAAACTGACTCGATTCGATCGTCCAGAGGGCGTGCGGGCACACCATTCCGACGCGATCCCCTCGAACCGCTCCCGTCGCTGCTTCCGGCCGCGAGCGGAGGTGCTAGCAAGGTGGCGAACCGCACTCATGACCTACACCCTTAGACGATGGTCCCCACTGGTGCTCGGTGTAGACTCACACTACGCAGAGTTGCCGCTTTGTGCCTGATCGAGAGTCGTCATGCTCACCCGCCGAGGCTTCCTGGTCGCGTACACTCTCCCACTCCTCGCCGGTACGAATCACCCGGATGCCGTCGACGAGTTGGTCTTCTCACTCAAGACCTGGGAAGGGGACTACACCTCGAAGGACGTGCCGGGCGGGGTCGAGACCACGCCCGTCGAAGGGGCCATTCATTCCGTCAAGGCCGACGGGACCGGCTTGAAGAAACTCGTCGGGCTCGGCAAGAACACGGACTATCCCACCGTGAGCCCGGACGGCCGATGGCTCTACTTCCAGTCGAATGGGACCGGCCGATCGCACGTCTATCGGTGCCGGCGCGACGGCTCCGGCGTCGTCAACCTGACCGACGGCGACCGGCTGGATATGAAATGGACGAGTGCATTCGGCTATTCCCTGTCGACCGACGGCGCGAAGATGCTCTTTACCGTTCACGACGGCACGAGCGGTCGCGTGGCTCTCGCCAACGCTGACGGCTCAAAGCCGCGTCTGATCGCCCCGGAGTTGGGCTACATTTACATGGCCGCGCTGAGCCCCGCAAATGATCGAGTCGTCTTTTCGGGGCCCGCCCGCGGCTACCGATTGCTCATCGCCGCCTTGCCGGACGGCAAGCCAATGGAACTGACTCCCGATCACCCCGAGAGTTTCGTGCCGCAGTTCACGCCGGATGGGAAGACGATCGTCTTCGTCCGTCGCGACGGGGATGTTTACCGGGTCGATGCCGACGGCAAGAACCTTCGGCGGCTGACCGAGGGAAATCGGTACGTGGAATTCAGGCTTTCGGCGAAGGACCGGCACGGCTCGACGGACGGCCCGCAGATTTCGCCGGACGGGAAGCGGATCGCGTATCTCGCCGTCCGAGACGGCGTCGCCAACGTGTGGGTCATGGACATCGACGGCCGCAATCCCCGGCAGGTCACGTTTCGGAAATCGGCCTGTGGCCGGGTGCGATGGAGGCCCGATGGCGACCGACTGGCCTTTGTCTCGTTCGAAGGGAAGTATCCGCAGCTGTTCACGGTCCCGACGAAGGGAGGGGAGCCAGCGCAACTGACGCGGTTGGACGGCGCAGTCTACTTCGCGAACTGGGCGCCCGTTCCGCTTCACTAAGAATTGTGCCTTAGGGAAACGAGGAGCTTCTGATTTTGCAGCCGCGCGGGACGCGGAGACAACTCCCTCCCTCGCTGACCTCAGAATCGCCTTCCAGAGATACGCTCCTCCTGTCACTGAGGAGCAACACGATGAGCATCAAGGTCCAGTCACATCAACGAGGTCTTCGGCACCCACTTGGGAGTATCCTGGAGGTGGACGGCCACGCGTGCGTAGTGAAGTATCTCATCGCCGGAGACCCCGGCGAGCCCGAGGTGTGGGCCATTCTGCTGCTGGTCACTCCTATTACACGGGACGCCTTCTGAAGACTTCACAGACACCGCAACAATTCGTTCGTAGTGGCTGAATGCGGACGGGCATCGTGCGGACAGCCGTTAGGGCGACCCCAGACGACTGCGGCGTGTGTTCGGGGCGGCGGACCTTACGGCCGACGACCGCCGAGCTCTCCCGCGTGAAGCGACACGAACTCCCGGACGCCCATCGCCGGCCGGCCGGTCACCCGCTCCACTCCGTCTGCCAGCCGGTCGTACCGCCCCGCCCGGTGCAACTCTCCCATCGTCACCAGGTGCCCGGTCAGGTGCTCCGGCAACCCCTGCTTTTTCAGCCCTGCCTCCCAGTCCTCCACGGCGATGTCGGAGTACGTGACCTCGCGGTTGAGCGCGTCCGAGAACTCATGGGCGACCCCGTGCATGTCCTGCGATCGCGGGCCGGTGAGTTCGTAGACCCGGCGCAGGTGCGGCCCCGGGTCCGCGAGGACGGCGGCGACCACCCGAGCGACGTCGGCCGCGGCAACTGGAGAGGTCTTGCCCCGCCCGAACGGCAGCTCGATCCGGCCCCGGTCCCGCACGGCCGGACCGGAGAGTGTGAGAAGGGTCTCCAGGAACATCGTCGGCCGGACGGTGACGACCGGAAGGCCGGACCACGCGAACGCCTGCTCGCCAAGCCAGTGCTGCCGCTGCTGGCGACTCGGCGTGCTGTTCTGGATGCTCATCTGGGAGACGGTCATCTGGGACATGTTCACCAGGGCGTCCACACTTAGTTCCCGGGCGACCGCCGCCATCGTTACGGTCGCCTCCAGGTACTCGGCGGACACGGACATGCCGAAGTAGACCCGCCGGCTGCCGCGGACGGCGCGGTAGACGTCGGCCGGTTCGAGCAGGTCGCCGATCACCACATCGGCGCCGGCGGCCCGCAACGCGGCCGCCCGGTCGTCGTCGCGGCGGACCAGGGCGCGGACCGAGAGCCCTCGTTCGAGGAGCAAGCCGGTCGCGGTCCGCCCGACCGCGCCGAGTTGACCGGCGGCCCCCGTGACGAGAATCGGTTCGGTACTGGTCATGTG
>Ga0210380_10001318_pt1 | contig 10253 bp, 3 predicted proteins | sample PLM4_5_coexredo_FD_155476 | JGI IMG/M metagenome (GOLD analysis project Ga0210380, IMG submission 155476) | Groundwater sediment microbial communities from an aquifer in East River, Colorado, USA - PLM4_5_coex redo | ecosystem: Environmental > Terrestrial > Soil > Riparian zone | place: USA...
CAGCGCGCATTACGTGCGCAACCTGCGCACCGTCGAGCTCAAGCCCTGGGCGCGGCGCGGCGGCTCCGGCGTCTACATCAATCACGAGGCGTCCCGCACCTCCAACGACTGCTACGTCTGCGAGATCCCGCCGGGCAAGAAGCTCGCGCCGCAGCGCCAGTTGTTCGAGGAGATGATCCTGGTGCTCGACGGCCGTGGCTCCACCACGGTGTGGAACGACGAGGGTCGGCGCATCACCTTCGAGTGGAAAAGCGGGGCGATGTTCGCGATCCCGCTCAACTGCTGGCACCAGCACTTCAACGGCTCCGGCCAGGCGCCGGCGCGCTTCGTGTCCGTGACCAACGCGCCGCCGGTGATCAATCTCTACGAGGACGTCGAGTTCGTCTTCAATACCAAGCACGACTTCAAGAACCGCTTCAACGGCGAGCCCGAATACTTCAGCGCCAAGGGTGAGCAGAAGGGCCTGCTGCTGGTGACCAACTTCGTCGCGGACGCGGTCAACCTGCCCCTGATCAGCGCCAAGGAACGCGGCGCCGGCGGCGGTCATATTCGCTTCAACATGGCCAAGGGCTCGATGAACAGCCACATCTCGCAGTTCCCGATCGGCACCTACAAGAAGGGTCATGCGCACGGACCCGGCGCCCACGTGATCATCCTGTCCGGCCAGGGCTATTCGCTGATGTGGCCCGAGGGCGACGAGCCGCGACGCTACGACTGGGAGGTCGGCACCCTGATCGTGCCGCCGAACATGTGGTTCCACCAGCACTTCAATAGCGGCACCACGCCCGCGCGCTACCTCGCCTTCAAGCACGAGGTGGTCTCCATCCGCAACGCACAGGGCGTGCCCAAAGCCTGGATCAGCCGTCGCGTCGGCGGCGACCAGATCGATTATGCCGACGAGATTCCGGTGGTGCGGAAGATGTTCACCGAGGAACTGGCCAAGCACGGCCTGACCCCGCGCATGGACCAGGCCTACGCCCAGGAACTGGCGGATCTCCCGCCGCCGATGGCGAAGTCGGCATAACGTCGCGCGATACCAAGACTGTCATGCCCGCGTAAGCGGGGCATCCAGTAATCATCAAGCGATCACGTTCAGTGGATACTGGATCTCCCGCCTTCGCCTTCGCGGGCGATGACACCGCACAGGTTCACCGGGCACGCCGCGACTACGGCCGCAGTGCCCGCACCGCGGTCCGCAGAAAATGTCCGGGCTCGTGGTGGACGCGGGCGCCCCACAGCGCCCGGTGCAGCTTGTCGAGCAGGAGATAGATCACTGGCGTCGTGTAGAGCGTGAGCAACTGCGACACCAGCAGCCCGCCCACGATGGTGATGCCGAGTGGACGGCGCAGCTCCGCTCCCGGCCCGGTCGCGATCAGCAGCGGCACCGCGCCGAGCAGCGCCGCCATGGTCGTCATCATGATCGGACGGAAGCGATCGAGGCAGGCCTCGAAGATCGCCCGCTCCGGCGCGAGGCCGCGCTTGCGCTCCCCTTCGAGCGCAAAGTCGACCATCATGATCCCATTCTTCTTGACGATGCCGATCAGGAGGATGATCCCGATGAACGCGATCAGCGAAAGCTCGGTGCTGAAGATCTGCAGCGCCAGCAGGGCACCGAGGCCCGCCGACGGCAGCGTGGAAATGATCGTGAGCGGATGGGCCAGGCTCTCGTACAGCACGCCGAGCACGATATAGACCGCGATCAGCGCGGCGATGATCAGGATCGGCTGCGCGCCGACCGACATGCGATAGGCGCGCGCGTCGCCGGCAAATTCGGCATGCAGCGTGTCGGGAATGTGCATCTCCGCGACCGCCTGGTCGATCAGCCGCGTCGCCTGCTCGATGGTCACGTTCTCGCCCAGGCCGAAACTGATGGTGATCGCGGGAAACTGCCCCTGGTGGTTGACCACGAGCGGAGACAGCCCGCGCTCGATCTTGGTCACCGCATTGAGCGGGACCTGGGTGTTGTTGGCGCCGCTGACATAGATGCGGTCGAGATCGGAGGGGTCGCGCTGATATTGCGGATCGATCTCGAGGATGACGCGGTACTGGTTGCGCTGGGTGTAGAGGGTCGAGATCTGGCGCTGCGCGTAGGAGTTGTTGAGCGCATTGGCGATGTCCTGCACGCGCACGCCCATGCGCGAGGCCGCGACCCGGTCGATCGACACATTGACCTGCAGTCCGCCCTGCTCGCGGTCGGTCGAGACGTCGACCAGCCCCGGCACCGCCTGGATCTTGGCGAACACCCGCGGCGCCCATTGCAGCAGCTCGTTGTAGTCGGTGTCCCACAGCGTGTACTGGTAGGAGGAATCGCTCTGGCGCCCGCCGACGCGCACATCCTGCATCGGGAAGAAGAACACCCGCAGTCCCGGGATGTCGGCGGTCTTGAGCCGGAGCCTGGTGGCGACGGCCTGCGCGGACAGGCCGCCGCGTTCCGCCAGCGGCTTGAGGCTGATGAAGAGCGAGCCGCGGTTCACCGAGGCGCTGAACCCCGAGGTGCCGATCGACGAGCCGATATTCGCGACCGCGGGATCGGCGCGCGCGATGGCCTCCGCCTTCTGCTGCAGGTCGTACATCGCCTGGAACGAGACCTCGGTGGAGGCCTGGGTACCGCCCCAGATCAGGCCAGTGTCATCCTGCGGGAAATAGCCTTTGGGCGTCCTGGCATAGAACATGCCCGTGATGACCACGGTGGCGGCCATGATCAGCAGCGTGAGCGCGCGGTAGTTAAGCACGACGGCGAGGCTCCTGGCGTAGCCGCGCACCATGACGCCCAACACCCACTCCACCGCCCGGTCCAGCCAGGTGGCGTCGGGGCTCGGCGGCTTGCGCACGAAATGCGCGCAGATCATCGGCGTCAGGGTCAGCGACACCGCGGTCGAAACCGCGATCGCGAAAGCGAGCGTCACCGAGAATTCCCTGAACACGCGCCCAACCACGCCGCTCATGAACAGCAGCGGGATGAAGGCCGCGACCAGCGAGATGCTGATCGCGAGCACCGTGAACCCGATCTGCTGCGCTCCCTCGATCGCCGCGCGGAACGGCGTCATGCCTTTCTCGAGATTGCGGAAGCAATTCTCGATCATCACGATAGCGTCGTCGACGACGAAGCCGACCGAGACTGCGAGCGCCATGAGCGAGAGATTGTCGATCGAGAAGCCCGCGACCCACATCATCGCGCAGGTGCCGGCGAGCGACAGCGGCACCGTCACGCCGGCGGCGATCGTCGCCGCCGCGCGCCGCAGGAACAGGAACACCACCAGCATCACCAGGGCGACGGTCGCCAGCAGCGTGAGCTGCATGTCGAAGACGCTGGCACGGATGGTATTGGTACGGTCGGAGAGGACGGAGATGTCGACGCCGGCCGGGATCCAGCGCTTGAGCTCGGGCAACAGCTCGTAGATGCGGTCGACAGTCTCGATCACGTTCGAGTTGGCCTGCTTGTTGATCACCAGCAGCACCGAGGGCTGGCCATTGAACCAGCCCGCTGAGCGACTGTTGCGTACGCCCTCCTCGATCGAGGCGACGGCGGACAGCCGCACCACTGTGCCGTTGGCATTGCGCACCACGATCGGGTCGTATTCGGGCACGGTCCGCAGCTGACCGTTGGTCGCGATGGTGATGGCGCGCTCGTCGCCGTCGAACAGGCCGACCGGGCCGGTCGCGTTGGAGTTGGCGATGGCGGTGCGGACATCTTCCAGCGAGAGCCCCATCGAGGCGAGCGCGACCGGGTTGATGCGGACGCGGATCGCGGGCTGCTCGGCGCCGTTGACGGTCACCTCGGCCACGCCATCGATCTGCGACAGACGCTGGACGATCACGGTGTCGGCGGCATCGTAAAGCGCGCTGGGCGGCACGGTGTTCGAGGTCAGCGCCAGGATCATGATCGGCGTCGCCGCCGGATTGGATTTGCGGAACGACGGCCGCGACGGCAGGTCGGCCGGCAAATCGGTCTGCGCCGCGTTGATGGCGGCTTGCACGTCGCGCGCGGCGCCGTCGATATTGCGGTTGAGATCGAACTGCACCGAGATGCGGGTGGAGCCGAGCGAGCTGCGCGAGGTCAGCTCGGTGACCCCCGGGATTTCTCCGAGCCTCCGTTCGAGCGGCGCCGCGACCGTCGCGGCCATGGTCTCGGGGTCGGCGCCCGGCCGGCTGGCGGTGACGCTGATGGTCGGGAAGTCCACCGTGGGCATGCTGGCGACCGGCAGGAACCGGTACGCCACGATGCCGACGAGCAGCAGGCCGATGGCCAGCAGCGTGGTGCCGACCGGTCGGCGGATGAAGGGCTCGGAGAAGTTCGCCAGGCTCATGCGGCTACTCCGCCGGCCGTTGCGAAGGTTCGGGCTGATCGGGGAGGTCGAGCTCGGTCTGCACCGGCCGCGGGCGGCTGAAGCGCGTCTTCAGGCGCTCCATCGCGAGATAGATGACCGGGGTCGTGTAAAGCGTGAGCAGCTGGCTGAGCAGCAGCCCGCCGATGATGGTGATGCCGAGCGGGTTGCGCAGCTCCGAGCCGGTACCGCTTTCGAACGCCAGCGGGATGGCGCCGAACAGGGCCGCCAGCGTCGTCATCATGATCGGCCGGAACCGCAATATCGACGCCTGAACGATCGCTTCCCGCGGCGACATTCCTTGCCGACGCTCGGCTTCGAGCGCGAAGTCGATCATCATGATCGCGTTTTTCTTCACGATGCCCATCAGCAGTATGATGCCGATGAGTGCGACCACCGAGAGGTCCTGCTTGTAGAGCATCAGCGCCAGCAGCGCGCCGACGCCGGCCGAGGGCAAGGTGGACAGGATGGTGATCGGGTGGATGAAGCTTTCATAGAGCACGCCCAGCACGATATAGATCGTCACCGCGGCGGCGAGGATCAGCCAGGGTTCGCCGGCGAGCGACTTTGCGAATTCGGCGGCGTCGCCGGAATAGCTGCCGATGACCGCGCTCGGCATTCCGATCTCGCGTTCGGCCTGCGAGATCACCTTCACCGCGTCGCTGAGCGCGGCGTCGGGGGCGAGATTGAAGCTGATCGTGGCGGCCGGAAACTGCTCCTGATGGGCGATGACCAGCGGGGCGGTCCCGTGCTCGAAACTGGCGACCGCGCTCAATGGTACCATCGAGTTGTTTCCGACCGTGGGAATGTTGGTCGGTGAGGTCGAGGTCAACGAGGTGGATTGTGCCACCGCCTGAATTCCGGTGGCGGGGATATAGATCTTCGACAGCGAGTTCGGGTCGTTCTGGTACTCCGGCTTGGCCTCGAGGATCACGCGGTACTGGTTCGCCTGCCCGTAGATGGTCGAAATCTGGCGCTGGCCAAAGGCATCGCTCAAGGTGTCCACGATGGTCTGCATGGAGATTCCAAGCCGGCCGGCAGTGTCGCGATCGACCTCCACGTTCAGGCGGAAACCGTCATTCTGCGCCTCCGAGGCGACGTCCTGCATGATCGCCGACGAGCGCAGCTTTTGCGCAAGCTTCGATGCCCAATCGTCGACCTCCTGCACGTCGGTGCCGGTGAGCGTGTACTGATATTGCGCGCGGCTCATGCGCGTCGAGATCTGGATGTCCTGCACCGGCTGAAAGTAGACGACCACGCCCGGGACCGCGGCGACCGCCCGCTGCAGCCGATCCATGATCGTCGTCACCGGCGTCTTGCGCTCATCGCGCGAGCGCAGGGTGATGGCAAGCCGGCCGGCATTCGGCGAGGCATTCATCGGCGACACGCCGATCACGGACACCACGCCGGTGACGTCGGGATCCTTGCGGATCGCGGTTTCGACCGTGGCCTGTAGCCGCTTCATCTCGGCGAACGAGACCTCCTGTCCACCCTCCATGACGGCGACGATGAGGCTGGTGTCCTGCAGGGGCAGGAATCCCTTCGGAATGATGATGTAGAGCCAGACCGTGGCCACCATGGTGGCGGCGGTGACCAGAAGCGTGAGGGTTTCGTGGCGCAGCACCCATTCAAGAGTGCGCCGGTAGAGTTCCAGCGATCCGTCGATGAGGCGGTGAAATCCTCTGACGATGCGGCCGCGTGGGGCCTCCGCCGAGGCGTGCCGCAGCAGCCGGCTGCACATCATCGGCGTCAAGGTGAGCGAGACCACGGCCGACGTCACCACGGCGATGGTCAGCGTCAGCGCGAATTCCCGGAACATGCGACCGACCAGGCCGGTCATGAACAGCAGCGGGATGAACACCGCGATCAGCGACACCGTGAGCGAGATCACGGTGAAGCCGATTTCGCTCGCACCGCGCAGCGCGGCCTCGAACGGGTCCTCCCCGTCCTCGATGTGGCGGACGATGTTCTCAATCATGACGATGGCGTCGTCGACGACAAAGCCCGTCCCGATGGTCAGCGCCATGAGCGAAAGATTGTCGAGCGAGAATCCGCAGAACCACATGATGCCGAAGGTCGCGATCAGCGAAAGCGGCAGCGCGACGCCGGCGATGATGGTGGCGCGGACGGTGCGCAGGAAGATGAGCACGACCGTAATGACCAGCGCCACGCTCAAGATGAGCGTGAACTGCACGTCACGGACCGATGCGCGGATGCTTTCGGTGGCATCGTGCACCACGGTGAGCGTGGCGCCGGTGGGCATCGAGCGCTGCAGTTTCGGCAGCTCATTCTTGATGCGCTGGACCGTCTCGATCACGTTGGCGCCGGGCTGGCGCTGGATGTCGACCACGATGGCGGGCATGCCTTGGTAGAAGCCGCCGACCCGGTTGTTCTCGAGGCCGTCGACCACGTCGGCCACGTCTCGCAGCAGCACCGGCGCGCCGTTGCGGTAGGCGATGATGATGGTGCGATAGGCCTCGGCCACGGTGATCTGATCGTTGGCGGAGATCGTGTAGGACTGGTGCGCGCCGTCGAGCGCGCCCTTGGCGCCGGCGACATTCGCGGCGACGATGACGTTGCGCACGTCCTCGAGCCCGATGCCGTAATTGGCGAGGCGCGAAAGGTCCGCCTGGATGCGGATCGCCGGCCGGATATTGCCCTGCACCGTGACGCGACCGACGCCGGTCAATTCGGCCAGCCGCTGCGCCAGCAGGGTATCGGCGATGTCGCTGAGCTGGCGCTGCGAGATCGTGTCTGATGTGATCGCCAGCGTCACCATCGGCGCATCGGCCGGGTTCACCTTGGAGTAGACCGGCGGATAGGGCAGGTTTCTCGGCAGCACCGATCCGGACGCGTTGATCGCGGCCTGCACATCCTGCGCCGCGGCGTCGATGTCGCGCCCGAGATCGAACTGCAGCGTGATCTGGCTGATTCCAAACGAGCTCGAGGACGTCATCACCTGCAGCGAGGGTATCTGCCCGAAATTGCGCTCGAGCGGCGCCGTCACCAGTGACGCCATCACGTCGGGGCTCGCGCCCGGAAGCTGGGTTGTGACCTGGATGGTGGGGAAGTCGACCTGCGGCAGCGAGGACACCGGCAGCCACAGGTAGCCGAGGATGCCACCCAGCATGACGGCGATCCCGAGTAGCGATGTTGCAATCGGCCGCCGGATGAAAGGCGAGGACACGCTCATGGCGTGCGGGCCGGCGGTGCCGTGCTCGAACTGCGCTTGCCCCTTTCGCCCGCGCGCGTGCCGCGGGTACCGTCCGGCCGGGTGCGAACGTCGGGTGCGACCTGCCCGGCATCTTCTGCGCTCGACACGGTGACCTGCGTGCCCTCGGTGAGGCGGGCAAAGCCGGTCGTGATCGCCCGCTCGCCGGCCTGCAGGCCCTCGCCGACCACGGCGCGCACGTCATCCTGCTGGGTCAGCTTCACGCGCCGGACGGTGACGGTGTTGTCGTCCTTGAGCACATAGACGAAGGCGCCGTTGGGGCCGCGCTGGATGGCGGCGGTCGGCACCACAACGACGGTGCGCAGCGTGTCGATCAGCACCCGCACATTGACGAACTGGCCGGGCCAGAGCTGCAGATTGGTGTTGGGAAACTCACCCTTGACCTTCACCGTGCCGGTGGTCTGATCGACCTGGTTGTCGATCACCACAACCTTGCCGGTGTCGAGCGCGCTCTTGCCGTCGGGCGTCAGGGCCTCGACCGGCAGTTGGCCTTCGGCCATGCCCCGGGTGAGATCGGGCAGGTTCTGCTGCGGCAGGCTGAAGAAGACCGAGATCGGCCGCAACTGCGTCAGGATCACGATGCCGGTGGTGTCCGCACCGCGTACGAGGTTGCCTTCGTCCACGAGACGGATGCCGGTGCGGCCGGCGATCGGCGCGACCACGTCGGTGTAGCCCAGGATGGCGCGCGCGTTGTCGATCGCGGCCTGGTCGAGCTTGATCTGCGCCTCGAGCTGGCTGACCGTCGCCCGCTGGGTGTCGAGCTGCTGCTTGTTGACGGCGTTGGTCGCCGCCAGTCGCGTATAGCGATCGAGATCGAGCCGGGCGTTGGCGAGCTGCGCCTCGTCCTGCGCTTTCTTCGCCTGCGCCTGGTCGTACTGCGCCTGGTAGGTCGTCGGATCGATCTTGGCGAGGACGAATCCCTTGGGGACGTCCTGTCCCTCCGTGAACGAGATGTTGATGATCTTGCCGTCGACCTGCGAGCGAACGGTCACGGTGTTGAGCGCTTTCGCGGTGCCGACGCCGTCGAGATAGACCGGTACATCGGTTGCACGCGCGGCGATCGCGAGGACGGGCACGGGATCGGTCGAGGGAGGGCCGCCGCGGCGACCGCCTTTCGACGCCGCCTGCGTCTGCTGCCACTGCGGCATGTAATACACGGCGACGACGCCGGCGATGACGAGGCCGGCAATCAACAACACCGTGAGTCGGCGCTTGAGCATCATCGGATCACGTTCGCATTGGCCCCCACGCCGCCGGCCCCCACGCCTGGCGGCATCCAGCTGCCGCCGAGCGCCTGAAAGAGACTCAAGACCGCCTGCAGGCGCGCAAGACGCGCGAGCACATGATTGTCTTCCGCGGTAAACAAAGTCTGCTGGGTCTGCAGCACGGTGACGAGATCGACCGTGCCCTCGCGCAGCCTGGTCTCCGCGAGATTGAAGGCCTCGCGCGAACTCACGACAACCAGTTGCTGCAGTCGCTCGCGCTCGGCCCCGTCGGCGATGGCGATGAGCGCAAGCTCTACATCGCGGAAGCCGGCGAGGATGCTCTGACAGTAGATCTTCAGCAGCTCGAATTGCCGCCCTTGGGTCAATTCCAGCTGCCCCTCCAGCCGGAAGCCGTCGAGCAGCGGCTGCGTCACGTTGACGGCGAGGTTGTAGAAGGCGTTCTGCGGCGTGAACAGCAGCTTGAGCACGTTGCTCTGGTAGCCGCCCTGGCCGGTCAGCGAAATGCTCGGGAAGAAGGCGGCGCGCGCGGATTCCACGCTGGCATCGGCGGAGGCCAGGTCGGCCTCGGCCGCGCGGATGTCGGGGCGCTGGAACAGCAGTTCCGACGGCAGCCCCGGCGTCACGCGCGGGATGGTCAGCCGATAAAGGCTGCCGCCTTTCACCACGACCTGGACCGGCGGCCGCCCGATGAGCACGGCCAGAATGGCGATATTCTGGCGCAGGTCCTGGTCGAACAGCGGAATGGTTGCGCGCACCTGGTTGACCAGGCTCTGCTGTTGCGCGACGTCGAGCTGCGAGGCGGTGCCGGCATCGAATCGCTGCTTGATCAGCGTGAGCACGCGGTTGGCGGCCCCGAAGTTTTGCCGCGCGATCCGCAGGCGGTCCTGCGCCGTCAGCACGAGGAAATAGGAGTTGCCGACCGCTGCGATGGTCGAAAGCACGACCACTTCCTTGTCGAAGCGGGTGGCAACCGCGGTCTGCTCGGCGGCACGGGAGGCGGCGCGGTTCTTGCCCCAGAAATCGATCTCGTAGCTGGCGTTGAGCGCGGCCTGGAACACGTTGCGCTCGGGACCGCCCGGTGGCCGCACGCGCTGGGCGAAACCGGCGAAATCGACTTCCGGCAGCAGCGGCGCGCCGATGATCTTGGCCTGCGCGTCGGCCTGCATGATGCGTCCAATGGCTGCCGCGATATCGAGATTGGCGGCCTGCGCCTCCTCGATCAGATTGGTCAGCTCGAGCGAGCGAAAGCCGCGCCACCAATCGAGCGCGGGCGGCGCCGATTCGCCATTCCCGGCGCCGTATTTGGGCGGGATGTCAGGAGCGAGGTCGGGCCGCTCGGAGCCTAGGATGCACCCGGACAGCATTTGCACCAGACATAATCCTACAAAGGCGACAAAGAAGGGGCGAAGGCTCGTGGCTGTGAACACCAGAGCACGCGTGCGCGACTCGTCGAACATGCGACCGACTTTC
>Ga0210380_10001319_pt1 | contig 10249 bp, 7 predicted proteins | sample PLM4_5_coexredo_FD_155476 | JGI IMG/M metagenome (GOLD analysis project Ga0210380, IMG submission 155476) | Groundwater sediment microbial communities from an aquifer in East River, Colorado, USA - PLM4_5_coex redo | ecosystem: Environmental > Terrestrial > Soil > Riparian zone | place: USA...
CCGGGCGTCACGGGCTGGGCGCAGGTGCGCTACACCTACGGCGCCAGCGTTGAAGACTCGATGGAGAAGCTGCAGTACGACCTCTTCTACATCAAGCACATGACGATCGCGTTCGACTTGTTCATCCTCTTCTCCACGGTCAAAACAGTCGTTCTTCGCCGGGGCGCACAATAACGTGCGGCCTGCCGGTCCGTCAGGTCCGTCAGGTCCCGCGGGTCCTCTGGGTCCGGCGGGTCCTGTCATCAATGCGATGACCATTGATGTCGAAGACTATTTTCAGGTCAGTGCGTTCGACGCCGTCGTTTCGCGCGATTCCTGGGACACCTTTCCGAGCCGCGTCGTCGCCAACACCGAACGCCTGCTGGCGATGTTCGATGAGCATCGTGTGAAGTCCACGTTCTTCGTCCTTGGCTGGGTGGCCAATCGTTTCCCGACGCTGGTGGCCGACATTGCCAAGGCCGGGCACGAGCTGGCGTCGCACGGCTTTCACCACCGTCTGGTGTACGACCAGACGCAAGATGCCTTTCGCGACGATGTGCGACGGGCGAAGCATTTGATCGAAGACCAGTCCGGCCAGCAGGTCCGCGGGTACCGGGCGCCAAGCTATTCGATCACGAACCGATCGCTGTGGGCGCTCGATGTTCTGGCCGAAGAAGGCTACACGTACGACGCCAGCATCTTCCCAATTCGCCACGATCGCTATGGCATCCCGGATGCGCCGCGCCACCCGTACGCGATGGCGCGCGCGGCAGGTTCGCTGACCGAAGCGCCGCCTTCTACGGTTCGCATCGGTTCAACAAACCTACCCGTCGCCGGTGGCGGCTACTTCCGTCTGCTCCCGTATCAGTGGACCAGCTGGGGCATCCGGCGCATCAATGAAGAAGAAGGGAAGCCCGCGATCTTCTACCTGCATCCCTGGGAGATTGATCCGGATCAGCCCAGGCTCCAGGCGAGCGCGCTCAGCAGATTCAGGCACTACCGGAATCTGAGCGAAACCGAACCACGCCTGCGCAGACTGCTGTCGGAGTTCCGTTTCGGGCCCTTGGCGTCGCTCCTGGACAGCGTGCCTGAAAGCTCTTCCGCTGTTCCCCCGTTCGCCAGTTCGCCGGTTCCCGTCGTTACCGCGAGGGCGAGATGAATCCCTCTTTCTTCACCCCGATCCCAGAACCCCCGGACCGTCCGGCGAAACTATTTATCGTGGTGGATACCGAGGAAGAATTCGACTGGGGTGCACCATTTGCCCGCGAGAACGTCAGCGTCACGGCCATTCAGGAGGCGGGGCGCCTGCAGCGGGTGGTTGCGCCTTACCGGCTCAAGCCGACCTATGTGGTGGACTACCCGGTAGCTTCCACCTCAACGTCAGCCGCAACGCTGGCGGAGTTCGCGAGCCAGGGCGGTTGTCGAATTGGCGCACATTTGCACCCGTGGGTCACGCCGCCGTTTGATGAACCACTTGTCCCGAAGATGAGTTTCGGCTGCAACTTAGGGCTGGAAATCGAGCGCGCCAAGATCACTCATCTGAAGGACGCCATCGTCCGATACATGGGCGTGGAACCGCGGGTGTACAAGGCCGGCCGGTATGGCTTTGGTGAAACGACCGCGGACATCCTTGAGGCGCTGGATTTCACGGTAGACGCGAGCGTCATCCCCCACATGGATTTCACCAACGAGACCGGCCCAACGTTTGCCGGATTCACGCCGGGTCCCGGCCGCTTTGGCAAAGCACGGCCTTTGCTTGAACTGCCGTGCACGACTGGTTTCGTCGGCGTCGCGCGATCGATAGGTGAGCCGCTGCATCGGGCCGCGTCGGCCGACTGGCTCAAGCCCACGCGCGCCATCGGCATCATGGCGCGCACGGGCATGTTGAATAAGGTGATGCTCTCGCCCGAAGGCAACACGCTCGAGGAGATGAAGGCGCTCACGCGCGCGCTCCACGCCGATGGCCTTCGAACGTTCGCGATGACCTTCCACAGCCCGAGTTTGAAGCCCGGCTGCACGCGCTACGTGCGCACGGAATCCGAGCGGGACGCGTTTCTTTCGACGATCGATCGGTATTGTGACTTCTTCTTTTCGGATCTGGGCGGAACGCCCACGACTCCGGAAGAACTGTATGGGGAGCTCGTGCGATGAAGGTGCTCGGCATATCGCCGCTGGATAAGGACTCGACGGTCACGTTGGTCGAAGACGGCGTCATTACGTACGCTGCCGCTGAGGAGCGCTTTACGCGTGTGAAGCTGCAGGATGGCTTCCCCTGGCGCGCGCTCGAGGATGCGCTCGATCGGAGCGGGACGAAGGTCGAAGAGATCGAACGCGTGGTCTATCCGTTTCTGCCGGTGGACGAGGAAACGCGGCTGTTCGAAAGAAACTTGGCGAAGGAACGGCAGTTCCTGACGGAGACCGAGACGGCCGAGACCAGCCAGGCTATCGAGAAGGCGAAAGGCCGTATTCCGACCAATCGTGGTCCGGTGCCTGGTCTTGGCAATCCTAACGAGAAACAGGAAAAAGGCCTACTGAAGAACCTGGCCTATCGCGTGCTCGCCAGCGAGGGCGTGGTCTCACGCAACGTCGCGAAGCGGGGTTCCGAAGAATGGGGCCGCAACGCCGCGCAGTTTCATTCTCAGTGGCAGGCACAACTCGAGGCCGGCCTCGCCGAAGTCGGCCTGGGCGGCAAGCTGAAACGCATCGAACACCACGTGAGTCACGCCGCCAATGCGTACTTTACAAGCGGCTTCGATCAGGCGCTGATCGTCACGCTTGATGGCTATGGGTCCGGTTTGGCCGGCAGCATCAGCACCGGCCGTGACGGCAAGATCGAACGCGTCCATGGTCTCGAGTACCCGCACTCGCTCGGCACATTCTATGAGTCAGTTACCTCCGCGCTTGGCTTCAAGCCCAGCCGGCACGAAGGCAAGATCGTCGGTCTCGCGGCCTACGGCGATCCCGAAGTCCTCGGCGACATTCTGCGCAAGCGCTTCGTCTTCCAGAACGGCGGCTTCCGCATCGTCGAAACCAACAACGTCTATTTTGCGCGATTGCTCGCGGCGCAGTTCCCCAAGATCGACGTCGCCGCGGCCTATCAGCGCGTGCTGGAGGAAGTGGCTGTCCAGTACGTGGCGCAGTACATCAAGAAGACCGGCTTGCGGAATCTGGTGCTGTCTGGCGGCGTGGTCGCCAACGTCAAGCTGAACCAGCGCCTGCGCCAGATCGAGGGCGTGGACGGCATCTTCATCCACCAGAACATGGGTGACGGCGGTTGCGGTACCGGCGCGGCCTTGGCTGAGTTCGCGGGCAGCGAGGCGACGCGTCATCGCCTTAAAGATGTGTACTTCGGACCCGACTACACGGCGACGGAGATTGTTGACGCCCTCAAGCGCGCGCAACTCCCATTCACGCACTACCAGCCGATTGAACCGAAGATCGCGATGCTGCTCGCCGCCGGCAAAGTGGTAGCGCGCTTCGACGGTCGCATGGAATACGGCCCGCGCGCACTCGGCAATCGATCGATCCTGTATCACGCCAAGGAACCGGCCGTGAACCAGTGGTTGAACCAGAGGCTCGGCCGCACGGAATTCATGCCGTTCGCGCCGGCCACACTGTACGAGTACCGCGAGTCGAACTACCTGCACATGAAGGGCGCCGAGTACGCGGCCGAGTTCATGACGTTGACGTTCGACTGCACTGAGTCGATGAAGCGCGACTGCCCGGCCGCCGTTCACGTGGACGGCACGGCGCGTCCGCAGCTCGTGTCCGCCGAGAACAGCCCAAGCTTCCACAAGATCCTGACGGAGTACCACAAGCTCAGTGGCATTCCGTCGGTGATCAACACCAGCTTCAACATGCACGAAGAACCCATCGTCTGCAGTCCAGACGATGCGATTCGCGCGTTCATGCAGGGGAACCTGGACTATCTGGCGATCGGGGAGTTCCTCGTAGAGCACCCGAAGAGGGTGTGAGCGGTTTTGATGAGAAGGGGACAGGGGTCGGCCTCTCGAAGCCCCGAGCCCTGTCCCCGCTCAAGTCGAACGAAGCCCCGATGTCTCGAACCATGAATGTTCTCGGAATCTCTGGCCACGATCGCGATGCTGCCGCGGCACTAGCCGTGGACGGCCGCATTGTGGCTGCCGTGACCGAGGATAGCTTTGCGCGCGTGCCGGGCGCAGGCTACGCGCAGACGGGCGGATTTCCGCACGCAGCGGTGAAGGCCTGCTTGTCGATCGCCGGCCTTGAACCTGGCGACGTCAGCGAAGTTGTCGTCGTCGATGATGCATGGAGTCCGCGGTCTTTCTTGGCCCGAGCGGAGTCGAGGGCAGACCGCGGGAATGGTTTCGAAGCCCCCGTCCGGTCCATCGATCCCATCCATGCTGACGCACTTCACGCGGCTGCGTCAGATCCGTCTTCCACCTCAGTCGTGGTCTGTGGCGCCAATCCGCCCGTGCTCGCGGTATTTGCCTGCCGGGACGGCCGCCTTGGTCCTCGAGTCGATGTGGCTGGAGCCGAAGCGCTCGTCGACGCCGCTCGCGGTCTGGCTGGCGCGCTCGGCCTTGATGCCCACGATCCCTTCGCGTCCCTCGATCGGCTGAGTCTGGGTGCCGAACCCGAGTTCCAGGCTGAAGTAGGCAAGGTGCTCCGATGGAATGGGGCTGGATTCGGATCCGACGGCGATCCTGCGGCACTTTCAGCTGTGGCTCGTCAGGTCGCCGGTGAGCACGCGTTGGGTTTGGCAGACGCGGGATCACTCAATGCGCAGGTTCAGCGCACGCGCCGGGCTCTCGCGGCGAGTTTTACTTCAGAGTTGGCCAAGAGCGTTGCCGGAATGGCGGAAGACGTCCGCTCAAAGAATGGATCTGGTCCCATTGCTGTTGGCGGTAGCGCATTTGGCAACGCTCGCTTCAATACCGAGCTCGTGCCGTTGATGGGGCAGGAGCTCAAGTACGCAGCGGTCCCCGAGGCCTTCGGCCGAGCTCTCGGCGCGGCCGGTGCTGGATCAGTCAACGGATCTGGCCTTGCACTCGGTCCAGCGTTCTCCGAGGAAGAGATCAAGCGGACGCTCGACAACTGCCGCTTGGACTATGTATACGAGCCCGATTGGAAGCGCCTGCTTGCGCGGGTCTCACGCATGCTCGCACAAGGCAAGGTCGTCGGCTGGTTCCAGGGGGCGATGACGTTCGGTCCACGCGCGCTTGGAACGCGCAGCATTCTCTGCGATCCGTCGAATCGTTATGCGCGCCAGAACATGAACGAATACCTGCGTCAGGCACCGATCGATGAACCGCTGCCGCTCGCCATCACCTCGTCCATGGTGGACGCCTGTCTTGTGTCAGGCCCGAAACTGTCCGGTGTGTCCGACGTTGCCGTTCGCCAAGAGTGGCGGCAGTCGCTGGCGGCTGCGCTCGACTGGCGGCATCGTGCGCGCGTGCATCCTTTAACTGGCGAGGGGTCACCGCGCTTTCACGATCTGCTTGACGCCCACTACGCGGCCACCGGGACGCCGGGCTTGATTGAAGCCAACCTCGCCGGGCCCGGCGAACCGGCCGCCTGCACGCCACGCGATGCGGTGCGCACGGTCTATTCATCGGCCATCGACGCCCTCGTCATTGGACGGTTCCTCCTCATGAAGGACTACTGGCTGTTGAGAAGCCAGGACTAGGACGTGGACAAGACACTTACAGGTCCGGCGGGTGCGGCGGGTCCAACGGGTCCAGCTGACTTGAAGGCGGTAAAGATTTCTGTCGCCGTCGAGTCCGATCGCGTCGATTGGGACGCTTTTGTGCACAGCCGTGCCGACGCTTTCGGGTACCACGAGTGGACTTGGCGTGGCATTTTCGAGCGCGCGTTCGGACACAAGTGCTTGTACTTGACGGCTCGACTCGGACCCGCCGGAACACGCGGACCTGCTGGACCCCGAGGACCCGAGGGACCCGATGGACCAGCCGGACCTGTAATAGGCGTGCTTCCTCTTGTTGAGATTCGTAGCCTGCTGTTTGGACGGACGCTGACGTCGCTGCCATTTGTGAATTTCGGCGGCGTGCTTGCGGAGTCCGACGAGGTGGCGCGGGCGCTGCTGAACGAAGCCACGAACGTCGCTAAGACGCTGCGCGCGAAGCACGTGGAGTTGCGCCACATTGGCCGCCGCTTCGAAGACCTGCCGTGCAAACAGCACAAAGTCACGATGAGGCTGCCGCTGGCCGCCGGCATGTGGGAGAAGATCGATCGGAAGGCGCGCAACCAGGTCCGCAAAGCAGAAAAATCTGAGCTCACGGTGGTACGCGGCGGCATTGAGCTGCTGCCTGAGTTCTATCGGGTGTTCGCGCGGAACATGCGGGATCTCGGTACGCCTGTCTACGGCCGGCAATTATTTGAGGAAGTTCTCGCTGCGTTCCCTGACAGGGCGAGGCTGATCGTTGTGCGCCTTAAGGACGCGCCGGTTGCGGCGGGTTTCACCTATCGCACGCGCGGGATGGTGGAGATTCCCTGGGCGTCATCGATCCGCGATTACAATAGTCTCTGCCCGAATCATCTGCTCTACTGGCATGCGATCGAAACGGCTGTCGCCGAAGGCGTTGACGTTTTCGATTTTGGCCGATCCACGCCTGACGAAGGCACGTTCAAGTTCAAGGAGCAATGGGGCGCCGAGCCGGTACCGCTGCACTGGGAATACTGGCTGGCATCCGGCGACCAACTGCCCGACGCGAGTCCCAAGAACCCGAGGTTCCGACTGATGATCGAGACTTGGAAGCGTTTGCCGTTGTGGCTGGCTAATGGTGCCGGTCCACGCATCGTGCGAAATATCCCATGAGCCGGCGCATCCTCGCGGCCGCTCTGGTGTGGCTCCTCGCAGGCGTCGGTTGTGGTCAGGCCACAAGAGGCCCGAACGCGCAAGCCAGGTTCGTTCGGGAGATTCCTTGGGCGGGTCGCGGCTCGTGGATCGCTGCCGACACCCATACGCACACGACGTTTTCTGACGGTGCCAATTCGCCGTCCGAGGTGGCAGCCAAGGCGGTCGAATTCGGCTGCCGGGCGTTGGCGATCGCCGATCACGGCGACGGTAATCTGAAGGCCGCGACACCCGAATACGCGGCGGCCATTACCGCGGCGCGCGCAGCGAATCCAGGCCTTGCGGTTGTGGCCGGCCTGGAGTGGAATGTTCCGCCATGGGCCGGCGATGAGCACGCCACGGTGCTGGTTCCACCGGGGGCCAATGAGTGGAAGACGCTCTCCGAGTTCAAGCGCCGGTTCGACGACTTCAACAGTCCCGACCACGACTCGCTGGATGCCCTCACAGCGTTGCGCTGGCTGGCCGCGAACGGCGCCGAGGGTGGCGTGCGTCCAGTGGTGGTTTACAACCATCCGAGCCGCAAGGACGCCAAGAGCATGGAGAACGTGGCCGACATCGTGCGGTGGCGTTCGGTGAACGATCTGGTTATTGGTTTTGAAGGCGGTCCGGGGCATCAGTGGAAGGCAGGGCCAGGAGGCTACGAGTATCTGGAGAAGCCGATCGATCGGTGGGACCCGGCGGTGGCGCGGGTTGGCGACGCCTGGGACACTCTCCTGCAGAAAGGTCTCGTGGTGAGTGGCGCCTACGCGACATCTGATTTTCACGGCGCGCTCGCGAATCAGGGCGCGGACCGCTGGCCGTGCGAGTTCTCCGAAACCTGGCTCTACGTGCCCGAGGTAACAACGGCCGGCGTGCTTCGCGCATTGGCCGCCGGCGTGATGTGGGGCGTGCACGGCCATATCGCCAGGTCAGTCGAATTCGCGGTGGAGGCCACGGGACTGTCGAGACCGGCCATGGCCGGTGAAGCGATCAACGTGCCGAGTGGATCGTCCGTGACCGTCACGCTTCGGATGGTCGTGCCGGAAACCGATTGGGAGGGCCAACCCAACCACATTGATCAAATCGAGCTGATCGGCGTGACAAAGGACAAAGTAACGTTGCTCGCAACACGACCGCCCATGCAAGCCGGCGAAGCGTTTCGCGAGAACGTCGCTGTCCCCGCCGGCGGCATCGTCCTTCGCTTGAGGGGCCGGCGTATCGTACCTGGCGGGCCGAATCTAATGTTCTACACGAATCCGATTTGGATCGCCGCCGGGTCGCAATAAGGCTACCGGTTGACTTGTGCGATTCCGTTCAGTGGCCTGAAAAACCATGCAATTCCAGAGTGGCTTTGGAAACAGGAGCGCCCCGTGAGTTTGACAGTCGGGCTCGCCAATGAGGAGGAATTGCGAGCGCTCTTCCTTCAAAAACACGGCAAACCTGAAGCGACCGGATGGGCACCGAGCCGGCGATTCCGCTTTGGGTACTTCACGCCTTCAGACGTGTACGAAGCCACCGTCGCAAAGGTCGTCGCTGCTGGTTGCCGATGGCTCGACGTCGGCGGGGGCCGGAGTATGTTTCCGGAAAACCCGACACTTGCCAGGACCCTGGCCGAACGGGCGCGTGTCGTCGTCGCCGTAGATCCGAGCGGCAACGTTCACGACAACGATTTGGTTCACGAGCGGATTAACAGCACGTTGGAGGGGTTCACTACGGACACCCCCTTCGATCTCGCGACGATCAGGATGGTAGTGGAGCATGTTGAGAATCCCTCTGAGTTCGTGGCCTCCCTGAGTCGTGCTGTGAAGCCCGGTGGGATCGTCGTTGTGCTCACTGTGAATCTGTGGTCGCCAGTCACCTTTGTTTCGCGTCTCGTGCCCTTCCGGCTCCATCACGCCGTCAAGAAGCTCTTCTGGGGAGGATTTGAGGAAGACACCTTCCCCGCTCACTACCGAATGAACACCCGGCTGCAACTCGCGGGCCTTTTCGAGCAAGCGGGTTTCGTTGAGCGGGACTTCCGGAAGGTCGGCGACCTATCCGTGTTCGGCAAGTTCCGCGTACTGAACTATGTGGAGCTCTTGCTATGGCGAGCCCTTGACGCCGTAGGAGTTTCCTACCCTGAGAACTGTCTTATCGGCGTCTACCAACGCGACAAGGAAAACGTCCGAGAGTCAGCTAGTTGATTTGAGTAAGGCGATAGAACGAACCCGTTCGTTCGAGCAGCACACCCGCGCTGCCGTCCGGGAACAGAAAGAATCGTGGGTCCGGCCGCCCGCCGGCGAGCGCCGAAAGCGTGACCGGAGAGAGGGCGCTATCCACCAGATTTACGTGGAACACGGTCTGGTTTGGTGTCCCTGGTACACCGGTCAACGCAAGGACGTTGCCGGAAGGCAGGTCGCCGAAGAGGGACGTGATGTTGGTGAACGACGCGACGCTGCTCACCCCACCGGTGACGCCCACCAGTAGCGCGCCCTCCCGTCCGAACTGCGCGACGGGCTGCCTGAAACCGGCCTCAGGCGTCGGGGCGGTGCCCGTAACTGCGCCGGCCGGGTCGATGTAGAAAGTGCCTTCGCGAGCGAGACCGTCGCCCGCGTTTCGACCCCAGCCGAAGTTCTGAGTGGAGGCCAGCAGGTCAGCGAGCCGTACGCTGTTGAACTCCTCTGCGATCGCGCCGCCCAGGTCAACAAATTCGAGGCGTGGATCGCCGCTGTTGGCATTCACGAATAGCCGCTGCGCGTTCCTCACGCCGCTGGCGAGTACCGTTACTGCTCCACTAGCCGGCTCAATCCGCAGAATCTTGCTGAGATGGTTGCTGGCGTCCTGGGCGTACTGGCGGCCGTCTTCGCCGGCATCGCCGTTGTCACCAGTCGCAAACAGGACCGCGCCAGTGTCGAGTACAACCATTCCGCCGCCCGTGTGGCCGTCGGTGCGGACTTGAAGCGAAACGATGGCTTGCGCATTCGACAGAGCCGTGCCGTTGAAGTCGTACCGGTAGAGGACCTGCCACGCGTCTGCGCCCGGTCGTGGAGACACGTGTTGCGGCACGCCAGGCGGCGTCGTCGACGATGTGAACATCACGAAGACTGGCGAGCCGGCTGCGTTGGCGGCCACATTGACGATGGCCTCGTTGCCGACGGGGGACAAGCCCACCGGCGCGGACGCGATTGTCAGAATCTGCTGGGGCGTCGATCCATTCCATCGATAAAGCGAGCCTGTCTGATTGAGCAGGAACAGTTGACTGCCGGCAACGATGGGGGAGTTTGCGTTGCCACCGGCGCCGAACGTGCCGATGAAGTCGGTGCGAAGCGTTATCGTGGACGGCGCGATCGTGGGCGGCTGATTGACCGGCGCGCCAGCGGCGCCGAGGAACACGCCACTGACGATGGCATGGCTGCCCGCCAGGATGGTGACGCGGATGCGCACGTTGCCGGTGAT
>Ga0210380_10001320_pt1 | contig 10241 bp, 7 predicted proteins | sample PLM4_5_coexredo_FD_155476 | JGI IMG/M metagenome (GOLD analysis project Ga0210380, IMG submission 155476) | Groundwater sediment microbial communities from an aquifer in East River, Colorado, USA - PLM4_5_coex redo | ecosystem: Environmental > Terrestrial > Soil > Riparian zone | place: USA...
GTCGCGCTCGATCACGATCGGACCCGACCGCGCGTCGAGCACCGCGAATGGATCGATGCGCGCGCCCGCGCCGATCGAGATCCGCTCCGGCGCCAGCAGCACCGCCTGGTCGTGGACCGCGCCGTCGCGCGCCGCGGTCTGGCCGGCGAGGTCGGCCGCGAGCGCGTCGGCATTGCGTGCGATCAGGTCCCACGGCCACTCGATCGCCGGCGCCAGCACCGCGAACACCGGCAGGCCGAGTCCGAGCAGCGCGACCTCGAACTCCTCGCCGCGGCCGAGGCACGGCGCCAGCATCCGGAACGGGACGCGCGCGGCAATCGGCCGGTCGGCGTCGGTGAACAGCGACGGCGCCCGCTGCGCGAGCGCGGCCTCGAGCCACGGTCCCGGCAGCACCGCCGCGTTGGCCACCAGGACTTCGTCGTCGGGCGCCGCCTTGCCGGCGGGAATCGGCGCCGTGCGCCACGCGGCGAGCGCAGCAGAGCGGGCTTCGACGCCGAGCCACGGCAGCCCGGTCGCGCGTTCCCAGCGGCGCGCGAGATCCGAGGCGCCGAATGCGAGGGCGGGGACCGGGAGCAGGTCGGTGAGCGGACGCAACTGACGCCAGTTGCGATCCTCGAACAGCAGCAGCCGACGGTTCATCGCTTCCCGGATTTCGTGCTCGTCGTACCGGTCTTGCTGGGTTTGGTGGCGGCCGCCGGGGCGGTCATCCCGCCGCCGGTCCGGAACGCGTCGGCGAATCCGCTGTCGATCGCGCGCCGGCGCAGCTTCTCGGAGGTCTCGGCATTCAGGCAGTCCCGCGTGCGCACGCGATGGCGTCCACCCGAAACGTCGATCGTCATCGGAATCATGAGCACTGACTGGGCCACCGAACGGAGCGCCTCGGCGCGCCCGGCCTCGGCCTGCGCCGCGAGCTGAACGCCCCAGCACGAATCGGGATGGACGGCCGCCGCCGAGGAAGGGTCGGCGCCGACGCCGCCATATCCGCCGGTCGGAACCGCGGCGCCCGCGACCGAGGCCGGAGCAAACAGGCTGTCGGGAATCAGCTGGGGCAGCGAGAAGTCACCGAGCACCTCGCGCGGCTCGGGCAACGGCACCCGGCTCGAATCGGTTTCCGCCTCGATGATGACATCCGTCCCGCTCGAATCGGAGACCGCCTCCCCCTGCGCGCTGTCGGCGGGCGCGACCGACGGAGTGGCGCGGATCACCGGGACGGCGGGCGGCGCAACCCGGTCGCTGGAGCCGAGCGGATCGGGAATCGTCTGAAGCACCTTCTGCGCGCTGGCGGACGGGTGGGTGTCGACCACCGCCGAATCGAACGACGCGCGCATGGCGCGGGAGCGGGCCGGATCCACCGGGACCCCGGGCAGCGGCGACGCGGCGCGGCGACGGGTCTGAGCGCCGGAGTCGCGAGCCACCGCCGCATCGAGCGCATGGAGCGCGAGCAGCAGCAGAACCGCGAATGCGAGCGGTCGCATCCGTCCCTGGAACGCCATCTGTGAGGAACGATCGGTCATAGGCGCGGCATCCTGCCGCACCGGGAGGAAACCACACGCCCCGGCGGGCGGCAAGCCGCGACTGCCACACGGGTTGGCTGTGCTAGACTCTCTCGCCCGCAATCCCCTGTATTCCCTTCCGATTCCGATTTCGGAGGCTTCCCCTGGCCGCTCCCGATTCCCGACCGACGCGACCGATCGACGCCGGCCGGATCGGCCTGGGACTCGCGTTCACCACCGCCGCGCTGCTGATGCTCGAAGTGGCGCTGACCCGGATCCTGTCGGTGGTGATGTGGTACCACTTTGCGTTCTTCACCATCTCGGTCGCCCTGTTCGGACTGTCGGCGAGCGGCCTGGTCGTCTATCTGATACCCCGCAGGTTCCGCAGCGAGCGCGCCCTTCCGCAGGCGTGGATGGCGGCCGCCGCACTCGCGATCGCGGTCCCGCTGTGCTTCGCGCTGTTCGCGGCCAATCCCGCCCAGGCGTTCCTGACCGGATTCCTGCGCCGCGCCGGCGAGTCGGGCCTCGGGCTCGGCACCATCGCCCAGGTCGGAGTCCTCTACCTGTCGGCGGTGATCCCGTTCTTCCTCGGCGGAATGGTCGGCTCGATCCTGTTCCGCCATTTCGGCGAGGCCTCGAGCCGGCTCTATGCGTGGGATCTGATCGGCGCCGGACTCGGCTGCCTGGCCACCATCCCGATCCTCGACGCGGTCGGCGGGCCGTCGGCAATGGCCGCGGTCGCGCTGCTGGCCGCGCTCGGAGCCGCCGTCCTCGGGCTCGCGTCCGGCGACCGGCGCCGCGCCGCGATCGGCGGCCTGATCGCGATCGCCGCCGCGTTCCTGCTCGCGCTCAATCCCTCCACCCACTGGCTGCATTTGAAGTACTTCCGTGGACGCGAAGAGCCGGACGTGGTGTTCGAGAAGTGGAACTCGTTCTCGCGCGTCGCGGTGCGGGAAACGCCGAGCGGAACCCACGACTCGCTGCTGATCGAGATCGACTCGGCGTCGAACACGATGATCTCGCGCTGGGACGGGCGGGTGGAGAGCATCGCACCGCTGCGGAACAGTCTGATCGCGGTCCAGTACGCACTGCTCGAGAAGCCCAACGTGTTCGTGATCGGATCCGGCGGCGGCGTCGACCTGCTCACGGCGGTCGCCAACGGCGCCCGCTCGGTGACCGCGGTCGAGGTCAACCCGATCATCGTCGGCCTCATGCAGAAGACCTATGCGGAGTTCTCGGGCGGCATCTACAACCGGCCCGAGATCCGGGTGGTGAATGACGAGGCGCGCAGCTTCATCCGCCGCTCCCACCAGAAATATGACGTCATCCAGGCCGGCTACATCGACACCTACGCCGCCACCGCCGCCGGCGCGTTCTCGCTGACCGAGAACACGCTCTACACCGTCGAGGCGTACGAGGACTACCTCAGCCACCTGTCGCCCAACGGGATCGTGGCGATCCAGCGCTACTTCGAGGATCCGCCCCAGCAGTCGATCCGGCTGATCAGCCTGGCGCTGGCGGCGCTGAAGCGGCGCGGCGATGCCCACCCGGCCGCGCACATCGTGGTGGTACGCGAAGGCGACCGCGCGTCGGTGCTGGTGAAGAACTCGGAGTTCACCGCCGCCGAGGTCGCGCACATCGAGGAACACATCGCGCCGTCGGGATTCGAGCTGATCGCGGCGCCCGGCCGCGCCGGGGTCGGACTCTACGGCCAGCTTCTGAACACCCCCGATTTCGAGTCGCTGATCCGCAACTACCAGCTCGACATCTCACCGGTCACCGACGACCGGCCATTCTTCTTCTATGTCGTGAAGCCGAGCGAGTTCTGGCGCGGCCTGCTGCTCCATACCGGCGAGTTCGTGAACGCGCGCGCCGTGTTCCTGCTGACCTCACTGATGCTGGTCGCGCTGATCCTCGCGGTGCTGATGGTGCTGGTGCCGGCGCTGATCGCGCGTCCGCGACCGCCGGCGGCGGCGATTCCGGCGATGGTGTACTTCGGGGCACTCGGACTCGGCTTCATGCTGGTCGAGATCGGCATGCTCCAGCGGCTGATGCTGTTCCTCGGCCATCCGACGCTCGCGCTCGGCGTGGTCCTGACCACGATCCTGATCTCCGCCGGGCTCGGCAGCTTCCTCACGCGCCGGGTGACCCTGGAGCGATCGGATCTCGTGCTGCGGCGATTCCTGATCGGAGTGCTGGTGGCGGTCGCGCTGGTGGCGTTCCTGTTGCCGCCGATGTTCCGCGCCTTTATCGGCATGGAGAGGGCCGGCCGCATCTGGACCGCGATCGAGGTGCTGTTCCCGGTCGGCTTCCTGATGGGCACCGCGATGCCGCTCGGACTTCGCCGCCTGGCGGACGGCCGCGCCGAACTGATCCCGTGGGCGTGGGCGGTGAACGGCGCCGCCTCGGTGCTGGGATCGGTGCTGGCGATGGTGGTGGCGATCAACAACGGCTTCACCGCCACACTGGTGCTGGGCGGGATCGTCTATGCAGTCGCGCTGGTGCTGATCGGCGCCACGCGCGCGAAGGGTTCCGAGGCCTAGACACCGCGCTCGCTCCTTCTCCGCGACGTCCCCTACCGCACGCGGACCAGTTTCCCCAGCTCGTGCTGGTCGCCGGCGTGCAGGATGTACAGGTAGATCCCGGATGGAAGTTCACGTCCGTCATCGCTCTTGCCGTCCCACGCAATGTGATGATCGCCGGCGGTCTGGAACTCGTGCGTCAGGGTCCTCACGACGCGGCCCGCGGGATCGGCGACCAGCAGCTCGACCGGCGACGACCGCGCGAGGGTGTAGCGGATCGTCGTGCGGGGTGTGAACGGATTGGGAGTCGCGGTGAGGGATCGCGCCGGTGGCACGATCGGTTTCACCGCGACGGTTCCGTCTTCGCTGTACTTGTAGACGGATGCGCCCGACGCGAAGCCAACCGTCGGGCTCAGGAACTGGAATCGATCCACGTGCTGCCCCCACCACGCCACCGTCCACGTCAGCCCACCGTCGACGGTTCCGAACGTCGGATTGCTGGTTCCGCCCACCCAGCCGACCCGGGGGGTTGCGAACCCGATTCCCTGCTCGTTGTAGTCCGGGAACGGCAGTTCCGACCAGCTCAGGCCTCCGTCCACGGTCTTGAGGACGTGCATGGGCGCCTGCGTCCGCTCGAGCGAAACGAAGCCGGTGTCCCGGGTGGGAAAGCTGATCTTCCACCCCCACTCGCCGGTCCGCGGGCCCAGGTAGCGCTCGTGCCACGTGGCTCCGCCGTCGGTGGTGTGCAGGACGAGCGCGTGAATGTCGTTCGGATAGCTCCCGCGCCCGCCGACGATGAACCCCTCGAGTTCGTTGAAGAAGAAGACGTCGATCAGCGTGGAGGCGGTCGGCGTGAGATCGGTCGACGTCCAGGTCGTCCCTCCGTCGGCACTCTTGATGACGCGTGCCGGACCCGAGTAGGCGCCCACGCCGTAGATGACCTGGCTCGACGCGACCCACAGGCCACAGATCCCGATCGGTTTTGGCTCGGGAATGTTCGGGACCACCGTCCAGTCGTCGCCACCATTCGTGGTCGTGAGCAGCACGCTCGAGGTCACCAGAGTTCCCGCCCACCCATGCAGGGAGTCGGCGAACATCAGGCTGCGAAAGTAGAGGTTGGAGTTGGAGTACTGCGGGAACCAGGTCTCGCCACCGTCGATCGAATGGTGAATCGAACCGTCACCGGAAGCGATCCAGCCCTTCATGGGATCGACGAAGTGCAGCCCGTCGATGCGCCCCCACAACCACGGGTCGGTCACGGACCGCCAGGACGGGGCGGCGGCGGCAGAGGTCGCGGACAGCGCGACGATCAGCAGAACCTGGATTGCGGAGCGCAGGAGCATGGGCGGGAGACGATAGCGCGGATGCGGCCTGACGTTCTAGGGCGCAGCGAACGCGAGCGTGCCGGGTGCCAGTTCCTTGACCGGCAGGGAGAACAGCTCCCAGCTGTCCCCGCCGTCATCGCTTCGGAAGTATCCCTTTTGCGCCACGGCCATGACCCGGGATGGATCCCCGGGCGAAGCCGCCAGCGCGTAGACCTCTCCCGTGTCCGAGGATCGCGGCGATGTCCACGTCCTGCCGCGGTCGGTGGTCAGTGCGAGACCGCTGCTGGTCGCTGCAAGCATTCGATCGGGGCCGAGCGCGAGCAGCTCGGTCACGCGCGGGTGCACTTCGCGGCCGAGCCGGGCCGGCAACCGGATCCACCGGTCACGCGCGGGAGCACGTGCGTAGATGCCGTCGTCGGTGCCCGCGAACAAGGTATCGCCGAGGGCGGTCAGCGACAGCACCTCACGGCCCTCGAGACCCGAGCCACCGAGTTCCCGATCAAACTTGTCTCCGTTGCCAGCGAATGCGGGGGTCGTGATCAGAAGCAGTGCAGCGACGAATACCCACCCCGCGATTCGCATCAATCGATCCCCCTCCTTCACGGCCACGCGAAAACTGGCGAAGGTCAGGGCAAGGCTCGGGCCACGTACGGTGTGCTCCGGAGGATCGTCGGGTTCTCGTGGACCTGGGTCGGCCCAACTCCTTGCTGGCGCGCGCGTCCGGTGCGTGGCCGACACTCGATGACCGGGCCCCACCCGCGACGACTTGCTCGCACGCGTGCAAAGTCGCTGAAAAGCCGGGGCATTGGGCCGCAGGAAAAGTTGCGCCCTTTGTCGAATCTGCGCGCGCACAGGCTTGGGGATCGGTGCTCGCGCAACGCGCCCCGGGGCGCGTTCAGAATGAAACGCCAACCCGCACGCCCGGCCGTTTTCCGAAATAACTCACCAGGCGAGGATGCGAACCCACGTGCGGCCCACTACGCCTTCTTCTTAATGGCGCCCGTTACGAGGTCGAGGTAGACCGACTCGGTGCTCGCGGTCACCTTCTCCCACGAGTAGTGCTCGGCGATGTGGCCGCGGGCGCGGCCCTCGTACTGCTTCACAACGTCGGGGCTGCGGAGCAGCATCGCGAGCTTCGCGGTCAGATCGTCGACGTCCTGCGATTTGAACGACGGCGCGTTCTCTTCGGCGACCTCGACGTTCTCCGGGATGTCGGAGATCAGGACGCACTTGCTGTACGACAACGCCTCGAGCAGTGCGATCGACAGACCCTCCATGGTCGAGGGCTGCACCACCAGGTACGCGTTGCTCCACAGCTCCTCGAGGCTCTCGCCATAGACGTAGTCGAGGAACCGGATGCGATCGCTCTCGTACTTCTTGAGCTGGTCCATGTAGTCCTGCGAGAACGACAGGCCGCCGACCAGCGCCAGCTTGAGATCGGTCTGGTCCTGGATGCGGCGGAACGCCTCGCACAGAAAGTGCACGCCCTTCTCCGGCACCAGCCGGCCCACGAACAGCACGTACTTGCCGGCGGTGAGTCCCATGGTGTGGAGCTTCTTGCCCGGCCGGGGCGTCGGCAGGTTGGTGCCGTTGGGAATGAAGGTGGTCTCGACCTTGTGATGGTTGCGGAAGTGCTCGCGCAGGGTCTTCGACACCACGATCGTGTGATCGGGGAAGTGCGCGGCCGGGCCTTCGCACTGCTTGAGCGCCCACGACGCGAACCTGCCCCACTTCTGCCGCTGCCAGTCGAGCCCGTGAACCGTCACCACCGTGTGCGCGCCCGACATGCGCGGGATCGAGGCAAACAGCGACGGCCCGAGCGCGTGGAAATGGACGATGTCGTAGTGATGGAACAGCGACTCGATCGTGCTCCACACCACGTGCGTGACCGTGTCGAGGTGCTTGGTGTGAACGCTCGGGCGCCGCAGCAGCCCGACGCCGTGGAAGCTGGCGCCGGCCGGCGTGTAGTAGAGGCGGCAGAACGCGTCGACCGCGTGACCGCGTGCGACCAGCCGCGCGGCGATCTCCTCGACGTGGCGCTCGATTCCACCGTAGGTGGCGGGCAGGCCCTTCTGTCCGATCATCGCGATCTTCACGACCGGCCCTCCGCCACGCGCAGCATCGGATTCGCGTCGGCTCCGCGCGGCGCGATCGAACGTCCGGCCTGCACGCGCTGTTCGAGTGCGGCGCCGAGACGCTCGCCGAGGGCGCCCCACGCGTAGGTGCCGAGAGCGGATGGCGTCACCATCGACGGGCGGGTCGCGCACAGGCGCGCGAGTGCGGCCCCGAAAACCTCCGGCCCGGCGATCGTCACCGCGCCGGCGAGATCGGGATAGCCGCGCAGTCCGTGGGGCGTCGTCAGCACCGCGAGCCCTGCCGCCAGGTACGACGGCAGCTTCACGTTGCTGCCGCCGCCTGCCGCCACCGGATTGAGGCCGAGGTCGGCGGCGTGGAAGTAGGCCTTCGCATCGGCAGTCTCGGGCACCACGATCAGGCGCGGTCCTCGGTCGCGCGAGAACCGTGCGCGATCCTCCGCACCCAGGGCCCGCGCGACGCTGCCGACCACGAGCAGTGCAACCCCCGTTCCCTCCTGCCCGGCCATCTGATCCACGATCAGACGCAGGCCGGCGCGGTTGTGCGGGACATCGGAGCCGATGAACAGCGCGACGCATTCCAGATCATCCGCCTGGATCGACGCGCGCGCCGCGCGCCGTTCTTCGGCGCTCGGCGGCGCGAGCTGCGACTCGTCGTAGCCGTTGGGGATCACCAGCAGCCGGTCGGCGGGCACCCGGTACAGCGCCCCGATCCGCGCGGCGTCCTCGTCGCTGACCGTGACGACGACGTCGGCGTGCGCGCACGCACGTGCTTCGAACGCGCGCAGCCGGTTCGTCCACCAGCTGCGGGCGATCACCCGGGGACCGGCCGACGCGAAATGATCGACTTCGACATTGTGGCAGTGGAGCACGCGCAGTGCGCGATCGCCGTGTTCGAGGACGCCCGCCAGCGCGAGGTCGGCGATTCGCACGTCGGGGGTGCCGCCGAGCCGGGCCGCGATCGCATCGGCGCGCGCGGCATGCCCCGCCAGCGCGATCGGAAACATCGGGGCGAGGCCGGCCTGCTCGAGCCGCCAGGCCGGCGACGTGTACCACTCGCGATGGCGGCGGATCCGCACGCCCGCCACCCGCTGGTCGTCAGGTCCGGGATGACGATTCGGAACCAGCGCGAGCACCCGGGTGTCGTGGTGACGCGCGAGCCCCCGGTACAGGCCCATCAGCCGCTGCGACGCACCGGTGGTCGGCGGATGGAGATCATTGCCGGCGAACCCATGAATGATCATGCCGGCCTCGCCACCGAGGTGCGCGGCATCTGGAGGAAGCCGACCAGAAGCCCCACCCCATTCACCGTCCATGTGAGCAGCGAGTGGAGCGCGAGCCGGAGACTCCGCTTGCGCACGATCATCATCGCCAGACACACGATGCACACCGTCAGCCACACGAACAGCGGACCGGTGTCCCCCGAGGTCGCCCACAACAACGCGATCACGCCCACCCCCCACATCAACAGTGCGCCGAGCGGCAGGCGCTGGCGTTCGAGCAACTGCGAGAACCCCGGCCGTCCCACGTACAGGCGCAGCGCCTGGCCGGGTCCGAACGCGAGCCCGGTGCTCCAGCGCCGTTCGAGCTCCGCGAACGAGGGGCGCGGCTCGTTCCAGTGGCGCCCCGCGGGTCCGCGCAGCAGTCGCAGCGGGTAGCCCGCCTGCGCCAGGCGGAGCCCGAGCTCGAAATCCTCCTCGGCATTGAGACGCGCGTCGTAGCCGCCGACCGCGAGCAGCGTCGCGCGATGGTAGAGCGCGGGGGTGGTGAGCAGCTCGATCGTTCGCTCCTCGTCGCCGACGCGATTGAGATCGGGAACCCCCGGGTGCTCGGCACCCTCCGGCTCCACCACCCACTCCTCGATCCGCCCGCCGAAGCCGGCGGTGTCGGGATCGCGCTCCGCCTCGCCGAGTGCGCGCCCGACCCAGTCGGAGTCGACTTCGGTGTCGGCATCCACGAACAGCACCCATTCCCCCTCGACGGCGGCGAGCCCGAGCATGCGCGCGCCACCCGGCGTCATCGGCGGGACCGGACGCGGCGACAGCACGCGCCAGCGATCGCTGGTCGCGGGCATCGTGTCGCCGCCGTGCACGACCAGCGCTCCGCGCCACTCGTGACCCGCGAGCGCGCGCTCGATCGCGGGCAGCGTGCGATCCAGCCAGTGCTCCTGGCGGTAGCACGGCACCACCACGCCGAGCTTCATCGAATGCCTTTCGCGGCACGCGTCGGGGCGAAGCTCGCAAGCCCGAGCACGTCGTCGTAGACCGCCTCGAAGTTCTCGACCACGCGCTGCCACGTGAACTGCTCGCGCACCCGATCGACCGCACGCGCGCCCATCTGGCGCGCCGCATCCGGCGCCCGGTGGAACTCCGCCAGCGCGTTCGCCAGCGCCTCGGCATTGCCGGCCGGAACCAGCCGGCCGTGCACACCGTCCTCGACCGCCTCCGGCACGCCGCCGACCGCGCTCGCGATCACCGGGCGGCCGCGCGCCATCGCCTCGAGGAGCGTGAGCGGCAACCCTTCCCACAGCGACGGCAGCACCACCGCATCGGCGGCCTGGAGCCACGGTCCGACCTCGTCGAGCTGGCCGAGGAAGCGGACCCGCGAGGCGAGGCCGAGCCCCGCCGCGCGCTCTTCGAGCGCGGTCCGCAGCGACCCGTCGCCCGCGAACGCGACCGTGAAGTCGAGCCCGTTCTGGCGCAGCTTCGCGAGCGCGTCGAGCAGGATGGTGTGGCCCTTCTGCTCCTCGAGCCGCGCGGCGCACACCCACAGCGGGCGGTACATGCCGGTGCCCATCTCCGAGCGGAT
>Ga0210380_10001321_pt1 | contig 10241 bp, 6 predicted proteins | sample PLM4_5_coexredo_FD_155476 | JGI IMG/M metagenome (GOLD analysis project Ga0210380, IMG submission 155476) | Groundwater sediment microbial communities from an aquifer in East River, Colorado, USA - PLM4_5_coex redo | ecosystem: Environmental > Terrestrial > Soil > Riparian zone | place: USA...
ACTGGTCAGGCATGAGGTTCGGGAGTGGGAGGCGCGGGACGCCACCTCGACATCCGGAAACGCCGCCCTTCTCGAAGTCGGCGCCTTGCGCACGCGACTCCTGTTCGCGAGCGATGTCACCCAGGCCTACGCCTGCATCCCACTCGCCCATCTGATCGAGTGCCGCTCCGATAAGCAGGTCGTGCTCGAGGAGGCATTCATTCCCACCGTACTTCACGCCCGCGCAGCGACGCGCCTCGCGACGTTCATGAAAGAGCTTGTCGGCCTGCTGCATCAGCGAGGCGAAGCGCTGGGAGGACGAGTGGCAGCGACCGACCGCGGGGGCTCGGCGGAGATCGCCCAGTTCCTGATGCTGCAGGCGATCAATCGCTACGAGCCGCTGGTCGCTCATTTCGCCGATTCGGGAGGCCCGCATCCCGAAGAACTGTTTCGCGTGTGTGTGTCGGCGGCAGGGGAGCTGGCCACGTTCACCGCCGCATCGAAACGGGCGCCTGGCCTCGCGCCTTACCGGCACGATCGACTGCGCGAATCATTCGAACCGGTGATCGCGGCGCTCCGAGCGTCGTTGAGCACGGTGCTCGAACAGAGCGCGATTCCCATCCCGATCGAGGCGAAGAAGTTCGGCATCAGTGTCGCCACCGTCGCGGATCGGACGCTGTTCAGCACGGCCGTCTTCGTTCTGGCGGCACGCGCCGACCTGCCGGCCGAGGAGCTCCGGAGGCGTTTTCCAGCGCAGCTGAAGATCGGTCCGGTTGAACAAATTCGCGATCTCGTCATGGCGGCGCTTCCGGGAGTGCCGGTCCACCCGGTACCTGTTGCGCCCCGGCAGATCCCGTTTCATGCGGGCTTCGTGTATTTCGAGGTCGATCAGTCGAACGAGCTGTGGAGTCAACTCAAGGCGTCTGGAGGCGTGGCCATGCACGTTGCCGGAGACTTTCCGGGGCTGACGCTGGAATTCTGGGCGATCCGCAGCTGAATTAAGGGAACGAGGCCGCGTCTTCGTGCGCATTCCGTTGATCAGGCGCCGCAGTTGGACGGAGGCGTGCGGTTCACGTTTACAGGCGACCTAGCCGATGCCGGATATCGACGATCCATTCAAGCCGTCAGATGCCACCGTGCTGCGGCCGCGGCCCGGCGCGGGGAAGCGCGGATCGGGCGACGTCGCGCCTCCCCCGAGGGCGAGCGCCCCGCCAAGCTCGTATGTCGATCCGATTTCTGACGCCGCGCGCGAGTCTCTGGGCGCCGGGCTCAACCCTCTGGCACAGGCGGCGAGTCCGCTGCTGCTGCTCGCGGGCCAGCTGCGCGGAACACTGGCGATGCCCGAGCTCGCAGGTCTGCGGCGTCATGCGCTCGACGAGATTCGCCGGTTCGAAGAGCGCGCCAGATCGCTGGGGGTCCACAACGATATCGTGCTTCCCGCGCGCTACCTGCTCTGCGCCACCCTCGATGAAGCCGTGCTGTCAACGCCCTGGGGATCTCAGAGCGAGTGGGCCCAGCAGCCTCTGCTCGTCGCCCTGCATCGCGAGGCGTGGGGCGGTGAGAAATTCTTCGAGCTGCTCGATCGGATCTCGCAGGATCCCGCTCGACACGTCGACTTGCTCGAGTTGCAGTATCTCTGTCTGTCACTCGGCTTCGCGGGAAAATTCCAGGTGCAGGCGCGAGGAGACTCGCGCCTGGCGGAAATCAAGCACACGCTGTTCAGGGCGATTCGCGATCAGCGCGGCACGGTGCCGCCGGAGCTGTCACTGCGGTGGAAGGGGCTTCAGGACCGGCGCAGCCGACTGGTTCGTTATGTGCCGTGGTGGGTGGTCGGCGCGATGGTGCTGGCGCTTCTCGCCATGACGTTCGCGGTGTACTACGCCCGTCTCGGGCGCGCCGCCGCCCCCCTCCATACTGAGCTCGCGAACGTGGGCCTCGAGGGCTTCCACGCACCGGTCACGGCGCCACCGGCAGGGGAGCCGACGCTCAAGATGCTGCTGGCGCCGGAGAATGCCCGCGGCGCGTTGAGCGTCGAAGAGGAGGGAGGCCGCACCGTGATCACGCCGCTCGCACCCGACCTGTTTACGTCGGGCAGCGCCACGCCGAATCCCGCGCATGCCGAGCTGCTGCAGCGCGTTGCAGAGGCGATCAACAAGGTGCCGGGGCGTGTGCTGGTTGAGGGACACACGGACGATCAACCGCTCGCCTCACTGCGCTATCGGAACAATTTCGAGTTGTCACGCGAACGCGCCGTCAGTGTGGCGAGGATTCTCCAACGGGGCGCCGCAAATCCCGCGCGCATCGAGTGGAGCGGCGTGGGCTCATCCAAGCCGCGCTATCGTCCTGAGTCTGACCCGGAGAACCGGGCGCGCAACCGACGCGTTGAAATTATCCACGTGCGTTAAACAGAGCATGAGCAACATATGTTGTCCTTTCTGAAGAGCCGCGCGTTCATGATCCTGCTGGGCCTGACCCTCCTGGCCCTGTTCATCTGGTATGCCGGGCCCTACTTTGCGTTTGCCGACTATCGTCCGCTCGAATCGGCGACGGCCAGACTCGTCGCCATCGGCGTCGTTGTCGCGTTGTGGTGCGTGTCGGTGTTGCTCAAGCGGCTGCGCGCCAATCGGGCCAGCGACAAGCTGGTCGCCGCGGTGGTCAAGCAGGCGACTGCCGACCAGAGGCCGAGCGCCGATGCGGTGCAGCTGCGTGAGCGCTTCGAGGAAGCGGTCGCGACGCTCAAACAGAAGCGCCGAAGCGGTCAAAGTCTCTACGACCTCCCGTGGTACGTGATCATCGGCGCGCCTGGTTCAGGGAAGACGACCGCGCTCGTGAATTCCGGCCTGCATTTCCCTCTGGAGCAGCGAACCGGGAGGGGCGCGCTGCGCGGAGTGGGCGGGACCCGCAATTGCGACTGGTGGTTTACGGACGAAGCCGTGTTTCTGGACACCGCCGGCCGCTACACGACACAGGATTCCGACAGTGCCGCGGACAGCGAGGGCTGGGGCGAATTCCTCGCCCTCCTGCGCAAGTACCGCGCCCGCCGCCCTGTCAACGGAATCATCCTGACGATCAGCGCGCAGGACACGCTGGCCAGGAGGCACATGTCTCGGCGGCGCGCCGGCGATTGAACGAGCTCAATCGAGAGTTACGGATACAACTGCCTGTGTATCTGATGGTCACCAAATGCGACCTGGTCGCCGGATTTACGGAGTACTTCGACGACCAGGAGCAGGAGGGGCGCGCACAGGTCTGGGGCGTAACGTTCCCATACGAGCACACAGTCAAAGGGGAGGCCGCCCAGTCGTTTCCAGCTGAGTTCGATGCGTTGAGCGCGCGGTTGAACGGACGCCTGTTCGGGCGCCTTGAAGAGGACCGGGATGTCCGTCGCCGCGCGAAAATCTTCGGCTTCCCGCAACAGATGGCCGCATTGCGTGACGCACTCAGCCAGTTTGTGACCGACGTCTTTGGGTCGACTCGATTCGATCAGCAGGTGCTGCTGCGCGGCGTGTACTTCACGAGTGGCACACAGGAAGGGACGCCAATCGATCGCCTGTTGGGAGCGCTCGGCCGCCGATTCCCGGTCGCGCCTGATGCGGTGATCCCCCAGGCCGGTCGCGGCAAAGCGTATTTCATCGAGCGGTTGTTGAAAGACGTCCTGCTCGCCGAGTCGGGGCTCGCCGGCGTGAATCGGCGATTTGAAGTGCAGATGGCCGCAGCGCAGGTCGGACTCTACGCGGCGATGGCAAGCCTCGCCGTGGTGGGGATCGTTCTGTGGACCGTCAGCTACAGCCGGAATCGCGCGTACATCGAGGGAGTGGCAACTGATGTGAGCCGGTTGCGCGAGGTGCCGCCCGTCGCTGCGGACTCGTCCCTCGACGCGGCATTGCCCCGACTCGACGCGGTGCGAGCCGTCGTCGATTCGGCGAGTCGCTACAGTGACGGCGCACCGTGGCCGATGCGGTGGGGGCTCTACCAGGGAAATTCATTGCGCGACGCCGCGCGGGATGCCTACGCGCGGGAGCTCGACGGAGCGATGCTGCCTCACGTGGCAGAACGTTTCAAGCAACGGCTGATCGAGTCCGCAGCGGAGCCCGAAGAACTGTACCAGTACCTGAGGGGTTATCTGATGCTCGGCGATCCGGAGCATCTCAACAAACCGCAGCTCGCGGCGCTCGCCGATTCAGAGTGGCAGTCCACCTACGCCGCCGATCCCGATCGCGCCGCCACGCTCACGAAACACTTCCGCAACCTGCTCGAGTACGAAGACTCCCTTCGTCCAATCGCGCTTGATGAAGCGATCGTCACCCAGGCGCGCAGCACCCTGCGGCAGGCGTCCCAGGCCGGTCTCGTGTATCGAGCCGTCAAGAACTATTACGCAAGCGACGCGACCCGTGCGCTGCGCCTCGACCTGGTGGCCGGTCTCGGCGCGGAACGCGTGCTCCGGCGCAAGAGCCGCATCAGTCTCGCCGAGCCGGTGCCGAGCGTCTACACGAAGCCAGTTTTCGAGGAGATCACCGACAAAGGCACCGACGCGATCGTGAAACAGCTCACCGATGAGTACTGGGTGTGGGGCGACACGCGCCCATCGATTACTGGATCGGCAAAACTGACCGCCGACTTCCTGGACGTTTACGAAAAGGACTACATCGCCGCCTGGGATCGCATCGTCAACGACATTCAATCGACGCCTGCTTCGTCGTTGTCCGAGACCAAAGACGCTCTGGCGATTCTCAGCGGACCGACGTCACCGCTCCGCGGCCTGCTGAAGGCCGTCGATGACAACACCTACATCGTCAAGCCTCCGGATCCAGCGAAGCCCGGGATCATCGGCGGGATTGGAAGCCGCATTGGAGGAGCGCTTGAGAGAGGTCGCGCAAGACTGGGCGTGCCCACCGTGGTGCCCGGGGCGCAGATCACGGCTCATTTCGAGCCCATCCATCGGCTGCTCGCGGGAGACAAGGGCAGCGCACCCATCGACGCCATCCTGAACAAGCTGCGCGAGCTCCAGCAGAAAGTAGAGCCGCTCGGCGCGCTAGGCGGTCCCGATGTCAAAGATCCTCAGGCGATCGCCGGCATCGGCGAGACCGCAAACGCGCTGAAGCGCGACGCGGTTGCGCTGCCGCCGAGCATCGGATCGGTGGTCACGCAGGTCGCCAACGGTGCGACCGCGGCGGTTCGCGGAGATCTCAGCGTTACCCTCGAGAGTCGCTATCAGCAGGACGTCGTCAGAGAGTGCACCGCTATTGTCGCCAGCCGATTTCCATTCGTGCCCGGCAGCTCGACCGATGTTCCGCTCGCCGACTTCGGTCGGCTATTCGGCTACAACGGGGTCTACGACATGTTCTTCAAGACGGAGCTTGCGAGCCTGGTCGATACGTCACGAAGCCCGTGGGCGTGGAGACGCGATGCATCCGGCGCCGCGGTTGGCGGATCGGTGTTGATGCTGCGGCAGTTCGAGGCGGCGGATCGCATCCGCACGATGTTTTTCCGGTCCGGATCACAGGATCCCGAGGTGCGCTTCTCCATCGCGGCAGTCGATCTCGATGCAGGTGCTGTGCGGTTTACCTTGGATGTCGATGGGCAGGCATTCGACTATCGTCATGGCCCCGTCATCGCCAAGCCGATGACCTGGCCGGGCCCGAATCCTGGGCGGGCGATAGCGACGTTCGAGGAACGCGCTGGTGGGCGTCCGAACATCGCAGCCGAGGGGCCGTGGGCATGGTTCCGACTGATTGACCAGGCCCAAGTACAGCGCGAGACGGATGCGGTCTATGTCGTCACCATCGAGAAGAGTGGCCACGAGTCGCGCATCCGTGTCGAGAGCATCAGCATCCGAAATCCGTACGGAAACCAGGCCCTGCAGCAATTCCGCTGCGGGTAGAGAGTTACGTCGGCAGTGTTGGAAGTAGGCTTCTACGGCAAGCTGCCGAGTCACGGCGATTTCCTGCGGCGCCGCGTGTCGGACGCCTTTGTGCGCGTGTGGGATGCGTGGCTGCAGGAATGCATCGGCGCGAGCAGGGCAAGTCTTGGAGATCGCTGGCTCGATGTCTATTTGACGAGCCCCGCCTGGCGTTTTGCATGCGCCGGCGGAACGTTTGGTCCGGCGCCAGTGATCGGATTGATGGTCCCGAGCGTCGACCGCGTCGGTCGCTACTTTCACCTGACGCTCGTGGCTGAGCTGCCGCAGGATGTGAGCATCGTCTCAGCCGCAACCGGCTTGGAGGGGTTCTTCGAGAACGCACAGCGACTGGTCATCGAGACGCTCGCCGCGGAAAGCGTTGACTTCGAGCGCTTCGATGAGGAGGTCGCCAGGATGAGCAGCGAGCTCGAATCAGCCTGCGGGCGCCCGCGGGTGCTCCTGGATCCCTCGGCAGAGGAGATCGTGAACGACGGCGGTCAGGCCGCCTGGCAGATTCCCATCGGGTCTCCGCTCGAGATGGGACACGTGCTCGAGCAAATCCTTTCACAGCGCCTGTACAAACTGTACGACCCACTGGTGATCTGGTGGACTGACGGATCTGCAGCCGTTGAACCCAGCTGCCTGATAGGGAAGGGGTTGCCGCACCCCGATGCCTTTAGCGCTCTGTTGGACGGAGCGTGGACGGCGACGCATTGGCGGACGATTGCTGCACGTGTCGAGACGGGCCCGCTTCAAACGGAGGCGGAGGTCCTTATGGAGGATCTGACGCCGCCGCGCTACCGATCGGCTGGAGCGACCGACGTCGGTCGCGTGCGCACCATCAATCAGGACTCTCTGCTCGAACGGACCGAGGTCGGCTTGTGGGCCGTAGCGGACGGCCTCGGCGGGCACAGCGATGGAGAAGTGGCGAGCCGTATGGTCTGTGATGCTCTGGCGGATTTCGTGCCGGACGCCAGCTTCGAACAGATGGTCGATGCCGCGGGAGAACGCCTGCACGAAGTAAACGACCATCTCGTTCGGGCGGCGGCACGCTCGCACAATGCCATTGTCAGCGGCAGCACTGTTGTGGCGTTAATGGCGCGCGGCACGCGCTGCGCGGTGCTCTGGGCGGGCGACAGCCGCGTGTATCGCACGCGGGACGGCCGCCTGGAACAGCTCACACATGACCACAGCCTCGTGGCGGAGTCCGAAGGACTGACCGAAGTTCCCTCCAACATCGTGACGCGAGCGATCGGCGGCGAGCCGACATTGGCGCTCGACGTCTATCGTGACCGCGTGAGCCCCGGCGACAGATTCCTTCTGTGCTCCGATGGGCTGACGCGGATGGTGTCGGAGCCGCAGATCCAGCAATGGATGGCACACGACGATATCCGGGTTGCGGTCGAAGGGCTCATCGCGGCAACCCTGACTGCCGGCGCCCCGGACAACGTCACCGTCGTCATCGTGGAAGCCTATTCCTGACGCGACGTCGCCCCCCAAATGTCCGTCCAGGGTCGGCGCTTTCGCCCAGTCCCGTCCAAATCCACCTCCCCACTTTCGGCTTTGGACTTTTCGGGGAAGTGACTAGAATCCCATCCGTCTCAATAAATAGACGGGCCGGCCCGCGCTGGTCCATCAATACGGGCAGGCCCGGATCTGTGTTTTTCCGATTGCGGCCTGTTCGTTTTCGCCAGTTGTTTCGTTTCTTTATGTCGAGGCCAGCGCAAGAAGGGTTTGAAGAGACCTCCCGGCGGGGCAGAGAGCTCTTATGAGTGCTCTGTGGGGGGGTGACGATTTGCTCGGGCCGATCACATCGGACCGGCCGTGTGGGGAGAACCTGGAAGACACGCCGTTACTGGCGTCGTTTGACACGTTTCGGTTGTTCGGCCAGGCGACACCGCTCGATGCCCGCCCGGATCCTCGTGATCCCGAGGGTAAACGATCGCTGCCCCCTCCCGAATGGGGTGAGATCAAGAATCGGTCGATCGAGGCGTTGCGCAAGAGCAAGGACATCCGTTTGCTGGCTCACCTGGGCACTGCCTCATTGAGGACCGATGGATTGCCAGGGTTTGCCGAAGCGTTGGCGGTTGCCTCGCAGTGGCTGGAGACCCACTGGGCTCAGACCTACCCACTGGTCGACGAAGACGCAATCCTGCGACGGAACGCGCTGAATTGCTTCGCGGACCAGATGGCGGTGATCGACGGACTACGTCGACTGCCCTTGGTGAGCAGCCGTCAGCACGGAAAGTTCAGTCTGCGTGACATAGACATCGCTGCGGGGCAGCTGCAGCCGGGCGACGGTGACGCCAAGCGGGACGAAGCGCAGATCAATGCGGCGTTCGCGGAGGTGCCGCTGGACGAGTTGACGCTGCTGCATACGACTGCGGCAAACGCCCTGGCGGCGCTGAAAAGCATCGGGTCGGCGATGAGCGCTGCCGGCCCCGACGCCGTCCCGGACTACGATCCGTTGTCGCAGCAACTGACACGATTGGGCCGCGTGGTGCACGAGCAGCTCGGATTGCGTGGCGACGCGCCGGGCGAGGAACGTGCTCCCGGCGCGGATGGCGGAGCGGTTGCCGTGGGTGCTATCAAGTCGCGCCAGGACGCCATTCGGGCGTTGGACGCGGTGGCCGAGTTTTTCCGGCGCAACGAGCCATCGAGCCCGATTCCGTTGTTTCTGGAACGTGCGAAGCGCCTGGTCTCCAAGAATTTCCTTGAAGTGCTGGCCGATGTTGCCCCTGACGCCGTCCCCCAGGCTCGGGCGGCAGGCGGCCTGGCGCAAGGCGAGTAAAGAGCTTCAAGGTGCGGTGTCGAAACTGAGTGAGTGGATGCATGAGTACGCGTCAGGAGGTTTCCCGTGGCTAAGGCAAGCAGTCAGAAATTCATCGCGCGCAATCGTGCACCTCGCGTGCAGATCGAGTACGACGTTGAGCTGTATGGGGCCGAGAAGAAGATCCAGCTTCCGTTCGTCATGGGGGTGTTGGCGGATTTGTCGGGCAAGCCCGCCGAGCCGCTTGCGCCGGTTGCCGACCGCAAATTCCTGGAGATCGACGTCGACAACTTCGACAGTCGAATGAAGGCCCTGAAGCCGCGAGTGGCGTTTCAGCTGCCGAACACTCTGACTGGCGAGGGCAATCTCAACGTGGAGCTGACGTTCGAGAGCATGGACGATTTCTCGCCGGCGGCGGTTGCCCGCAAGGTGGATGCTCTCAATAAATTGCTCGAGACGAGGCAACAGCTTTCGAATCTCATCACCTATATGGACGGCAAAAGCGGGGCGGAGGAGCTCGTGAGCAAACTGTTGCAGGATCCTGCCCTCCTGCAGACGCTTGCGACCACGAAAAAGCCACAGGACGAACCTTCGTCGTAAACGTGAGCCACCGAGCGGAGAACAGTTATGGCTGACCCAAAATCCCAGCAGGAAGCACAATCGACGACGGGGACGATTGAGGCGAATGAATTCGACTTTCTGCTGAAGAAGGAATTCAAGCCCAAGACCGACGAAGCGAAAGAAGCTGTCGAGCGCGCCGTGCGAACGCTGGCCGAGCAGGCGCTCTCGCAAACGACGCTGATTAGCAGCGACGTCGTCAAGTCGATCGAGGCGATCATCGCGCAGATCGACACGAAGCTTACTGAGCAGATCAATCTGATCCTCCACCACGCGGACTTCCAGAAGATCGAGGGGGCGTGGCGGGGGCTGCACTATCTGGTCAACAACACCGAAACCGATGAAATGCTGAAAATCCGATTCATGGATATCAGCAAGAACGAACTGGGTAAGACGCTGAAACGCTACAAGGGGACCGCCTGGGATCAGAGTCCGCTGTTCAAGAAAGTCTATGAAGCGGAGTACGGCCAGTTCGGCGGCGAACCGTTCGGCTGTCTCGTGGGCGACTACCATTTCGACCAGACGCCTCCAGATGTCGAGCTGTTGGGAGAAATGTCGAAGGTCGCTGCAGCGGCGCACGCGCCTTTCATTGCCGGCGCCTCACCCACCGTGATGCAGATGGACAGTTGGCAGGAGCTGGCCAATCCCCGCGATCTCACGAAGATCTTCGGCACCCCGGAATACGCGGGGTGGCGCTCGTTGCGGGAATCGGAAGACGCCCGGTATATCGGCCTCGCGATGCCTCGGTACTTGTCACGCCTTCCCTACGGCCCGAAGACCAGCCCGGTGGAGGAGTTCGATTTCGAGGAGGACACCGGGTCGGCCGACCACAGCCGGTATACATGGGCCAACGCCGCGTATGCGATGGCGGTCAACATCAACCGGTCGTTCAAGCTGTATGGCTGGTGCTCGCGGATACGCGGCGTCGAGTCAGGCGGCTCGGTCGAAGGGCTTCCGACACACACGTTTCCAACC
>Ga0210380_10001324_pt1 | contig 10231 bp, 14 predicted proteins | sample PLM4_5_coexredo_FD_155476 | JGI IMG/M metagenome (GOLD analysis project Ga0210380, IMG submission 155476) | Groundwater sediment microbial communities from an aquifer in East River, Colorado, USA - PLM4_5_coex redo | ecosystem: Environmental > Terrestrial > Soil > Riparian zone | place: USA...
CGCTCTCCGCCTTCGTTCGATCCTTCCGGACCGTCTCCTCCAATCGCTTCATGATCCCATCAGATATATTCATGAGGTCGGTGGACACGTCGCCGATCTTGCAGCGCTCGAAGACCTTCTTCTCGACTTCGGTGCGGCTGCGCGTGCTGTCGAGATTTGCCGCCTGCTTCCAGACAGTCTCACCACCCTTCTCGATGATGAGCAGGCAACGCATCGCTCCGCGCGAGTTGTCGAGATTCAGTACGCGGTACTTCAATTCTCCGCGCGAGAACCAAAACGACATCGTCGCCGCATCGTCCTTGTCCATGACGACGCGCTTCGGATCGATCTTCGGCCTCGCGGCCTCGGCCGGCGCAAGATGCGCGACACGCCAGACTGGGCACTCGCCCTTCGCGCAGCACGGGACAACGAGCGGGTGGTCGCAGCCGAGCCCATCCTTCGCGTTCGCGGGATCGTACGTCGCGGCCACGATCGAGCGCAGCGCCTCGCCGTCGAGTTCGGGGACGCAAAGCCGCTGGTTCCAGGGCTTGAGCGTCGCGAGCGTCTGCTCCTCGCGGTAGCCGTTGCGGCGTAGATGGATCGCGAGCCGCTTCGCCCACTCGGGCACGGCGTCGTCGCGCGCCCCGTCCTTCAAGACGCGCGTCGCGCAGGGCAGCAGCGCGTCGACCCGCCGCTCGCTCGGCGCCTCGTCGTCCCCGCGCGCATAGGCGGTCGCGCGTTCGCTCTCGTCCATTCCGTCGAGCAGGTGGTCGAGCGCGATCTCCCGGTTCGACGCGACGCGCGTCGGCGTCCAGTCCTTCACGAGCACGGGGCGCCCGGCGACATCGACGTAGAAGCACGTCCGCCCCGCCGCGACATCGCGCCCGAACAGCGGCAGCCAGACGTAGCGCCCGCGCAGGTCGGCCGGCTCGGCCGGAATCTGATTCTGATCGGGGATGATCTCGATGGGATGGATTGCGCGGTCGCGGATGTCAGCGATCGCGAGACCTATCGCCGCGCGCGCCTTCCAGCAGCGAACCCAGGCCGCGAAGAAGACCCACACGTGCCAGCCGCCCGACTTGCTGCGCTCGATGTGAGCCTTGATCCCGTGGCCGTCTTCGAGCCGACGCTCCAGCGCGAGCGCGAGCTCCCAATCCGGCCCCTGCACGTCCGCGACGATCCATCGGCAGTGATCGCGCTCGCGGCCCGCCATCGCGTAGATGCCAAGACGCCGCCGGCCTTCGAGGTGGTCTCGAATGCGCTCATCACTGATGGGCTCGACGACGCACGGCACGCTCTCCTCGGCGTAGAACTCCCGCTGCCCGTCGAACAGGTCGCGGAACGCAGATACGAATGCTTGCGCATAAACAGGATCGGACACTTGGACCCCTCCCCCATTGATCTTGGCCCGGTCGATTCGACGCTATCGCGCGAGATCGTCGAGTGTTGCGTTGACGCCGAATCGCGCGAGCCAATCGCGCAGGCGCGTCAACGTCGCGTCCTGCGGGGCGTCCGAACCGAGGACGTTCATGAGCCCGCCGATCGATCCGAAGCCAAGACTGGTCGCGACCTCGCGCCACGAAAGGCCCTCGCCGCGCTTGACGCGGCGCACCAGTAGTTCGCGGCGCGTCATCTGATCCTTCGGTGCCGTGTTCACGTTCATTCTCCAGGTTGAACGACGACGACCGACGCGCTGTCCGCGAAGCGCGTCGGCCGCCGCCATCATTTCAGAAGGGCAAGTCGTCGACCGGCGGACCTCCCTCGTTCGGCGCCACACCCTTTGACGCGGGCGCGGCGTGAACGTCGGCCGGTGCGACCCCCTCCATCTCTTCGGTATCGGGCGCGAGGCTCTCTCGGGCGAGCAACTCGCGCTGCTTCGACCAGATCATCGAGTAGGCGCGTGCCTCTTCCGAGATGTTCGGGAACGTCTTCTCGATCGGCCCAATCACGCGCGCGCTCGGAACGCCGTACTTGCCCATGCCGCCCTCCTCGATCTTCGTCGAGAGTTCGTAGAGCGTGCCCCACAACGTCTTGACGCGCAAGGCGTTCATCTGCGCGTTGCTGATGATCTGCGACCCGCAGAGCCAGGACGTGCGCTTGAACCGGATGCGGCAGAGTTGCCGGTCGATCTCCTCGTCCTCCATCCCCCATACGAGTGCCAGGAAGTTGATCTGTGCCGCGCAGGGCGAGGGCAGCTTGCTCCGCGGGTTCTTCGGATCGGGATGTCGCTGCGCGAAGAAGCAGCGACCGCAGTCATGGTAGACGACGCCCCGCGGATCCGCGGGCGACGACCCGCTCTCGGGCACGCGGCCGTCGAGCGAGGTGCAGGCGGGTGCGTCCTCATCCTTGCGGAAGTAGCCGCGTGTATTGAACTGCGAGACGGGCACGATGCGGACCTTCGTGCCGTAGACCTTGCCGGTCGAGCGCAGCAGCCACTCACCGACCCGCGCCTCACCCACGTCCTTCGACGTGCCCTGCACGAGCACGAGCATCGGGACGTTGACCTGCCCGGGCAGCACCTCGTCGAGCCCCTCGACGCGGCTCGAAGGCGCGAGCGTGGCCGGCAGATTGGCCGACGCAACGGGCGCCGGCAACGGCGCGGGGGGCGCCTCGGCCGGTCGCGCGTCCTCGTTTTTCGACTTCGCCATGTCTCAATCTCCAAGTTGAATGCGATGAACCTTCGTGCGCGTGTCACGCGACGCGCGCTAGTTGCTCTGACGAAAGCGGACCTCCGTCCCCTGGAACACTTCGATCGTGCCATCGTCGACAAGCGCCTGCGGGAAGTCACCCTCCTGCGCGGACTGCCACTTTTTCAGTTCGGCGCGGAACGTCGCATCGTTGTAGCTCTCGGCGACGAGTTGGGGGTGATGCGCCTTGAGCCACGCGAGCACCTTCTCCCGATTCGCGGCGGGCACTTTCGGCGCGAAGATGGCGACCTGATGCACGAGCCGCCGTCCCTTGCTCGTCGTCACGCGGATGCCCGGCACGCCCTCGTTCGTCATGCGCTCGTTCAAGCGCTTGCGCGCCTCGGTCAGCGCCGCCTTCTTCTCGGTCAGCGCGGCGGCGACTTCATCGAGCGTCAGATCCAATTCGGCGCATGCGGTCGCGAGTTCGACGGTCGTCATGCCTGACGTTGCGCCGATCGGATCGTCGCCAACGATCGACGCGGCGAGTTGCGCCGCGCTGATCGATAGGGGCGGTGCGTCGATCGCTTCGCCACCTGATTCCATTCCTTCGATGCCCATTCGTGGATTCCTCTCGTCTAGATGCCGCAGGCGAGCAGCACGATCACCGCGATCGCGACGCATGCCGCGGCGATGTCGAAGCCGTCGCATAGCCAGCAGAAACGTTCGTTGTGATTCTTCGTCGTCATGAGATGGTGCATCCTCCTAAGAAATCCAGCCACGCGCGGTCGCGGTTACTCGAATCCATGAAACGACTCACGGGAAGGTGCAGTCGTTGAGGCCGCGACACGCGCGCAGCAGGATCGATCATGCGTCGATCGTCTGTCCAGTGTCGCTCGCGACGAATCCCGCCGCACGACGCTTCCGGTCGATGTCGAAGACGAGGTCGAGCGCGTCGCGCTTGCCCTCCAGTACGTCCACGCAATCCGCGTCGATCGTCTCGGCGCCGCGCACGCGCGCCGTCAGCAGGTAGTACGTTGAGTGCTTGGTCGCGTCGCCGCGACCGATGCCGTGGATGCGATCCTGCGACTGCGCGTACTCTTGGAGCGAGTAGGAGAGCGATCCGTATGCGGCGAGCGAGATGCCGGGGAACGATACGCCCCACTGCGCGACGCCCGGGTGCGCGACGAGCACCTGGAAGTGTCCAGCGACGAACCCCTTGAACACGTTCGCGCGATCCGATTCGGGCGTCTCCCCCGTGATCGATTCGCACGGCACCTTCGCCTCGCGCAACGCCTCGACGTAGCGTTTCGCCTCGAAGATGAACTGCGTCCAGATAACGATCCGCTCGGTGTCCGTCTCGCAGTGCTCTAGCAGCCAATCGATCTTTTCGCGACCGATCGGTACGAGCACGCGACTCGATGCCGCGTCAGATCCGGCAATCCAATCCTCTTTGTGCGCCGGAACGTAGCCCGCGGTAATCTGCCGCAGCTTCATCATCTGCGCCAGCGCGTTCTTCGCGTGCGCGCGCAGCTTCTCGGAATCGTCGTACTTCTTTCCGATCGACACCATCATGGCGTCGCGCATCTCCTCGTACGCGCTCGCCGTGTCCTTGCTCAATTCGATCGGCACGCGCTGGAACACCTTGGGCGGGAGATCGAGGCATTGCTCTTTCTTCACCCACTCACAGATCGGCGAGAGGCGTTCATGGATGCGCGCGGCCATCTCGTCGCGGAACTCGAAGCCCGCGAAGTGCTTCACGCCGGGTTGCCCGCGTCGCTGAAACGTCTTTACGTCACAGAATTCCTTGACGAAAGCGGAATGCCCGCCGGGGAACGGGTCGTAGCCCGCGGCCGGTGCGATGATCTTCGCGAGCGGCCAATACTCCTGGTTCCCGTTCGGTGCCGGCGTGCCCGACAGCAGCACGCATCCGCGGAACGTCGCCGCGATCTCGCGTGCCACGATCGAGATCGATGATTTCACGCCCTTGCACTTGCTCACCTCGTCGAACACGACGTATGCACCCGCCATGATCCGGCGGACGCTCGGATCCGTGCGCATCGATTCGTAATTGATGAGCGCGGCGACGCGCCCGTGCGTTCGAATTGCCGCCGCGACCGCCAACTCGCGTTTCTGGCCCTTGGGATATGCGCGCAAGTTGACCACGGGCAACTCGGGGAACCATTCCTTGAGATCAGGGATCCAGGCCGCCTCGATCAGCGTGACGGGGCAGACGATGACCGCTTTGCGCAGTCCGTTCTCCGGCTGCGTGAGCAACGACACCAGCGTCGCGGCGGTGGGTGTCTTGCCCGTGCCCGTCTGATGCAGGATCCCGCGCGATCCGCCGGCCGCGAGCGCGGCCTGACAGGCGGCAATCTGATGCGCGCGCAGCGTCTTGCCCGTCGCCGTGCGCACCCCATCGCGCAGGGTGGCGCCGGCCGCGAGCGCGCGCGCCCGCTCCATCGTCAGCGCCCGTGCCGCGTTGAGTTGATTGGCGCGCTCGATTGCCGACAGGATCATCGCGTCGATCGTCACGATGTCGGGGAACGCGCGCAGCAGTACGGGGAGCGACTGGATGGGCCAGTGCCAGACCTTGCGCGCGGGCGCCCCGCCGTTCGCGCCCAGCCAGTTGCCGTCGTAGCGGAAGCCCGGCACGGCCTTGGCCGGGGAGTTCCGGTCGAACGGGAGCGCCGCGCACAAGCGCGCCCCCGTCGAGTCGTACCGTTCGAGTTGGATGCTCACGGCTGCCCCGACCGCTGTTCGATGAGTTGCCGATTCTTCATCGCGTTCGCTGCGAGGATCGGACCGGTCACGCCCGGTCCAAACTTCCCATCTTCGATCAGATTCTTCGCGTTCTTTGAAAACTTCTGAAAGGTCTCGTACGCACCGAAATTGCCGAGATGCACATTCATTCGAGTCGACTTCACCACTTCGCCATTCCATTCGATCACATTCTTGGGGTTGCTCAAGTCGCTGCCTTCGTTGAAGAAACGCGCCGTGAAGCGCATTCCAGGGAGGATGCCGCGCTTCAATGGTCCGAGCAGATGGGGCTCCTTCGCCACTCTGAGTTCGCGCTTCATCTTCCGGCGCAGGCCGGGCGTTGCATCGATGATCGCCTTGATCTTGGCGGCAACATCGTCGAGCGCCGCGTTCTTCGAATCATTTGAGTCGTTGTTCGTCGTCATTGGTCTTCGATCTCCTCGAATCGTTGAAAAGAGCGGCGCCGCGCCGAGCACACACCCGACACGACGCCGCCGCAGTGAGGAAGTGTCGCGGCGGCCGGTGCGATCGAGACGCTCGGAAGAGCGACCCGCCTGCGCCGCGACACGTTCATGTTAGACCCGGAACCGCTCCGAGGCGCGCTGTTCATGCGCCTCGAACTGGGCGTGTGACATCGCGCCAAACCACTTCTTCGCCCACTCGATGAACGCGAGTTGCCGTGCCGTATCGCACGCACCGAACCATGCGGCCGGCGACGATCTCCACATCCGCGCCTTCTCATCGAGATAGGACGGACGCACCTTCGGATTCTGGAGCCGCAGAAAATCGCAGATCGACGGCTCGATGGGCTGCGGCTCCACGTCGCTGCCCACGTTGTAGAAGGCCGCGAGCACGGAATGAACAGCCACGTATTCCTCGCGATTCGTCACGATTGAAGTCTCCTGAAAAACGGGGCGCCGAGCCGCGCGCATATTTGCGCAGCAACTCGGCGCCCCCATGAAAGACCGTCGCACGCGGATGGCGTTGAGGCGGGGTATGCCTCACCGCGCACGACGAAGACATGATCAGTTGTTCGACGCGCCCGCGTAATCGAGCGCGAGATTCAAGGCCGCGCGCTTGAGCGTCGCGCCGCCGCCGAACGTCGCGTCCACGAAGCGCGCCTCGCGGCGCTTGAGCGACTCGCTCTCGACGTAGCTCGGACGGACATGGTGATCGATCGCGTCCGTGACCGCGGACCATGCGCGGTAGAGCGTCTGCCCGCGCGCTTCCTGGCCGCGTCCGTTCGTCCAGCGCTCCTCCAACTGCTTCTCGAAGAGAGCCTTGCGTGCGTCGCTGCCGTCGCGCTCCTCGGCAACCGCCTTGAAGTAGGCGAGGCGGTCCTTCGCGCCGAGCCGGATCTTCGCGATCGACTCGACCTGCTTGTAGTAGTTGTCGAACTGCGCACCCATCGTCTGAATCGTCTCCAGCGCGATCTTGAGACGATCGCCCAAGTTTTTCGTGTGGGCGAAGCGCAGCAGGCCGCGGCTCGATTCCGCGATCGCGAGCGTATTCGCGCAGACGATGTCCGTGTCCGTTCCGCCGATCGTCAGCGAGCGCGTCCAGTTGTGCCCGTTGCTGAGGAAGAGATTTGCCTCGTGCTTCTGCCCGAGGATGGTCCACTCGGTGGGGTACTTGAGCATGATCCAGACGTGTGCGCCGTCGCGCAGCGAACCCGCGGTCTGGATCAGCGACTCCTTCGACATCGCAAACGCGATCTCGGCGAGCGTACGATTCTGCACGACATGGAAGTCGACACCGCCGCTGCCGAGATAGCGATCGTCCATCGGCCGCACGGTGCAGGCGGTATCGGGGAGTTCCTCGTATGAGCCGTCCGCGCGCTTGCGGTAGATCGGCATTACCTCGACGTTCCAGTCGAGGCCGGCGACTTCGAGCAACTCGTCTACATCCTTCGGGGGCGTCTTCAAGCGCTGCCCGAGCCCGTGCCAGACGGGGATCCCTTCGACGGCGAACATGCGTGACTTGCCCGTCTCCGTGTCGAACTCGATTTCATGTGCCATGGATTGCTTCCTCTCCTGCGTTGAACCTTGAAACGATGAAAGACACGGTGCATGCCGCGTCTCGTGGGATCCGATCAGATGGATTCGTTCGACCCGAGCTTCTCGACGTGGAGCAGTGGATCGTCCCGCCGCAGCAGCACGCCGAAGTTGGACGCGAGCAACAGCGCGTGATAGGCGGCATCGCCCGCCAAGACCGCGGCACCCGCGACGAGAAAGAAGAGGCGATCATTATCACTTTTGTCTCGCCTGTTTCTGTCTCGCTTGTTCGCGAGCTTCGCCGCGCGCATAGCGCGTGTGCGTGCCTTCGCCGCGCGCATAGCGCGTGTGCGTGCCTTCGCCAAGATGCGGTGCGCACGGCCGATCGAGACAGCGATCCGCGCCATCTCTTGCGCAGGCGTGAGCTTCGATTTCTTCACTTGGCCACCTCCCGCGTGGCCGCTTCGTCCGCGCGGCCTTGGATGTACGCCTGCCAGAGTCGCGCTTGGAGCGATGCCTCGGACATGCTCCACCGCACGGCGTAGTTGTGGTTGGAGCCTTGCGGCTTCTCATAGGTGATCCCCTGAGAGAGAGCGGTGGCGACCATCTCGGCGCCTTCGGCGGGGATCACGGAGCGTCCCTTGAGGAAGATGGTGTTCATGCTCAGGAATCCGATCGCGGGGCGCGCATCGAGCGCAGCAATCCGGCGTAGTGGGCGAGCCCTTGGAAGGCGAACCACTGCCCGACCTTCCACTTCCCATCCCGGCCGCGATGGCCGAGGGCGCGGAACGTAGCCGCGTGCTGGCGCATGTACTCGGCGCACAGCGACTTCGTCAGGGGAGGCTCGTAATGCATGGTCTTTCTCCTTTGAGCGGCACCGGATCGGTGTCGCGGTTTTGATCCTGCCTCATCAGGCGCCGCACGGATCGATCGCGGCGCGAGAGGGACGAGGCGTACACCACCTCGTCTCCCCTTTCGGCTTTCATTCAACCCGTACGCGGGTTAGCGGCTTCCAGCAGGTTCGCCCCGGCTTCAACTGCCCGGAGAGTGTCGCTGGCGCGGGAAGGTTTCGTTTCGCGGGCTTCCGTTGTCGCCGCGGGCCGCGTCTCCTGAACACCGTGACGGGCCATCAAGTTTTCAAGGATCCATCGCGGCCCAGGTCGGGCCATCGTCGCGGTGCCTGTTCGGCTGCCCACGTCGATGGCGGAGATGATCGTCTTTCAGGAGAGAAAAGACGAGAAAAAAAGAGAAAAAAAGAGAAAGCGTAAGCTGCGCACCTGCAACGACTTACGTCAGTCAGCGTTTTTCTTGTCGCGCGATCGTGCCTAAAGGCGCCATCGTGCGCGGCGTGACGACGACGAAAACGACGAGGGGACCGGTCGTGACGAACGCGCCGCGGGCCGTGCTGCTGCTCGACGTGGGGCTCGAAGCGACGGGCGTCGCCATCGCGACGCTGCACGACGACGGGCCGCACGTCAATCTGTCCGTGATCGAGCCGGCCGCCGGCCTCTCGACGGCCGCGCGGAACGAGAAGCGATCGTGCATCTACTTCGGGGATCTCGCGGAGCGACTCTTCAAGTCGCTGCGCAATATCATCATCGAGAATCGTCATATTGAAAAGCACCCGCTTTACGAATCAATAATGATTGATCCCTATGTCGCGGTCTTCGCCGAACTCCCATCGATGGGTGCGATGAACGCCTCGGGCATGCGCGCCATGTCGATCGCGATCGCGGCCTACCGCGCGGCCTGCATCACGATCGGGGCGCTGCACGTCGACTACATCCGCAATGACGTGATCGCGGCCGCGATCGGGACGAAGCGCGTGAGCGACGAGACGAAACTTCAGACGCGCGCGCTGGTCGCAAAGACGTTCATCGTGGATCAAAGCGCGCTGCCGAAGACGAAGCTCGTGAAGCACCGGCGCACCGGCGCGATGGTGCCCGTCGAGTCGATCGAGAAGCTGCGCGACAACGCATTCGATGCCGCGGCGATCCTCTTCGCGGCGCGCGATCATGAACTGCTGCGCGTGACGGCGGGATGGGGTGATGTGAAATTCGAAGCGTCGGCCGGCATCGGCCGCGCGACATGAAACCCGAGACGGGAGGAGCGGAACGTGGCACGACTGAGGAAGACGATCCAGTTCGACGCGAGCGACGAGAAGGGGCGCGGCACGGCGCAGGAAGCCATGAGCGCGTTCCTGGGCAGCGGCGTGATCGAGGGGCCGGCGACGCTCATCGTCGAGTTCGAGGCGCCGACGCTGGAAGCGATGCGGAAGAAGCGCGACACGGGCGAAGACGGCCCGGCCGAGGACCGGCCCAAGCGCAGCCGCAAGACGAAGGCGGGGGCGGACGCGATCTGAGCGCGAATCGACATCTGGCCGCGGTCCGGCGACCGCATGCGAGGAAGAAGTCGGTCTTCTTCACGCTCGCATGCGCGCCGGGCCGCTACGACCTGACGCGCTATCGCAACGGTGTCGGTACACCCGCCGATCGCTGGACGTTCGCAACGTTGATCGATGCGACGAACGCGATGCGCGCCGTGATCGATCAGGAGGGAGTCATCCAGTGAATCCATCTTCCGGGAGCGGCGGCCCGCCGCATCACGAGCTCGTGTTCAAAATCCGGCTGCGTGCGCACGCGCAGATGAAGGAGTCGAAGGACGGCGAGTCGATTGACCTTGCGCTGCGTCCGAGCTTCCGTGCCGCGCGACGCGAGGGGATGCACGTCTTCGCCGCGATCCAGCGCACGCTCGAACGGCACGGTTACGAACTCGGCGAGGATTCGAATCTGCACCACTACATGGCGACGCTGCCCGAGGGCATGATGACCCCGCTAGAAGAGACGGGATGATCCATTTTAAGAACCATGGGCT
>Ga0210380_10001325_pt1 | contig 10228 bp, 6 predicted proteins | sample PLM4_5_coexredo_FD_155476 | JGI IMG/M metagenome (GOLD analysis project Ga0210380, IMG submission 155476) | Groundwater sediment microbial communities from an aquifer in East River, Colorado, USA - PLM4_5_coex redo | ecosystem: Environmental > Terrestrial > Soil > Riparian zone | place: USA...
TGGCGTCCGCTACGCCAGCGCGTTCCTGATCGCGCTGATGTTCTCCAATCCGATCAACCAGCCCGGCCTGCTGCGCACCGGGCGACCGTCGCTGCAGCTTGGCCGCTCGGTGCTGCTGCTGGGCTCTACCGTGTTCAACTTCATGGCGTTCCGCTATCTCCAGCTCGACGAGGCGCTGGCGATCCTGTTCTCGACGCCGTTCCTGGTGGCGATCCTGGCCGGGCCGATCCTCGGCGAATGGGTCGGATGGCGGCGCTGGACCGCGATCATGGTCGGCTTCGTCGGCGTGCTGGTGGTGGTGCGGCCTGGCATGGGCGGGTTGCAATGGGCGGCGCTGCTCTCGCTCGTCAGTGCGTTCTGCTATGCCGGCTACAGCATCACCACGCGGATGCTGTCCACGATCGACACCAGCCAGACCACGCTGTTCTACGCCAACCTGTTCGGCTTCGTCGTCATGGTGCCGGTGCTGCCCTTCGTCTGGGCCACCCCGCCGTCGTGGATCGACTGGGTGCTGATGGTGGCGGTCGGCATCTTCGGCGCCGGTGGGCACTTCCTGTTGATCCTGGCCCACCGGAACGCGCCGGCTTCCGTGTTGTCGCCGTTCATCTACACCCAGATCGTCTGGGCGACGACGCTGGGCTACCTGGTGTTCGCCAACGTGCCCAGCCACTGGACCGTCGCCGGGGCCGGGATCGTGATCGCCTCCGGCCTTTATCTGCTCAACCGCGAGCGCAAGGTGACCGGCAGAGTTGCCCCCATCGAGCCCGGTTGACAAAATAGCGCCGCCCCGCCTGATACCGGCCAAAGCCTGAGACTGCCCGAGGAAACGCCAGGAAATCACCATGTTGGACAAAGCCGCCGCCAAAACCGCCGTAAACGACGACATCGGCGAGGAAACCCGGCTCGAGCTTTACCGCAGTCAGGTCAACATCCGCGAGGCCGAGCAGCGCGCCTATGACCTGTTCCTGCAGAACCTGGTGAAGGGCACGAGCCATCTGTCGCTCGGCCAGGAGGCTGTGGCGGCGGGCTTCGCCACCGCCATGAAGAAGGGCGACCTGTCGTTTTGCACCTACCGCGGCCACGCCCACACGCTGGCCCGTGGCGTGCCGGTCGAGAAGGTGCTCGGTGAGCTGATGCAGCGCGACAACGGCCTGATGCGCGGCAAGGGCGGCTCGATGCACCTGACCTCCGAGGAGCACGGTGTGATGGGCTCCTACGCCATCATCGGCGCGCACCTGCCGATCGCCTGCGGCGCGGCCTGGCGGGCGCAATACAAGAAGCAGGACGACGTGTCGGTGTGCTTCTTCGGCGACGGCACCACCAACATCGGCGCGTTCCATGAGGCGCTGAATTTCGCCGCGGTGTGGAAGCTGCCGGTGATCTTCGTCTGCGAGAACAACTTTTATATGGAGTACACCCCGATCGCCGACGTCACCGCGGTGCCGAGCCCGGCCGGCGACCGCGCCTCGGCCTACGGGCTGGAGAAGATCGTGATCGACGGCAACGACGCTGACGTGGTCTATCGCACGGCGAAAAAGGCCTTCGACAAGGCGCGCGCCGGTGGTGGCCCATCGCTGATCGAGTGCCTGACCTATCGGCACAGCGGCCACTCCCGCGCCGATCCGGCCAAGTATCGCCCCGAGGGCGAGCTGGAGAAATGGAAAGAGCGCGACCCGATCAAGATCTACCGCGAGCGGTTGAAGCAGTTCGGCGTCAGCGATGACGTCATCGCCAAGATCGACGCCGACGTGAAGCGTGTGGTCGACGAGGCGACCGAGGCCTGCAAGGCCTCGCCGAACCCGCCGATGGATATCCTCACCACCGACGTTTACGCCGATGGAGGCTTCGCATGGCGGAACTGACCTATCGCGACGCCGTCATTCGCGGCATTGCCCAGGAAATGACCCGCGACGAGGACGTGGTGTTCCTCGGCGAGGACGTGGCCAAGGCCGGCGGCGTGTTCAAGGCGACGGTCGGATTGTACGAGCAGTTCGGGCCGCTGCGCGTCCGCGACACGCCGATTTCCGAGCAGGCCATTCTCGGCGCCGCCATGGGCGCGGCGATGACGGGACTGAAGCCGATCGCCGAGATCATGTTCTCGGATTTCTTCGCGGTCTGCTTCGACTACATCGCCAACGAGTTTCCAAAGAGCCGCTACATGACCAACGGGCAGACCAAATGCCCGCTGGTGGTTCGCACCGGCAACGGCGCGGGCTCGCGCTTCGGCGCGCAGCACAGCCAGAGCGTCGAGAACTGGTGCATGATGATCCCCGGCCTTAAGGTCGTGGCGCCGTCGAGCCCGATCGACGTCATCGGCCTGCTGGCGGCGTCGGTGCGCGACCCCGACCCGGTGATCTTTCTCGAGCACAAGTCGCTCTACGCCACCAAGGGCGAAGTGCCGGACGGCGAGATCCTCGACAAGCTCGGCACCGCGAAGATTTTGCGGCCGGGCAAGGATGCCACCATCATCGCGCTCGCCCTGATGGTGCCGCGCGCGCTCGCCGCGGCCGAACGGCTTGCCAAGGAGGAAGGCATCGACTGCGAGGTGATCGACGTGCGCTCGCTGGTGCCGCTCGACACCCAGGCCATTCTCGGCTCGGTAGCCAAGACCCACCGCTGCTTCAGCGTCGAGGAAAATCCCCGGCTGTGCGGCTGGGGCGCCGAGATCATGTCGATCATCGCCGACGAGGCGTTCTACGATCTCGACGGCCCGCTGGTGCGGATCACCACGCCGCACTGCCCGCTGCCGGCCGCCGACATTCTCGAAGACGCGATCCTGCCGAGTGTCGACCGCATCGTCGATCGCGTGAAGAGGACTTTGAATAGTTAGCTGCTGTTCCGGTGCGGCGCGAAGCGCCGAACCCGGAATCCAGCAGCACAGATAGAGCTTGTATATGGATTCCGGGTTCGTCCTTCGGGCGCCCGGAATGACTATGGAGAGTCATCATGGCTGCATACGACAACCTTCTGGCCAACGTCCCGACCGACCTGTGGATCGGGGGAAAATGGAAAAAATCCTCCGACGGCGCGCGCTTCGACGTGATCGATCCGGCAACCGAGCGCAAGATCGCCTCGGTCGCCAGCGCCAGCATCGACGACGCCAAGGCCGCGCTCGACGCAGCGCAAGGCGCGTTCCCGGCCTGGGCCGCGAAGAAGCCGCGCGAGCGTGGCGAAATTCTCCGCAAGGCCTACGAGCTGATCATGCGCGACGCCGAGCGGCTCGCCAAGCTCATCACCATCGAGAACGGCAAGGCCTTGTCCGACTCGCGCGGCGAGGTGGCCTACGCCGCCGAGTTCTTCCGCTGGTACGCCGAGGAGGGCGTGCGCAATCTCGGCATGAACGGCATGGCGCCGGCTTCGGGTGCGCGCATGGTGGTGCACCACAAGCCGGCCGGCGTCGCCGTGCTGGTGACGCCGTGGAATTTCCCCGCGGCGATGGCAACCCGCAAGATCGGTCCGGCGCTCGCCGCCGGCTGTCCGGTGATCCTCAAGCCCGCATCCGAGACGCCGCTCACCATGCTGGCGCTGATGCCGATCCTGGAAGAGGCGGGCGTCCCGGCCGGCGTCGTCAACGTCATCCCGTCGCGCCGCTCGGGCCCGGTGGTCGACGCCATGCTGCATGACCCCCGCGTCCGCGTCGTGTCGTTCACCGGCTCGACCGAAGTGGGCCGTAAGCTCCTGCACAGCGCCGCCGACCAGGTGCTCAACACCGCGATGGAGCTGGGCGGCAACGCGCCGTTCATCGTGTTCGAGGACGCCGACATCGATGCCGCGATCGACGGCGCGATGATCGCCAAGATGCGCAACATGGGCGAGGCCTGCACCGCGGCAAACCGCTTCTACGTGCACGAGAAGGTGCAGGACGAGTTCTCCAAGAAGCTCACGGCCAAGATGGCTGGGCTCAAAATGGGCAACGGCCTCGACGACGGCGTGGCACTGGGCCCGCTGGTCAACGCCGAAGGCCGCGACAAGGTGATCGAGTTGGTCGACGACGCGCTGAGCAAGGGCGCGAAGGTCCTCACCGGCGGCAAGGCGCCCGGCGGCACCGGCTATTTCTATCCGGCCACTGTTCTCTCGAACGTGCCCGACAACGCCAAGATGCTGAACGAGGAAATCTTCGGCCCGGTTGCTTCGCTGCAGACCTTCACCGACGAGTCCGATGTGATCAAGCGCGCCAACGACACGATCTATGGTCTGGTGGCGTATCTCTACACCAAGGACCTCGGCCGCGGCCTGCGCGTTTCGGAAAAGCTCGACTTCGGCATGATCGGCCTCAATCGCGGACTCGTCTCCGATCCGGCGGCGCCGTTCGGCGGCATGAAGCAGTCCGGCATCGGCCGCGAAGGCGCGCACGAGGGGCTGAAGGAATTTCTGGAGACGCAGTACATCTCGGTGAGCTGGTAACTCGAAAGTATTGCAATGGACGTCCTGATGCCCCAGCTCGGCGAGACCGTCGCCGAGGGTAAGATCACGAAATGGTTCAAGGCAACCGGCGATGCCGTGAAGCCGGGGGACAATCTGTTCGAGATCGAGACCGACAAGGTGTCGATGGAGGTGCCGTCGATCACCACCGGCACGCTGGCCGAGATCAAGGTGCAGGCCGGCGAGACGGCGCTGGTTGGCGCCGTGGTTGCGGTGATCGCAGGCGAGGGCGGTGCGGCTGAGAATGCGCCGGCTGCGAAAGCCCCTCCGCCCGCATCGAAGCCGGCGCCGCCACAAGCTCCGTTCGCTCCCGCGCAAGCGGGAGCCCAGGGCCACGGACCGGGTCCACGCTCTCGCGGGGACGAACGGAACACGGACCCTGCGAGTTTTGCTTACGCCAATCTCGATCCGTTCTTCGAAGTTCGCACCCCGTCGCGCAATTTCGGTCCGGCAAAAATGGTGGGCGGCAGCTTCGTCACGCCGCTGGCGCGCCGGCTCGCCGGCGAGAACGGCATCGACCTCACGCGCATGTCGGGCTCCGGCCCGCGCGGTCGGATCGTCGCCGCCGACATCGAGTCCGCCATCGCCAAGAGCGGCGGCCGTGCCCCACCGATGGCATTGGGAGCCAGCCCGGCGCAGGTCAAGGCGCTCTACCAGGGCGTCGAGTTCGAGGAGGTGCCGCTCGACGGCATGCGCGCAACCATCGCGCGCCGCTTGGTCGAGGCCAAGCAGACCATCCCGCATTTCTATCTTGTCGCCGACGTGACGATGGATGCGCTCCTGAAAATTCGCGAGGAGGCCAACGCCGGCGCGCCAAAAGATTCATACAAGCTTTCGGTCAACGATTTTGTCATCAAGGCGCTGGCGCTCGCCTTGCAGCGCGTTCCCGCCGCCAACGCGGTGTGGGCCGGCGATCGCATCCTTCGCTTTAAGCATTCCGATGTCGGTGTCGCGGTCGCGATCGACGGAGGCTTGCTCACGCCTGTGATCCGCAACGCCGATGGAAAATCGCTCTCCGCCATCTCCAACGAGATGAAGGACCTCGCCGCGCGCGCCAAGGAAAAGAGGCTCAAGCCCGCCGAATACCAGGGCGGCTCCTCGGCGATCTCCAATCTCGGCATGTACGGCGTCCGCGAATTCTCCGCGATCATCAATCCGCCGCACGCGACGATCCTTGCGGTCGGCGCCTCGCAACGCCGGCCGGTCGAGGCCGAGGATGGTTCGGTGAAGTTCGTCAGCCAGATGACCGCGACCTTGTCCTGCGACCATCGCGTGGTCGACGGCGCGCTCGGCGCGGAATTGCTCGCGGCGTTCAAGGCGCTGATCGAAAGCCCGGTGCGGATGCTGGTGTAGCGGCTGGGCTTTCGCGCACTCCGCCGTCATTGCCATCACCTCTCCGCGTCATTGCGGGCTTGTCTCGGCAATCCAGCTTTCTTGAAAAGGCCTTTTGCGAAGGAAATGGACCCCCGGGTCAAGCCCGGGGGTGACGCCCGTTGTGAGGGGTTGCGGGCTCATATCTGGATTCAAACCCCAACCTGGAATAAACCTGTCCGCAGGGAGAACGGCCATGAACCTTGGCGCGCTGAAGCTTTCGATCATCCTGTTCGGCCTGTCGCTGCTGTTAAAGTTCCAGGCGTGGCGGCATCCGGCCTATCGCGAGCGGTTGAAGGAAAAAAACCTCACCGGCCAGTTCATCGCCCGCGACGAGGAGATCGGCCGCTGGTTCAAGATCCAGGACGGCCGCGTCACCTCCGGCTCGAGCGTGCTGAAGGACGCCGACGTGACGGTCGCCTTCAAGAACGCCGCGCTGGGCGCGGGCCTCCTGACTCCGCCGATCAACTGGCTCGACCAGATCAATGCGCAGAAGGAATTCCAGCTCACCGTGCAGGGCGACGACGGTCTTGCGAACTGGTTCGCGCAGACCGTGATGATGGCGCAGACGGTGGGCCTGCGATACGGCACGCCGATGCCGGACGGCTCGATGCGCACCTGCAACATGACCAACGGCGGGCCCGTGTTCGTCCAGGTCAAGGACGGCAAGATCGTGCGCATGACGCCGATCGATCTCGCCGAAGACGATGGCGCCTCTTTCACCATCGAGGCGAAGGGTCAAAGATACACGCCGCCGCGCAAGACCACGCTCGCGCCGCACGGCCAGAACGCCAAGTCGATTGTCTATTCGCCGGACCGCTTGCTCTATCCGATGAAACGCGTCGACTTCGATCCGAACGGCGCGCGCAATCCGCAGAATCGGGGAAAATCCGGCTACGTCCGCATCTCCTGGGACGAGGCGATCACCATCGTCACCGACGAGATCAAGCGGCAAAAGTACGAATACGGCCCAGGCTGCATCGCCGTGTCGCACGGCTCGCACCACACCTGGGGCAACATCGGCTACTACCTCTCGGCGCTGTTTCGCTTCTCCAACGCCATCGGCATGACGCGCGTCCACCACAATCCCGATTCTTGGGAGGGCTGGTACTGGGGCGCGGTGCATCACTGGGGCCATACGCTTCGCGTCGGCCAATCGGAGACCTATGGCACGGTCGAGGACTGCCTGCAGAACTGCGACATGATCGTGTCGTGGGCCGCGGACCCGGAGACCACGTCGGGCTCGTACGGCGCGCAGGAAGGCACCGTGCGCCGGCAGTGGCTGAAGGATCCCAAGCTCGGCATCAAGGTCGTCCACGTCGATCCGTATTACAACGCGACGGCGCAGTTCCTGCCAGGCAAATGGTTCGCGCCGAAGCCGACCACGTCGCCGGCGATGGCGATGGCGATCGCCTACGTCTGGATCAAGGAAGGACTCTACGACAAGGAATACGTGAAGACGCACACCGTCGGCTTCGACGTGTGGAAGGCGTATCTCACCGGCGAAGAGGACGGCATCCCGAAAACGCCGGAGTGGCAGGAGAAGGAGACCGGTGTTCCCGCCAAGGACGTGCGCGCGCTCGCCCGCGAGTGGGGCAAGAAGCGCGTCTATCTCGCGCCCGGCGGCTGGGGCAACGGCCACGGCGGCGCCTGCCGCAACCAGACCGGCATCCAGTGGGCGCGCGTCATGGTGTGCCTGTCGGCGATGCAGGGCCTCGGCAAGCCCGGCTGCAACATGGGCAATCTGCAGTGGGGCACGCCGGTCGATTTCAATTTCTACTTTCCGGGCTATTCCGAAGGCGGCATGTCCGGCGACCTCGAGAATACCGCGATGCCGGTCGCGCTCTATCAGCGCATGCCGCAGCTTCCGACCATGAGCTCCAACGGCCAGCAGATTCCGCGCATCTGGCTGCCCGAGGCGATCGCCGACGGCAAGGCCGAGGGCTATCGCTGGGTCGGCAAGTCGATCGAGCATCAGTTCGGCAAGTTCATGTATCCGGCGCCCGGCCATTCGCCGGTGAAAATGCTCTACAAGTACGGCGGCTCGATCTTGGGCACCATGAACAACACCAACCGCCATGTGCGGATGTACCAGTCAGAGAAGCTGGAGTTCGTGGTCAACCAGTCGATCTGGTTCGAGGGTGAGGCGAAGTTCGCCGACGTCGTGCTGCCGGCCTGCACCAACTTTGAGCGCACCGACATCTCGGAATGGGCGGGCCTCGGCGGCTACGGTCACCACGGCCAGCAGCAGCTCAATCACCGCGTCATCATCTTCCAGGCGCCGGCGATCAAGCCGCTCGGCGAGTCGAAGTCCGACTACTGGATCTTCAACGAGATATGCAAGAGGCTCGGCCTGTCGAACTATTTCTCCGAGGGCATCAACGAGATCGACTGGGTCAAGCGCGTCTATCTCGCCTCCGACCTGAAGAAGGTGATCTCGTTCAAAAAATTCGTGAAGCGCGGCTATTACGTCGTGCCGGCCGAGAAGGAGAAGCTCCGCGCGCCGGTGTCGTTCCGCTGGTTCTTCGAGGGCCGCAAGAAGGACGTGCCGGAGGCGCAGCCGCTTCCGTCGGACTACAAGGAATATCTCAGCGGCTTGCAGACCCAGTCCGGCAAGCTCGAGTTCGAGTGTAACAGCTTGAAGCGCTTCAAGGACCCGGAGCGGCCGCCGGTCGTCAAATACGAGCCGTCCTGGGAAGGCCCGCACTCGCCGGAGTTCAAGCAGTTTCCGCTGCAGCTTCTCACCCCGCATTCGAAGTATTCGTTCCACACCCAGGGCGACGGCAAGAGCTCGTTCCTCAACAACATCGCCGACCATCGCGTCAAGGTCGGCGACTGGTACTACTGGGTGCTGCGGCTCAACGCCGAGGACGCCAAGGAGCGCGGCATCAAGAAGAACGATCTGGTGAAAATCTACAACGAGCGCGGCGCGGTGATCTGCGCGGCGCTGCCGACAGAGCGGCTCGCCCGCGGCGTCTGTCATGGCTACGAATCGTCGGCGGTCTATGCGCCGATGGGCGAGCCCGGCAAGTCGGTCGACCGCGGCGGCTGTCTCAATCTGCTGACGCCGCACAAGACCCAGACCAAGACCACGCACTCGCTCGCCGGTTCACAGTCGATCGTGCAGGTCGAGCTGTGGGACGGTCGCACCGAGCACATGTCGGAAACCTTCGCGGCGATGGCGAAGGACCAGGAAATCAAGCGCACGCTGCAGGAAGCGCAGCTCGTGCCGGCGAAGTAAATACAGCCGTCATCGCCGGGCTTGACCCGGCGATCCATCCTCTTCGCAAGAAGATGGATGCGCGGGTCAAGCCCGCGCATGACGAACGGGAGGTGGAGTTACAAGATGAAAAAATGGAACATGATCATCGACGTGGTCGAGTGCACGAACTGCCAGTTGTGCACGCTGTCGGCCATGGACGAATACGTCGGCAATGACTGGCCCGGCGTCGCCGCGCCAATGCCGCGCCACGGCCATGCCTGGATCGATATCAAGCAGAAGGAGCGCGGGCAGGCGCCGATGATAGACATCGCCTTCGTCCCCACCCTGTGCAACCACTGCGACAACGCACCGTGCCTCGCCAAGGGCGGCGACGCGGTGAAGAAGCGCGACGACGGCATCGTCATCATCGACCCGGTGAAGGCCAAGGGCCGCAAGGACCTCGTCGAAAGCTGCCCCTACGGCCACATCTGGTGGAACGAGGAATTGCAGCTTCCGCAGATCTGGCCGTTCGACGCGCACCTGCTCGATCAAGGCTGGCAGCAGACGCGCGGCCAGCAGGCCTGTCCGACCGGCGCAATGCGCGCGATCAAGGTCGAGGACGAGGAGATGGCGCGCATGGCGCGCGACGAAAACCTCGAGGTGGTGAAGCCGGAGGCGGGGACGAAGCCGCGCGTCTACTACCGCAACCTCTGGCGCTACAGCAAAAGCTTCATCGGCGGCAGCGTGGCGACCGATGTGGGCGGCGTGGTCGACTGCGTCGAGGGCGCGAGCGTGCGCCTGATCAAGGACGGCCAAACGATCGCGCGCGCCACCACTGACAACTACGGCGATTTCAAATTCGACAGGCTCGACGACAACTCCGGCCGTTACACCATCGAGGTGTCCGGTCTCGGCCGTACCAAGATGCTCGACGTCACGCTCGGGGTGAGCGTGTTCCTCGGCGAGATAAGGTTATAGCTTCCATTGGGTGAAAAGTCAGAGCCACACACTCGGCGTCATGCTCGGGCTTGACCCAGGCATCCATGAGGGGTTCTACGAGGCCAAGCTTACGGTTTGTACCTGGCGCACCTCATCATGGATTGCCGGGTCAAGCCCGGCAATGACAAACGAGAGGCTGAGGCCTTCGCAGCAATTCCATGGCATCTTCAATGCTTGGCCTTGCTGCCTTTTCCCGTCCAGTCCGGCGGATTGGTCTGCTTGATCCGCCGCCCG
>Ga0210380_10001326_pt1 | contig 10226 bp, 8 predicted proteins | sample PLM4_5_coexredo_FD_155476 | JGI IMG/M metagenome (GOLD analysis project Ga0210380, IMG submission 155476) | Groundwater sediment microbial communities from an aquifer in East River, Colorado, USA - PLM4_5_coex redo | ecosystem: Environmental > Terrestrial > Soil > Riparian zone | place: USA...
GGGCGCCCGCACGCTGCGAGCGATGGCCGACTACCGGGCACTGCGCGAGCGCTTCCTGCGGCCGATCGAGGCGACGAGCGAGTTCGCGCCGGACAAGGCGGGCGCGGGCGCGGCGCTGGCGGCGGCCGACGGGGCGCTCTGCGAGTGCGAGGCGCGGCCGATCCTGGCGCGCTACGGCGTTGGCACCAGCGCCGTCGGCACGCTGGCGAGCTCGGAGGATGCGGCAGTAGCCGCGGCAAAGGCAATCGGCGGCGCGGTGGCACTGAAGGTGCAGTCGCCGGACATCCTGCACAAGACGGAAGCCGGGGCGGTGGCGCTCAACCTTGCCTCCCCAGAGGCGGTACGCGCCGCCTATGACCGAGTGCTCGCCAGCGCCCGGCGCCACGCTCCCGATGCACGCATCCGCGGCGTGCTGGTGCAGCCGATGGCCTCGCCCGGCCGCGAAGTGATCCTCGGCATCAAGCGCGACGCCACCTTTGGTCCGATGCTGATGGTGGGCCTCGGCGGCGTGCAGGTCGAGATCCTCAAAGACGTGGCTCTGTCGCCGGTCCCGCTGGGAGCAAGCGAAGCACGCGAGCTGCTCGACCGCCTGAAGGGCGCAGCCCTGCTCGATGCCCACCGCGGCGCCGCGCCCGCCGATGTCGACGCGCTCATCGAGCTGATGGTGCGCCTGTCGCATTTCGCCGCCGATCACGCCGACGCGATCGCCGAGATCGATCTGAACCCCGTACTCGTGCACGCGCACGGCAAAGGCGTGTCGGTGGTGGACGCACTGATCGTGAAACGAAGTCCCCTCTCCCCGTCTTCACGGGGAGAGGGTTAGGGTGAGGGGCAGCCGCACACTCCGCCGCTGGAAATTGTCGCGGCCCCTCACCCCGACCCTCTCCCCATGCCTGAAGAGACATGGGGAGAGGGAGCAACGGAGGAGAAGACAATGCGACTTTCCGGAAAGACTGCGATCGTCGTCGGTGCGGGCCAAGGCCCCGGCGAGGGCATGGGCAACGGTCGCGCCACGGCGCTGGTGTTTGCGCGTGAGGGCGCCAGGGTGCTGGCCGTCGACCATCGCCTCGACTCGGCCAAGGAGACCGCGGCGCTCGCCGCCAAGGACGGGGGCACCTGCGTGGCCTTCGAGGCCGACGTCACGAAAGAGGCGACCCTTGCGGCCGCTGTCGCCGAGGCCATGAAGCTGTGGGGCCGCATCGATATCCTGCACAACAACGTCGGCGTCAGCCTGGCCGGCGGCGATGCCTCGCCGACTGAGATCACGGAAGCCGCCTTCGACCGCGTCAACGCCATCAACCTGCGCGGCACCATCATCGCCTGCAAGCACGCGCTCCCGATCATGCGCCAGCAGCGCGCCGGCTCGATCATCAACATCGCCTCGATCGCGGCGCTCTCCGCCAACTACCCGACGGTGGCCTACAAGACCACCAAGGCCGGCATGATCGCCTACACCGAGCAGATCGCCTGCCAGAACGCGGAATTCGGCGTGCGCTGCAACACTATCCTGCCCGGCCTGATGGACACGCCCATGGCTGTCGACACCCGCGCCCGCACTTGGGGCAAGACGCGCGCGGAGATCGCCGCCATGCGCGACGCCAAGGTGCCGCTGCGCCGGCGCATGGGTACGGCCTGGGACGTGGCCAACGCGGCGCTGTTCCTCGCCTCCGACGAGGCCAACTTCATCACCGGCATCGCGCTCCCCGTCGACGGCGGCGGCAGCCTGCGCAAGGAGTGACGCGATGTCATCCCGGCACTTGTTGCCGGGATCCACCGATCCGCATGCTCCGGCGATCGCGGATATCTGGATACCGGCGACGAGCGCCGGTATGACACGTGGGGCGGTCCCTGCGCCCCTAAGGATACCGAGAGCGAATGATGCGCACGCAAGTTGGAATCGTGGGCGGCGGGCCGGCGGGGCTGCTGCTGGCGCGACTGTTGGGGCTGGCCGGCATCGACACGGTCGTGCTGGAGCGCCGCACGCCGGAGTATTTGCGCGCCCGCGTCCGCGCCGGCCTGTTGGAGCAGGGCACCGTCGATCTGCTGACCGAGGCCGGCGTCGGCGACCGACTCGCCCGCGAGCGGCTGATCCACGAGGGCGTGGAGCTCGCCTTCGACGGTCGGCGCCACCGCATTGATCTCAAAAACCTCGCCGGCAAGGTCGTCACCATCTACGGCCAGGCCGAGATCCAGAAGGACCTGATGGCCGCGCACGAGGCCGCGGGCACGCATGTCGTCTACGAGGCCGAGGACGTGAGCCTGCACGGCCTCATGAATGACAAGCCGCAGCTGCGCTATCACGAGGGCGGCGCGGCGCACGAGATCGATTGCGACTTCATCGCCGGCTGCGATGGCTTCCACGGCGTGAGCCGCCAGGCCATCCCGCAAGAAGTGATCCGCATCTACGACCGCGTCTATCCCTTCGGCTGGCTCGGCATCCTCTCCGACACGCGTCCCGTCAACCACGAGCTGATCTATGCCAACCACGAGCGCGGCTTTGCGCTCTGCACCATGCGCTCGATGACGCGGAGCCGCTATTACCTGCAGGTGCCGGTCGACGAGGACGTGGCGGATTGGTCCGACGAGCGCTTCTGGACCGAGCTCAAGCGCCGCATCCCTGCCGACGCCGCGGCAACGCTGCAGACCGGGCCGCGGCTAGAGATGAGCATCGCCCCGCTGCGCTCGTTCGTGGCCGAGCCGATGCGCCACGGCCGGCTGTTCCTCGCCGGCGATGCCGCCCACATCGTGCCGCCCACTGGCGCCAAAGGCCTCAACCTCGCCGCCGCCGACGTGCGCTTCCTCGCCGAGGCGTTGGTTGCTCACTACAAGAGCGGCCGCAGCGATTTGATGGACGGCTACTCGGCACGCTGCCTGAAGCGGGTGTGGAAGGCTCAGCGCTTCTCCTGGTGGATGACGGGCCTCACCCACCGCTTCCCGGAGGCCAGCCCCTTCGAGCGCCGCGCGCAATCGGCCGAGCTTGCCTATCTCGCCGGCTCCAAGGCTGCGCAGACGGCGCTGGCCGAGAACTATGTCGGCCTGCCGATCGAGTAGCTGTCATCCCGGCCCTTGTGGCCGGGATCCATGGCGCAGCAAACTCCACGCGGCAATTTGGTCCTAACAATCCAACGGTGCGCATTCCTGGCACGCTGGATCCCGGTGACAAGCACCGGGATGACACTCATGCCTCCGGCCAGCGCTTGTCGAACTCCCAGACGTGCTCGAAGCCGACGAGCCGGCAGAACTTGTCGAAGGTGTAGAGCTCGGCGCCGAGCGTGTCGCTCGAGCCCTTGTCCTTGAGCACGCCGTAGACATGAGCAAGCGTCTTGGCGGTGGCGAGGAAGCCGGTGGCCGGGAAGATGGCGATCTTGTAGCCGAGCTCCTCCAGGCGATTCTTGGGCAGGATCGGCGTGCGCCCGCCGTCGGCCATGTTGGCGAGCAGGGGCACGTCGAAATGCCGGCCGATCCTCGCCATCTCCTCCTCGCTCTCCGGGCTTTCGATGAACAGGATGTCGGCGCCGGCCTTGGCATAGGCCTCCCCGCGCTTGAGGGCCTCGTCGAGACCGTGGTTGGTGCGCGCGTCGGTGCGGGCGACGATGAGAAAATCGGCCGAGGAGCGGCTCGCGGCCGCGACCTCGATCTTGCGCACCATCTGCTCGATCGGCACGACGCGCCGACCCGGCGTATGCCCGCATTTCTTGGGGAACACCTGGTCCTCGATCTGGATCGCCGCGGCGCCGGCCCGCTCGTAGCCCCGCACGGTACGCTCGACGTTGAGCAGTCCGCCGAAGCCGGTGTCGGCGTCGCAGATGACGGGCGTCGTCGTGCCCTGACAGATCTGGGCGACGCGCTCGACCATCTCCGTGTAGCTGGCAAGGCCCGCATCCGGCAGTCCCAGCGAGGCGGAAACGCCGTATCCGGTCATGTAGAGCGCGCTGAAGCCCAAGCCGTCGGCGATCTTGGCCGAGATCATGTCGTAGACTCCGGGGGCAGTGACGAGCCCCTTGCCGGCCAAGACCTTCCTCAGTTTCTTTCCCTGCGGCATCGTGTCGATCCTCCCCTTGCCGTCGGCAGGTTCCATGCGCACACGGCTGGCTGCGACATTAAGAATACCGTGCGCGCGCCTGTTTTCGAGGCCCTTATGTGAAATACGGGTTTGAAATGCCGCCCAAATTGGAAGATGCTGACGGCCACCTGACCAGCCCTCCCGGCTGGTCGGTCAAGAAACCGATCATAAATAAGGGAGGAAGCACATGAAGACTTCGAATTGGAAGTCCACACTTTCCGTGCTGGCGGGAGTGGTGGCGGTGTCGGCGTGGACGTTGCCGGCCCAGGCGGAGTCGCCCAAGAAGGGCGGCGTTCTCAAGTTCGTCGTTCCCGACGAACCGCCGAGCTTCGACGGCCACAAGGAGACGACGTTCGCGCTGATCCACCCGATCGCGCCGTTCTACAGCACGCTGATCCGGGCCAATCCGGAGGATCCCGCCAAGAACGAGTTCGTCTGCGACCTGTGCACGGAGATGCCGAAGGCAGCCGACGGCGGCAAGACCTTCACCTTCAAGATCCGCAAGGGCGTCAAGTTCCACGACGGCACGCCGCTCACCGCCAAGGACGTGCATACCAGCTTCCAGCGCATCATCTTCCCGCCGCAGGGCATCTCGAGCGCGCGCAAGGAGCAGTTCGGCATGGTCGAGAGCGTGACCTTGGCCGACGACGAGACGGTGGTGTTCAAGCTCAAGTACCCCTCCGGCGCATTCATCCCGGCGCTCGCCAATCCCTTCAACTTTGTGTACGCGAAGGCGAAGCTCGATGCCGACCCACGCTGGCACGAGAAGAACGTGATGGGCTCGGGCCCCTTCGTTTTCGACTCGCGTGAAGCCGGCGCCCTCGTGCGCGGCAAGCGCAATCCCAACTACTATCATGAGGGCAAACCCTATCTCGACGGCTTCGAGGCGATCTTCGCCAAGACCCAGCCGCTCCGGGTGCAGGCCATCCGTGGCGACCAGGCAGCAGCCGAGTTCCGCGGTCTGCCGCCCAAGAGCCGTGACGATCTTGTCGCCGCGCTCGGCAAGGACATCACGGTGCAGGAGATGGACTGGAACTGCGTGCTTCTCGTTACGCCCAACTCGAAGAAGAAGCCCTTCGACGATGTGCGCGTGCGCAGGGCGCTGACGCTTTCGGTGGACCGTTGGGGCGGATCCAGGGATCTGTCCAAGATCGCCGTCGTCAGGGCGGTAGGCGGCTTGGTGTTCCCCGGCCATGCGCTGGCGACGCCGAAGGAGGAGCTGGAGAAGCTCGCCGGCTACTGGCCGGACATCAACAAGTCGCGCGCCGAAGCCAAGCGGCTCCTGAAGGAAGCCGGCCACCCCGACCTCAAGTTCACCCTCAGCAACCGCGGTGTCGACCAGCCCTATACCATCGTCGGCACTTGGCTGATCGACCAGTGGAAGCAGGTCGGCATCACGGTCGACCAGAAGGTCGAGGCGACCGGTCCGTTCTACGCTTCGTTGGACAGCGGCAACTTCGACGTGACGATGGACTTCAACTGCCAGTCGATCGTCAACCCGCTGTCGGACACCTCGAAATTCCTGCCGAACGACGGGGCCCAGTACGGCAAGTTCGAGGATCCCGAGCTGAACAAGATGTACGAGGCCATGAACAGGACGGGCGACGAGGCCGAGCAGAAAAAGCTGATGCGGGCCTACGAGAAGCGCGTGCTCGATGAGCAGGCCTACAACCACATCACGCTGTGGTGGTATCGCATCATTGCCCACCGCAGCTACATGAAAGGTTGGAAGATCACCCCCAGCCACTATCTGAACCAGGACCTCTCGGTCGTCTGGATCGACAAGTAGGGCTGGGCGCCTTCCGCACTCATCTTGGGCTCGTACGCTCCGGCCGGCCTTCTCGTGGGGGCCGGCCGGGGGTAGTTCCCAGACGCAAAGCGCAGTCATGTACATCTATGTTTTCAAGCGCGTGCTGTTGATGATCCCGACGCTGTTCGGGGCGGCCGTGCTCGTCTTCCTCTTGATGCGCCTCATCCCCGGCGACATCTGCGTGCTCCGGCTAGCCTCCGGCGGCGGCGGCGTCGATCCGCAGGTCCTGCGCAACTGCCGGGCGGAGATCGGCACCGATCAGCCGATGGCCGTGCAGTTCTTGCGGTTCATCAAGGGCCTGGTCACCTTCGACTTCGGCAAGTCGATGTGGACGGGGCGGCCGATCGTCGAGGAAGTCGGCCTGCGCTTCCAGCTCTCTCTGCAGGTCGCCATCATGGCGACGATTACCGCCGTCCTGCTCGCCATCCCGCTCGGCATAATCTCGGCCGTGAAGCAGAACACCTGGATCGACTACGTGGTGCGCGCCTTCTCCATTGCCGGAGTCGCGGTGCCGTCGTTCTGGCTCGGCATCCTGATCATCCTCGGCATCCTGATCACGTCGAAGGCCTGGTTCGGCATGCCGTGGATGCCGCCCATCACCTACGTGCCGATCTGGGTCGATCCCATCCACAACCTGAGCATGCTGATCTGGCCGGCGCTCGCCACCGGCTATCGCTATTCGGCGGTAGCCACCCGCATGACCCGCTCGGCCATGCTCGAGGTGCTGCGCGAGGACTACGTGCGCACCGCGCGCGCCAAGGGTGTGTTCCAGAAGCTGGTCGTGCGCCGGCACGCCCTGCGCAACGCATTGCTCCCGGTCATCACCATCATCGGCATCGAGTTCGCCTTCCTGATGGGCGGCCTTGTCGTCACCGAGCAGGTGTTCAATCTCAATGGGCTCGGCAAGCTGTTCGTCGAGTCGGTCTCGAACCAGGACTACAATATGACCCAGGCGCTGGTCATGCTGGTGGTCGCCATCTTCGCCTTCACCAATTTGACGATCGACATCCTCTACGCCTGGCTCGACCCGCGCATCCGCTACAACTGACGGACGCTTCCATGGCAATCATCTCCCACCCTGTCGACCAGGCCCCGCCGAGACCGTCGCGGTCGGCGGTGTTGTGGCAGTTCTGCAGGCAGAACCCGCTCGGCGCCGCTGGCGGCTTCGTGGTGATCGTGATGATCTTCATGGCCGCCTTCGCCGATCTGGTGACGATCCACGACCCGACGCGCAACAATTTCGGCGCCATGCTCGAGGCGCCCGGCAGGGAGTATTGGCTGGGTACCGACCAGTTCGGGCGCGATCTCTATACGCGCATCGTCTACGGCGCGCGCACCGCACTCATGGTCGGGTTTATCTCGGCCTTCATCGGTGGAACATTGGGGCTCGTCCTCGGCGTGGCCAGCGCCTATTTCGGCGGTCGCTTCGATCTGATGTTGCAGGGCGTGATGGACGTCTTGATGGCTTTTCCGCTGATCATCCTGGCATTGGCCGTGGTGGCAATCTTCGGCACCGGCACCGCCAACGTCATCATCGCCATCACCATCCCATTCATACCCCGCTGCGCGCGGGTGGTGCGCTCGAGCGCGCTCGCCGTGCGCGAGACCCCCTACATCGACGCCGCCCGCGCCTGCGGCTTCAGCCATGCCCGCATCGTCATGCGCCATATGGTGCCCAACGTCTTTGCGCCCTATCTCGTGGTGATGACGGCGGCGGTGGGGCAGGCCATCCTGCTCGAGGCGTCGCTGTCCTTCCTGGGGCTCGGCGTGCAGGAGCCGGTGCCGGCCTGGGGCCTGATGCTGCGCGGCGGCGCCCAAGAGTACGCCGAGAGCGCGCCGTGGGTGGCGATCTACCCCGGCATCGCCATCTCGCTCGCCGTATTCGGCTTCAACCTGTTCGGCGACGCGCTGCGCGATTGGCTCGACCCGAAGATGAAGGTTTGAGGGGCACGGCTGTCATCCCGGGCTCGTCACCGGGATCCACCGAGCCGCAATCTCCGGCGCTTGCGGATGGCTGGGTGCCGGGGACAGGCCCCGGCATGACAACGCCCACACCTCAACCTGTCAGCTCGTCGTCCCACACTTTGTCAGGCATGGGCAGGCCGACCCAGGTATCTGGCGGTATCGGGCGGTCCGGGGCGATGCGGAACTTGTCCTGCAGCACCCACATGAGCTGGCGGGAGTGCTGGCCCGCATGCCAGGCGGTGCGCTCCAGGAACTCGTGGCGGCTGACGTCGCCGTAGTAGACGCTGGCCTTGTCGGCCCAATCCGTCCGTGTCTTCGCGCCTTGCCACCAGGCGTCGAACCGGCGGCGCACGTCGGCGCCATAGGCCAGGATCTCGGGCCGCGTGATGCCAGGCGCGGGCACCCTGTTGTAGGAGGTGGCCGCCAGCGGGATGCCCTGCTCGTGCTCCAGGAAGGCGTCGACGACGTTGAACAGGTGCCAGACGAGCTGTGCGTACGAGCGCGGACGGCCGGGCAGCTGGTCGCCGAGGCGCTCCTGGGGAAACTGCGCAAAGAAGCGGGCGGAGCCTTCGAGCACCAGATCGATGCGCCGCACCAGCTCCGCCGGGGGCAGGTGCTTGACGGTGCCGAGGTCGATGCCGACCAGCTCGGCGATCGCCTTCAGCGACTGGCCGTTCACCCACGCCTTGCCGCGCGCAATGACGGGCAGCTGCCGCGTGCCGAGCGCGGTCAATTCATCGAGTGCGCCCGCGTCGGCGAGGACGTTGCGCGAGACGAACGGTATTTTGTGCTTGCCAAGGAACTCCTTAGTGCGCAGGCAGCTCGTTCAGCCAGGCTGCCAGTAGACTTTGATCGGAGTGTCGGCGGCCGCCTCGGTCATGGCGTGGCGCTCCTCGAATGATGGGCTTTGCCCCGGCGATTGGCTACTATACCCGAACCTGCGCCGCCTCCCAGACCAATCGCGAATAGCGGACCTGTAAAAAGTGCCGATCATCGAGCCGGCGCCCTGGCGCCACCAGTTTTTCGATCGCGTCGCCTGCCCGCCGGATCTGTTCATCCCCACCGACGATCCCGAGGCGTGGGAGTGGAATCCGGCCCACCGCTGGGTGTTCGACAAGCTGCAGGTGGCACTCAGCCAGGGCCTGGCCGCGGGCCCGCACGGCACGATGCCGCCACAGTTCCCCGTGTTCTCCAAGCCGATCATGAACTTTCGCGGGCTCGGCGCCGGCAGCCGCATCCTGCACTCGGCGGAGGACTACGACCGCCACCACACCGCCGGGCACTTCTGGATGACGCTGCTGGAGGGCCCGCACGTGTCGAGCGACGTGGTGCTCCTCGACGGCGAGCCCAAGTGGTGGCGGCATGCGACTGGGCTTGCAACCGGCGAGGGCATGTTCGACCGCTGGACCATCCACGCCGCCGCCGACCCGCCGCTCGAAGCTGCCTGCGGAGCTTGGATCGCCAAGAACCTCCAGGGCTTCACCGGTATCCTCAACCTGGAGACCATCGGCGGCAGGATCATCGAGGCGCATCTGCGCCTATCCGATCAATGGCCCGATCTCTATGGAGCCGGTTGGATCGAGGCCTTCGTCGGTCTCTATCGCGATCGCGTTTGGCGCTACGCCGACAGCGATCGCCGCGACGGGTTCAGCATTGTGCTGTGCGGGCCGTGGGGTCGGCGCTATCGTCATCCGCCGCCGGACCTGGTGTGGGAGGTGGCGGCCATGCCGGGGGTGTCGAGCGTGCAGGTCACGTTTCACGAGGACAAGCCGCCGGAACGCCACTCAATGCCGCCCGGCGGATTCCGGGTGGCGATCGTCAATGCCTTCGATCTGGCGCAAGGGGAAGTGGCGCGCGAGGTGCTGCGCGTGCATTTCCTGGGCAGCGAGCCCGCCGTCAACGTCGAACGCGCGCGGTAGCGAATATGGCCACCAAGCGCACGATCCATGCCTTCCCAGCCCTGCGCGGCACGCGCGCCCTCACGGTGGCAGCGGCTGTCGCGCTGCTTGCGACCGGAGCGTGGTCGCAGGAGCTGGCCAAGGACCTGGCGGCCAAGCTGACACCGGGGCAACGCCAGGTCTACCTCGACTACAGCAAGGCCAAGGACCTGCACGAGAAGCGCCACAAGGCCTATTGGCAACGGGTGGAGGCCAAGCGGGACGCGAGGCGGGCCAAGCGCCTGCTGGGGCAGCCCTACGAAGCCGAGGACTATATCGCCCAGCAGCCGCCGAAATACGCAGGGCCCGAGCTGCCTGCCGATATCGCCGCGATCGTCAGGGAGATAAAGCCGCCGGTGCCCGCGCCGCCGCTGCCGACGGTCAGCGACTTCCTGGCCCACGCCAAGGCGCTCTACGGCTTCGAGCCCACCCCCACCAGCGAGCAGGACTT
>Ga0210380_10001327_pt1 | contig 10222 bp, 11 predicted proteins | sample PLM4_5_coexredo_FD_155476 | JGI IMG/M metagenome (GOLD analysis project Ga0210380, IMG submission 155476) | Groundwater sediment microbial communities from an aquifer in East River, Colorado, USA - PLM4_5_coex redo | ecosystem: Environmental > Terrestrial > Soil > Riparian zone | place: USA...
CCGCATCGCCGAGGCGGCGAAGTTCGTGCCGCTGGCAAACCTGTGCCTGTCGCCGCAGTGCGGTTTTTCCAGCACGCATCATGGCAACGCGCTGTCCCAGGACCAGCAATGGAGAAAGCTCGAGCTGATCGTGCAGACCGCGCGCGAGGTGTGGGGCGCCTAAGCGTCCGGCCGGCGGCGGGAACGGCCCAGCAGGAACCCGAAGAGGAAGGGCAACCCCAGCACGACGAGCACCAGCAGGATCACCAGCAGCAGCGCTTCGGAAACGATTGCGCCCAGCTTCGCGATCAGCAGCGGTCCGAGTTCCCTGCCGATGCGCTCGGCATCGGCAGCGAGGGCCGCGCGTTCTACTCTGATGGCGGCGTACAGCGCGCTGCGCTCGCGCTCGATGGTGGCATCCATGCCAACGCGCATTGCCTCGAGATCTTTCGCCAGCGCAGCCCGCTCGGCCTGCAGCATCACGAGCGTCTCGCCCCAGCGCCGATCGAATCTCTCGGACACCCGCGCCATTTCCTCCTGCAGCGCGGCGAGCCGCAGCATGGCGAGCTCGGGCTGCGTCTGGGCGAGGACTCCAAGCTTCGTCAGTTCCTCGTCGAACCGCTTGAGCGCATGGGACAGGTCGGTGGGCCGAATTCCGGATTCCACGAAGGCGAGTTCGGCGCGCCAGCGCAGCTCATCGGGAATGCGCCGCCCGTAGATGTCCATCCGGTCCGCAGCATCGGCACGCGCCTCCGGGGCGACACTGACGGATTTCGCAATATTGCGTGCTACCACGTCGCGCCACTGCGGGGCGATGGGCGCGCGCTCAAAGGACAGGTCGTGCAGGCGTTCACTGGCGGTGTAATCGCCGACCAGCTTGCGATAGTCGGCCAGCGCGCTCGAGGCCAGCCGGCGCGCGGCGAGCGCGTCCGCGTCGCGCGCAAGTGCCAGGGCCGTCTCGAGCGCGACTTGCTGCTGGCTGCCAAACAGCGTGCGCCCGGCGCCGTCGCGAAAGAAGGCTTCCATCTGCACCGCCAGCGCCCAGGTATCGACCAGCGCCAGCTCGGGCTCGGACCGGTAGGCCGCGCGGCGGCTGGCGGTCGATGCGCCGATCTTCCAGCGCAGCGTGTTCGCGCGCAAAACGGCGTCCTCCGTGCCTTCCGCGATGAGGTCGGCGGCGCGCGTGACGCGTTCGATGAAATCGGCCGCGAACTGGCGGGTCTCGTTGCGGACGCGCAACTGCTCGGGGGGAAGCGGGTCGCCCGAGAGGTCCAGGGTAAAGGATATGCAGCCCGCGAGGGCCAGCGCGGCAACTGCGCTCAACGCGGCGACGCACGCGCGTGGAACCCAGGGGTTGATGGCCGGGCTCATTTCGCAGGCGACTCCTTGAGCATTTCCCGCACCAGATGGATGTGCGCGAGCATGGCGAAGAGCTCCCCGGAATAGGCATGCGGGACGCGCAGCCGGTCGACGCGTTCCGCGAGCCGCTCCAGGCGAGCGCGGTGCGCCGCGGGCTCGCCCTCGCGGCGGCGCGCGGCATCTTCGATCATCTTCAGTTCGCCATACCAGCGGTAGATCCTGCGGCGCGTTCTCCAGCGGTAGAGCGCCGGGATGTTGCGGAAAAACGGGATCGCGATGATCAGCAGCGGGATGCCGATGACGATGAAGCGGTTGACCCACACCACCATCCAGAAGGGCAGGTAGCGCCTCAGGAGCGACGGGCTGGACTTGTAGATGCGCTCCGCATCCGGCGACAGGGGAAGATCGAGGTCGCGCGGCGCGGGAAACTCGCCGACGCGCTGGAACAGCCCCGCGCCGCCGTGCACTTTCCTTGCAGCCTCCAGCAGCAGATCGACGATCACGGGGTGGATGTCCTCTACGGCGACCAGATTGGCCGCAACGGCCAGCATCGTGAGATCCCTGGGCGGAATGTTGCGCGCCAGGTCGGCCGCGCCTTCGGGCAGCGTGAGCTTGTGCAGATGCGGCATGCGCCGCGCGAAAGCCTCGGCGCGCTTCGCGCCGAGGAGCCGCACCCCGGGCGCGACCAGCAGGCGCTGCACGCCGGGCGCGTCCGGCGCGGCGAGGTAGAACACCGCGTCGACCTCGCCCGCCTCCAGCGCCTTCGCCGCCGCCATGCCGCCGAGTTCGCTCAGGACCGTGGGCGGCTCCGCAATGCCGGTGTCGCGCAGGACCCGCAGGCCGACCGCCCTGGTGCCGCTTCCGGGCCCGCCGATCGCGATGCGCTTGCCGCGCAACTGGTTGCCCAGGTCGATGTCCTTGTCGCTGCGGTAGAAGATCCAGTTCGGCTCGAAGAACATGCTGCCGAGCGTCACCAGCCCCGGCGCATTCTCGGCGTTCGCGATCCCGCCCTGGATTAGCGCCACTGAAATCCCGTCCTTGCGGGTTTTGAGCCGATCCACGTTCTCGACCGACCCGGCCGATGGCCTGAGTTCGAGCGTGACACCGTATTGGGCAAGGTGTGCCTTGTAGCGCAGGGCATAGGCATGGTACGCACCGTCGAGCGGCCCGGTGCTCATCACTACGACCTTGGGCGGCGCGGGCTCGGCAAAGTGAATGACGCCCCAGGCCGCGAGGCCCAGCAGCGCCGCGAGCGGCAGCAGCAACAGCGCGAGATTGCGAGCCGACGCTTCGAGCCTCATCTCGCCGCCAGTGGCTTCCTTTTGCGCTGCCTCGCCGGCTTGAGCACGAAGTCGTACTTGCACTCCGCCGTGCCTGCGGCGTTCTTCCTGAAGTTCACGATCAGCGAATTCTTCACGCCGAACACCGCATCGGAGTCGAGGTACTTGTCGCCCTTCACGAACAGGTGCGTCACCAGCTTGTCGCACCCCGGCGCCTCGATCATGAAATGCAGGTGCCCGGGGCGCATCGGGTGGCGGCCGGTGGCCACCAGCATCTTGCCCACCGGGCCGTCGTGCGGCACCGGGTAGCTTACCGGCTTCACGCAGCGGAAGTAGAACCTGCCCGCCACATCGGAGCGGAAGCGCGCGCGCAGGTTGGTGCCCTGCGGCTTTTGCACGTCGTAGAAACCGTCACCGCCCGCCTCCCACACGTCGATCACCGCACCACCAATCGGCTTGCCTTTCATGTCTTTCACCGTGCAATTCACCACGCAGGGCTCGCCCGGCGTGCCCGGCTTGGTGATGCTCGCGCCGAGCGGCATCTCCGGGGGCCCGTCTACATAGAACGGCCCGAGCACAGTGGACTCCGTCGCGTTGCCGACTTTGCCGTAGTTGATGAAGTCCACCAGCATCGACACGCCGAGCGTGTCCGACATCAGGATGAACTCCTGGCGCTTGTCGTCGCACATGTGGCCGGTCTGGGTCAGGAACTGGATGCCGCGGAACCATTCCTCCTGCGTCGGGCGCACTTCGCGCACGAAGGCGTGCAGGTGCTTCACCAGGCTCAGCATCACCTTCCTCGTGCGTGCGTCGGGCGCCTTGCCGACACGCTTGAGGACCTCGGCAGTGAGCGTCTTTTCACTGAAGTTCCGGATTGCCATCGTTGACTCCTCCTCGATGCCGCAAGTCTAAATCAGACCGACACTTTGCCGCTCTCTACGCGAAACGCCACCGCATCCAGCGACGCCCCCACGCATTGCCCTTCGACGCAGGCCCCGTCCTCGAAGCGGAAATGCGAATAGTGGTGCACGCAGGTCAGCAACCCTCCGAACACCGGGACCGTGCCGAATTCGACATTCATCGGCACGTTGAAGTGGGGGCAGCGGTTGACCACCACGCGCACTTCGGCGCCTTTGCGCCACACCAGCAGGCGCCTGTCGCCCACCTCGAACTCGCGCGCGCAGTTCTCGGGCAGGTCCTCGATCCTGCACAGCAAGGTCACTTGCCGCTCCGCAGCCAGCGCCGCACCGGAAACAGGTGCAGATCGAATTTCTTCGACACCGCGCCCCAGAGGCCGCCGGGAAAATAGAGCATTACCACCACCGCGATCAGGCCCAGCGCGATCAGGTACCAGGCGCCGAACTGCGCGAGCGTCTCGCGCAGCAGGAAGAACAGCAGCGTGCCGACGATCGGCCCCTCGATGGTGCCGATCCCGCCGATCACCACGATGAAGATCACGTAGGCGGTCCAGTTGACGTCGAAGGCGGCGTTGGGCGAGATGCGCAGGATGTTCATGTAGTACAGCGCGCCGACCACCCCGAACCCCGCCGCCGAGACGATGTAGACCCAGAACTTGGTGAAGGCCACGTCGATGCCCTGGCTGGCGGAGGCCACTTCGCTGTCGCGGATCGCGGTGAGCGCCAGCCCGTGGCGCGAGCGCAGCAGCAGATACACCACCGCGATCGCCGCCACCGCGGCTGCCAGCGCCATCAGGTAGGCCGCGGGCTCGCGCGTCTCGCGCGGGATTGCCGCCATTGCGCGCAGGCTCTGCCCCGAGCCGCCGCCGAAGGTGGCGACATTGGCCAAGAGCAGCCTGAACACCTCCGCCACAGCCCAGGTGCCGATGGCAAAGTACCCGCCGCGCAGGCGGAACACCAGCTTCGCGGTGGGCCAGGCGATGAGCGCCGCGACGAAACCTGCGAGCGGCACGCACAGGAACGGGTTCAGCCCGGCGTGGTTGGCGAGCGCGAACAGCGCGTAGCCGCCCAGGCCCAGATAGGCCTGCTGGCCGATGGACACCAGCCCGCCGTAGCCGGCGAGCAGGTTCCACATCTGCGCCATTACGAGGAAACAGAAGAATTCGACCAGCAGGCGCATGGTGCCGGCGTCCGACCACCACGGCAGCGAGATCCCGGCGGCCAGCAGCAGCACGGCGAACCCCGCGCCGATGCGGCTCGCGGCAGTCGCACGTTCAACGTAAGCCGTGTTCATCGCGTTTTCGGGAACAGGCCCTCGGGCTTGAACAGCAGCACGCCGAGAAACACGAAATGCCCCACCAGCAAGCCCCAGCCCGGGTCGAGGCGGAACCCCACGGTCTGGGCGACGCCCAGGAGGATGCCGCCGGCGAACGTGCCCCAGAAGGATCCCAGGCCGCCGATCACCACCGCTTCGAAGGCGAACAGCAGGTTCGCGGGACCGTCCGTGGGCGAGAAAGAGGTGCGCATGCCGAGCAGCACGCCGGCCAGTCCCATCATGGCGAAGGCAAGGCCCATCGCCAGCGCATACATCTTCTTCTCGTCCACCCCGACCAGCTGCACGGTCTCCTGATCGTCGGAGGTCGCGCGCAGCTTCCGCCCGAATGCGGTGCGCGCAAAGAGGACCTGCAGCCCGAGGCCCATCAGCAGCGCCGCGAGGAACACGCCGAGCGGGAACCAGCCGATGGCGAGCGAGTCTCCCAGGCGCAGGCTGGCGGTAGTCAGGCCTTCCGCGCTCAGCGCCTTGGAGTCCGCCGAATAGAACTGCAGCAGCAGGTTCTGCACGACGATCGAGAGCCCGAAGGTCACGAGCAACGGCGGCAGCAGGCCCTTGCCGAGCGTGCGGTTGAGCACGCCGCGTTGCAATACGAAACCCAGCGCGAACATCAGCGCCACCACCGCAGGCAGCGCGGCCAGCGGATGCAGCCCCGCGGTCTCGCCGCAGAGCAGGGCGAGATAGGCGCCGAGCAGGATGAAGTCGCCGTGCGCGATGTTCACCAGCCGCATCACTCCCCAGATCAGCGACAGGCCCATCGCGAACATGCCGTACAGGCCACCCAGCAGCACGCCCTGCACGATGGTATTGAGCCATTCGCCGAACATCGCCTAGAGCCCGAAATAGGCGCGCGAGATGGCGTCGCGCGTCAGCTCGTCGGCGCGCCCGCAGAGCGAGACGCGGCCGTGCTGGAAACACCATGCGCGCTGCGCGACCGCGAGCGCGGTGCCGATGTCCTGCTCCACGATCACCAGCGAAACGCCTTCGTGCGTCAGGGCGGGCAACGCGTCGTAGATGGCTTTCACCACGATCGGCGCGAGGCCGAGCGAAATTTCGTCGCAGAGCAGCAGCCGCGGGTTGCCCATCAGCGCGCGCCCGATCGCCGCCATCTGCTGCTCGCCGCCCGAGAGCAGCGCGGCGGGCGAGTCGCGGCGCTCGCCGAGTCGCGGAAACAGCGCGTAGACGCGCGCGAGCGTCCACGGGCCCGCCCTGCCGGTGCTCTTGCCGACCAGCAGGTTCTCTTCCACGGAAAGGCTCGGGAACAGACGCCTGCCTTCGGGCACCAGGCTCACTCCGAGGCGCGCCAGGCGATGCGCGCCGAGGCCACCCACGGAACCTCCCGCAAAGGACACGGCATCGGCGGACACCTGGTGCAATCCGGCGATACTGCGCAGGAAAGTGGATTTGCCGGCGCCATTGGCGCCGATCACTGCCGCGATCTCGCCTTCCTCCAGCTCGAAGTCGACGCCGAACAGCGCCTGGAAGTCGCCGTAGTAGGCGGTCAGGCCGCGCGTCGCGAGCAGCGTCAACCCTCGATTCCCATGTAGACGCGCTGCACCTCGGCACTGCCGATCACCTGGCGCGGCTCGCCGTCGGCGATCACGCGGCCGAAGTCGAGCACTGCCAGGCGCGTGGCAACCGCCAGCAGCGCGTGCACCACGTGCTCGATCCAGACGATGGTGACGCCGCGCGCGGCGATGGCGCGCACCGTGTCCACCAGCGCCAGCGCTTCATTTTCGCTCAGGCCGCCCGCGATCTCGTCGAGCAGAAGCAGTCGGGGGCGCGTGGCGAGCGCGCGCGCCAGCTCCAGGCGCTTGCGATCGAGCAGCGTCAGGCTGCCGGCGGCCTGGTTGGCCATCGACTCGAGGCCGGTCAGCGCCAGCAGTTCGGCGCAGGGCGCAGTGGCGTCGCGCTCGCGCAGCGAGCCGCCGAAACTCGCCGCCACCAGCAGGTTCTCGAACACCGTGATGCCTGAAAACGGATGCGGCACCTGGTAGGTGCGCCCGATGCCGCGGCGGCAGCGCAGATGCGGCGCGGCGCGCGTGACTTCGGCGCCGCGGAACACAACGCGCCCGGCGTCGGGCGCGACGTCGCCGCCGATGAGGTTGAACAGGGTGGTCTTGCCGGCGCCATTCGGACCGATGACGCCGAGCGTTTCCCCTTCGGCGAGCGAAAGGGAGACGTCGTCGGTGACCTGGAGCGAGCCGTACTTCTTGCTCAACCCCTCCAGGCGCAGCAACTCGGGCATCCCTCCGAGCTTACAGGGACTTGATCTTGGCCTGCGTCGGGATGTTCTTCGCCGTTTCGTTGTTGACGATCACCAGCTCGTACTTGTGCTTCTTGCCCTTGACCCACTGGCCACCCACGAGCGGCGTCTTGGCGACGTTCTTCACCGGCCCGCCGCCCCAGGCGATGGGTCCGACGATGGTGCCGAGTTTGGTCGCGGCGATCGCGTCGCGCACCGCGGCTTTCTTCTGCGGGTCGCCCGAGCGCTTGAGCACATCCACCGCCACCTCGAACAGCGCATGCACGAAGCCGATGGGCTGCGTCCACTGCTTCTTGGTGGCGGCTTCGTAGTCAGCGGCGAACTTCTGCGCGCTGGCCCCGGTGAGCGAGGACTTGAACGGGTGGTGCGGGCTCCACCACACCTCGGTGGTGAGGCCGTTGCCCAGGTCGCCCAGCGCCTCGATCGAGGGCGGGAACAGCAGCGCCTTGCCCACCGAGACGATCTTCGGCTTGAAGCCCTGCTGCGCCGCCTGCGTCCAGAAGGTCTTGAAGTCGGGCGGGATCACCACGCCGGTGACGATCTCGGCGTTGGCCTTCTTGAAGGCGGCGATCTGTGCGCTGAAATCCTGCGTCAGGTTCTGGTAGCGGCCCGGGTCCGTCAGCTTGAAGCCCATCTTGTCCAGCACCGGCGGGAAGCCCACCACCTTGTCGCCCCAGGCGTTGCCGTCGCCGTCGTTCGGAAAGAGGCCGCCGATCGACTTGTTGGAGGGGAGCGACTTCCACATGTTGGTGAACACCGCGATGATGTCCTCCAGCCCCCAGAAGAAATGCCAGGTCCAGTCGAAGGGCTTCCATGCCGGCGGGCCGCCCGCGGGATTGGCCTGGCGCCCGATGTACCAGGGCTGCCACGGCGCCACCGTGGAGATGCAGGGCACGCCGTTCAGCTCGCACTGGTCGGACACCGGGTTGGTGGTTTCCGGGGTGGAAGCCACCACCATCAGGTCCACCTTCTCCTTGAGGATCAGCTCGCCGGCGACTTCGCCCGCGCGGTTCGGGTTGGATTGGCTGTCGCGCACCGCGATATTCACCGCGTACTTCTTGCCGCCGATCGTGAGGCCATTCTTGAGCGCGGCATTGATGCCGCCCAGCACGAACTTGTCCGCTTCGCCGAAAGGCGCCAGCGGCCCGGTCTGCGGCGATACGTAGCCGATCTTTATCCTTCCCGTCGCCTGGGCCTTCAGGCCGAGGGGCCATCCTGCCGCGAGCGCCGCAGCACCGGTGCCCAGCACGATCTGCCGGCGGCGCGTATTCGTATTGGTTTGCTTCGTCATGATCCCTCTCCTTTGGATTCAGAACTCGACCGGGTAAGGCTTGAGCTTGCCGGACTCGTAGAGCTGCGGCAGCCCGGGCGTCGCGTTCTCCCACACGAACAGCATCGAGCGCTTGGGCGAGTAGCCCTGGTGCTTGATGTCCGCAGGCATGGCGGCGACGTCACCGGCCTTCATGGTGATGCGGGCGCGCAGCGCGCCCGTTTCCTTGTCCTGCACGTCCCAGGTGATCTCGTCCGAGAGCTGCACGAACCACTCGACGCGGTCGTTGCCGTGCACGATCGGCAGGATGTACTCCTCGGTGGTCGGGCAGGCAAGGCTTGCATTGCACACCGCGGTCACCGAAGGATTCCACGTCACGTCCGAGCGCGACAGGTACTTGAACAGATTGAAAGCGTGCAGCTCCTTCTCGAAGCCCGGCTCGGCCTTCACCTCCGGCTCGTCCTGCGGCACGTCGGTGAACTGGCGGTTGACCGGAAAGCCGCTGGCGTCCGACCTGAGCGGCGAGTCACCCACCATGCCGGGCATGCGCTTGGTCGGCACGCGGTAGCGTTCGATGGCTGCGAGGTTGCTGCCCTTCTTCACCCCATACACCGTCTTGCCGGTTTCCTCCGGCGCGGCAAAGGGGTCGAACCCGGCGTTCACCCAGTCGAACAGGATCGCCTTGAACGTGGCCATGATCACCGGCGAGTCGAAGGTCTCGGTGCAATCCAGCCCCGCGGACTTCATCGGCGCGTAGTAGCGCCCGCCGAACAGCTCCACTTTGCCGTAAAGATTGCGCGTGCCCACCACGGCGTCGAAATTCACCCAGCCGTAGAAAAATCCCCAGGCCACGTCGCGCATGATGGCGCGCAGGAACGCGTCCACCGGCATCAGGTGCGAGATGCGCGTGTTCTTTGCCGGCCAGGAAATGCGCGCGAAATATTCGTCGCGCATGAATTCGAAGCCGCCGATCCTGAACGAGCGGTAGCCCGTCACCTTGTCGGCCTCGGAGGTCATCACCTCCACCTGCGGCTGCGAGTTGCTCAGTACTGCCTTGAAGTTCATGTCGCCCACGGTGTCCTCCTCACTTCTCGCAGATTTCGGACCACTTCTCGACCGAAAGCTCGCCGAGCATGGTCTGCAGCATCAGCACACCGGTCTTGTGCGCCTTGAACTGGTAGGCGGAACCCGCCGGCAGCAGCGCCTGGTGGCCGCGCTTCAGGCGCACGGTGCCCATCTTGCGGCCCCTGGGCTCGCCTTTCACCAGCACCGCGCCTTTCCTGCTCGAGGGCGCGGCTGGCGCGTCGAGCTTGATGAATTGCACTTCCACATCGCCGTCCATGCAGATGGCGAATTCGTCGTGGGCCGCGCCGAACCAGGCCGAGGTGCCCTCGGCACGCAGCGTCTCCATCACGTACTCCAGGTTCTTGCCGACCACCACCTTCTCGTAGGGCTTGGAACGCGTGGCGACGTCGAACATGTTCGAGAACACGTAATGCTTGACGCTGCCGCTGACGATCTCCGCGTGCCCCTTCTTCCAATCGGCAAGCGAAGCGAAATACGTGGGATGCGATTGCGCCATGGCCCTTTCCTCCTGTGCTCAGTGTAGCTTTATGCTTCTGATCGCAGCAACACTAACTGTACTATCGTGCATGCGCCACCGCCCAATGCTAGGATTTCCCGCATGCGCCTGACTGCCCGCCTGTTGTTGTTGTGCGCTGCACTTGCCGCAGCCGGAGGACCCGCATTCGCCCAGGATCGGACGGTGAAGTTCCTCGTCGGCTTTCCGGCCGGCGCGAGCCTGGACACCATGACGCG
>Ga0210380_10001329_pt1 | contig 10218 bp, 15 predicted proteins | sample PLM4_5_coexredo_FD_155476 | JGI IMG/M metagenome (GOLD analysis project Ga0210380, IMG submission 155476) | Groundwater sediment microbial communities from an aquifer in East River, Colorado, USA - PLM4_5_coex redo | ecosystem: Environmental > Terrestrial > Soil > Riparian zone | place: USA...
GTCCTCGACGCTCTCAAACAGCGGACGATCGCCGGTAGCAAAGATATGCACAAGCAACTCGGCCTTGACGCCGATCATGTTGATAAGTTCGCCACGATCGCTCAGCGACTGGTGCTTGAACGTGTTGGTCCCGTAGATGCTGTGAAACAGGCCGGCGAGGCACACGTCAGTCGGGTTGTCCCAGTCGCGCAGCAAGTCATGCACGCCCTTCAGGTGTTCGTACAGCGTACGTCCGCTGTGGCGCGTCTTATTCGCGTCCAGGCTGATCAGGAACTCGCGCTGCCGATCGTTCATCAGTACATCCGCCGTCCGCGTTGCGGCATGCCAAGAGACGGAACGCCACGCGCCTGCGGCGGCATCGCACCCATTGCACCAATTCCACCCATCTGCGGCATGCCCTGCGGAGGCCCACCCATGCCGCTCAACTCAGGCATCGTGCCCATGCTGTTCTGTTGCAGCGACATGCCCTGCTGCTGCGGTACCCGTGGCGGCATCGGCATGATGGACGGCGCTGCCGGTGCCAGCCCACTACCTGGGACACCACCGGCAGGCGTCTGCGGCATGCCGGGAGGTGCTGCCGTAGGCATGTTGGCCGGCATGGCGCCGGCAAGGCCGGACAGGCCCGCACCAAGCGCCCCGCCCTTGTTCTGCTGCTGCAATATCGTGTCGGCGATGTCGTCGCGTGGCTCACCGTATGGCATCGGGTTCTTCCTTCGTCGTCTTAAACATTAAGGTTATCCGCATCCCCGGATAGCTTCGCGTCACGCCATTGGCTCGGTGCGGCATGCGGCCATCGAACACGGCTATGCTGTTGGGCCTGGGAAAAAAGCAGGCGACGATCCGGTCCTCGCCTCGGTTGTAGAACATCGTCTCGCCGCCCCAGTTTGGTGACCACCGCTCGTGGGGGTAATACACGGCGGTGTAATTCCCAGGCTCGGTAGCGTCACTATGGACCGTGCCGTCCATGCCGTAGGCCATGCCGTTGGCGTAGCACCGCACCAGCTTGTGGCCGGAAAACACCTTGTCCTTAACCAGAAACCACGCGTCGTAGATCACAGGCGCGGTCTTCTTCAGCTCGTCCTCGCAACTGTAGACCTCGGCGCCAACCTTGCGGTGCCCGGCGTAATGCTTGTGCAGGAACGAATAACCGTCACGCTTGGAGTTGCTCTTCCAGCCGCTCTCCCAACCCGGCTGCACCAGAAAGTCGAAGACGTGCCGGCGCACCTCGTCGGACAGCGCATTCTCATGCCGTACCGGCTTTTCAAACTCGTGCGCCATTTAGCCCAACACCGATGGATATGGATCAACTGCGGCCTGCCGTTCCTTGAACAACTGGTTGCGCTCGCTCAACTGCCGCCGTGACGCCATGTCGGCGTTGCGGTTCTGCGCGTCCACCGCTTTCTGCTGCGCAACCTGATCGTGCAGCGCCATCTTCTGCTGCTCCTCCTGCATCTTCTGTTCATGCTGCATGGCGTCGTGCTGCATCTTGACGCCCATCTGCTGCATCTTGGACTCCTCAAGCCGGCGCTTGCTCTCGGCCTCGAACATCGCCACGCGCTGCTCGCCCTGTAGCTTCGCAGCCTCGATCGCGCCCTGCTGCTGTAGCTTTGTCATCTCAAGTTGTGCCTTGCCGTCAGCCTCGGCCTTCTGCGCCTCCAGCTTCTTGATCTCAAGCTGCGTGGTGGCTTCAAGCTTTTGCTGCTCGGCCTCCAGCTTCGGGTCTGGCTTGCCGACACGCTGCGCCGCCATCGCCTCGACCTGCTCAACCAGGTTGTCGATCGAGCCGTCCAGCGTCCGCCCAACCCGGAACGGCGCCACGCTGAACTTCAACAACTCGCCGCAGAACTCGGCTGCGCCCGGCTGCGCCGCTACCAGAGCGGCCAACTGCGGGATCAACTGCGCCATCATGCCCATGAACTCGCCACGGCGCTGCTTCTCGGCGTTCTCGTCGGCCTGGATCGTGCTGTCCGTCTCAATGTCCAACACGAACGCCGTCGTGCGGTAGTCGGCAATGAACTGCTCGATCAGTTCCTGCGTCGGACGCTGCTGCTCGTCCTCCATGTCGCCCTGGAGCTTGGTATATTGCTGCTCCAGTTGCTTCATCGCCTCGGGGTTCTGCTGTGGCGGTTGCTGCGGTTGTGGCGGGGCTCCCGGCTGCGGCGGCGCGATCTGTGGCTGCTGTGCCATCTGCGCCATCTGCATGGCCTGCTGCTGGATCATCTGCATCTGCTGCTGCAGTTCCATCATTTTCATCTCTTGCTCGTCAGCAGTCGGTATCTCCATCTGCGACATCTGCAACAGCGTCTCGAACTTGAAGTCGCTGCACATGATCTCGGCAGTGATCTCCTCGATGTCGCGCGCAACACGCACCATCTCGCCCTGTTTGTCGCGGATGCGCACCGAGCCATATTGCGACTTCAATTGCTGCGCGCCCAGCGTCTCGCCAGGATCGGTGGCGCCACGCATGATGTCGCTCAGCCCCATGATCTGGTAAATGTCCTCGATAATTTGTTTTCTGACGGCGATGACTTGCGTGATCGTCTGGGCGATCATGTCGATCGGCATCCAAATGATCACTTCCTTGCTGCCGCCGAACGCCGCCCAGTTGCTGATCGGCACCAACACACGCCCCGGCGACTTCATCTTCACCGCGGCCTGCACCGCGTCGCTGATCTCGGCTGAGCCCGCCGGATAGAACCCCTTCACCTCCAAATACTGGCTCAGGGCGTGCAACCGCCCCGTCAGCGTGTTCACCTCGTCCAACTGATCCTTGTACTGCAACACGTCCGGAACCGGGATCAGACTGCCAGGCTGCGTCGCGCCGTATGCCGGCATGGGACACGGGAAGAAGTTGTTGAGCTTGGCAAGCTCGCTGGGCTCGGCCTCGTCCAGCACGTCCTCGCAGCCCTCGGCAACCCAGACAACCTTGTTCAGGCCCTCGTGCCAGATCTCCCAGAACTGCGCCCGCTCGCGGTTGTCGGCACCGCCAATTTCCTGCGCGTCCTTGTCAACCTTGTACTCGGCGCGCTGGTACTCGTCGCCGCTGTACTTGCTGAACCGCGCCTTGGCCTGCGCCCGCGTCATGTACGAGGCCGCCGCAACCCACGTAACCTCGCGCCAGTTGCGTGACAGGCTGTGCAGGAAGTCCTTGCGGCCCTTGTGATCGACGCAGACGTACTCGGACTGCTCGCGGTCCTCGTCAGCCGGCTCGTACCGGCACCACGCTACACCGCGGCCCGTGGTGGCCAAGTCGTCCCGCACCAGCTTGAGCAGATCGTCAATGCGCGTCAGATCGAACGCCACCACCGAGCAACGCTCCAGCAACTCGCTGGTGGTTTGGTAGAGCGGGCGCCGGTCCTTGAACTTCGGCACCACCACCGGGACCGGCGGCTTGGCGTAAATGCTGGGCTTTAATATCTCAAGGTTGGCCCAGAACAGGTTGAACTGGCGATCACGTGTCGTCGAGCGCAGGAAGCTGAGGTTGGCGAACATCCGCTCGATGTTGTCGCAGGACTCGTTCCACTCCTCAAACGCCTTCTCGGACTCCTGCAGCATGTTGAGCCAGGCCTTCGCCTTCTCAGGCTCCATGGCCGGGTTGTTTTCGGCGTCACCCGCACGCTCGTCGTCGCCTGTCGGCGCCAGCTCTTCCTCAGCCGGCTCCAGGCTCCTGTCCTCGTCCGCCATAACCCCTCACTGGTTCAAGCTGGTGCTTGATCCGGTGATGACGCGGGCTGGTGAGTTAGCTGGCCATCATGGGCCACTTTCGGTGCCGGCTCAACTGGCGCCGCAGAACTCAACGCATCAATGCGCGTGGCCGCCGTCTTGAGAGCATCCGAGAGTTGACGTGACCGCGGCTCGATCCGCTGCGCCATGCGGCGCATCGAGGCAACCAAGTCAATGTCGTACTTGCGCTGTGCCGGTGTCATAGCCGTAACCCCCTCATGCCACGCTCGGCGCTGCGGTACTGGGCTGCGGCGAGATACCAACGCGCCTTGGTCAACGCTACACCCGTCGCCCCCGTCGCCAGGCGAGGGCACGCGGCGATATACCATCGCATCTTAGCCGCTGCAGTCTTCAAAGCGCCAGCCAACGGCGCGTCGTCAGGAATACCAATGCGCACTACCTCGTCCAGTATGATCATAACCGCCTCAAGCTCGGCGATCGTCAGCTTGGTGGCCTCGATCTGCTCCGACAGTGTCATAGCCGCAGCCCCCTCATGTCGCGCTCGTCTGTCGGCGGCGGAATGATCCACGATCCCGGCTCTATCTTTGTCTCAATGGGCGCCCGCGGTATTTGGCGCCACGCCAGCGATAGATACCGAAAGGCGTCAGCCGGATGTGATGTCCAGTCGTGAACGTGAGTAGCTCGAAAAGCCTTCTTTTCATCGTCCCATTCGCGCCGGTACTGCTCAAGGGCGGCGATACCCTGTTCCTCGGTGCGCGGGTGAAACACGCACAACGGCAATGTGCGTCGCACCGCGTTGATGCCATCAGCAATGCTTGCCATAGGCACAAGAAAGGGCTTAAGGCCAAGAGCCTGCATCGTCTCAACACGAGTCCGTCCCGAACCCCACTCCTTGATCTTAGCGTCGTGCGGAACAAAGTCGGTGCCGTGTCGCCAGCCATGCATGTGCTCCCGCTTCGCGATCTCCTCGGCGTAGTGCTCGACGCCGGCTCCGCTCGCTGAGTAGCAGTCGAGGATAAATAGCTGTGCGCCGACAACTTGGAACCACCAGATGCTGGTGTCGTCAGTTACCCCCAGGTCCCAGGCCCTGTGGACAAACTGATCAGGCAGCGCCTCGATGTCGTCCACGCGCCCTTCCGATCGCACCGCGGCCATCTCCAGCGCGTAGAATGAGCCCAAAACCCCTGCCGTGAACGAACAGAGCATTTCCTGCTCGTACATCATGCGCCCGTGATCGGCGCCATAGAGCGCGTTCAGTTCCTTCTGGGCCTCGGCAAGAGCCTGCTCGGTGAGCGCGCCTGTGTCCTTGGCTGTTAATAACTCGGCGAACCAGCCGTCGGTATGCTTCGCATGCTCGTAGAGCTGCAGGAAATGGTTGCGGCCCCGCGGCGTGCTGATGAACGCCGCCCAGCCGCTGTTCTCCTCGAGGATCGGGCGGTAGTAGGCCCAGGCCGCCGGGTTGGCGAGCGCATACTCGGAGAACACGATCCCGGCAACCGACGAGCCAATGCCCGAGCCACTCGTCACTGCGTCGCTGCCGACGACCTGCCACGTCGATCCGTTGTGGAAACGGACTTGCATGAGATCTTCACGGGTGTTCGATCGGAGCGCCTGTGGAAAACACTCGTCGATGCGCCTGCGGCCACTGTGCGGGTTAACCGCGTCCCACACCGCCTTGCGGGCCGTCGTGTATGTCGGCAGCATGTGCCAGTAGTTGGCCGGGCGTTCCATCATCGCCATGGCCGTCGCGTGCAGGCAGATCTCGTCCTTGCCGGCACGCCTGTGCCAGACGGCAACCGCGCGCTTGCCGCCGCGCATCAAGTAGCGCCAGAGCTTCTTCTGGTGTTGTCTCGGCTCCCAGCCCTGGTGCGGCAGGTAGGTTTTGCCGAGCGGCGCGTTCATTCGTCGTCGTCCTCAAGCATTTTGCGCAGCACAACTTTGATCTCGCCTTTGATCTCGAGGGTGTTGTCTTGTTGTGGCTTGCCCCAGCCGCGCTCCCACAGCATGTGGATCGCTTGGAGCTTTGTGTTCTCGCTCTGGCCGTTTACGGCAATGCCGGCAACGGTTTTGACGGTCGTCGGCGTGTAAGCCCGACACAATGAGCGGATATCTGCTGGTGCTTTGGCCACTTAGCTTGGGGTAGCCCCCTCCTCCTCGTCTCGTTTTGCGATCAGTTGTGCGATCTTGAGATCGATCTTGTGTTCCAACGCCGCGATCTGTGCGTCGATAGCGTTCGTCATGGCGGCGAGTTCTGCGTGCATATCGTCGCGCACGGCTTGGTCGCCGGCTTCGACGGCGCTGTCGATGATCGGGATAATTTTGCCGCCTGCCATGTGTGCCTCGCGCGCGCCCACAATACGCGCGCTCGCGCTAAGTTTCACGTGAAATATCCGGTGGCGGTGCGGCGCCTCGCTTGCGCTCGAACTGTTCTTCTAACTCTTGTTTGCTTACCTCGGATGGCCGCTTGGCAATTGGCACAACAGTTGCACTTAAGCTTTCTTTCTTTCTGGTTGTAGTTGTCACTGCATCTCTAGTCTGTAAGCCTTTGATATTCCTGTATGTGGCCCAACGATCGAGCGAAGATCGACGCTTGGCTGACACCCGATCTATGGCTGATCTTATTTCCTCGTCGGCACGCTCGTTCCGCAAACAGCCGTTATGCACATACAGCTTGCCCTTGCTGATCAGCCGCAACCGGATGGCTTTCCATGTGCGGATATCACAGCGCATCCATTTTGCGATCTCACGCGGATCATCGACCAGAATGCCGTCGCGGCAATAGAGCAGATCAAGAACGGTGTTGTAGGCGCCGCATTCCTCAAGCGTCAGCCCCATCATGCCTATGAGCGCCGCGCGCGGATCGCGCTTGTACCATTTCAGCGTGCCCATTGTTGTCTCATCTTGGCAGAGGGGTGTGCATAAGCGGCGCGGGTGTGCATGCCGCAATACGACGAGCCCTGGACGCGCTCGGCGCCGCAGTACAGTTGCGTGCTGGGCTCGCCCGGTATCCAGCGGCAGTGATGATCCTCTAGGTTCTTGAAGTGCACTGGGCCGGACGGCTTGCGGGGCTTGATCCGGAAGCGGGCGATGAACGGCAGAGGTTTCCGCTTGCGCGGGCGGCGCAATGGCCGCTTGCGTGGCTTGCCCTTGCGGGCCGCCCAGTTCAGGCCAATGCGGCGCGACTTGCCGATCACGGCATTGCGGGTGACGCCCAGGGCCGCGGCGATCTCGCGGGACGTGCGGCCAGAGGCCAACATCGTCTTCAGCGTCTCAACGCTGTCGGCGTTCCAGTCGAAACTTGTGGAGCCGCGCATGGACGATCCAAATTAAAAGCGCGGCGACGGGCCGCTGAGTCACGGGTGGCTGGTTCGCCATTGGTCGAAGGTGTCGGGTAGCTCGGCGAGTAGTTCAGTCGCTGTACCGTGGTCGCCTTTTTCCCGCATGCAGCGTTCGAGGATGGAGCGTTCCGATCGGACGAACGAAACAGGGTCCCAACTATCGCCGCGCTTGCGACGGACGCGCCGCATCAGCATCCATTGGATGCCGTCGCTCGCCAGAGCCCAGTCGCCTGCCGTCGCAAACACCCGATCCGTCATTGAACTTCCCCGCGAAGCAGTCCCCACTTCTTCAGCACCAGCAACGCAGCGTCGAGGCCAACCGCTATGCAACTACAGCCGCCGGCAGCGTAGACGTTGGTCACAAACTCCATTTGCGCTTGGGTCGGTCGTCCGCCTGGCGCCTTCAGCTCCAGCGCAAAGAACCTGCCGCGGTGCAGCAGGATCAGGTCCGATACGCCCGGCTGAACGCCGAGGCCCTTCGCCCGCAAGGCCTGGATCGGTATGCCGCGCTGGTTCTTCTTGCCGCCAAGCAATGCGCCATTGAAGGGGTGGAAAAACACCAAGCCGGGGACGCCGCGGGTGCGTAGGTGCAGCACCACGGCCCGCTGGATATCGTCCTCGGTATGCCGGCGGCGTTTCGGCCCGGACGCCACAAGTGCCGGGCCTGCCGATGCTGGACGCGGTACCGAGGCAGCATTTCGTGGGGCGTGGCCGCTCATGCGTCCTCGGCCCCTAACAGTTCGTCAAGCGTAGCGAGGCGCTGCAACGTGTCTTCCGCCCAGTACACCATGCCGTGGCGGCCCCAATTTTCGTGCCGGTGGTTCTCGTTCCACTTCAGGGAAGCCAGCGAGCCGCCAAACAACCCAACCGGACAGGCAGGCGGACATCCGCCGGCAATGTCCCTCGCGTCGGGCTTGTCGCTTCCGTGCAGGAACAGCAGCCACACCGGACGCTGGGAAATTTCCCCAACGTGCAAGTAATCCTTGTAGTGGTGCAGATCGATGCCGGTACACCAACGCCGGGACGCACGATGCCAGGTGAAAACGGTTTTGTGCTTTGCCTCGATCCAGTGCATGGCCGGAAACACGAACATGTCGGGCGCGGCGAACTGATCGGACGCGAAGAAGCGCGGCCCCTTGCCGGTGTCTATTTCCTTTTCATAAACCGGCAGCACGCTATTGCCGCGCGAACGGCACCACCTTGCGATAATGCTTTCGCCGATCTGGCCTTGGCGCAACCGCTCGTCAAAGGGCATTGGCTACCCAATGTCTGCATACGGTTCGACAACAAACCCGATCGACTTGAACCGCTCGGCAAATGAGCCAACGTCGTCACCGAAATAGAAAAACGCCTGCCCCTGTGTCGGCGCGGCGATGTTGCCCTCATCGTCGTAAAACTTGATGCGTCCACGGGTGAAGCAAATTGCATCCGCGCAAGACGCAGCTTCATGAAACCATGCCGTATCGGTATAATTGTGCGTGAGCATGATGCCGGCGGTGACGCGCTTCATCATCCGCTCAGCAACCATCTTTGAAACAAACTCGGCGATCAGCGGCTGCGCATACGGCGGGTTGAGCCACACGCGGCCATGCCACTTGTGGCGCAGGCCGTCCTGCTCCGCGGTGAAATATTTCTCCGCCCGAACTTTCTCTTGCGCCCTATCGCTACTGGCCGGATCGAGATCGAACCCACCGAGAACGTCGCGCGCGGCTGCTAAATACTCGTCTGGCGTGTACCACTCGTTCTCACCTGTCCCGCTCGCGCCGCGCTGGTCCGTCTTCTCGGCCATCGCCTTGCGGTAGGCCGCGCCGTAAAGCAGCGCCTGATACTTGTCTTCGGTTTGCAGCCACTTGCGCCAGCGCGAGACTTGCTGTTGCTTGATCTCGGTTTCGGCCTCGGCGTTGTCTTTGGTAAGCTGTGAACGCCGGTCCGCGTTTACAGCCTTTCCGCCGGGCGGACGGTGCCTCACCCCCACCGCCCCATCCCACCACGTCACAAACGCCGCCTGCTCGGCAATTTGCAGCATCACGGCCTCGGTGAGGGCTTCCCAGTCCTTGATCCGCTTGGCATGTTCGCGCGCGGCGCCGAGCGCAGCGATACGGACAGCCGACTGCTCTGGCTTGAAATTGGCGAGCGCATTGGCCTTCGCCCTGACGAGTTCCGTCATGCCGGCCCCAGGCCGTGCCGTTCACGGTGGGGCGGGTAAATGTCGGGACGCAGATCGTGGCGCGGGATGCCGGTTACCTGTTCAACCACCAAGACATGATCGACGGGGACGTGCTTCCACAGGTAAACGGCCTGCCGGGTGAGGCCGAGAGCGCGCGATAGTCGGGCCCCGCCCCCAGCCGCCTTAATGGCCTTCTTGGCAACGTTCCTGAGTGAGTTTGACATGCCCCATGGTAAAACTTACTATGCTAAAAAGTCAACCAAGTTTTCTCTAGTAGTCACAGCCCACTGGTGGTGTATGCCGCGCATGGGCCTGCCGGAACGTCTACGCAAAGCAATGAACGACAAGGGTATCAACGGCGCCGAACTAGGGCGCAGGATCGGCCTGGAGCGGCAGGCTGTCTACAACTGGCTTTCCGGACGCGCTGAACCAACGCAAGAAAACCTGAGAAACTTGGCTGTCATCCTCGACGTTGAACAAGAGTGGCTTTCGTCCGGACGCCGAGCAAAACCGGACATAACCTTGGGGCTTCAATTGCACGGCGAAGTAGCAGGCGGGGTTTGGATCGAGGTGCATGAGAACCAAGATACGGAGTTTCGCCGCGTGGCTGTCGCGCCGGACCCCAGATATCCCACCGACGCCCAGTACGCCCTCACAGTACGGGGAAACAGCGTCAACAAGATCGCCCCGGACGGCAGCATCATCGCCTGCGTCGACATCATGGCCTCCGGCGTCGAAGTCCGGGACCGCGACCTGGTGGTTGTCGAGCGCAGGCGGGGCTCTATCGTGGAAACCACCGTCAAACGCGTTAGGAAGGCCGCCGGTAAGCTAGAGCTGTGGCCGGAGAGCGACGACCCCGCCCACCAGGAAAAGCTCGCCATTGGCCCCCGCAAGGGCGACGGCGAAGTCATTGTAAAGGCTCTGGTTATTTCAACGACAGTCCCGGTTCCGCGGGGCTCTTGAACGGCTGTCCCCATTTTTTTTGCGAATATCGTACAAACTTGCTTGACAGTCGGTAAGCAACCTTTA